>VFSW01003735.1_pt1 | contig 22828 bp, 39 predicted proteins | sample 5358111 | NCBI WGS metagenome assembly VFSW01 (sample SAMN11554181, study PRJNA540505) | mine drainage metagenome | isolation source: sediment from site ElyBrook_90M | place: USA: Ely Copper Mine, Vershire, VT | collected 2017
AAATTTTTCTCCCCCCACCCCCACTGGGCTTCCAATTCAAGCTGCCCCCCGGGTGGGTGGCGGGGGGCTGCGCCGCGAGATGTAGCGGGATCACCCCCACCACGTGAGCCCCTTCGATTTCCTCTGGCGAGTTGACGTGCGGGATAACCTGCACGTTATCAAGAACAATACCCTTTTCAATTGCGTACTGAACCAACGCGGCATGCCGCGTCACCATGATAACTTTCATTGTGCTCTCCTTTTGTGGGGGCTTCCCCAGTCATTTCTCTTATCCCTCTTTTCACCAACTTTTTCTAGAAAGCTAAAAGAAAGACAGCCGCGTCCTAGGCAGCTGTCTTTCTTCGTTACTTCGGGTCGTGCCCTCTGTAAGGCCGCGCATCGGTCAGTTTCGTGGCAGGCCGCACGCGACCCATGACCCCCGCATCGGTGAGGCGCTCCATGCCGAATGGGCCGGCGGCGTTGAAACGACTGCCGCATCCATCGCTCGTACAATGGAGGTTCATGCAGATGCCTGATTCAGCACTGAGTTTGAGATCACTCTGGCAGTCGGGGCAGTGGGAGTTCGAGACATCCTTCGTCTCCTGCGGCGTAAGAGGCTCGCCGGCATACTTCGTTCTCCTCACCTCCAAGGGCTCGACCAAGAACCGTATGGCTGCGTAGGGAACGAAAAGAAGTGCAGCGCACATACCTATGAAGAGAAACCCAGATATCATTGTAGCTTCCTCCACTCTTCTTATTCCGCAAATAAAAAGAGAATGCACCATTTGACGGCGCATTCTCTTACGTCATACCTCCATGAGCAGTACGCCGCTCCTTTACCATGTCCCACGGACCACCCGCATTCGCGCGTGTATTGTCGCACTCTTCTAAGCAGTGCGCAGCTCTTTTACCGAAGTCTACGAGGCGATGCAGTTGCTTCGGTCGCACTTTCCTGAGCAGTACGCTGCTCTTACAAAGAGATACCCACTGGAGTTAGAACTGCGGGTAGATGATGCGTTCGTTGAGCCGATGGCCCCAGGTGAAGTTGTAGATACGCGCTTCGATGTTCTCCCATTGCCGTTGGATGGTCGCTAGGGGCACGCTGTGAACGCAGCGTTCGGCGCAGGCTTCAAGTTGCCCTTTCTCTGCGTAGAGCGTCTTGAGAAGAAAGTTTGCTCCGAAGGCGCGACTTGCCAGATGGTAAGGAGCAATCTCAGGCACCGTTGTGTTGGTGTTACTAGCCCATATGTTAGCGGTGCTCCTCTCAAGAGCAGAGATGAACTTGCGGAAGCACTGTGCGTGAGCCTCACCGAGCAGGGCCGGATCAAACTTGTACTCACCGGTCACAGGGTCCGTGAAGAAGTCATCAGCGCTGACCACGTACTCTCCGGGAAGCATATGTTCCTTTGCGTACGTACTCTTCCCGGACCCACTCACCCCAGAAAGACAATGTACCGTAATCATGGAGTAGGGGTGAATGAGGGGCACCCGAGCTCGATGGAGAGTGCCGTCTGAAGAGCGAAGCGCGTGACGCGTATTTTACGTGAGAGCGCATCAATCCGCTGGTTCACGGCGGAGTACTCATTCCGTAGTTTGCCTGTCTCGTGCCACACCTCTACAAGCTCTCGCAGCAAAAGAGCCTGCTCCAGTATATTCTCAGGAAGAGACTCTGGTAGAAGGCGCTCTTGCAGAGCACCCTCTCGAGAGATCGCGTTGGTGTACTCCTGCCTCAAGCGCGCTGCTGTATCAGTTATCTCCGTATGCACTGCCGCAAGTGTATTGAGTTCCCGAACTACTTCCATGGTCTTCTCTGAGATTTCCATCGATTCCTCTCCTTGTTGTGCTCTTAGAATTCGGTGCGCATCATCGTACACTTCTGGGCGGTAGCTGCTCTTGTACCCCTTGGAGCTAGGGTCGGGCGCACTCTTCTTGGTGGTGCACTACCCTTTTGCTGACGCGAAACCAGGTGGTGGCGCTCAGCTCATGTCGCACTCTTCTGGGCGGTGCGCTGCCGTTCCATGTCTCGTCGCACATTCATGAGCAGTGCACAGCTCTTTTACCCCCCATCCCCATGGCCGAAGTGATCGTGTGGTCGAAGGCGCACTTTCATGAGCAGTGCACAGCTCTTGTATCGGGCCTCTGGCACCTCGCGAGCTGGCACCTTGAGTTGGCGCACTTTCATGAGCAGTGCACAGCTCTTGTATCCGAGGTGCTCTTCGATGCTTCGCGCCCGATCGTCATGTCGCACTTTCATGAGCAGTGCACAGCTCTTGTATCGGGCCTAGTACATTACTAGTCATTCCACGCTACTGGAACGCGTTTCGCGAGCGCTCGCCTGTTTCATGGCTCGAGCAGCCTTTTCTGCCTTGCGTCTAGCCCATGCACCGCCTTTCAACTGCTTGGATTCGTTCTTTTCTCGAGCGGTGCAAATGGTACCTGCTTCACGCGCGGCAAGAGCGCGCTCGCACCAGTCTCGTGTGTCATTTGGTTCTGTGGCCTGGAAAGGTACTTCTGCGACGTCGCGTCCGAACGCATGTCGCAAAGCATCGCGGAGCTCGTAGGGGGATGCAGCGAACCGGAGATCTGCCGACTCACCCCATCGAGCTTCCCGACTAAGGTTACGGTCATCAAGTAGAAGAACAAGGTACTGAGACGACAATTGCGATGCGAGCGTCTGATACCAATGCTTGCGCCACCGCAGAACATTGCTCCGCGCGCCGGTCTCGTACTCGTAGAGATGACAGTCACGCATCCTCCACTCGTCGAGAATTTCATAGGCAGGACGGGCTGCGTCACACTTTTCATCCTGCCATCGGTGAAGAAGACGATGAAGGCGCGCTTGTGACTTCCAGAAGTGTAGCGTGGAAGCTGCTTCAGTGAGCCAGACAGGCTTGGTGTCGCGGCTCATGAGAATCTCTCGGGCGAGGCGTACTTTGACCTCGTTGAAGAGTTTATCTCGCGTACTCCGGATGGCATCCGGCTTGGGCAGCCCTGTCCTAATTCGATCTGGAAGAGAGAAAATCCCGGTCTGCCCTTGGTCGTCACGCCACCGAGCAATGACAAAGGTACTTCCGACCATCTCCCAACAGGCTTGAATGGCAATCATGCCTTTCAGCTCCGCGTCCATCTCGCGCGGATGTTCCCCCGGAATCACCAGCGTAATCTCACACGACCACTTTTCCCACGGCCCCTCGTGCCGATGAGAGACGTGCACTTTCTTCCAGATGGCGTTGTCTGGAATTGCACGATAGAGAACGCGACGTCCACGCTTTCCTTCACGATGCGGTCGAGCAATAGGCCACCGAGCCCAAATCGGAGCCTGCCCATCGCTTCCAACACGGAGCCACAGCTCTCCGTCAACCAGGCGCACCCATCGGTGGTTCCCAGAAAGAGCCTCAGAAGTACGTACCCCTCCTTGTATCTGAACACCAATCTGGCCCGTGCCAGGATCATCTCGATGGTGCCCGTTCCAATGAACAAAGCGAGGCTCATGAGGAGTGAGCCCGTCATCCTTGTAAAGGTCTGCGTCTCGCGCTCTTCTATGATCTGCTTCGGCGATGAGGTAGCTCCCCCAAAAGCACTCTGTCAGAGCTCTCGCACCTCGCAGCATTGTATTTTCGAGCTGCGTGATTCTCTCCATTTCATAGAGAGGACAAGAGCCTTCGCGCTCTGCGATTTCGTCCGAGTACCGCTCGCGCGCTACCACAGACTTTCGCGTCTCTTCACGCAGCTTTGTCAGCACCTGGAGCGCCTCTTTGCGCGCACTCCCCGTAGCCGCCTGCACCGCAGTGATGGCATCACGCACTTCCGGCGAGTCTTCAAGGGCCCGTAGTGCCCACCGGCGCCCTCGCTCTATCTGTACGAGCTCATTTCTGTACGCGCGGGCAGCACGTAGCTGCGCCACAACAAGCTCCACGTTATGCGTCGGGGGCAGAAGAGCATAGCGATAAACACGAACGATCATGGTCTCTCCTTTATTGCTGTTGTTACAACTTCATACTTCTTATACCTCAATTTGAGCCTAACTGGCTCAAGCCCACGGTTACACCGAAGACAACCACGCTGTGCTTCAAACGTGTAGATTCAATCTCCCGATGTAATGATGTAGGTCATCCATACAACCACCAGGCACACGATAACCAAGAAAACGAAAAACAGTACTTCTTCCACAAGAGTCCTTTCAGAGGTGTAACTAGGTTTTCGATGAAACTACTGCAGGAGAGTACAACGCTTGATGATCTCGTCCGCCAATTCTTCATCGGTCATAGTAACCCTCCTCCATCGCCTTCGCGTCGTTTGAAGGTCTGGCCCGGCGTCCCCAGGACCCAGCGGATGCGAGCCGAGCCAGAATCCGGGCGTCCCGTCGCGTTCACACCACACACCCCACCATTGATTCATCTTTGCACCACTCGGCCGAACGCCTCAAGATGGCTCCTCATTGCTTCGCCAGCCTGCACCATGCAGCCGAAATACCGTACCCATACACGCCGCATATGGGTGTCCCTTGCGGCTTTCCGCAATGCGAACACACGGGACCTCCGGACAATGTGACGCGATATCCAGTCTCACATTTATCGGCTCGCTCAACGCGCAACACGGCGCGAATGATGCGCCGTTCGCTGGCGATGAAGTCGGTGGTAACCAGATCGCCGATGCGGAGTTTTGCGGCACCCTTTGGGCCCAGCAGAGGGGGGATGGCGCTCATCTCGGCACCACTCGGTCAAAAGCGTCGAGTGCGTCGCAAACTGCGATCGACAGGTTGCTCTGCCGTCGTGCCGCCTCGACCACCGGCAACGCCGCGAGCAGAGCATCAGTCAACGTCGGAGCGCACACCGCGGCCACGCGATTCAATTCGTCTCGCGCATCTAGTCCTTGCGTCTGGCCGCATACGCAACCACCATCGTACAATACTGTACATATATCTGAGTGATAACCGGGGAATGGTTTGCGTGTCGCTTCGACTAGTGCGCGAAGGCTATCAGCCATCCGCCGCACTTCCTCGAGATTCGAGCTATCAGGTGTCATTCTTCAAACTCCGCCAAATGTTCATCAAACGCGGCGCCGCACTCTTCCCAATTCATATTTTTGCCGACGCCGGAGGACCACCCGCAAAGGCAGATGATGAGCGGCTGGTGCGCAATGCCGTCGTTAGCGTAACAGGCCATTTCGGGACCATGCTCGTTATCGGTGCTCATCACCGTCCTCCGCGAGACATCGACTGTTCGCCTTGGCGAGAATGCATGTCTTTACAATGCTTTCGTAGCCGTGCAAGGAGTGAGCGCGAATTCCCGCGCATGTGCGGTTCCCACCATTCACACAAGCTACATTTGACGTAGCGTACTCCGTAACGACTTACATGAACTTGGGGTCCGTCCGACTCGTCTCGTTTATCGCTTGCCATTGCGAAACTCGTCGAGCCGGGCGAGTGCGGCGAACAAGTCCTCTTGGGCCTTGGCCGCTTCCACCGCGAGCGCAATACGATCGTCCAATGATGGCGCGTCGCGACTAGCGGACAGAGTATTTTTTATCCGCCTCGCGGCAATCTCTACCGCCGCCAGCGCCTCGCGCTCCGCCACGGCGAATGCCGCAGCGTGCACAAGCGTCTCGTGTCGGTCGGCATCGAGGATACGAGAGAGCTCGGCCTCGCGGGCAACGGCTGTCTCGCGCTCCTGTTCCCTATCCAGGTACGCGCGCAAGATAGGCTCAACGCCGTCATGTAGCATTTCGCTAGTCCGCCGATGCATCTCAGCTAATTCATGCGCAGTGTGCAGCGTCGATGGGAAGGCCGATACGAATATACGCTCACTCTCGAATCGATTGAGTAGTTGTCTCGCGCGCGCCTTGAGATCGTCAGTCATGAGGCCCTCTTGATGCTTCGACCCTTGGGAAGCTTCCCGCCGATACGAGCGGACACCCGCGGCCAGATGCGACGAAGGGCTCGCAAGTCGAAGTCCGAGACTCCGCATTCAATCGCCATACGTCTCGTAATACTGGCGGCGTACAGCGCGTCTTCGATCGCCCTGTCATATCCCGCACGGGACATCTCGGCGCACGCGACAACGAAGCCGGCGACCCATTCCCGATCCAGCTTATTCCAGCTCACGTTCCACTTCCTTTCGGGTATCTTCGTTCCCGCCATGTTCTATAGTAGGCGCAGTACATACCAGCTAAAAAAGCCAGCACTATATTGAAAATGCACCACCAGAAAGGGAGCATTGTAAACTCTCCAGAGTTAGGTGCCGCTCTTTTCGGTCTACCCCGAGCGGCCAGGAGCGCGGACCTGGGAGCAGCCACCTCTCAATATGGCTGCTCCCATCGACCCTTCACGCGCCTCTTTTCAGTTGCGCGTTTTGTGCCGTCCCTCTTCGGGAGCATGCGACGGCAAACATGGAGTACTACTAGTAGCTCCACGGTGAGTTACTAGCCCTCCCAAAGCTTTGTGCTTCTACTTCTTATCCTTGAGCCATGAGGCAGGGAGGGGCCCAATCCAGGCATGCCCACGAACGGGCTTCTTGTAGTGCTTGAGTGTTTCTCCTGAGAGATACATTGAGTAGAGGCACCCGGTAGGAACCTTGCGGATCCACCACCCTGCTTGGTCCGGAGCAGAGAGCAGACGCAGCGTCTCAGGAATCGGAGCCGTCGATGCGGTAGCCGTAGTTACAGGCGTGGCATAGGATGTCGTAGTAGGTGCCACTTCCGTCTGATTCGTCTTCGAGCGTGCACGTGACTTTGAACGCGCCGCACTGGCTACACGGGGCCGTGCTGAACGTACTGTCTTCGTGGCCTTCGACTTGTTCTCTTGCTTTTCCATCATGTTCTCCAGGCATACTCTTTGGAGCGGTTCGCTGCCCATGTAGTGAAGAAGCGTGGTCCGTTCCCATCTTCTTGTACCGTACCCTCGCGAGAAGTTGTGTTACACTCACGGCGTACACTTCAAGGCGGTACACTGCCCTTATAGCTTTGCGGCTCTTTGCTCACGCGTCCTTTGCAGAGGGATCTTCTTTGAGGAGAAGGCGAGCAGCTGCTTGCCAGCGTACGGCGAGTTGTTCGAGCGCCTTGAACTGAATTTGCGGATGCTCATAGAGTACCTGCAGGAGGCTGCGCGCGCATTCACTCAGACCTGAGGCTTCCGAGCCACGGCAAGCGTTAGCGTGGTCACTGACCATAGCCGAGAGGGCCTTCTCTAGTTCTTCGGGGGTTTCCGGCCCGGCCATACCCGTAACACGTTCCCACGTCCTCTTCCAAGACATATCTCGCGAGCGGCCTTCTTCCCCTCGTTTACTTCTCTCGCGCAAGGTCTTCAGTTCCACACCAAGATTCCAGGCTCGGCGAACCAGAGATCCCACAGGGGCTGGAGCAAGATGACTGGGTCTGTCCACTTCATCCAGAAGCATCCTCGCAGCAGTATCCTCCAGCTCCACGAGAGCACGCGCGTCCGTGGGAGTGCGCATGTCACGAGGGTCATCCGAGACGCATCCTCCATCCGGGGTCGTCTTGCAAAAGTTGTCTGGTCGCGCTTCTTCCGGCGGCCCAATGAGCTCCTTCAGCCGCGCCAGTGCTTTGAGCCCCCTCACCCCCATCGCCCCTGACGACACAAGAAGCCAGATGGCCTTCCTCAGGTTCTGAATCTCCGGAGGGATCGATGGAAAGTTGTACGCATCTTTTTGGTTCATGATTTATACCAGTCCGTGAGTCGGTGTATCACTTACGCCTCTTTTTCTTCGGAGCACGGCGCACTACCTTGGTGATCCACTGCGCGTCGACGAAGGGAATAATGGGCGTGCCTGCAAGCTTGCCGCAGGACTTGCATGCACTTCCTCCAGTCATAGTCACACCACGACCAGATCCAAACCCCTTCGGGGCACGTGCGTTCATGACGCCGTCAATGCGGCGCACCACCTCACTCTCAGAGTCAATGTAATCAGTGAGAACCAGATCCCCAAGACGAAGACCACGAACCTCTTTCTTGGTGATGTGCTTTTTCTCGAAGTCTTCCATCACGACAGCTCCTTCACAATGTACTCTTCCCCCTCTTCGCGCCACCATTGCCACGCCTTCTTTCGCAAGTGTCGGCGAAAGTCGGTAGCCTTTCGATAGGACGCAATCGGGTCTTTTAGAAGACGCATTCTCGTAGAGAACCCATACTCCTTCAGCAGATAGTTCTCTACGAGCCTGGCTTTGGCCTCATCGAGCTCCCAACGAGAATGGGCGGCAACACTACGAGTGCCTACAGGAATACCGTAGTCCTTACGGTACCTGCGGCCGAGAGGTGCGATGAGCAGATGCCCCAATTCATGGGCGAGCGCCTTTGCCGCAATAGTCCTGATTTTAGCTGCGGATATATCAACCGCTGCAAAAGTAGTCCAGTTTACATGAACTTCAATCCAGCCACGCCAGCCACGTCCACGTCGTCGGCGCGATGGAACAAAACTTGATTCCTCACTACCAAGCCGAACGCCCACATCATGTGCGTTCGCAAGCAATACGAGCTCGTTCAGCCCGCGGTCTTGCTCCCATCCTGTTCTTTTCATGCTCCCTCCAAAAAAACAGATCCAGACTCCACTAGTCTTATTCCTGTTTTCTGTAGAAAAAGCAGCTAAAACAATACAACCAGTTGGGTCGTATTGTTCCTCGGAATCACGGAATGAACTCACCCTCGTTTTTGATGATGTTCTCGAGGATGGCTTCCAGGCGCTCCGTGCTGTTTGGGTAGCGTCGATAGAAGAGATAAGACTGGCTGTATCTGGAAGATGCAGATCCCCACCCTTCGAAGGCAACTTCGATGCAGGATAACTCTTCGCTACTAAAATGATCTTTCAGTTGCTCATGGATCTCCCATCGATCTATTCCCCACGAATCCTTTGCAAGACGGTGGTTGAAGCTAACCACGTGAGAAACGAAAAGGGCCCCGAGAGCACACACATTACAAGGCCCTAGGACAACATCTCTGAGTTGCTTACCGTCAGTGGCGCTCGTAAGAGCTTCCCTTCCTTCAAAAGTTGCTGGAAGAAAGAAGCACCAATGAGAGGCTCGAAGAGCGCCTGCACGCAACCATGCAAGAGCATCTTGTGCAATGCGTATACGCATACGTTGTTTCTTCGTCATGTTCTCTCCTCAAGCAGCCAGTCCAAGAGCTGCTTCTCTAGAATCTTATTCCCGGAAGTCGACCACAATTACTTCTCGATAACTTCGCGTGCTCCGAGCTTCAAGGCACGCTGTACACGCACGATCTCGAACTCCTTCCTGTACTCCTCGGTGTGCAGCTGCAGCATCGCTTTACGGTACGTGCGAGCACTTTCCAACGAGGTGAAGTTGATCTGCCGCCAGGCATGCTCTTTCATCAAGAGAGAAGTCGCTGGCGTCTCAATCCCCATCCCCGTTGAACACACCGGGCCTTCATCCACGTGCTTGATGTACCAATACACATACTGGTACTTATACATCTTCTTGTAACTCCCAGAAGAAGAGTGCGAGGGCCTCGTAAGCGAGACTCTGAATGTACTTTCTCGTGAGAACGTAGAAGACCGGCAGATGGCGGCCGCACTTCACTCCATTGAGGTAGCCGCTCTGGCACAACCAGCAGATAGGAGAGCGGTCTGCTCCTGCAGCAAGAGCTTCCGGGAACTCACTGACCAGAAAGCCGTCGTCGTCAAAGAGCTCCAGGCAACCGTACAGACCTACCGTGGCGATAATAAGTGTCGATGTCCATGTGGTAGGTCGGTCCAACAGTACCTCCGCACGAAGAGGAATGGTGTTGAAGTTCCCCTTCGATTGAACCAGGTGATAACGGTCTCTAACCGAGGGGCTGACCAAAGCGGTCGCGCACAGGGCACCCGTCTTCGTCTTTGTACTCGTTGGTTCGACGGTCATACTTGTAGCCTCGTTCCTTGGCCGCTCGCTTGTTGATCTCGTGCTCTGGACTAAAGTCCGGGTCGAAGTCCGTCATGGGGTCATTCCTTTCCTAGCTCGCAGTACTCGGTGCATGTGCACCTTGTCCAAGTAACTTCCTTCACTCCCTTGGGGCATGCGTGGATACAATCTTCGGAGAAAGAAGTAACCGTCAAGGCCAGCTGCGCAGCCCACCAAATAGAACCAAGGACGACGATAGCTACCATCGAAAGGAGGGTGGTTCTCCATGTAACTTTTTCCATCACTTACCTTTCTTGGTCGGTTCGAGAGAAGGCATTTCTACTGTTACGGATGGCTTCTTTCAGAAGCACTCAAAGATGTGAGTCACACAGCGGTACTTGAGGAGCGCGCGCTGCGTTTCTTCTGAGACGCTGTAGGGAGCGCGGGCATGGATAAGGAGCATGGTGTTGGGCTTATCTTGCGCCTCTACCAGTAAATCCTCATCCGCGAGAGGGACGTCTTCCCAGTGATCGACATCCACGCACTCTTCCCAGGCAGTATCGGTACTCTCGCCGAGGCGAATGAGAACCGCCCAGCACCCACGCCGGCTTTGGTCGAAGAGGTACCCGGGGGCGTGCGTCATATCTTCGTGGAGCTTGTGCCAGGCTTCCCATTGTCCCCCGGCGATTACCTGCTCGGCATGCGAGAAGCCTTCCACGGCTTTATGGAGGAAGCCGTTGTGGAGGCCGAGGATGAACGCGTGGCTGCGGTCTTGCGCATACACCCGAACCGTTCCTTGCAGAGGGTCGAGCCAGCGCGCTGTAACACACTGACATCTACAAGAGACCGTACCGCACTTAGGATCGAGCGCGCGGATGTCAAAGCACTGACTGCACAATAATGCTTTCATCATCTCTCCATCGGACATGATTGCTCCAATACCGCCGTATACGATCAAGGTTGTTCCAGGATATACGATGCAAGAAAGAACTCCGACGCACTAATGGACGCGCCATCTGTAGAAACTTTCTACCTTTCTTTTCTCTCAGCACCGCCAGCACCCAGCGCTTTGACCACTCTTCTTCGGACCAGTTGATATAAGGCATCAACCCGCGCCATCTGAGAGCAGTAGCAACGCTGCGGCCAGCCAAATAGTAAATCACTGCTGCTCGGCGAGCATCGAGAGGCAGGTCAGCCCACAGACGAAGGTACCGCGGGTCGTTCTCACTATAGTAGATACCGCGCAGACCCGTGATGCGCTTTTCTACTTCTGTCCGTTCGAGTGTGAGCAAGACGGCCCACTCCTCATAGTTCTTGTACCTCTATACCTATGGAATCTTATCGCCTGCTGCGCTGCTAGATTGCCTAATAGGCGCTGAAAGGCCCGATAGTGATGTCGGTTATAAATGTCGCATCTATTAGAAGGTCTAAGACGCTCTGCATTCCAGATGCGATAGTGGTACAGGGCTTTTCTTGCTCGCGCCTTTCCACAGATAGCCACAAGCCACGCCCGAAACCACTTCTTTTCAGAGCGCCTGATGGGGGGCTGCTTATTTCTCCAGTCGACGTACTCTACGAACAGGTGGTACGGGGATGGTGGCAGTATCATCGGGGAGATGAGGCGGCGCTCGACTTCAGCAATGTCGATGATTCTTGCAGGAGCGCGTCGAGGAACTCTGCGCATTACGTCCGTCTCCTTTCATTCTTTTTGAGCGACTCTTTTACACGAACCCATGAAGTGGGAGATTTGTGCAGCATGCACCGGGAGATCTCGTTCATGACTTCCTCCGGTAAGAGAAATTCATGCTCTTCACTTGTCACCAGTGCGTGACCATAGAAGACATAGCGGTGCGCTCTCTTGTCGTATCGGAAGCTGACCACCACGCGATCACACGCAAACCCTCCCACCGTACTTTCATCATGGGACATGTAGAATTCGACGTATTCTTCCCAGGAGTAGATGCGTGGTTTACCCATGCCACCTTTCTTATCCCTCTGAAGAGGAGATGATTACGCCGTCCTCAACGCAGAGGATTATACAAGTCGACCACCCGCTGAACTCCCTCCTCGCTTCAATGAACGCAGCGTCTACTGCCGAACGTGAAAATGTGTGCGCATTTCCTTCGTCTGGGATGAGACCCGTTCCACGAAACACTGCCGTGTAATACTTCCCATTCAACCAGTACTCACACAGTAAAATTCGCACCATGAAGGGACCTGCATCCACAAAGCGTACGCGGGTAGCTACACGCACTTGTGCATGAGTACCTTCCGTCGCCTCTTCACGTGGGAGCGCCAGTAAAGTCAGAGCGGTTGTAGAACTCTGCGGAGACGAGCTTTTCATTTTCTACTCCTAGCCTTGCGCTGCAGTAATGACTATCAATAAAGATAGGCAAGTGAGCTAAAACAACCTCAGGGAGCTGCATCGGGTTGCGTCTGTCTGGCACAGCGGCCGTCCCCCAAAAGAAGAGCTTTTCATTACCCTTCTCTCGCTCAACACAGCAGCCTTTCATCCATCCAAAAAGTTCAAGGGGGTAGCGTCGGTGCTTCACGTAATAATATATCGTCATCACGGGTAACCTCGACAATGAATGCGAAGCGGCACTCCTGACACTCATTGTTTCACCCATAACTTCTTCCCGTCAAACCAGAGTAGGAGTGGGATCTCCCGCTTATGGGCAGCTGCTAAAATCACTTTCTTCAGTGCAGGTCTAGAGAACTCATGCTTGTTCGAGGCATCAGGAATATACTCCATCCCATAGAAGCGACATGCATAAGATGCTTCTGCAATAGAGTACCAAACGCATATGTGGGGGAGGATAAAGGGCCCACTGAAAACCGAGCCTTTGTATACGTGAAGGCGCACTGCTTGCCGCGCTACTGCACGTCCCACACTCATTCCTGGCTCTCTACTGGCACGAAGTACTCATGCGGGATGAGAACACATCCCTTCCTTGAGACGTTGACCTCTTCTACAACGGCATGCGGAAGAGTGAACGCGTTTCTGTGATGGGGGACGAGCTTCTCGCCATAAAAGACAAGTCTCTTCGTCTCCCCCTCGTGGTAGTAATCTAGCGATAGCGTACGAATATGAAACCCATCCACAGGATCATCTCTACGCGTAACGAGAACAACTCTCCCCTTGGGCGTGCCTCTGTAATCCTCGTAGTTTGCATCCTCGTAGTTTGCTTCAGTCAGTACGTGCTCTCGGAGGACCTTCTCACCCTTGGTTGGTTGTTCCGTAGTTGCTGGTGCTTCCGTCTGTGACGGGCGGGTCGACTTGTTCGCCTTGGAGAGCTTCACTAGCGGCATTGGCTGTAAACTCGAAGTCTGGGCTCTGGCTTTGGGCCGTGAGCTGGGAGGTTTGAGCTTGGGGTCTGTTGTACTTGCGGATGGGCAAGTCATTGAGGGCCACGCTTTGGATGGCCAACTGAAGCTGCCCTGCATAGCTGGCAGCATTGGGGGAGAGACCGAAGAACGTGGAGAACTGCCCCGATAGGAGCAGATCGATGGCGCGGTCTGAGCCCTTGGCAGAGAAGCTCGCGATGAGGCTGTCCACGGGAGCTACAGGCTCGACCGTGTACGTGCTGAGGATGGAGTCGAGGGCGAAGTCTGCGCTCAAGCCGCTGGCAAGCGCCTGGCTGCCTTGTAGCAGAACCCAGAGCGCATTCAACGTACCCACCGCCGTCCCTACCTGGGCAGCCGTAGGAGCTCCTAGAAGAAGAGGGTTCACGAGCCGATTGAAGTTCGTGAAGAAGAGCGGCTGGTTGACCGCGTTACTAAGCCAGGTCTCGAGCGCGGCTTGCACGAGCGAGTAATCGTTGACCGTCCCTACACGCAGGCGAGCAAAGGGCGGAGGCTGCGACGTAAACACCCAGCTTGTTCCATCTGGAATGGCCGGAGAGATTTGAAGCAGACTCAAACCAGGCGTGACACTCACAATCTCGTAGGTCTGGCTCGGGGTCTTGTAGTCGCTCGCGTAGGTTTCGAGCACGTCGCCCGGCTGAAGGTTATTCGGCAGGCTCGGGAGCTGAAACCAATTCGTACTGCCAGTAGCTACGAAAGGCGCGTGCGAGTAGAAGAGACTCGCAGCGTTGCCCGTCACAGACACCCGGGAGAGTGTAGTTGTATCCTGCGAGCCCAAGGTGAGAAACATCTGCCCATAGCTCGCGGTCATCGTTATTTCCGATGCTCCCTGAACTTGCTGTGGGAGAGTCTTCTGAAGAAGCACATCAAGGGGCGTCGCGGCTTGTCCAGCAACCACATAGGTTCCGTTATTGGGCCCATTAGAGATAACCACCACGTCATCCGTCCTCACCATGAGCCGCGAACCTAGCTCGGCATTCACTGAGGAGGCATTCGTGCCCGCAACTGTTCCCGTCGCCACAAGAACAGTACCTGCAGAGAGGGTGGTAGGAGTGGTATCACTCGACCCATCTATTGTCTGAAGAATGTAAAACGCTCCTGTATTAGGCCCTGACCGCAGAGCGATAACATCACCCACCGTTACTTGCGCAGACCCACTCGTACCTGCGCCCAGCGTAAACGTAAGGGTCGTCCCGCTGAAGGCTGCTGTTCCTGTCGCCGCGGCTTGCGCGAACACGATGAGATTGGGATTACTTGAATCCGCGCGCGCAGAAACATCTTGCACGCTGTTCACAATACTTATACCCGCGAGCACCTGACTTTGCGCGTTCGTGATGTCTTGTGCCACGACATCAAAAGAAGTGGGAGCGCATGCAGAGGTAGCCCCTGCCACCATCCCCAGCATACTCAAGCAGTTCTTGCTCGGCGTGTCGTCTCCCACGAGAGTAAGTGATGTCTGCGCAGAAATCTGAAGAGCAGGATTGGTGCAGAGAACCTTGAGGCGCCGATGTAGAGGACCCACTTCAATCGGAGCACCTGCTTGAGCGCTCGTAGGAGAGGACAAGGAGATAGAACCAGCGCTCACTGAAACGAGTGTGAAGAACCCTTCATTGGGACCGGCGAGCACGTGCAACGTATCGCCTGGAACAATCCCAAGAGAGATGAAGTTTACCCCTGCCGGCGCGGTCACGACGTCTCCGCCCAAAAGGTCCACACTTCCTGAGAACTTCAGCGGCGAATAGTACCCCTGCGCTTCTACGCCCACAGGCAAGACCAGATTGATGTCATGGGCTACTTCGTCGGCTGTTCGTGCGTTCGAGCTCCCCTCGGCAACGAGCACGAACATCCCAAGAGTCGTTACACTTGTACCGGATAGAGAGAGCGAGCTCCCGTTGCCTTGACTCGCCGCAGTAAGAAGAACATAGACGCCAGAGAGTGCTGCGACGACTCCATGGAGCAAGAGCCCCACATTCGTCACCGCATTGATTTGAGTAAGAAGAGCAGCGGCGTTAGCAGGAGCGGCAAAGGTGACGGTGAAGGCAGCTACACCATCGACGAGGAGGCTGAGGGTTTTTCCGTCGAGTAGACCGCCCGAGCCGTACCAGCTCGCCGTCGTAGAATCACCTGTCCCAAGAAGGGTAGCCGCACTTCCTGGCAGACTATTGGTGAGCGTCGCCTCGTAGAGAGTTGTATCCACCAGGAGCTTGAACTTGTTGTTGTAGGGGACGCCTCTTCCTGGCGTGAATGGACTCGTACCGTCGCCGATGACGAACCAGCTGTCGTCGTTCTGTCCATCGAGTTCGGCGAGGGTACTCGGAGGAAGAACGATGGTGACAGGCGGGTTTGATTCGAGGGTCACCGACAAGGTATCGCTGACTCCTTCGACGATGACGGCAGGGGATGGAACATCTCCTATCGCCACGGCTGGCAGAGCTTCGTGTTGTGCATCTGAATAAGGGATGCCGGTGCCAGTCAGCGTGTAGAAGTCGCTCGGGCCGTTGAAGGTCCCGAAGGTATTGACGGTGGCGCGTACAGCGAGAAGGTTGAGCACGGCGCTACGAATTTGGGCGGTGCGCTGAGTGGGCGTAAGACTATTGAGCGCCGCTGCATCTTGTCCTACGAGGTTGGCTGCGTTTGCAAGGATGCTGGCAGCGACAGTCGATGGGAGGTTCACGCTATTGTAATCAGCGATACCGCCCACAGAGCCTTGAACCGCAGCTACTGTAGCGACATGGGCTTGTTCGAGTTGTGTGAGGAGTGCGGGGATGACTCCTTGTGCTTCTTGTGGCGTCTGTACGATGGTTCCATTTTCTTTGATGGACTGACCTGGGCCTGACAAGAAGCTATTCGTAGCGCTCGCGAACTGTTGGTAGGCGGGGGCTTTGCTCACATCGAGGGCAGCGGTTCGTTGTGACGCAGCGCTGCTCAAGGCTTGGAGTGCGGCCTGTGTGTTGAAGAGCGCGCTCACATCAGTGACGGGCAGAACTTGTCTTCCAGCAGCTTGAAGAGCGGCGTTCAATTGAACGAGTAAGAGAGCTTCCGCCGTGATGAGGTCTTGAATGCGCTTGCTGCCCAAGAAGAGGACATAGAACGGTGCGTTCGGGTACAGAATAAAAACACCCGCAGCAGCCTGTTGAATCTGGGAGAAAGTTATGTCACCCCTTCTCACACCTAGAGTATCGTACGGACTTGTGATCGATGAAAGTACAAGTTGCTCTACTGCGGCTTGAATCTCATCGGGGGAGTAGTTTGAGTTTGCAGGCTGCGACATGGGATTCCTTGGTTGTGTGCGTTTCGTAACACTTTAGGATGTATGTGCCGGAGATAGGGATGCATTTATTCCGGCTAAAGCCGTAGAGCACGGTGAACCCCTCAAGAAAAACACCGCCGCTGGGACCAAATGCTTCTTTCCTTTTCGTTTCATACCACTCCATAAAGGCTTCTAGTACTTCTTCATCCTGTACCTCAAAATAATCGAGGAGAGCCTTTTCGGTACGTTCAGCAAGAACGTCTTCGAGGAGCCGTGCCCTTGCAGATAGAGTAGTCATTCGCTGTACACGTTGTACTTGTTGTAGCGGCGCTCTAGGACGCCACGAGCCTCTAATCTTTTCTCGTCAGAGATAGTTATTGCAAGCAAAAAGTCGTCGATCCACAGGAAGTTGCTGTAGAGCCCTCCAAGCCCTAGTTCTTTAGTCTCGGGGTGATGGAAATCTAACCAAGTCATAAACGGCTCGATAAGTTCTGGGTAGCTGTCGTGAAAGAACGAAAGCACTAATGGGTGGAGCTTGCCCGTCAGAACCAGCTCTGTGAGGCGGGCTAGGGTATTCATTCATTGAGTTCCGGTTGTGCGAAGGCGTATTCAATATCTTCATAGGTCTTCTTGGCCTCTTGGGTGTACCAGGCACAAGACCGAATGATTAGTCTTCGCGTGAAGTAACGCAGAGACTGGGGACCAGGTGTATGGTCCGCGTCTTCGAAGAACAGGAGGAACTTGACGAGGAGCTCGGGCCTTCGCCTGAAAAAGATGATGGCCCCTTCGTGAAGCTTGTTGGAGAGTACGAGCTCTGTGAGTCGCGCTTCAGGAGAGAGATTCATTTTCCACCAACGGCGTGTACGTAGACCGCACTTTCCACCAAACGCTGTCTAAGACATTCTCGTTCCTCCGCATCCTCTATGGTGTCGATGAAGTGCAGGATAACTTGACGGGTGTACCACCAGTTCGCGGCATCATTTCTTGATTCAGGACGAGTTACACGGCAACGAGGGAACCAGGAGAGGAACTTCTTATGCATCTCCTCATCGAAGCTGAGAATAAAGTAAGCGTCTTTATGGAGGTGCCCTACGAAGATCCATTCGATGAGCTGGGCAGTCGGAGTGAGCTCATTCATTGCTTCCTCTGGCCCCTATAGCCTTGAAGTAAGCATCTCTCACATGTTGATTGTCCATCCATCTATTCCCGTAGATTTCTAGGAGAAACGTGCTAAGGGACCAGTGTTCATGACATAGCTTCCGAGCCTTTCTCCACTGTATAAATTCAGCGCACCTCTCAAACTGAACTTCTTGGAAGTACAGAAGCGTACGCCGAGCTAGCCGGTTACAGAGAGCTTCTTCAACAAGAGTTGCCTTGGCACGGGCTGATTCATCGAGGGTCATTCGCGCCTCACTAAGAACCACGCCGTTATCTCTAGATCTTGAACAATCACACCACTACATTCATGAGAGACCCATTTCACAGATTTGGGCATGGCCCACTCTACAAATTCTCGCTACAGTCCTTCCTTCTTTGTTTCTGTAAGTACCCAACCAGGCAGATGGCCGGTGAGTATGCCTTCTACGATCCAGCGCCTAGCTTCTTCTACTGTGAGAGCCATAGTCACTCCGCAATGCTTACGTAACCGGCGGAATCGGATAGTCGTCGGGTAGTCGTGTGAGAAGCTTTTGTGCTTCTTCTTTGTTCTTCACGGTCTCGCGAATGAAGTCGAAGACCGCCGAATGAGAGACGGTTCTGGTGTTCCACATTTCTGCCAGGAACAAGTACCGCGAGCGCTCGGTTCTGTACCACTTCGCGAAGTCTTGCGTCTTATGGGCATACTGGGGAAAGGGCAGGACCCGGGTTTCTAACTCATCGGGGAGGGTGGCTTCGACGAGAAGGACGAGATGGTGGTCAGAGGATTTGTTCTCCAAGGAAGTCCTCTCCGACGAGGCGATATATAATGTACGAAAGGCAGCGATCCAGTATTTGCCGTTCTTTGGGGTCCACAATAGTTTGGATGAATCCCTGGCAGGTGGTGTACGAAGTCCAGTATTTCGAGCGCCCGTCAACGGAGAGGTAGTACTCACCAAACTTTTCGGTGGCACCCGATGCCTTCAAAAACTCAAGTACCCACGGAGCTAACTTTCCTACAAGGATGGCTTCTACGACAGTAATGTGCGCAGTTCTTGTCGATGGTGTGCTTATGGTACTCACATCGCTCTCTTTCCAAACGCGTACTTCTTTTGGAAGGCGCCTGCGACTTCATACATCTTTCTTGCTTTTGCGGGGGTGCGGCTCGGGTTATATACGTCACCTATAAAAGAGTAGCAGGCGCCCCATGCAGCGTAGTGAGGGTCTCCAGAGTTTGCCGCTCTACCCGCATGCCAGCGCTCAAAGCGCTGGAGTAAGTGGCGTTGGTAGAGAAACTCAAAGAGCCACATCGCGTAGTGGTAAGTGAACTGCCATTCGGCCTCACGAATTCTACGCGAGCGTCTTTTACGGGTAGCGGCCATCCACGTGCCTCCGAAGAAGCTCCATCCAAGCAGGTGTGAGCTCAGGTTGAATTCGGTTCAGGTAGTAAATGATACGTTTCAAGTATCCATCTCTTGGCTGCATGTAACTGTCCAGTGTAAAGCCTCTGAGAAGGTCATGGTCCAAGAGAAAGAAGAGAGCCCAGTCTGGGTAGCTCTCTCCTTGGGGAAGTGGGGTCATGCGCGGTTCCCATGCCATGCGCCACTCCACTATGGAGATGGTGCGCTCTTTCTTTGGCGTCATGAGAAACCTTCTCAGCTAAAAGGATACCTTGGAGCATGTGCAACAGAAACCACCCGATAAAGGCGTGATCTCTGCTGCACATGCTCCAAGGCACGTCAGAGTACGTCGACGACGCACGCTTCGATTTCTCTGTAACCCAAGGCGACTGCCAGGGGCTTGAGCGCTTCCAACTGCTGTTCGGTCTTGAACTGCGGAAGCGCTTGATCTGCGTCCCCCCTCGCATGCCTACGAAGGGTGACCGCAAAAAGACGTTGTATGCCGTTGCCGCGGTTGACCATGAATGTGTCCTCCACTCTTCTTATACCGCGGCCAGCACTACTTTTGCTTCAGTCGAGCCGGACCACCGCCGCGACAGCCAGAGACAACCATGGTGCTTATGTGAAAACCGTGAGGTACTTGCTGGCCCGTGTGACGGCCGTGTAGAGAGCACGTGCGCACATATCAGGGGTGTAAGGTTGGGGGATCTGGTCAGCGACTACCAGTACATTGTCGAACTGAGACCCTTGCGATTTATGCGCCGTAAGAGCGTAGCCGTAGTCAAAGAGCAGTCCGATTTCTTTCCAAGACTTCAGAGGGTGCTTGGGTATGGCGCGCTTCGTACCGTGCGTCTCGTTGTATTCCGTGACGCTCGCCACCATGCACTTCAAGTGCTCGTCAAAGTCACGAAGCGTGGCTCCGCGGCCGAATTGGTACTTGCAAACGGGACCTGATACTTCAATCTCGTCGTCTGCAAACAAGACCGTCATGTACCAGTGGTGCACGGTGTAATCATGACAAGAGGTGATAACCCCTCGCATGCCGTTGAAGATGCGGGCTTCTGTATTCCGTAGGCAGATGACGAGGTCTCCTACTTGAGGATCTGGATGGTAGTTTGTTCCCCAGCGCGTCTTTCGAATGAGCTCGTTACATCCCACACGACGTGCATTGGTGAAACAGACCACACAGATTTCTTCCGGGTTGGCGTTCTTGTTGGTGTAGAGAGCCTGCACAATAGACTGCAGATTGACCGCAGCGTGCCTCTGGAGCTCTTTGGTGTTCTGGATGGGAGGGATGGACCCTGTGGTCCGTACCTGTTGACTGAGGGCGATGATGGGGCTCGACTCGGCTTGTCTGTGAATCTTCTCAAGTCTGAGAACAGGATCACTCATCAGACTAAAGCCGTCGGTGTACACAGGCGGCAGTTGTCCGTGGTCACCCACGGCAAGAATGGGTTTGCCATAGGAAACGAGGTCTTCGTACATCGACCGGTCCACCATGGAGGCTTCATCGACAACGAAGAGGTCGTAGTCGACAACATCGCGCTTCCCCCACCCAAGAATTCTTCCGTTCCCCTTGTCTACATAGGGAAAACGAATGAGCCCATGAAGTGTGCTCGTTGTTACTCCAGTGCATCCAGCCTCGTAGAGGTTTCTACGAATGACCCCTGTGGCCTTGCCCGTGTACGCGCAGAAGGCGGTTCTACGTACTCCCGCAAGCTCGTTGGCGAGCACCCCCAGGAGCCGAGTCTTCCCAACTCCTGCGTACCCTCCAAGGGTCATCGTCGTAGGGGTTGTTTCTTTCAACCACTCACGGATGCGCTCGTAGACCACAGATTGTTCGGGCGAGAGGCAGACTTCCGTATTCTTGCCTCCCAGAAGCAAGGCTGTCGCATGTGCCTTTTCTTCTGCTGTTTTATTGCGCGGTACGATGCGAAAAGAAAAGGGCGACTTCTCCATGCGCTTCTCCTTTATGGGTCTGAATGGACGTAGCTATCGGACAGTTCCACGTAGGTCCTGAGAACATTTCGCAGGTCTTCGAGGGTCATGTTCACCTCGGTGGCCTTATCCAGCGCCTTCAGTACCTGTTCTATGTTGGTTTGCAGGGCGATGGCCACAGCCATCCCTGTATTGAACTTGATCTGCCGAATCACCCGTATACTCTTTGAACTCGAAAGAGGCGCAGGAGAAGAGGGGTCCGAGGCGGCTTCAGAAGGAGCAGGACTAGCTACGGGTTCGTCCTTCTCTACTTCTTGCGGTACATCCTCTCCTTCCCCCTCGATGTAGTAAATCTCTCCAGCGGGGTGGAGTGTTACGTGACAAGCCTCCTCGATTGCTGCGATCCGATTGGGAGGCGGGATGCGCTTGTCCTTTTCGTACTTCGAAAGAGTATCCGTGGCGATTTTGAGCACTTTCGCAAGATGCTCCTGTGTGAATGGGACCTTTTCGCGCGCTAAGCGGATCTGGGTACCCAGCGATCTCTTGTATTGTTTCATAGTATGGAAACCAGGATGTGGAAGCCATCAAAGCACCTACGTGAACAGGTGCTTTGATGGTGTAGGTGCACTTGTTAGTAAAAGGCTGGACTGTGGTGAAGTAGAAAAGCACCCCAGGAGTTGAGTACTGAACAGCGCCTACGAGCAAACGTTCTACCTCGTCGATCCGCTTTTTCCGAAGCCGGTCCTCTCGGTCGAATGGAGAAGGGAACTCAACGGCACTGACGAGGGACTAGGAGAGGATGGTGAGGGGCAGGCAATGCCGCACGGTAGAACATGACTCCTATTGTCTTGCCTGTACTGCTGCTCGTAGAGCATGTTCTGGAAAAAGTGAAAAAGCTCTCCACGAGCGCCTCCGCACAGAAGTAGCTCTGCGCGTTCGCCGGGAGTGAGCACCTGCCTGTTATTTTCTTTGACGGCGAGGTCGAAACGCTTTTTGCGAATCAACATCTGGATGACAGCGTGCAAGTGTTTGCAGCTCATTTCCCAGAGGAAGAATTGTCTTCCATCGCGGGCGGTCCATTTGAGCGCAGAGAAGTGCGGGTAGAGGCGATCTACCGCAACTTCTGCGCGGAGATCTCCCGCTACGAGGAGCTTCACTCGATTCCCAAAAGTCTTCCACGATGCTCCTTGATGCGCTCGTAGAGCGCTTCCAGCATCGCCTCGGCCATGTTGTTTGGGGCCCATTGTGCCAGATGGTTGTAGGTTTCTTCGAGGAGCTGCGTCCCATACGCGAGCTCCTGACTGTTTTCCTTCAACGGGAAGTTGGCAGGTGAGTAGAGATGAAGTGCTTTCTCAAGGGCCGCGAAGGCTTCTTCTCGTTGCCAAGCCGGCTGGTCTTCTCGCACGGAGGCCACGAGATTCCAAGCAGCGTTCGCAACGGTGGCTGCGATGCGGTAGCTGGAGAGAAGGGCGGAGAATTCCTCAGCAGCACCCTGGGTGCCCTTCTGCATGATGAGGGCACCCAGGCTAGCAGCGTCCATGGCCACGAGGGACGAAATGTCCTTCGCAGCAAGCGCCATTTTTCTAGGCATGTAGATTTACTGGAGGTTGTGCGCGGCGCCTGTCTTGGCGACTTCCGCCATGGACGACACAATCTTGCTCCAGCCGCACGTCTCATCACGGCAAATCTTCGCGTGGGACGCAGCCATCTCCGAGAGGTCTTTGTGCACCTGCATGAGGTCGTTCGAAGAGAACCCCTTGAGGATGCCAGGCTCGCGCATCGAAGTGAGGATGGTCTCGACGCTCGGCTCTCGGTCCGGGGAGAGAGAAGAAGCCTAGACAGGACTCGATCGTAGAACTTGCGCGCCGCTGTCCCGAGAATGGAGAGGTCACGCTCGAGCTGGATGCTCGTT
>VFSW01003736.1_pt1 | contig 22825 bp, 14 predicted proteins | sample 5358111 | NCBI WGS metagenome assembly VFSW01 (sample SAMN11554181, study PRJNA540505) | mine drainage metagenome | isolation source: sediment from site ElyBrook_90M | place: USA: Ely Copper Mine, Vershire, VT | collected 2017
GGGCAGGGGGGGATGGCGATGGTCACCGTGGTGTTCGCGGGATCGGGGAGGGTGACCACGGCGACGGTGGGATCGCCCTTTGGTGGAACGCCGGTGGGTACCTGCGTTGTCCGGGCGGTGCGATCGGCGCACCTGCCGGCATTTTCCAATCAAACCTTCAACGTCACGTATCCGTTTCCGCTCCAGTGAGCCGGGCGTAGACCGCGACGGCGGTCTCGATCCATCCTTCGACCACGGCGTCGTCCAGTGTTCCACCCACGGCGCGCGTGGCGGGAACATGGACGAACACCGTCCGCGCGGCGGAGTCTTGGCACCCGGTCAACGCCGCGTGATACACGGCATTGCAGAGAAACCTCCCGGGATCGTCCGATATCTCCACGGGCACCCCCGCAGTAGCGAGATCCATCGCAAACACACCGATGTCCGCTTCGGTCATCACCGACGGTTCCGCGTCCGGGACGAGGGGCGCGCCCGTGCCCTGTACCCCGTCGTTGTCCGTAAGCCCTTCGCCAGCGCTGTTAAACGCCCGACGCTCCACCCGCAGGGTGTTCGCCGTGGCCGCGAGGCCGAACATCAGCACGGCATCCGGGTGCACTTCGTCGCACAATCGACGCAGCGCTTCGGGGGCTGCCGTCCACGTCACGGGCAGAACACCAAAGACCACCTTCGGCCATCGCCCCTGAGCTTGCTGCCGGGCAAGCCGCGCGACGCCAGACCCCGACGGGTTGTGTGAATCTCCAGCGAAGGGCTCGAACCCTGTGACCAACATCCGTGCCACGGGCCTATGATACTACGTCGGCGCTCGGTCGGCTCTGGTACGTTCTCCCGATGCTCCCACGCGCACTTGAAATCACCCAGCAGTCCTTTCTCCTGGTGCTCGTGCTCTCTGTGCCGGCCCTGGCCGCAGCGGCGGGTGTCGGTGTTCTTGTCGGACTCCTGGGCATGGTGCTGCCCCTCCACGAGCCGTCCGTCACGCAACTCCCAAGGGTGGTCATGGTTGCTTTGGTTCTTGTCACCCTTGGCGGTGCCGGGGCGGCGTCCCTCGTTCGCTTTACCCATGACCTCTGGCAGGCGATTCCGGTGCTCCTCCGGTGAGCCTCTTTTTCCCAGTGTTCGTCTCGCTCGCGTTGGCCGTCCTTCGAGTCGTTCCGACACTCGCCATGCTCCCGTCTCTCGGTGCCCGGACGCTGTCCGCCCCGTTGCGTATCGCCGTTGCCCTGACCCTCGGAGTCGGCATCCTCCCTTCGGTACTTTCCCCGAGCGCCGCGCCCGCCGCGCCCTGGTTCCTCGTCACCCTCCTCCGTGAACTTACCCTTGGGACAACGCTTGCCCTCGTGATTTCAACACCCTTCATCGCCCTCGACCACGCCGGTCGTCTTCTCGACCGCGCCCGCGGCGCTCCCCCCTCCACGGCCCTCTCTCTCGCCACGTCCACGCCAGGCACCCCGTTGTCCATGTTGATGCAATCCCTCGGCGCCGTGGTTTTCGTCTCGGCCGGCGGCCACCGCGGCGTGTTGCAGGCGCTGTCCGCGTCCTTTCTTGTCGTACCCCCGGGTGCGTGGGTCGCGCGCGATCACCTGATGCAACTCGCCGCCCGATGGACCGCCGAATCCCTCAGCGCCGCGCTTACCCTCGGTTCAGCCGCATGGCTCGCCCTCTTGTCCACCGAGGCCGTCATTGCCCTCGCCGTTCGCTTGTCCCCGTCTCTCCCCGTGGGCACCCTCTCCGTCCCGATTCGCTTGCTCGTCCCGCTCGCCGCCCTCGGGGCGTCTGTGGGTCTATGGGCCGACGCCACCCGCGACCTCGCGGCGCGCGCCCTGGCCGCGTCCTCCGTCCCGTGACCCTCGTCCAGGGCGACTGTCACCTCGCTCCCACGGGCGCTACGCTCCCACTCCGATGGACATCCTCCGCCTCCTGAATCGCCCGCTTGCCCGTTTGCCCTTTGTCTTTTCGGGCACCGTGCTCTTTGCCCTCAAGGTCGCCATCGATCGCTCGGTCGCACGGTCGTTTCATCACCCTTACTCCGTGATCTTCTACGTCAGTCCCATGGCCTCCCCCGTGCTTCATCCACAAACTGCACCCACCTACTGGTTTGCCATGTGGGCCGTGGCGATTCCCTTCATCACCGTGGGTCTGATTCTTACGCGTCGCCGCGTGCTCGACGCCGGGCTCCCCCCGTGGCTGTCTCTATTGTTCTTTGTTCCCTTTGCCAACCTGCTGTTCTTTCTGGGTCTCACAGCCGTGCCGTCGCGCCCGCTGAGCCCTCTGCCCGTGCCGTTGGCGCCCTACCGCCAGGGCGCGCCGATCCCCGTTCCACCGCCGGATTCTACCGCCCACGCCGTCATGCCGGGCCTCGTCGGTGCGGTCATCGGCCTCGGCGCCATGGCGCTCTCCGTGGGAATCCTCCGGCAGTACGGCTCGGCCCTCTTCGTCGGCACCCCCGCCATCGCGGCTTTTTCCGCCACGCTCCTCCACGGCCGATGGAACCACCCCACCCTCCGCGGCGCGGTGCTTTCGACCGCCCTCTCGTTCGGCTTGTTCTTCATCGTCACCCTGGCTTTTGCGTTGGAGGGAATCGTTTGCCTGTTGATGGCCCTGCCCTTGTTGACCGCCTCTGCCGCCGTAGGGTGTCTCGTCGGGTATGCCATCACCCGCCACGCCGCCATCCCCGCGGGGGTCTCTCCGGGCGCCGCCGTGATGGCCCTCCCGATGTTGTTTCTCGCTGAACAACTCAATCCCCTTCCACCACCGATCCCCCTCCCTGTCGAATCCTCCGTGGTCGTCAACGCACCTCCCTCGGTGGTCTGGGATCGGGTGATTGCCTTCCCACCTCTTGCGCCTCCGACCGAAGCCATCTTTCGCCTCGGGGTCGCCGCTCCCATGCGCGCGGTGATCCACGGCCACGGTGTCGGCGCCATCCGCCGCTGCGAGTTTACCACCGGCGCCTTTGTCGAACCCGTCACCGTCTGGAACCCGGGTCGTGAACTAGGTTTTGACGTCACCGCCCAGCCCACTCCGATGCGCGAACTCACCCTCTGGCCCGGGCCTCGCCCCCCGCATCTCGACGGGTACATCCAAAGCACCCACGGACAGTTTCGACTCGTCCCCCTGCCCGGTCACCGAACCCTACTCATCGGCAGGACGTGGTACCTCACCCGGATCACCCCCGAAGGCTACTGGCGCTTCTGGACCGATCGGATGATCCACGCCATCCATCTCCGGGTGCTCCGCCACGTTGCCGCGCTCGCCGAATCCGACGTGCGCTCCACCTGACGGCACCGGCCACCCCCCGTGCGACCACCCGGGTTCACCGTACATCGCCGCGGTGAGGCCTCTGTCTGGGAAAAACGGACAGGACATTCCCCGGCACACGGCTCCCGTTTTCGGTTGATGCTTCGCTGGGCCTCGGGGACAGTGGCGAACGCGCCGGGGGCGCCGTCTCCCCACTTGGAGGTTCTGCCATGACGGTCGCGGATTCAGGTTCAGCACAGACCCCTCACGCGGGAACGGGAACGCCCGGTATTCAGTACTCCGACGAGCAGCGCGCCATCATCCAGCACCGTGGCGGACACCTTCAGGTCGTCGCCTGTGCGGGCTCCGGCAAGACCGAGACCGTGGCCATCCGCGTGGTAACCCTTCTGGAAGAAGGTACCCCTCCCGGGAGCGTCATCGCCTTTACCTTTACCCGCGCCGCTGCCGCCGGCCTCAAGACCCGCATCCTGACCCGCTACCAAGAGCGCAACCCAAGCGCGAACCTCGACGCCCTTTCACCCCTCTACGTGGGCACCATCCATGCGTATTGCCTACGCATGCTCCAGGTTCATGTACCGCGGTACGCGACCTTTGACCTCTACGACGAGCATCGCCTGATCGGTCTTGTCCTCCGGGAGTACTTCGAACTTGGTCTCACGCACCTGGGCATCAAGAACCTCACGGACTGCGCCAGGGACTTTGTCCGCAACGTCGCGGTCATCGAAAACGAGATGCTCTCGGTCGACCAGCTTCCCGACGACGCCTTTCGCCGCGCCTACGTAAACTTGATCGACACGCTCGACCGCTATCACGTCCTCACCCACAACCAGTGCATCGCCCGCGCCCTCGAAGCCCTCCGCGACCCGCCTACCTTCGCCCGCGTGCACACCCCGTTGCGCGAAGTGATCGTCGACGAATTCCAAGACATCAATCCCGCGCAGGCTCGCCTCATCGAGCGCCTTGCTACACCGCCCGTCACACTCTGCGTGGTGGGCGACGATGACCAGGCCATCTACCAATGGCGCGGATCCGCCGTCGGGTACATCCAGGAGTTTCAAGCGAAGTTCCAGGCATCCCAACACGCCCTTGGACTCAATCGACGGTCGACCGCCACCCTCGTCGACGCCGCGGGGGATTTCGCCGTGTCCATCACACCACGGGTACCCAAGACCATCCGCGCAGACCGTGGTCCCGTAGCCGACGCCCTCCGGTGTCATGGCGCGCCCACCGCAGCCGATGAAGCCTGCGGGGTCGCAGACGCCGTGGCCACCCTCCATGCCAACGGGATCGCCTATCGCGACATCGCCGTGCTTCTCCGGGCGGTCAAGACCTCGGGGGAGGCGTTTCTCGACGCTTTCGAAGCAAAGAAGATCCCCTACCGCTGCGCCGGTCGCAGCAATCTCTTTCTGCAACCCGATGCAAGGTTCTTTGCGTACCTCTACGCATGGCTGGCGGGGCGAGACAGCTTTTACAACGCCCGCAAACGGATCGTGGAGGACATCACCCTCGATACCCTCATCGCAGACATCGACGGTCTCTATGCACCCGACGCGGACCACCGGAAGGTGCTCGTTGCAGATCTCCCTTCGCAACGCAAAGCAGGACCGTCCAGCCCCGACGCGGACCTCGTTGGGAGCTTCTATCGGATCGCGGCGCTTCTCCAGATCGACCACTGGGACGTCGATAACCCCGAGTTCGCGGCCCGTCTCGGCTCCCTCGCGCGCTTCACCACCGTCCTTGCAGACTTCGAGAACGTCACCCGTAGGTCTCGGCGCATCCGCGATCCCATCCTCGGTGAGACCGTCCGAGGGGGCCTCCACGGGGGTGAAAAGTACCTCAAGCGCTTTGCTGATTACCTCAGCTACTACGCGCAGACGGACTATGAAGACTTTGCGGGAGCGCCCGACTTTGACCTCGATGCCGTGACCGTTTCCACCGTCCATGGCGCAAAGGGCCTGGAATGGCCCGTGGTGTTCGTGCCGTGCCTCTCTGCGCAGCGATTCCCGTCGTCCAAGACGGGCGCGGTGCAAGGGTGGATGATTCCGCGGAGTACATTTCCCGCGGCGCGGTACGAGGGGACGGATGCCGACGAGCGACGGCTGTTTTACGTTGCCATGACCCGCGCACGGGACTTGCTCGTGCTGTCCACCCATGAGCGGGTGACCACACGAACCGCGAAGCCATCGCCGTACTTTACCGAAGTCACCCACGGAACGGCGACGGCCTGGCCGACGGCTTTCTGCCCCCCGAGCGTCATGCCGAAGCCCGGAGCACCCACGGAGGACAAACCCACGTACTCGTTCTCCGAGCTTGCGCAGTACGGTCAATGCCCCCTCCAGTACCGCTACCGCAACCGACTGAACTTCGAGCCACGGGCCGTCAAAGAACTGGGGTACGGCCACGCCGTCCATCATGTCCTCCGGCGGATTGCGGAACACACCGTGGCAACGGGACAAGTGCCCGGGTCCTCCGAGATCCAGGCACTTTTCCACCGGGAGTTCTACCTCCCTCTGGCGGACAAGCCCGCGTGGGACTCGATGCAGTTTCGCGCCGAGGCCCTGGTTGCAGGCTACCTCGCCGATCACAAAGACGACCTGCACCGCGTGTGGGAGGTCGAGCGTCCCTTCGAGCTGCACCTCGAACACGCCAACCTTGTGGGACGTGCCGACGTGATCCTCGATCACGCCGAGGCGAGCGGAGTCTCCGGTGCGCTGGCCATCGTAGACTACAAAACCCACAAGGTAGAGACCGACCCTGCGATGGGGCTACAGCTTCAGGTCTACACGGCAGCCGGGCGTGGCGAGGGATTCGACGTGCGGGCCGCCTGGCTGCACGACCTGACCGTCCGCGGGAAGACCGCCCGCGTGCCGGTTGCGACCGAGAGCGACCCGGTGACCACGGCGCGCAAGACGGTGGATGGTTGGGCGAAGGGTATTCGTGCGGGTGTTTTCGCGGCGTGTCCAGGCGCACACTGCAAGCACTGCGATGTGCGCGAGATCTGCAAGAGCAGGGGGAGTGGTCCCGTTCGCTAGATCCAGAGCGGTAGCGGGACGGGTTGGATACCACACGCGGCTCCTGGCTCGCCCTGGCCTGCGCCCCCCCCGTTCTTCCCCGCCATTCTGGCCATTGGTCAGGGCTATGCTGCCGGACGCCTGCACAACGGGTTGGTCCTCAAGATCTGTTGATCCATGCCCCCGTCGGGCGTCGCGTCCGTCTGCGATCGGTAGAACGTCCGAGCTGTGTTCAGAGCTTGGCGAGCTCTAAACGGGCTTCGCCGAGCTTGAATGTGTGCAGAATTATCCCAGACTGACGTGTTCGCTCTGCGTCAGCGCACCGCGGGTGGTCGTTTTTGTTACACCGGCTGGACGCTCCCTGACGTCCAAGGAGACGTCGCCAACTGCACCCTGGCGCCGCGCTCCATGGAGGCGGATGGGTAGGCCCGGTCGCCGCGGCCGGGACGGGGAGGGGACTGGGATCCTCTATCAAGAAACTACGCCGGACATCGCCCAGACGATCGACCACCGTTTCATGGCTCCTGGAGTCGGCTCCTGGACGGCATGGGGAACTACTCCGAATCCCAGGAGGGGCCAACTCCGATGGACCGCCCGGCAGGTCTCGGAGTACCTTTTCACGCCCTTGCCCTAAGGATTCAATGGAATGGCCGCCAAGAAGCCCGACGCACGCACCGAGGACTATGTCCACCCTGAGGCGACGCGGCCCAACAATCCCGAGGCGGGACTGCACAGCGCGGACAAGGCGAAGGTCCCAACCAAGGTGAAGTACCAGTACGACCCGCACCTGGACCCGCAGTTGGTGTGGGCTAGCAAGGTCGAGCGCAGTGAACTGGAGGTGGAGACCATCTCGCTGCACAAGCACGAGATCGTCCGCCCGCAGGACATCGTCTCCATGGCGCAGGGTGAGTCCATGCAGCTCGGTCTTTTCCCAGACACCCGCCTGCCGCTCACCCAGGCCGTGGAGTTTTACAAGCACGACCAGTTCTGGATGAACCGCATGGTCCTCGGGGACTCGTTGCTGGTGATGAACTCCCTGCTGCACAAAGAGCAACTCGGCGGCAAGGTCCAGATGGTCTACATGGATCCGCCGTACGGGATCGCCTACAACAGCAACTTTCAGCCCCGCACGGACAAGCGCGAGGTACAGGACGGCAAGGACGATTCCCTGTCCCGCGAGCCAGAGCAGATCAAGGCTTACCGCGACACCTGGACCCTCGGCGTTCACAGCTACTTGAGCTATCTGCGAGACCGGCTGATGCTCGCAAGGGAGCTGTTGACCGAGAGCGGCAGCATCTTCGTGCAGATCAGCGACGAGAACGTGCATCATGTCCGAGAACTTCTCGACGAGGTGTTTGGCGCTGGCAACTTTGCAGGTCAGATCGTGGTGCAGAAGACAGGTGGACTTGGGACCTCGGGCCTAAAGTCAATCGCTGACTACCTTTTGTGGTACGCGAAGGACGCCGCGAAACAGAAGTATCGACAGATGTACTGGACCAAGGAGGTCGGCGAAGGCGAGGGGTCAGGCGCTCGGTACGATCAACTTGAATCGCCTGACCGCAGGGTCCGACGCCCGATGACCCGAGAAGAGAAGGTTGATCCGACCTCCATTCCAAAGGGTTGGCGTCCGTTTCAACTGACGGCGCTAATCTCAGGCGCGTTCCGCGAAAACACAACCGTGCCCTATACGTTCGAGGGGGAGACCTTCCATCCCGGACAGAACTCGTGCTGGAAGACCACGGTTGACGGCCTGGATCGCCTCGTCAACGCGCGACGTATCGTAAAGGCCGGCAGGACCATTAGGTACGTTCGCTATCTGGATGACTTTCCCGCCTATGAGGTCACGAACGTCTGGAACGACGTCGCGGGCGCTGCGGACAAGATCTACGTCGTCCAGACGAGTCCTGCGGTTATCCAACGTTGCCTCCTGATGACCACGGACCCCGGCGACCTCGTGCTGGATCCCACCTGCGGCTCCGGCAGCACCGCCTACGTCGCGGAGCAATGGGGCCGCCGTTGGATCACCTGCGACACCTCGCGCGTGGCCCTCTCCCTCGCCCGTCAACGCCTGATGACCTCCGCGTTCCCCTACTACGAGCTCGCGTACCCCAAGGAGGGCGTCGCCGGGGGCTTCAAATACAAAGAAGTCCCCCACGTCACGCTCAAGAGCATCGCGCAGAACCTCCCTCCAGATACCGAAAAGCTCTACGACCAGCCCGTCGAAAGCAAGCACATCACCCGCGTCGCGGGACCTTTCAGTGTAGAAGCCATCGCGGCACTGGATCCTGCGGAGGCGATGACGCCTGCGCCCACGGTCGCGGACGCGGTGCCCGTGCGCTCGATCGACCGCGTGCAGCAACTCTTTGACGTGCTGGTCAAGGACGGCGGACTCAACGTGGCCGGCAAAGGTCGCATCGAGATCCACGCGTTGCGTCGGGTGATGGATGTGGACGGCCTCGACGCCGAGGGCGAGATCACGCTCGCGGACAAGAAGCTGCGGCTCGCGGTGGCCTTTGGTCCCTACCACGGACCGGTCACGGCCAACCGGGTAGAAGATGCTGTCACGGCGGCAAAAGGCGAGGGCTACGATGCGCTTGCCATGGCAGGCTTTAGCTTTGACCCTGAAGTGTCGGCCTTTCTCGACAAGAACCCCCACCTTGGGGTGCAGCTCTTTCGTGTGCAGATTGCGCCCGATGTACAGATCGGAGACCTGCTGAAAGTGAAGCACGCCGAGAAACTGTTCTCGGTGCTGGGTCAACCGGACTTTACGGTCACCAGGACCGAAGCGAAATACGAGGTGACGCTCACGGGCATCGACCTCTACGACCCGAACGCGCGACTCGTAAAGTCTCACCAGACGGACGACATCGCCGCGTGGTTCCTTGATCCCGATTACGACGGCCGGTGCTTCCGCGTGCGCCAGGTGTTTCTCCCCGCGGAGAAAGGCAAAGGCTTCGACAAGCTCGCCCGGGCGCTCAAGGGCATCGTGGACGAGGACGCATGGGAGGACTTCAAGGGCTTTACCTCGCGCCCTTTTGAGCTCGGTAAGTTCAAGACCGTGGCGGTAAAGGTCATCGACGTGTACGGCCACGAGGTGGTCGGTGTTCGCAAGGTCAAGATCTAAGTCAGGCACTTACGAAACGGAGACAACCCAATGGCTGAAACAGCACGGACCCTGAAAGTCACCTACGCCGAGTACCTCGCGGCCGAGCGCAGTGCCGAAGTGAAGCACGAATTTCTCGACGGCGAGATCTACGCCATGTCGGGAGGAAGGCCGGAACACGGGTTGCTCGCAGGCAACATGATTCGCCTCCTGGGCAACCACCTGTTGGACCGTCCCAGCGTGGTGTACACCTCGGACGTCCGCGTGCGGATCGAAGCAGTGAACGTTGGCACGTACCCTGACGTCAGCGTGGTGTGTGGCCCGGTCGTGCCGGCGGTGGATGACTCCGACGCGATCACCAATCCGGTGCTGCTGGTCGAGGTGCTCTCGGACAGCACCGAGCGCTACGACCGCGGAGAGAAGTTCGGCTTCTACCAACGCATCCCGTCCCTGCTGGAGTACGTGCTGGTCTCACAGCACCGCCAACGGGTCGAGGTGTATCGCCGCACCGAGGGGAAGCATTGGGACTATGCCGAGTACGAAGCGGGAGACTCCGTGACACTCGCGTCGATTCAGGGCGAGCTCGCGGTGAACGAGATCTACCGCAAGGTGACGCTCCCGGAGACCGCTGGAACACGGACGTAGATGTCCAAGGCGAAGAAGTCATCCGTGGGGTTGCAGGCGACGCTGCCGGGCGTGGCGCCGATCTTCTCGAAGGTCATCGTCAGCGATGCCTACACCGAGCCCACGCAACACTTGAACCTGCTGCGCAAGGTGGCGAGCGAGCCGGAGTTGCTGGAGGGTCGTCGTCCCTCGGGGTACTACCGCCCCGCGCCCGATGGAACCGAGGAGTTTGCGGAGCTGGTGGCGGTGAACCGTCTGCGCGACCGCATCCGGGGATGGCGCGAGCGTGGATACCCTGGCGCCACCCGGGTCACACAAGCGCTGCTCCGGCAGTGGAACCGCCGCGACCGTGAGCGCCCGCAGTTTTTTTGCCAGCGTGAAGCCGCCGAGGCCGTGATCTGGCTCACCGAGGGTCCCGAGGAGGAGCGCGCGAACCTGCCGTTGGAGCGGCACGATCCCTTCATCCGATACGGCTGCAAGCTTGCTACGGGGGCGGGCAAGACCACTGTGATGGGGATGCTTGTCGCATGGCAGGTCATCAACCGTGTGACCTACCCGAGAGACCCGCGGTTTACCGACGCCGTGCTGGTGGTGTGCCCCAATCTTACGGTGCGGGAGCGGTTGCAGGAACTCTATCCATCGCACCCGCAGAACACCTACCAGGAGATGGAACTGCTCCCGGAGGGAACGGACTTTGCGCAGGTGCTGACGCGCGCGCGCATTGATGTGATGAACTGGCATAAGCTCGCGGTGGAGGACGACACGGGCACGCGGGGTGTTCTTCAGCGGGGTCAGGAGACCGATGGTGCGTTTGCGAAGCGTGTGCTCGCGAACCTCGGCGACGCGAAGAACATCTTGGTGCTCAACGACGAAGCGCACCACGCGTGGCGAAAGAACCCCCATGGCGCGGCGGTGCTACAACCCGAAGAAGCGCTTGAACTCGACGACGCCGACGAGTTTGAACGGGGTGCCACGGTCTGGATCGACGGACTTGACCGGATCCACCGTGCGCGGGGCGTACGGCTCTGTGCGGACATGAGCGCGACGCCGTACTTTACAGCACTGTCGAAGTACCCGGACGGACAGCCGTTCCCTTGGATCGTGTCGGACTTTGGGCTCGCGGACGCGGTCGAGAGCGGCATCGTCAAGATCCCGCGCGTACCCAAGGGCGACGACTCGGGTGAGTCTGAACCGAGATACCTGCACCTCTGGGAACACCTGAAGGACAAGCTGTCCTCCAAGGCGCTCGCGGGCGAACCCACAGAGACCGAGCTAATCAAGACGCTCATGGGCGCCGAGGGTGCGATGCGAGCCCTGGCCCACCATTGGAGCCGGACGTACGAAGCGTGGCGCGTACGGGTGAGCCCGGTGCCACCGTGCATGATCGTGGTGTGCAACAACACCAGCACGGCTGGTTTCTTGGAGCACTTCATCGCCCGGGGAGACCTCATTCCAGAGTTTCAAAATGCGGACGGGAGGGCGGTCACGCTGAGAATCGACTCGGCGGCGTTGCGCAAGGCCGAGCGCGGGGATGCGGGTGCGGCGGAGGAGGAACTTCGCGAAAAGGTCGGGACCGTGGGCAAGCCGGGACGACCGGGCGGCAACATCCGTTGCGTGATCTCCGTCGCCATGCTCTCGGAGGGCTGGGACGCCCGTAACGTGACGCAGATCCTCGGGCTTCGGGCGTTCTCCTCGCGGTTGCTGTGCGAGCAGGTCATTGGTCGAGGGCTTCGCAGGGCGGACTACACAGACCTCGCAAAGCCCGAATACGTAGACATCTACGGCGTGCCTTTCTCGTTGATCCCGGTGGAGCGGGAAAAGGGATCGGCGCGGTCGGTTGAACCGCCCACGCTGGTGAAGGCGCTACCCGAGCGGGAGGCGTACGAGATTACTTTTCCTCGCGTGGTGGGCTACCGGGCCGAGACGACGGTAAACCTGAACATCGACGACGCGAAACTTGAACCGCTGATGTTCGACCCGGGGGATGAACCGACGCGCGTGGTGATGGGCGAGGGACTTTCGTACTACGGCACCGGAGGACAGTTGCACCCTGTTCCCGCAGGCGAAGTATTTCACTTGGAGGACGCGCTGGCCCGCGAGCAAACGATTGCCTTCATGGTGGCGCGGGACCTCTGCGACCGGTTGCCAGAGCATCACGCCCGTTTTCTCTTTCCGCGGGCGTTGGAAGTCGCAAAGGACTACATCGAAAACCGGGTGGTCACCAACGGTCTGCCGCGTCGGCTGGTGGCGCTGACGAAATACCAGATGGAGATCGTCGAGCGCATCATGGCGGCTGTCACAACGGCCACGGGCGAGACGATCCACCGCCCGATGCAGAGCATGTTCAGTCCCCTCGGGTCTACAAAGGCCGTGGAGTTTGCCACGCGAAAGCCAACCTACGTGCCGACCAAGAGCCATGTGAGCCACGTGGTGTGCGACCCACAGCACGACAACGCCGCGGTTACTTCACTGTGGGAGTACCAGGCGGCGGAAGCCCTCGACGCGCACCCGAAGGTCAAGTGCTTCGTAAAGAACGACCGCCTCGGGTTCACGATCCCGTACCGCTACCAGGCTGGCGACACGAGCTACGTACCGGACTTTCTGGCGGTGGTGGAATGCGACGACGGCCAGGATACAACGCTCATTCTTGAAGTGAAGGGTTGGCTCCATGACCAGGTCGTGGCCAAGAACCTCGCGGCGCGAAAGTGGGTCGATGCGATCCACGCGGAGGGACAGTGGGGGCGCTGGGCGTTTCGCATCATCTTCAAGCCTGAACAAGTGAAGCAGGTGCTCGACGCGCTCGTGAGAAATCCAACGGAAAGGGTCGCGCCCGATCGAGGGTCTCTGGTGTGACACCACGCATGCGCGCACAGGCGATTGCTGCAAGCGATCCAAGGACGGGCCGCACGGACGTCCATTGTGCTGCGATCGTTTGCGGCGACCCTGTTACGCGCGCCGCTGCGGCCCGTCCGTAGGCTAAAAATCGACGTACACAGACGACCGCCTTCGTACGTGCGTGTAAGTCTCGTGTCTTTCGTCACTTCATTTATGCACCCCTTGTCGTACCGACCTCACGCGAAGACTCCGCGCTGACTCGAATTGACACGTAGGTTGATGGTCTGCCGAGGGGTTACCCAGTGACACCCTTGCCATCACTTCACCACACCCGACAACGGTGTACCGCGCTTGTCGCCACCGCGAATTGCGTTTGCGCGTGGTGCACTCGCCTGCTCCGTTGTTCGACATGCGACTCAACCCGATAGCGATCCTCTTCTCTCTGCTGGTTGCGATCGTCGTGGGGTGCGCCCCGCTCGACGAGAGCAATGCTCCTGCAACCGTGACGGAGCCGCTCGCCGTGAGAATCTGCCCCGAGGTCGTAACGCCCGACGACCGGGGTCAGCCCCGCGATGCCTCGGGCCACATCCGGTACTGCTGGCCCGGCATGGCCCATTGCTACTGCGATCAAGACAACGACTGCTACGCGACCACGGGCTTTGTGCGGTGTAAGCCGCGTACCCTTGCGCACGGCGCTGGCGTTTACGACGGAGGTAGCGGCGATGCAATCACGACGGATGGCCAGTACGAGGATGCTGGCGCAACAGACGTAGGCATGACCACGGATGGGAGGACGACCGAGGACGTTGAGGCGCCCGCGGACGCAGGGACGAGCGCCGATGTCGGTACGACCACGGATGGGAGGACGACCGCGGACGTTGAGGCGCCCACGGATGCAGGGACAAGAACCGATGTCGGTACGACCACGGATGGGAGGACGACCACGGATGCAGGGACAAGCACCGATGTCGGTACGACCGCGGACGTTGAGGCGCCCACGGATGCAGGGACAAGAACCGATGTCGGTACGACCACGGATGCGGGAACGCCCCTGCCTGTAGGTGGCGCCGCCACGATCCTCGGCGGGTGCCAGATGTTTCCTGCTGACAACCCGTGGAACCAGGACATTAGCGCGCTCCCGCTCAACCCGAACTCCGCGGCGATCATTGCGAACATTCAGGCCAACGGAGAGACCACCGTGAAGGCCGACTTCGGATCCAACACGGACTACGGGATCCCCTACGTGGTGGTCCCTTCGACCCAGGCCTTCGTCCCGATCAACTTTACGGAATTTCCTTCTGAGAGCGACCCTGGCCCGTACCCGGTACCGTCCGGGGCGCCCATCGAAGTCGGCAACGACCACCACGTCCTGGTTCTCCACGAGGGGTCGTGCATCTTGTATGAGATGTACCACGCAGCGGCCTCTGGAACCGGGTGGAACGCCGGCTCCGGGGCGGTCTTCAACCTCGCCTCAAACGCGCTCCGACCTTCGGGGTGGACTTCGTCTGACCAGGCCGGACTCCCGATCCTCCCTGGACTGACCCGCTACGACGAAGTCACCGCAGGAGAGATCCACCATGCGCTCCGCGTAACCTTCAACAACACCCGGAATGCGTGGATCGCTCCCGCGACGCATCCTGGTGGCAACGCCGACGTCAACGCTCCGCCCATGGGACTTCGGCTCCGGCTCCGCGCGAGCTTCGACATCTCGACCTTCACGGGAGAGTCCCGTGTGATCCTCACCGCGCTCAAGCGGTATGGGATGTTCGTCGCGGACACGGGCAGCAATTGGTACATCTCGGGTGCGACGGACGCCCGCTGGGACGACACCGACCTCTACCAACTCACCCGCGTGCCGGGCACGGCCTTTGAAGCGGTCGAGACGGGCGCCCTGCAGCAGTAGCCTGGCTCGCTCCACGAAGGCGCGACGAGACACCCCGGACGTCCGGGGTACGCTCGATCGCGCCTTTGCGGTTGTGTTCATCAGTCCGGTGTTCCGTTGTCAAACACCACGGCCTTGATGTGGGCGAGGACCTGTACGGCCGTCAGGTTTCGCTGGTTGTATCCGTACTGGAGGGCTTCGATGCTAAAGTTGGCGCCGTCTTCGCCGTTGTAGATGTTCGGGTGAACGCCGTCGTCGCCGACGCCCTGGTGGATCATCGTGGGGGCGCTGAGTGCAAGATGGTAGTCCCAGAGTGGAATCTGCTGGGCAGCGGCAACGGTAGCGATGGCGGCGTTGTAGGCCGCGACGAGCGCGCCGTCGTCGGAGCTGTCCAGACGTGCTGGAATGCTGCTCAACACGGGGATGACGCCTGCGGCGAGTGTCTCAGTGACGATGCTGGTGAGATTGGCCTGGTAGACCGTCAGGTCATTGATGGCTTGCAGGTCGTTGGTACCGAGCATGATCAACGCGACGCTCGGGCGGGTCAGGTGCAATTCGCACTGCAGGGCGTCGGAGTATGGAGCGGGGCAGGCGGAGTTTCCTGCGGGAGAAAGGACGTCGGCAGTGGTCCAGCCTTCGGCTGCCGCCACGCTGTCGATCGAGAATGCGTTGGCTACCCCGCACCACGAAGATGTCCAACTGGCGGGAAAGGTTGTCGCACGAAAGAAGTTGATCGTCGGTTCGAGGTTGGTCTCGGCCCCGAGCGTCTCGACGCTGCAGCTGATGTCCACGAGAAACGAACCTGTCGCGGTGATGCTGTCGCCAATCTTTGAGAACACCCCTTCGCGGTTGCCCGCGGTGCGGCCCGACGCATAGACCGCCTGCAGGCGCGCCTGCATCGCATCGGAGATGGCGGGCACGATGCGATCGGAAGATCCCGCGTCGGGACCACCCCCGTTTGCAGGAACATCCAGGACATCGTCCGAGGAAACGTCTGGAAGGGCGTCTGTGCCCGCGTCGAGCGCGGGAACGTCGGCGATGTCCGCGACGGCATCGCTCCCCGCGTCGGGCGCCGCGCCGTTGTCCGGAGGACCGTTGTCGAAGATGACGGCCTTGAGGTGCGCGAGAACCTGCACGGCGGTGAGGTTTCGCTGATTGTAGCCGTAGCGTAGAGCGTCGGTGGTGAAGTTGGCGCCGTCTTCACCGTTGTAGATATTGGGGTGGACGCCATCGTCACCGACGCCCTGGTGGATCATCGTCGAGGCGTTGAGTGCGAGCGCGTAGTCCCAGAGTGGGATCTGCTGCGCGGTGGCGACGGCCGTAATGGCGGCGTTGTAGCCGACGACGCGCGCGCCGTAGATGGAGCTGTCCAGGCGCGGGGGAATGGTGCTTAGGACCGGGATGACACCCGCGGCGAGGGTTTCGGTGACGATGGTGGTGAGGTTCGTATGGTAGACCGTCAGGTCGTTGATGGCTTGCAGGTCGTTGGTACCGAGCATGATCAGTGCGACGCTTGGGTGGGTCAGGTGCAGTTCGCACCGAAGGATGTCGGAGTACGGCGCCGGGCAGCCAGGGTCGCTTGCTGGAGACAACACGTCGGCGGTGGTCCAACCCTCGGTCGCCGCGACGCTGTCGATGGAGAACGAATTGCCGACACCGCACCAGGACGATGTCCTGGCGGCGGGAAAGCTCGTTGCACGAAAGAAGTTGATCGTCGATTCGAGGTCGGCATGGGCCCCGAGCGTCTCGACGCTGCAGCCGATGTCCATGAGAAACGAACCTGTTGCCGTGATGCTGTCGCCGACCTTCGAGAACACGTCCTCGCGATTGCCACTGGCCAGGCCCGACGCGTAGACCGCCTGCAACCTGGCCTGCATGACCGCCGAGATGGCGGGCACGATCGTGCGGACGATCACGCCTTGTTCAACGTTCGCGGTCGAATCGCCGCCTGCGCCGCCGCAGCCAGTCCCCACGCACACAACCACCACGATCGATTTGAAGTTGGACGAGTGCATCGCGCGTAGCTCCTCTCGAGGCGTGTCATCGCCGCCGCAGCCAGTTGCCTGCGATCTCGGACGTTGACGTCGGATGACGGTGCAGAATGCGAGCCACCCATGGGAGCTACACCGTCAGGGCCTCTTTCTCCGGCTTGCGAGCACTCTCGGTGGATGAAGGTGATGCACGCCGCCCGTCGTACGGGACTTCCTGCGGCGTCTGTACACGTCCTCGGGTGCATTTCCGAGACACAGCACCACATCCTTGACGTTCTTGCGGCGATGCATCGCCAAGGAGCCCGACTGCGACCCAACTCCACCTCCGTCGCGGTCTAGTGCTACCCTCCCGCCCATGCTTCGACGGCTTGCCTTGTTCGTTGTTCTCCTCCTGATGGTGGTTCTGTCGGCCTGTGGCGCGCGCTCGGGGCTTCCAGAGCCACGCGACGCTTCACTCGCGCCCGTGGACGCACCCGAGATCGATGTTCCCGTCCCCATGGACGTCCCGGTCCACTTGGACGTGCCCGAAGTTCGCGATTTACCGATCTTTCGGGACGTCACCCCGATGGTCACGGTCGCTTGCCCCGCGCCGATTCTCAACGCCCGGCAGACGGACACCGTGACCCTCACGGCCATGGCCAGCAGCAACGTGGGTCTCCCGCTTACGTACACCTGGCAGGTCACCATGCGCCCGATGGGATCCACCACGAATCCAACGCCTCTCAACACACCCACCACCCGGTTTACCTTTGATACCGGCGGCGACTGGGTGCTCACCTTCACCGCCGTCGATCCCCTCATGAACAGGGCATCGTGCACCGTCGACCTCTCGGCCCAGCCCGCGATCAACCTCCTCTGCCCCGACGACCAGAGCAACTACCAGGGTGCCACCGTCCCTCTCACGGCCACCGCGTCGTCAAACTTTGGCCGAGCCATCTCCATCGCATGGACCGTGCTCTCCCGACCGACCGCAAGCGTTACAGGGCCGCTCCCCGCAAACGCGCTTGACGCCTCGCTATTGCTCGATCAGCTTGGCGACTGGCGGATGCAGCTTACGGCGACGGACACCACCGGGCTGTCCTCGTCGTGTGTCACCGACGTTCACGCCGACCCGGACGTCCTCGTCGTGTGCCCGCCGGACACCAGTTCGACGCCCTTTGCGACGGTCACCCTGGATGCGCGGGCGCAGTCCCGCCTGGGGCTGCCGTTGACGTACCAATGGCAGATCGTCAGCCAGCCTATTACCAGCACCGCGGCGATTCCCTCGCCGAGCACCCTGTCCACGCCCTTTACCTTCGATGTCGCGGGCAACTGGACGTACAGGTTTACCGCCACCAACGCCCGGGGAAACTCCGCGTCGTGCACCACCCGCGCCCTCGCCCACAGTTCCGAAGCCATCCGCGTCGAACTGGTCTGGAACACCGACCGCTCGTGCCGAGGCTGCAACGCCCAGGGCGGCGGGCAAGACCTGGACGTGCACTTGACCTTCGATGCCGAGTCCATGGGTCACTGGGCCGGCCTCGCGCCCAGCAACTCGGACTGCTACTACGCCAACTGCCGCTGCGGTGCCCCCGGGATGCTGTGCACACGGGCCAACATCGACTGGCCCCCGCCTGGCAACGAAAACGACCCGCAACTCGATGTCGACCACATCCAAGACCTCCCGGGTCCTGAAAACATCAACGTCGTACAGGCCCTTTCGGGCTATAACTTCGACGTCGGCGTGCATTTCTATTCGAGCCACGGGCTCACCAACGTCACGCCCGTCGTCGTGCGGGTGTACTGCAGCGGCGCAGTGGTGTTTCAGAGCGAAGTGGTTCCCTTCGCCGAGGGGACGGGCAATCCAGGCACCAACAATCTATGGAAGGTCGGGACGATCACCACCACGCCCGGCAGTTGCACGTTTTCTCGCTGCGGTACCCCGGGCAATCTCACCGCGTGCATCCGCCCCGAGGACCGTTGGTAGTTCTCCCGTGGGGCGCAATGCACCACGGTGAAATTTCCCCCGGTCCCCGAAGTTTGACCCGCGGGCGGACAGCCGTGTAACACCCCCGCCGGAGGGATGTCCTATGGTCTCAAAATGGATGTCAGCATTGGCCGCGGCGATCATCGTGTGTGCCGGGTGTGGTGGATCAACCAGCAGCACGTCGGCCGATGGCGGTAGCACGTCGGGGGTCACGGCCGATCAGGCCTGTACAGCCACGGCCATGGCGCAGTGTACCCGCCGCGCCGAGTGCTCCCAAAACAACTACCTCATCACCCGCACGTACGGCGACATGGCGACCTGCATCGCCCGCCTCCACGACACCTGCATGGCCGCCCTGGCCTCCAACGGCACGGGAAACTCTCCCGCCAACGTCATGGCCTGTGCCAATGCCTACCCTTCGATCTCTTGTACAGATTACCTGAACAGCAGCATCACCACCGGGCCCTGCGCGGTGCAACCCGGCACCCTTGCCAACGGCGCCGCGTGCAGGTTCAGCGCGCAGTGCCAGAGCGCCTTCTGCGGGATTCCAACCGGGACTTCGTGCGGGCAGTGTGCGGCCCAGCCGACGGTGGGCGCGGCGTGCCACGGCCCCAATGGACTGTCCAACTGTGGCGGCCGCGGCCTCGCGTGTGTGGGCGCGGATGTCACGGCCACGCCCCCGACGGCGGGCACCTGTCAGGCCTACGTCACCATGGTTGGCGCGACGTGTGACACCATGCACCTGTGCGGGTCGGGACTCTCTTGCACGCCGGTGAGCACCACGGCCACCAACCGTACGTGCCAGCCTGCGGGCACCCTGGGCACAGCCTGCAACGGCGCCAGCCACCCGGCGTGCGACTTCAACCAGGGCTTCGCGTGCAACGGAACGACCCATCTGTGCGCTCCGATCAACGTGGTGGCGGCTGGGATGCCCTGCGGTACAGGCACGGACGGCACCTACGCAGATTGCCTGGGCAACGGGTTTTGCATGGGGGCGACGAGCGCCGACAATCATGGAACCTGTGCGGCTGCGTCCGCGGACACCGCGGTGTGCAACCGTGCCGTGGGCCCGTCGTGCGGCGCGGCGAGCACCTGCGTGTCGGGCAACGGGAGCACCGTGGTGGGAGTCTGTAGTTTTCCGCAAGCGAATGCCTGTCACTGACGGTTACTCCTGCGGGGTGCCCGCGAGCGTGAGCGCCGTGCCGCCCTCCCAGAGATAGCGCTCGTACACCTGCCAGCGGTAGTGCAACCCGGCGAGGCTTAGCAACACGAACGCCACGTAGATGCCCACAAAGAAAAAAGTGAGCCCCACGAGCACGAGGGGGATGGCGACAAGCCCCATGGCGACCATGCCCATGACAAAGCGCGGCCAGGTTCGGCGGCCGTAGTCCCAGACGGCCGCGGGGGCAAAGACCTCGTCGACGTCTTCGGTGGCTTCTGCCCGGGTGACCCCTGCGTACCAGAGCACCGAGGCAAAGAGATACGTCCCGAGGGTGCCCAGGGCGAGAAAGATCCCGAAGACAATCGACGCGCCAGGATCGTTGAAGATAACCATGACTGGGAGCGCGAAGAGCGGGACCATGACCGCGATAGCCATCAGGACACCGTACGCCAGGGTGGCAAGAAAGCCCGGCAGACCCCGTCGGATGAGCGTGCCGACGTCCTCCATGCGCAGGGTGGGCACCGGACGCTCGTCCCGGCGTACCAGCCGCTGAAAGAGCCAGGCCATCATCCCCGCCATCACCAACGGTCCCAGAAGCGGCACAATCTGGAGTGCCGCGAGCGTGAGCACCAACCCGGGGTTGGTCTTGAGCAGTCGAAACGCGTACCCGAAGGCGGACCCGATGCCGGGCGTGGGCTCGGTCGGAGACGGTTGCGGCAGGCGGTACAGTCCAAACGCGCTCTCCGTAGGGTCCATGGGCACGAGAGCGTAGTAGATCGCGGTGGAATCTGCCATGCGCCACCCGGGCACACGGGGGTGGTAGATTCCCCCGCCCACGATGGACGGACCGACGGCGATGCGTACGCTCTATGAAGTCAACACGAGGACGTGGCTACGTTCCCTGGGTGCGTCTCTTGGCGACGTCCCGGACAACGCCATGGACGCCCTGGTGGACTCGGGCGCCGATGCCGTCTGGCTCATGGGGGTCTGGACGCCATCGCCCTGGAGTATCCGCGAGGCTCGGGCACACCCTGGCCTCCGTGCTGAATACCTCCGTGCCCTCGGGGACGTCACGGACGACGACATCGTAGGGTCACCGTACGCCGTGATGGATTACACCGTCGCGCCGTCCCTCGGTGGAGACGCTGGCCTCGCGATCTTTCGCCAGAAGCTACGCGCACGGGGCGTCGGGCTGGTGTTGGACTTTGTGCCCAACCACACGGCTTGCGACCATGCTTGGCTCCGCGACCACCCGGAGTATTACGTCCAACCCGCTGACGGAACGCTGGACGGAACGTTTGTCACGGCTGCGGGTGTGCGGGTGATGCACGGACGGGACCCGTACTTTCCCGCTTGGACGGACACGGCACAGTTGGATTACCGACGACGGAGCACCCGCGCGGCGGTCACCCGTACTTTGATGGACCTCGCGTCCCGCTGCGATGGTCTCCGCTGCGACATGGCCATGCTGCCGCTCCAAGAGACCTTTGCCCGTACGTGGGAACACCCCGGCGTGCGCCTGCCTCCGACGAATGATCGCGCCACGGGGGAGTACTGGCCCGAAGGCCTGGACGCCGTGCGCGCGCAGCACCCATTGTTTGTCATGATCGCCGAGGCCTACTGGAACACCGAACGGCGACTGCAACACCTGGGCTTTGACTACACCTACGACAAGACCCTGTACGACCACCTTGCTGCCGGGGATCCCCAAGGAGTCAACGGTCACCTCGCCGCGGGCCGCGGGCGTCACCGCAGGGCCGTGCACTTTATCGAAAACCACGACGAACCCCGTGCGGCCGAACGCTTCGCGCCCGATCTGCATCCCCTCGCGGCGCTCCTGGCCCTCACCCTCCCGGGCGTGCGTCTTCTCCAGCACGGCCAGTTCATGGGCGCTCGCACCCGCGTGCCGGTGCAACTGCGCCGCGGCCCTGACGAAACCGTAGATCTCTCCGTCCAGCGCTTCTACCTCGCCCTGCGCGACGCCCTGCGCGACCGCGTGATCGCGCACGGTTCATGGCACAGCCTTGCGCCCTATGAAGCGTGGCCGGGCAACCCCTCGCACACGGCCTTTGTCGCCTATGGCTGGGACGGATCGCTCCTTGCGCCGCGGGGCGGGCACCGCTTGCTGGTCGTCAACCTGGCCCCGCACCGGGCACAGTGTCGCCTCCCCGTGGGACTCCCTGGCCTGGGCGGTCGCGTCACCATCCTCCGTGAGCTTCTCGGCGTCGGTGAGACCCCCCGGGGAGAACAACACACGGCAGACAACCACCCTGTGTACCTCCGCGACGGGGACAGCCTTGCCCGTGACGGCTTGTTCATGGACCTCCCCGGGCGCTGCGGGCAACTGCTTGCCGTGGCGCCTACTGTCTGATGATGTCCCTGTTCATACGCCGTTGAGCATGTACCGCAGCCATACGAGCTTGCGCAGCGCCGAGAGCCCCGGCACCAGCAGCGGCTCCCGCGCGGCGGCGATTCCCGTCAGCAACGTGTCTACCCCTTGCTCGACGCCGCCCGTGAGCCACAGGAGCGTGCCGCGTTGCGGATCGTGCGTGACGTCCCAGCGCCAGCGAAGGTCTTGCACCGTGCCGCTGACCCCGGACACCCGCACGGTGTCTCCCGGTCCCTCAAGGCGAACGACTTCACCCGCACCGTGGTCCCACGCGCTGCTCATCCCAAGGGTAAAGTGATCGGGAACACCCGTTGGGTGCGTGTCCCGGATGCCCGGGATGTGACTCGCGTAGCCCCCCACGTCTTGCACCCGTGCGAGGACTCTCTCGGGCGGCGCCCAGGTCTGCCCCGTGAGGGTGATCTCGTCGACGGAACCCGCGGGTGTAAAACTGAAGGCAACCACGTAGTACTGGGGGTTGAGTGCGATCCACGGCCCCGGAGGCGGGGGCGTCAAGGGCCCTGGTGGGGGCCAAACCGGGGGGGGTGCACGTGAAGAAAACTTGCCCCCGGGCACCCCCCCCCCCCCCGGCGCCCCCGCCCCCCCCGCGGTA
>VFSW01003737.1_pt1 | contig 22822 bp, 22 predicted proteins | sample 5358111 | NCBI WGS metagenome assembly VFSW01 (sample SAMN11554181, study PRJNA540505) | mine drainage metagenome | isolation source: sediment from site ElyBrook_90M | place: USA: Ely Copper Mine, Vershire, VT | collected 2017
CATACGGAAGCCCACACACGAGGATTTATTTGCTATATTAAATATAGCTATATACGTATAGCTTGTCAAATGCTTTATAAGCAAGCGAGGGATAAGGGGGCTGCCCATGCTACTGGACAAAAGATTGCTGGTTCTTTTCAAACCTCTCTATCAGTCCGAATGCTTCTTGGGGAAGCTGATCGTCCATAGGAATCATATACCACTTTACGATGGAGTTTTCTATGAAAATAACGGGGCAAATGGATTAGATGCTGAAACGAGTTCAGCATGACAGAAGGCAGGAACAGATTCTTCGTTTCACTCAGAATGACAAATGGAGCAAGACCTCACCTTCGTCCTCTCCCGCAAGGGGAGAGGAAACTAATTACGAGGATTTTAAGCCTTTTTTGGAATACCAAATCCCACCTTACCTCCCCTTGCTAAGGGGAGGATTAAGGAAAGATGACAGATGCAAAGAATAGGTTCTTCGTTTCACTCAGGAAACCAGGGAAACCAGGGACAGCTACCTATTTCTTGAAAATGGTCACTGTCCCCTATAATCCGCTATAATCGATAAGCATCTTATAATGCGTCCATGTCAATTCTCTCCGCACTGCGGAGAGAATCGGAAAACATTTATAATACTGACGCATATTCCACAGATTGATAAAATTCCCTACGTAATATGTTCCGCTTCATTGCAAGTTTTATTTTCATAATACCCCCAATCTTGTGATGGATAAGCTATATTGTATTTGTTCGTAATATGTAAAGAGAAATTATTTTCTTAGGATACTGCCCATGACATTGAACGGGTTGAAAGAGGGATTGCTTCGTCGTGGCAATAAAGCGCCGCTCCTCGCAATGACACACCCGACCCATCCCCCAGATGGGTACCCCGTCCTTTCTAAGGGGAGGACCATTACACATCTTTTTCACCCCGCGCATTCAAGCCCGCGAGGAGAAACGGGTTCAGGGTGCTCTTCGCGTGAGCTTTTCGATCAATCGCCGGTGTTCCGGAAATTTCTCCGACAATACTTTACGATCTCCCAATTCGAAATATTTGTACTCGAACGGCGGCTCGCAATAGCAGGTTACGAGCGAGAACGCGCCCTGCCCCGCCACTTCTGCGGCGAACCATTTCCCGGGAGGGACTGTAAACCGGGGGTTTGAAGGATTTAATTCTATCCTTGTCAACCCTCCCTTGCCGTCATAGTCAAGGACATACAGATATACCGGGCTGTTCCCGTCTTCATCCGTTACAAAGGTCCATGTTTCTTCGACCGCTACGCGGTGAAAAGCCGAAAAACTATGCTCCTGCTCCATGAGGTAATAGATATTGGTGGCCTTATCGTCTCTGAAGTTTTCCCAAAAATACCCACCTTCCTCCGGAAGAGGTTTAAGATGATAGCGGTCTTTCAAGAGGTCTGTACGTGCGGTCTGTTGCTTCATAAGAAAGATTTTTATCAGACCCCGTTCAAAAGAACAAGCCTGCCGAATCTGAAATTTGCCGGAGCCTTTTACCGGGTTACATAACGATGAATGTTTCTGTTCAGATGGATACATCTTCTGTCGGATTTCTTTTTTCTTCCGTGCGGCCTTTCGACATTCAAAACAATTGAAAATTCTAAAATACATGATTAGTGTTAGTGAATTGAACCCGTTGGAAAGTCCCCCCTTGGCGGATAAGTCCTCTGGCTTAGACGCGGCTTGAAACCGCGCCCTCTCTTTAAGAGGCCTAAAATTATGATAGTAACCCGGCCAAACAGTAAAGGATTATCTGACGGGATAAAATAAAGGAGAGTATATGTATCCGATTCTTTTCCACTACGGACCCATAACCATTCACGCTTACGGCGTTGCAATGGCCACAGCTTTTATCGTTGCGATCTACCTTGCGACAAGGAAAGGTAAAAAACTCGGCATGGACCCGAACATTGTCCTGGATATGAGTTTCTGGATCATGATCGGCTCCATTATCGGGGCAAGGATAATATTTATCATAACCATGTGGGGCTACTACATGCAGAATCCGCTCGAGATGCTTGAGATATGGAAAGGCGGGCTTGTGTTCTACGGCGGTTTGTTCGGCGGTATCCTTGCCATGTATATTTATCTGAAATGGGTGCAGCAGGAGTTTTTCAAGTTTGCAGATCTCATCTCGCCGTATATGGGACTCGGCTATGCTATCCACCGGGCGTTCGGCTGTTACATGAACGGCTGCTGCTTTGGCAGGCCCACGACCCTGCCGTGGCCCCTGGGGTCCGTATTTTCCTCCACCAGTGATGCAGGCCTTGCCTATCCGGGACAGAGGCTGTTATCAACGGAATTGTTTGAATCCGTCAACGGTCTAATCCTGTTTTTCTTCCTCCTGTGGTACGAAAAACATTTGAAGAAGCACAACGGCGAACTCGTGGGGCTCTTCCTGGTACTGTATTCGTTCAACAGATTTGTCATTGAATTCTTCAGGGGCGATGTTATCCGGGGATTCGTCGGTCCGTCCATTGCATGGCCATGGGGCAGCAGCCAGCTTTCAACGTCCCAGTTTATTGCAATACCAACCTTTATCGCCGGCTGGATCATATTCTTCTGGGCGCGGTCAAGGAAAGAAAATGGAAAACCTGCCAAGCTACAGGTCCATCAATAGAGCGCGCAAGGTCCTCGGATTGCCTGAAATAGCAACGAGCGCGCAGGTAAAATCCGCCTATCACAGGCTCGTGATGAAGTATCATCCCGATACGTGTGCCGACCGGGACAAGGCCCTCTGTACAAAAAAAATGGCGGAGATCAATGACGCATACAAACTCATTACCGGTTATATACAGAATTACAAATATATGTTTACAGAAAAGGCATATAAGGAGCAGGATATGGAATACGCTGTAAGAAGGTTTTTCAGCCCTTACGGTGAAAGGAAGAAGTAGGCATGCAGGATACGCTGTTTAAACCGGAAAGTATTGCGCTTGTCGGTGCGTCCAAAGTACCGGGCAAGGTGGGATACAGCCTCCTGAAAAATATCAAAGAGGGCGGATATGCGGGCAAGATATATCCGGTGAACCCCACAGCACCCGAGATACTCGGTATAAAGGTATATCCCGATATTAAAAGCATACCCGGTACCATAGACCTTGCCGTGTTCATGATACCGCCGAAGGCAATCATAGCTTCAATCAAGGACCTCGCGGACAAGAAGACAAAGTTCGCCGTGGTGATCTCCGCGGGATTTAAAGAGGTCGGCGTTGACGGAGCACTGCTCGAAAGAGAATTAAAGGAGCAGGCCGATACCTGCGGGATACGGCTTGTCGGACCGAATTGCCTCGGTATTATAGACACAAAGTCGAAACTGAATGCCTCGTTTGCAGCAGATATGCCGCTCACCGGGGACATTTCCATACTATCACAATCAGGTGCGCTGCTGACCGCAATACTTGACTGGGCACTTGCCAACGACATGGGGTTTTCAAAATTTGTAAGCCTCGGCAACAAGGCCGACCTCAACGAGGCTGATTTCATAGAGTACCTTGCGGATGACCCGGACACAAAGGTCATCCTCGGATACATTGAAGGTGTTGCTGACGGCAAGGCATTCATCGAAAAGGCCTACAAGGCATCAAAGAAGAAGCCGGTCATTTTAATCAAGGCCGGCGGTACAAAGGTCGGCGCACGGGCATCGTCATCGCACACCGGGACGCTTGCAGGTTCTGACGCTGCATTTGATGCCGCTTTCAAACAATCGGGTGTTATACGGGCACATACCATAGAGGAGTTGTTCGATATCGGCAAACTGCTGGAAAGCCAGCCCCTGCCCGGCGAAGGAGGCCTTGCCATTGTTACAAACGCAGGAGGACCCGGCATAATCACGGCGGATGCAACGGAGCGTGCGGGTATTCGCCTTGCGCACATCGCCGATGAAAGCATACTCGCCCTCAAGAAGGTCTTACCTCCGTCAGCGGCCTTTGGAAATCCGTTTGATATTATCGGTGATGCACTTGCAGACCGTTACAAATCCGCGATTGATGTTATAACCAAAGATAGGGATGTTGCAGGCATATTTGTGCTTCTTACACCGCAGGACATGACAGAGATAGACAAGACGGCAGCCATAGTCGTTGATACCGCAAAGGATACGGATAAGCCGGTACTTGCCGGATTTATGGGAGGCAGGGATGTCGGGAAAGGGATAAAAGTCCTGAATAACGGGAAGGTACCGAATTATATCTTTCCTGAGTCTGCAATAAAAGCATACAGGATAGCACTTGATTATAAAGAGTGGCTGGCAAAGCCTGAAAAGACCTACAGAAGGTTTGAAGTGGATACAAAAAGCGTTCAACACGACCTCAACACAGTGCAGGCATCCGGCAGGTCAGGCCTCGTTGATGTGGAGGCAAGGAAGGTTGTAGAGGCATACGGCTTTAAAACACCCAAAAGTATGCTTGCCAATACCCTTGAACAGGCAAAGGCTTATGCAGAAACAGCAGGGTATCCGGTGGTAATGAAGATCGCTTCTCCCGATATCCTTCATAAAACTGATGTCGGAGGTGTTGTAGTCGGCATAAACAATGAACAGCAGGTTGAACAGGCTTTTTCTTCGATAACAAATAATGCAAGAAAATTTATGCCCTCTGCAAGGATCTGGGGCGTTGTGGTACAGCAGATGCTGATGACCGGCACCGAGACCATAGTAGGAATGCACATCGATCCGAACTTCGGCCCGCTTATCATGTTCGGCCTTGGCGGTATTTACGTAGAGGTGCTGAAGGATGTTTCTTTCAGAGTGGCTCCTGTATCGGAATCAGAAGCTTATGAAATGATAATGGAGATCAGATCATACCCCCTTCTTCAGGGTGTCCGGGGTGCAAAGAAAAGAGATATAAATTCAATCACGGACGCAATACTGCGGGTCTCACAACTCGTTACGGATAATCCCGACATTGTAGAACTTGACATTAATCCATTACTTGTTCAGGCAGAAGGTGAAGGTGCGATAGCAGTGGACGCGCGTATCTCGATAAAACATTGAGGAGGTAACATATGAGTTCCGGAACAATACCATTCTTTATCGGTTCGACAAACGGCTATTCGGGTAAGACGCTCTTATCAACCGTACTCGGTAAAATGCTGCAGGAGCAAGGGCACAAGGTCGGATATATGAGGGTCATCGGGAAGTCGATCGCAAGCAAGGGCACGACGCTGTATGACGTCGATGCGGAGTTCGTGAAAAAGGCCCTCAATATCAAAGACCCCGTTGAGAAGATGTCGCCGGTAATTCTGACACACGACCTTATATCATCGGTTCTGAAAGGTAAGGAGTACGACGGCCTGAAGCTGTTCAAGGATGCATACGCAGAGCTCTCCTCCGACAAAGATGTCATGCTGGTCAGCGGGGCTACAAACCTTTATGAGGGCCTGACCATGAAGATAAGCAGTTTGATCGCCATTAAGGCCCTGAATGCCCAGACCGTCCTGATAGACCCTTACCGGGACGAAGTGTGCGTCGACTGCATTCTTTCATCGAAAGAAGTACTGGGGAAAAGGCTTGCAGGTGTCATCCTGAATATGGTGACATTCGACGACATGGAGTTCGTTGCAGACAACATTATACCGTATCTTGAAAAACAGGGGGTAAGGGTTTTCGGTATGGTGCCGAGGACTTCCGAACTCGAATCTGTTTCCGTACGGCAGATACGGGACGCTGTGGGAGGAGAGATGCTGTCCGGTCATGATAAGCTCGATGAACTCGTTGAAAATATCGTTGTCGGTGCAATGGATGTCGAGAATGCACTGAAACATTTTATAAAAAAGAAAAACAAAGCGGTTATCACCGGCGCAAACCGTGCCGACATAATAATAGCAGCCCTTGAAACATCGACAAAATGCCTTGTCCTTACAGGGGACATCCTGCCCAATGAGATCGTACTCGGCAGGGCCCAGGCAATGAACGTCCCCGTCATACACGTTAAATACGACACCTTAAGCACAATATCAAAGATTGAGTCCATCATAGGCAAGGTACGCATTGTACGGGATGATCAGATAAAAAGGGGCTATGAGTTAATCAAGCAGTATGTCAATACGAAAGCCCTTTTTGAATCCATGGGTATTACATCAAAATAAACGCCGCTCTCTTAAATCGGTCCGGCTGTTCCTCTCAGGTGTTTTTCAGCACTTGTATACAAGTTTTTATTGACAAAAAATTTTTATGCTTGCTACCTTGAAACTATGAGTGATCTCTCTTCTTTTAATCTCGTTGTTATCGGTGCAGGAATAGGCGGTTATCCTGCCGCAATACGGGCGGCTCAACTGGGCGCAAGCGTACTTGTTGTGGACAGGGCCGAAACAGGAGGAACCTGCCTCAACAGGGGATGCATTCCGACAAAGGCATTAAAGGCTACCGCTGAAATGCTGACGCGTGTTAATAATTTAGAAGAATTCGGATTGTCCTGCAGTATGAAAGTAACACCGGACATCAAAACTATTATACAGCGCAAGAACAGGATAGTGGGCGAGCTTGTAAAAGGAGTGGAGTTCCTGTTTAAATCCCATGGGGTTACTTTAAAAAAAGCGTCCGCTTCCTTTATATCAAAAAACAGGCTTCAACTTACCGGCGCTGACGGCAAGCATGAGATCGTAGAATCGGGGAGATTTGTTATCAGCACCGGTTCTTCTCCTGCGGACATGCCCGGTATAAAAACGGACGGGAAATTCATTCTGAATAGTGATGATATTCTCAACATTGATACTCTGCCAAAAAGACTTATAATAATAGGAGCAGGTGTGATCGGGACGGAGTTTGCATTCATATTCAAAAGCATGGGTGTGGATATCGTTATGCTCGAGATCATGCCGCGGATCTTACCGACGGAAGAAGAGGATGTATCAGCGTTGATAACGAGAAGTTTAAAAAAGGCCGGTATAACATTAAAAACAGACACCAGGGTTACCCATGCAGAGATACAGGGACAGGAAGTAAATCTTTATCTCGATAACGGGGAGGTTGTAACCGGCGACAGGGCGCTTTTATCCGTTGGCAGAAAAATAAATACCGACGGGCTCGGGCTCGAAAATATCGGCATTGAGCTCGGGAAAAAGAAAGAGGTAGTAGTCGATAGGTTTTTAAGCACCAGCGTGAACGGGATCTACGCATGTGGAGATGTGACCGGGGGCAAGATGCTGGCACATATCGCTTACCGGGAAGGCATAACCGCTGTATCGAATCTTTTGGAAGGCAGGAAACAAACAATAAACTACGATGCCATACCGTCCACGATATATTCAATGCCGGAAGCAGCGGGTGTAGGATTGACGGAAAGATCGGCAAAAGAAAAGGGATTCAAAATAAAGATCGGAAGGTTCCCCTACAGGGCACTTGGGAAGGCAAAGGCCTTTTCACAAACAGAAGGAGAAGTAAAGGTCATCGTTGATTCGGAAACGGATAAAGTCCTCGGCATGCATATTGTCGGAGCACACGCGACGGATATTATTTCACAGGGAGCAATGGCTATCCAGAACGGATTGACCGTACAGTCCATGAGCGACACCGTGGCAGCACATCCCACATATTCCGAAGCTGTTATGGAAGCAGCGCAGGACGTTTTTTCAATGGCTATTCACCAGCCAAAAAAATCGAAATAGGAGGTTTACTTTTATGGCCGAAGACATATGGTATAACGAAAATCATCTCTGGGTTACCGTAGAAAATAATCATGCATATATCGGCATTTCTTATTACGCCCAGGAAGAACTCGGGGACATTCTTTTCATTGAACTGCCTGAGGTAGGAGATAAGGTTGTTCAGGGAAAATCTTTTGGCGAAATAGAATCGTCAAAAACAGTAAGCGACCTCGTCTCCCCGCTCTCCGGCAAGGTAGTTGAGGTAAACAATGATGTGATCAACGAACCCTCCATACTCAATGAAGATCCCCTTGGAGACGGGTGGTTGATAGAAATAGAGGGAGTGGATCATAAGGAGCTAAAGGCCTTACTGACCCAGGAAAAATATGAACATTATGTAAAGGAAATATCAAAATGAACAAAATCGTAAGAAAAAAACTACTGTCGCAGGTCATTGCAGAGATCGAGCTCTCTGCCCCCCATATTGCGAAATCACAAAAGCCCGGGCAGTTTGTTATCATAAGGGTTGACGATAAAGGCGAGAGGATACCTCTCACCATAGCAAATTCCAATCAGGAAAAGGGCACCATAACAATCATTGTTCAGGCTATCGGGAAAACCACGGTGAAACTGAATGCAATGGAAGAAGGCGAATCCATTGCCGATGTAGTCGGTCCGCTGGGGAAGCCTTCTCATATAGAGCATTTCGGCAGGGTTGTAACAATCGGCGGAGGTGTCGGCACTGCAATCGCCTGGCCGACAACCAGGGCATTCAAAAAAGCGGGCAATGAGGTTATCAGCATCATCGGTGCAAGGACGAAAGAGCTCTTAATCCTCGAAGAGGAGATGAGAGCCGTATCGGACAGGATTATTGTAACAACCGATGACGGCAGTTATGCAAACAAGGGCTTTGTTACGGACTCCCTCAAGAGCCTGATAGATAACAACGAAATTCCAAACCTTGTCCTCGCAATAGGTCCTGTTCCCATGATGAGGGCTGTTGCGGAACTGACGAGAAAATACGCTATACCTACCGTTGTAAGCCTTAACCCGATCATGCTTGACGGCACCGGTATGTGCGGCGTGTGCAGGGTTTCCGTCGGCGGCAAAACAATGTTCGCGTGTGTAGACGGCCCTGAGTTTGATGCGCATCAGGTAGATTTTGCAGGACTTATGCAGAGACTCAAGGTTTACCAGAAAGAAGAGAAATTATCGTTAGAACTTTTAAAATCATACGAAAGGGTAAGTTAACATGGCTACTTTAGATAAAAAAGAGAGATTGAAAATACAGCGTCAGCAGATGCCTGCCCAGGATCCGCTTGCAAGAATAACCAATTTCGAAGAGGTCAACTTCGGGTTTACGCCGAACATGGCAATGCTTGAGGCCAAGAGGTGTCTGTTCTGCCCGAAACCGCTCTGTGTTGCAGGCTGTCCCGTTAATATAGATATACCTTCCTTTATATCGCTCATAGCGGAAGGGAAATTTACCGAGGCTGCAAAAAAGATCAAGGAAACCAATAGCTTGCCGGCTATCTGCGGCAGGGTTTGCCCGCAGGAGGAGCAGTGCGAGGGGGTGTGCGTTATAGGTAAAAAGGGTACCCCTGTTGCTATAGGCCATCTGGAGAGGTTCGCTGCAGATTGGGAAAGGACACATGGGGAAACGACGGTACCCGAGAAAAAACCATCCACGGGAAAAAAGATCGCCATTGTGGGTTCGGGCCCGTCAGGACTGACCGTGGCATCGGAACTTGTCCAAATGGGGCATAGTGTTACCGTTTTTGAGGCACTCCATGTACCCGGCGGTGTACTTGCCTACGGCATACCTGAGTTCAGACTGCCAAAGGGCATACTCGGAAGTGAGGTCGATTACCTCAAGAGCCTGGGTGTTGAGATCGTTACAGACTTTGTGGTGGGGAAAACTTCCACACTGGATGAGCTTCTCGGTGAAGGCGGTTATGATGCTGCATTTGTCGGCAGCGGTGCGGGTTTACCGGTATTTACCAGTATACCCGGAGAGAACCTGAACGGAGTATACTCGGCAAATGAATACCTTACCAGGACAAACTTGATGAAATCCTACCTATTCCCCGAATACGACACCCCCATAGCAAAGGCAAAGAATGTAGCTGTTTTTGGCGGGGGTAATACTGCAATGGATGCCGTAAGGACGGCAAAACGGTTTGGCACGGAACATGCATACTTAATTTATAGAAGATCATGGGATGAAATGCCGGCAAGGCTTGAAGAACGGCACCATGCAAAAGAGGAAGGTATTGAATTTATGTTTTTAACGGCACCGACAAAGTTTATAGAAGATGAAAACGGCTGGGTCAAGGGCGTTGAATGCATCAAAATGGAGCTCGGTGAGCCTGATGCTTCGGGAAGAAGAAGACCCATGCCGGTAAAAGGCTCCGAGTTTATCGTGGATGTGGAGCTTGCAGTCATCGCTGTGGGCAACGGTTCAAACCCCTTAATACCTCTTACAACACCCGATATACAGACCAATAAATGGGGAAATATCATCGTGAAGGAAAAGACCACGGGAACTACAAAAACAGGCGTTTTTGCCGGCGGAGACATTGTCAGGGGCGGCGCCACCGTAATCCTTGCAATGGGAGACGGCAAGCAGGCGGCAAAAGAAATAGATGCGTATTTAAATTCCAAATAAAGGGGGTGAACGAGATGAGATTAACAAGAGTTTTTACAGTATTGGCAACAATGGGTTTAATAGCGACCATGGCATACACGGCAAAGGCAGCACCGACATATGTCGGTATCAACCAGTGTAAGATGTGCCATATGAAGCAGTACAATGTGTGGAAGGATACGGCTCATGCAAAGGCATTTGATGTGCTCAAACCGGCGGACCAGGCAAAACCGGAATGTATCAAGTGTCACATTACAGGAGACAATAAGGAACTCAAGGGTGTACAGTGTGAAGCGTGTCATGGAGCAGGGAGCGAGTACAAATCATTTGCCGTAATGAAGAATGTCAAAGAGGCGGAGGCAAAAGGTCTGAATCCAAAGCCTGTTACCGTATGCGTAAAGTGTCATAACAAGAATAGTCCAAACTTTAAAGGTTTTGATTTCAACACAGCATGGCCTAAGATTAAACACGGACTATAATAGTTACAGAGCGCTGAGAATAATCTGATTTTATGCGGGGATTCTGTCAACAGAATCCCCGCAATTTTTTATTCGTCTGCAATATCCCAGACAGTACCGGCGGCAGAGTCCATGATGGATATGCCGCGGCTGAGCAGCTCTGCGCGTACGCTGTCGGCTTCTTTGAATTTTTTTTCTTTCCTCAGGGATGCTCTCGCTGTAATTTTTTGTTCTATCTCGCCTGCTGTTATACCCAGGCCGATCAATCTCTTGTCTTTCCTCGACATCAGAAACGCCTGGGGATCGCTGTTGAACACACCGAGTATACCTGCTACAGATTTCATGAAGCTATCAAGCCTTTTTATGGCTTCTTGTTCCCGAGAGGTTGTAGAATTCCTTAAATACGTGTTGATGAGGCGCATCGCATCAAAAAGATTGGACAGTGCTCCGGCTGTGTTAAAATCATCATCCATCGCATCATAAAAACCTTTTTCGAATGTGGATATCTTTTCTTTAAACCCATTCATTTTGTCTGACGACAGTGCGGGTTTTCCCGGTGCCGGAAGGTTTTGTACAAGCCTGAGGCTCGCATATCCCCTGTAAAGTGCCTTCTCTGCTTCCTTCAGTGATTGATCCGAGAAATCGATCGGGTTCCTGTAGTGATGCATAAGGACAAATAAACGTAGAGCCTGGGGCTCATACCTGTCCAGGATCTCCCTGATCGTAAAAAAATTTCCGAGAGATTTCGACATCTTCTCCCGGTTTATCTGCACAAAACCGTTATGAATCCAGTAGTTAACAAACGGGACTCTGGTCAGGCCCTCGGTCTGGGCTATTTCATTTTCATGGTGCGGAAAGATCAGGTCCATCCCGCCGCCGTGGATATCGAAACTCTTGCCAAGATAAGAAGTGCTCATTGCCGAACACTCTATATGCCAGCCCGGCCTGCCCTTGCCCCACGGACTTTCCCATGACGGCTCCCCGGGTTTACTCTTCTTCCAGAGTGCAAAATCAAGGGGGTCCTTTTTGGCCTCTCCGGGCTCTACCCGCGCTCCTGCCTCAAGCTCCTCTATGTTCTTGCCCGAAAGTTTCCCGTAGCTCCCGAAACTCCTCACCGCATAATACACATCGCCGCTGGATTCATATGCATGGCCGTTGTCTATAAGACCTTTGATAAAATTTATAATATCGTTGATATGCATCGTTGCCCGCGGCTCATGGGTCGGCTTTTTTAAACCGAGCCTGTCCATATCTTTATAGTACTCTTCGATATATTTTTCCGATACCTGGCTTGTCGTCAGGCCTTCTTTGTTGGCACGGTTTATGATCTTGTCATCTATGTCGGTAAAATTTTTAACGTAGTTGACGTTATATCCTTTTGTCTGGAGGTACCTGTAGATTGTGTCGAATACAATGGCTGATCGGGCGTGGCCTATGTGACAGAGGTCGTACACGGTCACGCCGCATACATACATGCCTACCTGATCAGGCCGTATAGGTTTGAAGTCTTCCTTGGTCTGCATCAATGTGTTGTAAATTTTGAGGGCCATACTATTTATTCATCATAACAACAGCGTAGGCTGCAATAGCTTCCCCTCTGCCGATGGCATCAAGACCTTCGTTTGTCTTTGCTTTAACACTGATAAAGGACGGCAATAAACCCGTTATACCGGACAGGGAGTCGATGATCTGCTTATAGTATTTTGAAAGTACCGGCTTTTGCGCAATAATAACGCAGTCTATGTTCACCAGATGAAAACCCTCCTGCGCTGCCAGGGAAAGCGCTTTCTTAAGGATGATCGAACTTTGCATGTCTTTGTATTTCTCGTCATCCGGGGGAAAATAAACACCGATATCCCCGTGGGACAATGCGCCGAGTATTGCATCGCTTACCGCGTGCAGGAGCACATCGGCATCGGAATGCCCCAGAAGCCCCTTTTCGTGCGGGATATCCACACCTCCCAGGAGCAGCCGGCGGCCCTCCACAAGCCGGTGAATGTCATAACCTATGCCAACCCTGTTCACGGCATCCCCGCTATTAATCTTGCGAGTATCAGGTCTTCCTCCCTGGTAATCTTGATATTCAGTATACTTCCTGCCACTATTTTCACCTTTACACCCGTTAATTCCACTAAACCGGATTCATCCGTTATGTCAACGGGGCGTTTATCGTACGCCCTATATGCCTCTGCAAGTATGTTGTACTTGAATACCTGCGGTGTTTGTGCCAGCCATAACCCTCTGCGATTCACATTTTTTACAATAACACCGTTTGTGTCGGCAAATTTTATGGTATCGGTAACGGGAATAGCGCTGATAGCAGCACCATGTGCAATGCCTGCGGCCAGCACTTCCCTTACAGTCCCTGGTGTTATAAACGGTCTGACACTATCATGAATAAGCACATAATCTGTTGCGCCTATCCTGTTAAATGCATTCCTTACCGATTGTACTCTTTCTTCGCCGCCTTGAACGACATCGACAACCTTTTTAATATGAAAATCACTGAGGAGTTTCTGTATGGTATTTATCTCGGATTCGTGTGCGGAAATGATAATATCCTGAATCTCTTCAATTCTGTCAAGGGCCTCCAGACTGTACATAAGGACGGGTTTGCCTTCTAATTCTATGAATTGTTTAGGAACTGTCGACCCCAGCCTTTTACCCCTGCCTGCGGCAGGGACTATAGCTGTTACCCGCATACTACTGATGCTGGCTACCCCCGTTTTCTTCCTTGGGCTTTGCAAAGATCATCCTGCCTGCTGTTGTCTGAAGGACACTTGTTACGACCGTATCAATGGTTTTACCGATTAATCTCTTGCCGTTGTCCACAACAACCATGGTGCCGTCATCAAGGTATGCAACACCCTGATTGGATTCTGATCCTTCTTTTATGACCTTTAGCTTCATAAACTCGCCCGGAATGACAACGGGTTTCAGCGCATTCGAGAGTTGATTCAAATTAAGGACGGTAACCCCTTGCAGCTCGGCCACTTTATTGAGGTTGAAATCATTTGTTATGACCTTCGCGTTCAATTTCTTGCCCAGAGCAACAAGTTTTGCATCAACACTCTTTATCTTCGGAAAGTCCTGATCCGTTACCCTCACCTCAAGGTCCGTCATCTTTTGCATGCGTTTCAGTATATCCAGGCCGCGTCTTCCCCTGGTACGTTTGAGCGGGTCCGCTGAATCCGCAATATATTGAAGTTCCTGAAGCACAAACTGCGGAATAAGGAATACACCCTCAATAAAACCCGTCTCACAAACATCTGCTATCCTGCCGTCTATTATGACGGACGTATCCAGAAGTTTGTAGCTTGCTGCTGTATTTGCAGGTGCCGCGCTTGTTTTCAGTTCGCTGACATCGAACTCTATGCCTTTCTTGGCACCAATGATAAGCCCTATATACCCAAGCAGGACATTGATAACGATATAGATCGAAAGGCTTACCGATGGTTCATCGAGCAGATCCCTCAATACACCATATGTGAACAGGTTACCTGCCATCAGTCCGGCCAGCAGCCCCAGAGATCCGCCTATGATGGCTTTAATGTGCTGTTTTCTTAAAAGCCGCTCAAATATGATTGCCAATAGGCCAAGGGCAATACCGAGTACTGCTCCTGCTATAGCCAATTCCTGTTGATTCAGCAGCTTCAGGAATATGATATAGCCGCCTAATCCTGAAAAAATCAGGATCACCAGTCTTAATAAAATAATACCCATTTTTATTCATCCTTTCCATAATAATAAGATAGATCCTTTTTTAAAATAATAAATTATTTACCAAAAATACTGTTTATTTCCTTTTCAAGCATCTCTTTTTCTTTGCCTGTTACAATAACTAATTCTTTTAAAAGAAGATTTCTTGCCGTGTCAAGCAATTTTCTTTCGCCAAAGGAAAGTTCCTTCTGTGTTTTTAGTAAAAACAAATCTTTTAATACCTCTGCTATTTCAAATACAGAACCTGTCTTTATTTTTTCCGTGTATTCCCTGAACCTTCTATTCCATGTCTGACTATCGACCGTTATCCTTTTTTCCCTGAATATATCGAAAATCTTCGGCACCATATCATTGGATATTACCCTTCTTAGCCCCACTGCGTTCGCATTGTTCGTCGGCACCATGACCTTCATATTATTTTCCAGTATATTCATCACATAAAAGGTATATTTGTCTCCAGCCACTTCTTTTATCTCTATCGCAACTATTTTTCCCACTCCATGAGCAGGATAAACAGCAATATCACCCACCTTAAACATTACAAGCCTCCTTGCAAAACTTTTTTCATTCTATACGAAAACAATAAAAAAGTCAAATACACCCAATTTTAAACACGTTGAAACTTAACAGATAAGAACTCTGGGGAACTTTATTATAATATTTAGCTTGCAATATGTTAATAAATATAATACATTTATGCATAGTATCAAGTCTTTTAAGAAGGTGAATCTATATGAAAAAATTATTATATAGTATGCTTGTTTTTGCGGTTATGATGCTCTTTGCCGGTAAAACGAGTGCTATGGGTATATTTCAGAGTGATATCGGATATATTCCCATGCCATCCATTAATATAAGCCTTACCGTAACAGATAACCTTGGGGTAAGAACAGCAGTCGAACATGGTAGTATTGACGGCAAAGACTATATTTCAGGCTACCATGGTCTGATCTTAAATGTTATTCCGCTGAAAAATATAACATCAATCTCTTTTACAAAAACGACCAATGCTCAGGCCTCTCTGCCTGCTTCTTTGCTTGATAAGCTGGACAACAACCCATTCGAGGCTACTATTAACCTCAAGGATCATAAAACGCTAACTCTTATCGTTGATGGCTCCTTGATATGTTACGGGAAAACACCGTATGGTTTTATAAGGATAAAGCTGTCGTTGATTGACAGGATAGAAAACATCGTGCTTATCAAGGAAAACAAAACCCCTTAAGCTGCACGCGCAGAACGTTAGTACCTATTCATAACGGAACGCTTGAAAAACAAGGATCTTTAACTTAAACTGTTATAGGAAAGAGGCTTTAGCATGACTGAAAATACAATCGACAACCACCCCGGAGAACAACAAAAGGACAAGGACAATAAACCGCTACAGAGCAGAAGAAAAAAGAAATGGTTTTTAGCCGGTGCACTGCTGTTCTGCATTCTACTGCCTATAATCTGGTATTTTGACATAACGTCCGACGTACCCCAAATAAATACTATAACGGATTATAAACCCTCCGTTGTTACCGATGTTTACGGCGACGACGGCTCGGTCATAGGAGAACTCTTCATTCAGCGGCGCATACCCATATCTCTGGATCAGATGTCAAAGTATGTTCCGGAAGCCTTTATAGCGGCTGAGGATGCTACATTCTACCAGCACGGCGGGGTTGATTATGAGGCCATCTTAAGAGCAGCGATAAAAGACCTTCTTGCAGGACAGATTGTGCAGGGAGGCAGTACGATAACACAACAGCTTGTCAAAACTCTTCTCTTAACACCGCAAAAAACTATTACCAGAAAACTCAAGGAATTCATACTTGCGACACGGCTTGAAAGGCACCTTACCAAAGATGAAATACTCAACATATACCTGAACCAGATTTACCTCGGCGACGGCACATACGGGGTTGAGGCTGCGAGCGAGCAGTACTTCGGGAAGAAGGCCAAAGATCTCTCGCTTGCAGAGGCTGCCATACTCGGCGGCTTACCGCGTTCTCCCAACACCTATTCTCCGGTTAATTCTCCCCGAAGGGCAAAATTGCGTCAGAAATATGTTCTCGGCAGAATGGCCGATCAGGGGTATATAACAAAGACAGAAGCAGACATTGCATACAATCAACCGCTCAGGATTTATCTGAACAACGGTTATGCACCAAAGAATATAGCTCCCTACTTCCTGGAGATGTTAAAACAGCAATTGTTTGCCAAATATGGCCAGGACACTGTTCTTGAACAGGGGTTAAAGGTTTACACCACCATAGATCCCATGATGCAAAAAGCGGCGAATGCGTCCTTAAAAACCGGACTTATACAGATAACAAAAAGACAGGGATATTCAGTGCCCAAGGAACACCTGACAAACAACAAAGGCATACAGGATTTTATAAACGGAGTAAGGAAGAACGAACTTGCGGTATTCCCTGATTACTACATGTTAACATCCTCTATGACGAATAAGGGGACAATCCCGGTTCAATATGCCATAGGACCGGACAAAACATATCATGCCGTTGTAACAGGTTTTCTGCCGTCAAACAAAGGCGTTGAAATCAATGTCGGAGGAGAAAAAGGTATCATCCTTACAACCAACATGAGCTGGGCGCACCCTTTTGATCCTGAAAAGTGGTATCCTCCGGTCACGGATCCTCATAAAATATTAAAAACCGGAGATGTCATTCTTGTTACCATGATAAAGAAGAATAAAAATCTTACGGAGTTTTCTCTCGAACCAAAGCCCGAGGTTCAGGGTGCACTGGTAGCTCTTGACATTTCAACAGGTGCCATAAGGGCAATGGTGGGCGGATACAGCTTCCTGGAATCACAGTACAATCATGCCGTGCAGGCACAGCGGCAGGTTGGCTCTGCGTTTAAACCCATATACTACGCGGCCGCACTGGAGAAGGGATACACCCCTGCATCAATAATACTGGATACCCCTGTTGTTTATCAATATACCGACACAACAACCGGTACCACGGAAACAGGCACAACGCCAACAACTCCGACGGTATGGAAACCCCGCAATTACGATAAAACCTTTACCGGCCCTGTTACGTTACAGGATGCTATAACGCATTCTAAAAACAACCCATCTATCCGGTTATTAAACGCGATAGGTGTTGGATATGCTATAAATTTTGCGAAAAAAATAGGCATAACGGAACCTCTCACCAATGACCTTACGCTTGCACTCGGGTCGTCTTCCATGAGTTTGCTGGATCTGGTCTCTGCTTATAACGTATTTCCAAATTACGGAAGAGTGATTCCCCCATTTTACATCTACAAGGTTATCGACCGCAACGGAGTTGTTCTGGAAGACCAAACTATTACCCCGAACATCGTGAGTTTTAACAATACTATCTCTTCAACAACGTTCAGCATGTCTTCAATTCCGGCAACCTCGTCGCAGCAGATAACCGGCACATCCCCGACCGTGACTGTCATAGCCCCCGCAACTGCTTATGTCATGATAAGCATGCTCAGGAACGTTGTGCAGCACGGGACAGGCTGGCGTGCAAATGCCCTTGGCAGGCCTGCTGCCGGTAAAACAGGAACGACAGAAAATGACAGGGATGCATGGTTTATCGGTTTTACTCCAAATATTCTGGCGGGTATATGGGTCGGCTTTGATAATAACAGGAGCCTTGGGATAGCAGAAACAGGCGGTGATGCTGCAGCACCAATCTGGCTTAGTTTTATGAAAAGTGCTGTAACTGCATATCCCGACACGGATTTTCCGATACCTCCCGGTGTAGTGTTTGCAAGAATAGACAAAAAAACCGGCTTGCTTGCAACAGCAGACGATCATAGTGCAAGCTTTGATGTATTTGTCGCAGGCACACAACCAACACGAACGGCAACACAGGTAAATGCACAACACGGCAATGAGTTTTTCAGATTTAACCAATGAGAAGCCCCAGAAGTGAACTTTCGGTACGGTATACCGATAAAGAATGAGCACATCTAAAAAAGTACAGCTTGAGCACATCTATCAATTGCTCTACCTGCGGTTCGGCAAAAGGAAATGGTGGCCTGCGGACTCTCCTTTCGAGGTAGTGGTAGGGGCTGTCCTGACCCAGAATACGGCATGGATAAACGTCGAGAAAGCAATCGCAAACCTCAAACACGCGGACATGCTCTCACCCGACAAGTTGTACAGCCAGCCCGTTTCAAATATAGCCCGGCTCATCAAACCGTCCGGTTTTTATAATCAGAAAGCAAAACACCTGAAGCTTATGGTTGATTACCTTGTAAAAAACTATAAAGGGAACACAGATGCCATGTGCAAAAAAGAAACGAAAGCACTGCGGGATGAGCTTCTCTCCATAAAAGGTATTGGCAATGAAACGGCAGACAGCATTTTATTGTACGCATGCAACAAGCCGATCTTCGTGGTCGATAGCTACACGTGCAGGGTATTGCATAGACACGGCTTTATTAATGATTATGCACAGTACGATGATATACAACAACTATTCATGGACAACCTTCAGCACGATGCCGTGATGTTTAACGAGTACCATGCACTCATTGTTGAACTTGCCAAGAACTATTGCAGGACAAAACCGCTGTGCGAACAGTGTCCCCTGTCGGAGCTCCCGCGCTATATCGATTGACCCCGTTAGAAATCCTATAACGGGCCCGATGCCATGATTATCTTTTTGCAGAAAAATATCGTTTGTAAAAAATCAGAAAATCGTTAGGATTTCTAACGGGGTAAACTATCCTTTATTGTCTATAAACGTCTTTATTGCGGATATTGTTTTTGATGCCGCTTCAACCAGTTCAAGGCCCAGACCATTTACCACACGATCCCCAGTTTCTTCTTTAAACGTTCTCATTACCTTTGCCTTGCATTTATGCGTCTCGGCCTTCCCGTTGGATGGCAGAACAAGGCTCAGGCTTATAAGTGAGTTGAGAGGGATCATATCTTTTGTAATTATAGAGAGCCCGGAATAGCTCAAGTCTTTCGAAAAGGCAGACACGGTTTTTTCTTTATAGGTGTATTTCACCTCAATGGAAATATCATAACGGTCTTCTTTCCGTACCTTCATACTGACAAACTTTTTAATCTCTTCAAGAAATGCGGACTCGTTAATTGGTTTACGAACGAAATCGTCACAACCTGCTTTTATTGATTCGGCCCTTTTCTCCGTAGAGGTAACCATGATAACCGGTATTCTTTTCAGGGCAGGGTCGCTCTTTATTATTCTGCAGCATTCGATACCGTTCATTTTGGGCATTTCCAGATCAAGAAGAATAACATCCGGCCTTTCTATCTTTGCCAGTTTTAATGCCTCTGCACCGTCTTTCGCGGTTATGATCTTTGATTCCGCCCTTCTTAAAAAAGAAACTTCAAGATCGAGAAAATTCCTCATATCGTCAACCAGCAGGATTTTAATCATAAAAATCTCCCTTTTCCGTTTTAAAGCTTATATGAAAATTGATACGGATTGTCAAATGCTTATTGATACCACCCTATCGATGCATGCACAATACGTGCCCTCGCAGCATACGAAACCGGCTGCTCTCGAAGCTCTATTCTATATAACGGTGTCTCAAGCCCATGATATCACGGTAGGTCACAGCGCCCATAATTTTGTTGTCCGCGTCGGTTATCGGTAATGCACGGAAATTATACCGTGTAAAAAATTCCGATGCCTTCCTGAGGGTGCTGTTATGGGCCAGAGAGATGACATTCCGGACCATCACATCCTTGAGAAAGGCCTGCTCTTCCGCTATCAGTAACTCTTTAATATCCAGTACGCCGAGAACATGCTTTTCATTATCCAGGATGTAAAGGTACATTACCACATCTTTACCTTTGGCTATGAAACGGTACTGTTCCTGCGCCTGTTCCACGGTTACTTCCGGTGAAAACGATATGAAATCCTGTGTAGCAAAATCAAGAATATTTTCTTCGTGATGATCAATAATAGTGCGGATCTTGCGTGCATTTTCCGGATTCAGGCGTTTCAGGATCGCATCGGCCTCTGAAACCGAGAGTACCGAGAGAACATCCGCAGCCTGGCCCGTGGTCATCTCATCCACCAGCAAAGCAACTTTCTCAATCTTGAGAGATTCGACCAAATCACGCTGTGCATTCGGATCAATTTCTTCCAATGTGTCGGATGCCTGTTCAGGATCGAGCTTCTCGAAAATTTCAACACGCTGATTCGGTTCCATCTCTTCCAGAATATCTGCCAGATCTACCGGGTGCATATCAGCGAGCTTCTCTTTCAGGATGTTCAGTTTGACGTCGCCTTGAAAACGTCCAATCTTTTCCGGGAGCGGCTGGATGTATTTCCATGAAACGGTCTGGTCCTGGATGTTTTTCGCTAAATTGTATATAAAATTCGCCAATTTGGTCAGGTGCATGCGCCGCAAAAGTCCATAGCGGCTCAGATCGACATCCGTGACATAGAGCCTGCCGCCCCGCACCGCCAATTTCACATCATAAACGACTTCCAGCTCCCTGCCTTTTAAATCAATGGCTTTCTTATCGATGATATGATCTTTCAGCAAAACGGCACTGGCATCGGGCTCGCCCTTATATTGAGAGATATCGTCTGCATCAACGGTTATTTTTTTCTCCCGGGCAATGAACGTCCCGATTTCCTCCCAGGGGATTACCGCGCTCATGCCGAAAGGCAGGGAAATATAAAGATGTGTGACATGCGGAAGTGCCCCGTTCTCTTTGATGATGAGATCTCTCAAATTCCCGATCTTTTTTCCTTTGAGCATTATTTTTGCACCGAGCAGTTCGCTCAGGAAAAATGACTGTCCATTTTCATGCCGTGCCGGGATTTTTTGGTTCATATCGATTGGGTTCACGGTACAACCCCCAATCCGCCTTTGAGGGCCAACGTGATAAATTTGACTAACAGAATCGCTATCATAAAAAACAAATACAGACGCAGCATGAGCAGGGAAAAGGATACCATGCGGGTCATTTTTATTTGAGGCTTTTTATATTTTTTGTTAACATCCTGCACTGCTGCAAAAAATCCGCGGAATATGTTGAGAACCTTTCCCATGTTACTGCTCCCTACCCTTTTCTACCTTAACATATTAGGAAATACAACGGTAAGGCTGTATCCGGTTGATATAACGATCAAAGCTATGACAATAGAAATATTTATGATATTTTCAAACCTGCTGTTCTTGTACTTTCCCATTTGTTCTTCGTTGTTTAACAGGATGATAAGAAAGACCAGTGCCGTGGGTAAAAGTACGGTGGCTGCTACCTGCACAAAAAGTGTAATCAATACCAGCGGTGCACGCGGTATCAACGTTATAGTCCCTGCAAGCACCAGATCGAAAAAATAATATGCATAAAACCATTTTGCCTCCCTGACCTTATGATTTAATGAATGAGCCCAGCCGAATACTTCGCCGAATGCCCATGAGCTGGCAAGGGAGATACATACCGCTCCCAGGAGTCCGGCATCAAAAAGCCCGATCGCAACAAGTGTACCGACATATTTGTTGATTGGCATGAGTGCAATGGCAGCCTGTGCGGCACTTTCTATATCTTTTCCAAACAATACCTTCCCGGTAACAATTATGACAAAGATCGCAGCGGCCACGGTCAGAATAGAGCCTGCCAGGGTGTCCAGTTTACCCCAGAGAATGTCTTTCTCTTTCATGCCTTTATCAACCACGGTACTTTGCTGGAAGAAGATCATCCATGGGGCTATAGTTGTTCCGATGTTTGCCATAAGCAGGAAAAAAAGGCTGCTCGTAAAACCGCCGGGAGGCATGTGCGGAATAAATCCATGCAGGACCTCTTTTACGGAAGGATGGATAAAAAAGGCGGCAGGAATATAGATCATATTGATGGCACAAAACAGCAATGCGAGTTTTTCCCATGTCCAGTAATGTCCCTGGAGGACCATAAACCCCATGATACCCCAGCAGATCAAAACGGTAATAATGGGTGATACACCAAAAATACTCAGGGCAGCGGTCATACCGATGAATTCGGTGATCATGGTCATCCAGTCGGTTAAAACCAGGTCCAGGAGGGAAAACCATCCCCAGAATGATCCGAAAGAATAAAAGATTGCCTCGGCATGACCCCGTTTGGTAACAGCACCGAGACGAACGGTCATCTCCTGTACATAATACGCAACGGGTCCCAGTAAAACCATGAACCACAGCAGGCTGTAACCTGTTTGTGCCCCGGTAACCGCATAGGTCGTGATTCCGCCCGCGTCATTATCCGCAACCATCACGATGATACCTGGACCTGCAACCAGTGCGAAAATCCTTAAGAATTTTACAACCCTTCGTATATCGTAGTAAGTTGTAGACATTAAATCCATGTTTTATCCCCTACACGGAGCACTCGCTTCCCAAAATCTTCATCCTTCTTATATGCTGCACCAGAAATGTCAAGGAATTT
>VFSW01003738.1_pt1 | contig 22820 bp, 21 predicted proteins | sample 5358111 | NCBI WGS metagenome assembly VFSW01 (sample SAMN11554181, study PRJNA540505) | mine drainage metagenome | isolation source: sediment from site ElyBrook_90M | place: USA: Ely Copper Mine, Vershire, VT | collected 2017
CGGTTCATCCCCACGCGTGTGGGGAACACACTTCTTCCATCACCCTGAATTAACAGAGCAATTCAAGCGATGAAAATTCTACCGCATTTTGACCGGGAGATGCCCCAGTTAGGGATTTACGGCGGACTTCTGGACGTAGCTGGGAGTGGTAGCGGGGGTAGGATTTGAACCTACGACCTTCGGGTTATGAGCCCGACGAGCTACCGGACTGCTCCACCCCGCATCAACCGGCGGCAGTGTACCGACGAGGCGGCATTTTAGCAAGCGTTGTCAGTCAGGAGCACCGCCACATCATGCTGGCGGGGTCGCGGCACAGATATCAACCCATGGTGCTGGCGCACCATGCCAGCAGCGCGCCTGGGAACAGACCGAGTGCCAACACGGCAAGTCCATTGACACTCAACAGTACACGCATATCGAAAGCCGCGGTCAGCGGTGTTTCATCAACCGGCTTGTCGAAGTACATGAGCTTGATGATGCGCAGATAATAATAGGCGCCGATGATGGAGAATACCACCGAGGCCGCAGCCAACCAGGTCATGTCGATATTGACTACGGCACTCAGCACCGCGAACTTGGCATAGAAACCTACCGTGAGCGGCACACCCGCCATTGAGAACATTAGGATCAGCATTATGAAAGCGAACCAGGGGCTGCGTTCATTCAACCCCTTGAAGTCATCGATCTGTTCGGCCTCGAAGCCGGCGCGACTCAGCAAAATAATCATACCGAAGGCACCCAGAGCCATGATTGCGTAGGTCACCACGTAGAACGTTGCCGCCGCGTAACCATCCCCGGTTCCGGCCAGCACCCCCATCAACAGGAAGCCAACGTGCGAGATGGTCGAATAGGCCAGCATGCGTTTGATGTTGGTCTGCGCGATGGCGACGATGTTGCCGACCGCCAGTGACAGCAACACCATGATGATCAGCATATCGCGCCATTCCGAGTGCAGGTTGCCCAGCGCTTCAGCCAGCAGACGCATGACCATGGCGAATGCGGCAATCTTGGGCGCTGAACCGATGAATAGCGTGACCGGCGTCGAGGCGCCTTGATAAACATCCGGCAGCCACATATGAAACGGCACGGCGCCGAGCTTGAAGGCTAGGCCGACGCTGACGAATACCAGGCCCAGTACCAGCACAAAATCGGTGCCGGCATGCTGACGGATGTAGGTGCCGATTATTGCGATATCCAGACTGCCGGATACGCCGTAGAGCATGGACATGCCGTACAGCAGCATGCCCGAGGCCAGCGCGCCCAGCACGAAATACTTCATGGCGGCTTCCGAGGCGCGCGCTGAGTCGCGTTCAAAGGCCACCAGTGCATACAGCGACAACGACAGCAATTCCAGGCCAAGATAGATGGTCAGTAGGCTGTGCGCCGAGACCATTACCATCATGCCCAACGTGGCGAACAGGCCCAGCACGTAGTACTCGCCCTTGAACAATTTGCGGTCACGCAGATAATCGCGCGAATACAGAAACACGCCGAGCATCACAGCGTAAATAAACAGCTTGAGCAACACGCTGAGCGGATCGCTGATGAAACTGCCGCCGAAGCTCAGACGGGTTTCGCCGCCCATCTGGGTGTAGGTCAGCAGCGCAGCGCCTAACAGTGCCACCTGAGCCAGATAATAGGATAGCGCGCGATTCCGCTCCGCCAGGAAAGCATCGACAACCAGAATCAGGCAGGCCATGCCGAGCATGAAAATCTCGGCGGAAGCGAGCATGAAATCGGGCGTTACAAAACTCATGGGATTTCCTGATACATATGACTGGTGAATATACCGTTCAAAACTTCGGCACTGAAACATGCTGCAACAGGTTCGCGACCGTGGCATGCATGACATCGACCAGCGGCGCCGGCCAGACACCGAACAGCACCACAGGCACAGCCAGGGCCCCGAGCACGATGAACTCCCGTTGATTGATGTCCGCGAGTGCCGCCACCTTGTCGTTGGCCACCGGGCCGAAGATCACACGCTTGACCATCCACAATGTATAGGCCGCGCCCAGAATCAGCGTGGCGGCGGCCAGGAAGGCGAACCAGACATTGGCCTGGAAACTCGCCAGGATCACCATGAACTCACCGACGAAACCGGAAGTGCCCGGCAGGCCCGAGTTAGCCATGGCGAACAGCACCATGAACACGGCAAATACCGGCATGCCATTGACCACGCCACCGTAATCCTTGATCTGGCGGCTGTGCATACGATCGTACAGCACACCGACACACAGGAACAGCGCGGCGGAGATGAAGCCGTGCGACACCATCTGCACCAGAGCGCCCTCCAAACCCAGGGCCGCACCCTTCATGCCGCCGACGTGTCCGATGATACCGAAGGTAATGAACATACCCAGCGTAACGAAGCCCATGTGCGCAATGGACGAATACGCGATGAGTTTCTTCATGTCTTCCTGCACCAGCGCCACAAAACCGATGTATACCACGGCAACCAGCGACAGGCCGATCATCAACCAATCCAACTCATGACTGGCATCGGGCGTAATCGGCAGACTGAAGCGCAGGAATCCGTAAGCGCCGACCTTGAGCATGATTGCCGCCAGCACCACCGATCCACCGGTCGGCGCCTCGACATGCGCGTCCGGCAACCAGGTGTGTACCGGCCACATCGGCACCTTCACCGAAAAGGCCAGCAGGAAGGCGATAAAGATCAGTAGTTGTTGATGCAGCCCAAGCGGCAGATCCTGGAAATCACGGATCAGGAAACTGTCCGACTGATAATGCAGATAGATCAGAGCGACCAGCATGAACACCGATCCGAGGAAGGTGTAGAGAAAAAACTTGATGGTCGCATAGACGCGTCGTGGCCCGCCCCACACACCGATGATCAAAAACATCGGCACCAGCATACCTTCCCAGAATACATAGAAAAGCATGGCATCAAGCGAGGCGAAAACGCCATTCATCAGTCCCTCCATGATCAGGAATGACGCCATGTACTGCGCCGGCTTATACTGAATCACCTGCCAGCCGGCTATCACCACCAACACCGTGGTGAAGGTGGTCAGCAATATCATCGGCAGCGCAATGCCGTCGATACCGAGATGATAATTGATGTTGTAGTTGGGAACCCAGGGCGCCAGTTCGACAAACTGCATATTGGCCGTCTGGAGGTCGAACCCAGTGTACAGCGGAATACTCAGCGCAAAGGTCAGCAACGCCACCAGCAGCGCCAAGCTGCGCGCACCCCAGGGCTCATGATCGCCGGCCGCGAGTACGATAAGACCACCGACGATCGGCGTCCAGATGACAAGACTTAGCAAGGGCAATTCAGTCAGCATGCCATCCCCACAAACACTCTCCCAACCCCAAATGATCCACCGGCAACTCCTGCTCCCGGCGGGAGGGGATTTGTATTCATGGATTCCGCCGCCAGATTCAAGATCCGCCCTGCATCGATAGCACAGAGACACCCGCTGAGGCGGTGCCTAAACGGACCTCGCACACCGGCATATTGGCGATTAGTTGCGGCTGATTTTATCAATTTCATCGCAGCATTAACCAGCTCAGCAGGCCGAGCACGCCGACGATCATGGCGAAGGCATAGTGATACAGGTAACCGGTCTGCATGCGGCGGGCTATCGCAGCGATCTTGCCGACCAAGTGCGCCGAACCATTCACCAGGACAGCATCAATCAGAAAGACATCGCCGACCTTCCAGAAGATCCGGCCTATACCGCGACCGCCGCCGGCGAACACAGTTTCGTTGAACTTGTCCGCGAAGTATTTATTGAGCAGCAGCTTGTATATGCCACCGAAGGATCTGGCGATCACAGCGGCGCTGCCGGGACGAAATAGATAGACATACCATGCCGTGACAACGCCTGCCATCGCCAGCCAGAACGGTGGCTGCGTGAAGCCGTGCTGGATCATCGCCAGCGGGCCGTGGAACTCCTCCCCGATGTGCGCGAGTACATCATGCGTCGGTTCGACATGTATCGCCGTACCGAAATAATCGCCGAACAAAACCTGCCCGACGGTGTAGAACCCGATCAGCACAGAAGGTATGGCCAGCAGGATCAAGGGCACGGTTACAACGGCGCAAGGTTCCCGCGGCGCGCCGCCGTTGTCATGCGTATCGTGGACATGATCTTGGTGGGTATCGACGGCGTGCATGCGAAAGCGTTCCGCGCCGTGGAAAACCAGGAAGAACATGCGGAACGAATACAGTGCGGTGACGAAAACGCTCGACAACACGGCGAAATACGCGAAACCGGCGCCCGGCAGGCGCGAGGCATGCACGGCCTCGATGATGGTGTCCTTGGAAAAGAATCCGGAGAACCCTGGAAAGCCGATCAGCGCCAGCGAACCGGCCAGCGAAGTCCAATAGGTGATGGGCAGGTATTTCTTCAGGCCGCCCATGTTGCGGATGTCCTGGTCGTGATGCATCGCCATGATCACCGAACCGGCGGCCAGGAACAGCAGCGCTTTGAAGAAGGCGTGAGTCATCAAATGGAAGATGCCTGCGGCGTAGGCCGAAGCGCCCAGCGCCACGCACATATAACCGAGCTGCGACAGCGTCGAATAGGCAATCACGCGCTTGATATCGTTCTGCACGATGCCGAGGAATCCCATGAACAGCGCCGTGACGGCGCCAATCACCAGCACCACCGACAGCGCCGTCTCGGACAGTTCGAACAAGGGTGACATGCGCGCCACCATGAAGATACCGGCAGTGACCATGGTGGCGGCGTGGATCAGCGCCGAAATCGGTGTCGGACCTTCCATTGAATCCGGCAGCCAGACATGCAGCGGTACCTGCGCCGATTTACCCATGGCGCCGATGAACAGCAGGATGCAGGTCAGTGACAGTACCGACCAGTCGTGCCCCGGTATCACTTGCAAGGTCTTGCCCACCAGGCCCGGCGCGGCGGCGAACACCGCGGCATAATCGAGACTGTTGGTGTACATCAGTACAGCGGCGATGCCGAGCAAAAATCCGAAATCGCCGACGCGGTTTATCAGGAAAGCCTTGAGATTGGCGTAAACCGCCGACTCACGCGTATACCAGAAGCCGATCAGCAGATAGGACACGACGCCAACCGCTTCCCAACCGAAGAACAGTTGCATGAAGTTATTGGCCATCACCAGCATCAGCATCGAGAAGGTGAACAGCGCAATATAACTGAAGAAGCGGTTGTAGCCAGGGTCCTCTTTCATATAGCCGATGGTGTAGATATGCACCATCAACGACACAAAGGTGACCACCGCCATCATCAGCGCCGTGAGCCGATCGATGAGAAAGCCCACCTGGAAATGAATACCATCGCTCACCATCCAGGTGTAGACGATGCCGTTGTAGCTGACGTTGTCGACCAGCGACTGCTTGAGCACCCACAGCGATAGCACGAAGGACACGGCCACGCCCAGGATGGCGGCCCAATGCGCCACCGCGCGATTGATCTTCAGACAAAACAGGCCGGCGATGGCGGCGCCAAGCAACGGTGCGAGCACAATGGCGAGACAGACGTTCTCCATGCCCTACCCTTTCAAAGTGTCGAGGTCGTCGACGTTGATGGTGCGGCGATTACGGAACAGCACCACCAGAATAGCCAGACCGATGGCCGACTCGGCCGCCGCCACAGTCAAGATGAAAAACACGAACACCTGCCCGGCCGTATCGCCGCGATAATGCGCGAAGGCGATGAAGTTCATATTCACCGCTAACAGCATAAGCTCGATGGCCATCAGTAGGATGATGACGTTCTTGCGATTGAGAAAAATCCCCGCCACGCTCAGACAGAACAGGACAGCTCCCAGGATCAAATAATCGGATAGCGCTATCATGGTGAGGTCAGTTTGGCCGAAAATGAGCGTGAATAAACGCGCGTAAGCATCTGTGCGGGAAAATATTGGCGTTCATTTGCAGTCATTCTCGGCCAATCATGTTTCAGTTTTTCTCGGCATCCATCTTCACCAGGCGCACCCGATCCTGACGGCGCACCGCCGACTGCTGGGCCGGATCCTGATGCTTGGTCTCGGCACGCTTGCGCATCGTCAGCGTAATCGCCGCGACGATAGCCACTAGCAGGATCACCGCTGCGATCTCAAAAGCATAGACATAATCGGTATACAGCACCCGCCCCAGTTCCTTGGTGTTGCTGTAATTCGCCGCGTGCGGCAGCGGCGCCGGCATCACCTTGAGACCAAAGCGACCCACGCCCAGTGTCAGATACAGTTCCACCATGATGGCGACGGCGACCGCTCCACCCAACGGCAGATAACGCGTGAAGCCCTCTCGCAGCGGCGCCAAATTGATGTCCAGCATCATCACCACGAACAGGAACAGCACCATCACAGCACCGACGTAGACCAGCACCAGCGTTATGGCCAGGAACTCGGCCTCCAACAGTATCCACAGCCCCGCGCTGGTGAAGAATGCCAGCACCAGAAACATCGCTGCATGCACCGGATTGCGCGCCGTGATCACGCGCAGGCCGGCGATAACCAGAATGGCGGCCAGGAAATAAAATACGGTTTGCTGAAAGTTCATTGATCGCCCGGCCGGCTAACGGTACCGCGCATCCGCCGACCGGGCCGCCGCGATCTGCGCTTCATACTTGTCGCCGATCTCAAGCAATTTCTGCTTGGTCATGATGTTCTCGCCGCGATTCTCGAAATGGTATTCGAGGATATCGGTCTCGACGATCGAATCGACCGGACAGGCTTCTTCGCAAAAGCCACAGTAGATGCATTTGAACAGGTCGATGTCGTAGCGCGTGGTGCGGCGCGTGCCGTCGGCACGCGGCTCTGATTCGATGGTGATGGCCAATGCCGGACACACAGCCTCGCAGAGTTTGCAGGCGATACAGCGTTCCTCGCCGTTCGGGTAGCGGCGCAACGCGTGCAGGCCGCGAAAACGCGGCGATTTCGGAGTTTTCTCTTCTGGATACAGGATGGTGATCTTCTTGGCGAACAGATAGCGGCCGGTGAGCCGCATGCCCATCAGCAACTCCCAAAGCATCAAGCTTTTGAAATAGTTTCGGATTGCATTCATCGCGCCATCCTCATGCAAACCATGGCCGCACATGGCCGAGCATGGCCGCGCCGATCACAAACAACCAGACGATCGTGATCGGTATGAACACCTTCCAGCCCAGACGCATGATCTGATCGTAGCGGTAACGCGGAAATGTGGCGCGGAACCACAGGAACAATAGCAGCATGAATGCGACCTTGGCGAGCAGCCACACCAGGCCCGGTACCCAGGCAAACAACATATCGAGACCGGGCACACCCTGGAACGGCGACAACCAACCGCCCAGAAACAGCAGCGACGCCAGCGTCGCCACCAGAATCATATTGGCGTATTCGGCCAGGAAGAACACCGCGAAAGCCATGCCGGCATACTCGACATGGAAGCCGACTATCTCGGACTCGCCTTCGGCCACATCGAACGGCGAGCGGTTGGTTTCTGCGACGCCGGAGATGAAATAGACCACAAACAAGGGCAGCAGAGGCAGCCAGAACCAGCGGATGATGCCGCCGCTCTGCGCATGCACGATTTCGCCCAGATTGAGACTGCCGGCGGCCATCAGCACGCCGACCAGCGCGAAGCCCATGGCGATTTCGTAGGCGACGATCTGCGCGGCGGAACGCATCGAGCCCAGAAACGCGTATTTGGAATTCGACGCCCAGCCGGCGATGATCACGCCGTACACACCCATGGAGGTGAAAGCCAGGATGTACAGTAGGCTGGCATTGATGTTCGCCAGCACCAGCTCGCTGCCGAAGGGCACGACCGCCCACGCGGCGAGTGCCGGACCGATCGCCAGTACCGGCGCCAGGAAAAACAGGAAGCGATCCGATTTGCTTGGGATGATGATCTCTTTCATCAAAAGCTTCACCGCATCGGCGATGGGCTGCAACCAGCCCTTGGGACCGACACGATTCGGACCGATGCGCACCTGCATATAGCCGATGATCTTGCGCTCGGCATAGGTCAGATAGGCAACACCCAGCATCAGCGGTAGAACGATGAGCATGATCTTGAGTACGATCACGATCAGCGTCTGTAAACCGACAGGCACCAAGTTCCAGTATGTGTTGAACAGTTCAATCATGACATTTTCAGTGTAGGGGGGATTAACGCGGCGCGATACACCGCAAACATCATCCCAATGTCACTGCTCCATAGGCCGGCCCGAGATCGGCCGCCGCCGCAATGCCCGTCGGTATCCACACACAGCCATCCGGTACGCCCTCGTCGATGGCCACCGGCAAATGCGCCTGCGCGGAGCCTTGCGCAACCGCAACGCTCGCACCGGCGGCGAGACCGAGCTGCTGCGCCTGTGCACTGTTGATGCTGAGCGGCACAACCCGCGCCGCCTGCGTCTGCTGCAAGGCGCCGGCTCGACGCGTGATGGCATCGACGGCATACGGCGGCAAATCGGCGCAACGCATCAGACCGGTGGGTGCGACCGGTCGTTGCGGCGCCTGCCAGGCAAGACGCCGGCTGTCCGGCGGCAGCGCCGCGCACAATGCCAACAGTTCATCACGCACTTGTTCGGCCGATACATATTCAAAGCCGGGCTGTTCGAGGAGATTGCCTAATACGCGCAGCAATTTCCAGCCCGGACGCGCCTCGCCACTGGGCGCCGTGCAACCCTGAAAGCCTTGCCAACGGCCTTCGACATTGACGAAGGTACCGGCTGTTTCGGCAAAGGTCGCCATCGGCAGCATCACATCGGTCAAGGCCTTGGTCTCGGCCGATGCATAGGCCGTCAGCGCCACCACGAAAGCGGGTGCCAGCGCCGCGCGCGCCAGCGCCGGATCATGACAATCGGCTTCGGGCTCGACACCCAGCAGCAGATACGCACGACGCGGCTGCGCCAACATCGCCTGCGCATCGAGGCCGCTCTGCACGCAACTCACGGCAGCGGCGCCGCGATGCGGAACCGCGCCGGCCAGCCAGGCCCCGGCGGCGTTGGCGCCATCACTGAGAGTACCGACATTCGCCGCACACAACTCGCCGATCAGCGCCGCCAACACGCGCAACGCGGCATAATGCGGCGACAGGCTTGCCAGCGAGCCGAGCAGTACACTGACGCGGCCGCCGCGTCCCAGCTGATCGGCCAGCGCCGCTTGCGCCACATTCGGTTCCGCCTGACCCAGCAATTCATCCAACCCTTGCGGGACCGGCTTGTGTAACTTCGCGCAGAGCGCGCGGGCGATACCGGCCAGTTCCTGCACCTGTGCATGCGGCGCCGCGATAATCTGCTGCGCCACCGGAAAATTAAATTCATAGCGCCGCGGGTTGACGAACAGGACGCGCGCGCCGCGCCGCGCCGCCTGACGCAACCGGTGCGCGATGATGGGTTGTTCCTTGCGCACGTTACTGCCAATCAGCAGCACCGCATCGAGCTGTTCGAGATCGGCGATGCCATGACCCAGGCCCGGATAGATCGGCGCATGGTCCTGCGCGCCGAAATCCATCTGACGCAGACGGTGATCGATATTATTGCAACCCAGTCCGCGCAGCAATTTCTGCAGCAAATACAATTCTTCCAGCGTGGCGCTCGGCGACACCAGCGCGCCAAGTTGTGTCGCGCCGTCTTCGGTAATCACGGCGCGCAGCCCCTGTGCCGTCGCCGCCAGCGCCGTATCCCAATCAGTGACCTGCCAATCGCCAGCGCGCTTAATCATGGGTTGCGTCAGGCGATCCGCGCTCTCCAGGCCCTGGTAACTGAACCGGTCGCGATCCGACAGCCAGACTTCGTTGACGGACTCGTTGTCGCGCGGCACTACACGCATCACTTTGCCGCCACGACCGCACGTATGCGTGTAGATATTGGAGCCGACGCAATCGTGCGCCGCGATACCTTCATGCTGCACCAGTTCCCAGGCGCGCGCGGTAAAGCGGAACGGTTTGGAGGTCAACGCACCGACCGGGCAGACGTCGATGACATTGCCGGACATCTCGGATTCGATGGCGCGCTCGATATAGGTTCCAATCAGCATGTGCTCGCCGCGTCCGGTGGCCCCCAGTTCCTTCTGTCCGGCGATGACATCGAGGAAGCGGATGCAACGTGTGCAATGAATACAGCGCGTCAGGTCGGTGGAGATCAAAGGGCCGACATTCTTGTCGTACACCACGCGCTTGCTCTCGGCGAAGCGCGACACGCCGCGGCCGAAGCCGAGCGCCAAATCCTGCAACTCGCACTCGCCCCCTTGGTCGCAGATCGGACAGTCGAGCGGATGATTGATGAGCAAAAACTCCATCACGCCGCGCTGCGCGGCCAACGCTTTTGGCGAACGCGTGAACACCTTCATGCCTTCCATCACCGGCGTGGCGCAGGCCGGCACCGGTTTGGGGGAGCGCTCGACTTCGATCAGGCACATGCGGCAATTGGCGGCGATCGGCAGTTTCTTGTGATAGCAGAAACGCGGAATGGTGATGCCGGCGGCGTCCGTGACCTGGATGATCATTTGACCCTTTCTGGCCCGCAGCGGACGGCCATCGACTTCGATGTTGACAGTGTCATCGGCGGGTGCTTGTGGTTGAGCACTCATGCTGCGGCCGCCTTCTGTTTCGACCCGGGACCGACCAGGCAGCGTCGGTTGCTGATGTGATATTCGAATTCGGCGCGGAAGTGCTTCAGGAAACTCTGCACCGGCCAGGCCGCCGCTTCACCGAAGGCGCAGATGGTGTGGCCTTCGATCTGACCCGCAGCGCTGGCCAGCAGTTCCAGATCCTCCGGTCGACCCTGCCCGTTTTCGATTCGGGTCAGCACGCGGTACATCCAGCCGGTGCCTTCACGGCAAGGCGTGCACTGGCCGCAGGATTCCGCGTAATAAAAACGTGACAGGCGTTGCAGTGCTTTGACCATGCACATCGAGTCGTCTATAACGATGACCGCGCCCGAACCCAACGCGGAACCGGCCTTGGTCAACGAATCGTAATCCATATCGCAGTCCATGATGAGATCAACCGGCAGCACCGGCATGGACGAACCGCCGGGGATCACCGCTTTAAGCTTGTGGCCGTTTCGCACGCCACCCGCCATCGCCAGCAGCTCACGAAACGGTGTGCCGAGCGGAATTTCAAAGTTGCCCGGTTTATTGACGTGCCCCGACACCGAGAACAGCTTCACGCCGCCGTTGTTGGGCTTGCCCAGCTTCAGGAACCACTCCCAGCCATTGCGCAAGATCGCCGGCACCGAGGCCAGGGTCTCGGTGTTGTTGATGGTGGTGGGCTTGCCGTACAAGCCGAAGTTGGCCGGGAATGGCGGCTTGAAACGCGGTTGTCCCTTCTTGCCTTCCAACGATTCGAGCAGCGCGGTCTCCTCACCGCAGATGTAGGCGCCCGCGCCGAGGTGTCCATGACAATCGAAATCGACACCTGATCCCAGTATGTTCCGGCCCAGCAGACCGGCCTCATAGGCCGCGCGCAGGGCGCGCTCGAAATGCTCGAAGGGCTCGTGGTGGAATTCGCCGCGCAGATAGTTGTAACCGACCGTGGCGCCAATGGTATAACCGGCGATAGCCATGCCTTCAATGACCGCGTGCGGATTGAAACGCAGGATGTCACGGTCTTTGCAAGTGCCGGGCTCGCTCTCGTCGGAATTGCAAACGATGTATTTCTGCATGGGGGCATTGCGTGGCATGAAGCTCCATTTCAGCCCGGTACTGAATCCGGCGCCGCCGCGACCGCGCAGGCAGGACTTCTTGAGCGCATCGATGATCTGTTCCGGCGGAGTTTTTTCCGTAAGGATTTTTTTCCACGCCTGATAGCCGCCCACCCTGAGATAATTATCAAGGGTCCAGGGCTCATCGAATTGCAGCGTTTGGAAACAGATCTCGTTGGCCATAAATACCAGATAAAAGGATTAAAGTTAAAAGATAAAAGTAAGCGACACTCGGCGCCTCTATTTTTATATTTTATCTCTATATCTTTCCTCCCTCACTCCAATGCACCGAGTATCTCATCGATCTTCTCCACGGTAAGATTCTCATGATAATGCCCGTCAACCGCCATCATCGGCGCGCCGCAGCAGGCGGCCAGACATTCCTCTTCCTTTTTCAACGTGAAGCATCCGTCCTTGGTGGTTTCGCCCGGCTGCACACCATACTTCCTGCAAATGTGCGCGAGCATATCCTCGGCGCCGTTCAGCAGGCAGGAGATATTGTTGCACACTGACACCTTGTGCCGTCCGACCGGACTCAGATCGAACATCGAATAAAAACTGCCGACTTCATAAACCGAGACGCGCGGCATGCACAGATATTCCGCAACGGCATCCATCAATCCCGGGCTCAACCAGCCGCCGTTCTGCTCCTGCACGATGGTCAACGCCGCCAATACCGCCGACTGCTTGCGCTCCGGCGGATACTTGGCGATCCACGCGTCGATCTTGGCGCGTGAATCAGCTTCGATCATATCTGTAGAATTGCCCGCCATTCAAATGCTCTGATTTGAGCCGCCAAGTACGCCAAAGGCGCCAAGACCGGTGAACGTTAAATCGAAAGTGGCGGCATTCCAGCCATCACCGCAACGATCAGGGACAGACGACAAATCCATCATTAATATTTCTTGGCGCACTTGGCGGTTCAAAATAAAAATCACCGGTCGATCTCCCCGAACACGATGTCTTGCGTGCCTATCATCGCCACAACGTCGGCGAGCATATGGCCCCGCACCATTTCGTTGAGCGCGGACAGATGCGCGAAGCCCGGCGCGCGCACTTTCAGGCGATAGGGCTTGTTGGCGCCGTCGGAGATCAGGTAGACGCCGAACTCGCCTTTGGGATGTTCGATCGCGGCATAGGCTTCGCCAGCGGGTATGCAGAAACCTTCGGTGAACAGTTTGAAATGGTGGATCAGCGCCTCCATGTCGGCCTTCATTTCGGCACGCGGTGGTGGCGCTATCTTGTGATCGCCGATCATCACCGGGCCGGGGTTGGCGCGCAGCCAGTCCACGCATTGCTTGATGATGCGATTGGACTGGCGCATCTCCTCCATGCGCACCAGATAGCGGTCGTAGCAGTCGCCGTGCGTTCCAACCGGAATGTCGAAGTCCATGCGATCGTAGACTTCATACGGCTGTTTCTTGCGCAGATCCCAGGCCAGCCCCGAACCGCGCAGCATCGGGCCGGAGAAGCCGAGTTGCAGGGCGCGCTCCGGACTGACCACGCCGATGCCAACGGTGCGTTGCTTCCAGATACGGTTGTCGGTCAGCAGGGTCTCGTATTCATCGACATAGGTCGGGAAGCGTCGCGCGAAATCCTCGATGAAGTCGAGCAGCGAGCCTTGGCGGTTATCGTTGAGCCGCTCGATTTCCTTGGCGCTGCGCACCCTGGTCTGCAGGTGCTGCGGCATGCGCTCGGGAAGATCTCGGTACACGCCGCCGGGGCGGTAATAGGTTGCGTGCATGCGCGTGCCGGACACGGCTTCATAACAATCCATCAGGTCTTCGCGTTCGCGGAATGCGTATAGAAACACCGTCATTGCACCGACGTCGAGGGCGTGCGCGCCGATCCAGAGCAGGTGATTGAGGATGCGCGTGATCTCGTCGAATAAGACACGAATATATTGGGCGCGCAGTGGCGGAGTCACGCCGAGCAGCTTCTCCATAGCCAGCACATAACCGTGTTCATTGCACATCATCGATACGTAATCGAGTCGGTCCATGTAGCCGATCGACTGATTGTAGGGCTTGCTCTCGGCAAGCTTCTCGGTGGCGCGGTGCAACAGACCGATGTGTGGATCGGCGCGTTGAATCACTTCGCCGTCCATTTCCAGCACCAGACGCAGCACACCGTGCGCCGCCGGATGCTGCGGGCCGAAATTCATGGTGAAGTTACGGATCTCAGGCATTGCTATCCGCCTTATCGGGATAGCGGTTATCGTGACGGATCACGCGTGGCACCAGTACGCGCGGCTCGATGCTGACCGGCTGATAGATGACACGACCCTGTTCCGAATCGTAGCGCATCTCGACATTGCCGCTGAGCGGAAAATCCTTGCGGAACGGATGGCCGATGAAACCGTAATCTGTGAGCAGGCGGCGCAAGTCGGGGTGGCCGGCGAAGATGATGCCGTACAGGTCGAAGGCCTCGCGTTCGTACCAATTGGCGCTGTTCCAGACCTCGATCACCGAGGGCAGCACCGGGAAGGCATCGTCCGGTGCGTAACAACGTACCCGCAAGCGCCGGTTATGTGTTATCGAAAGCAAGTGATAGACCGCGGCGAAACGCCGACCATTGTCGCAGTCGGCAGGTGTCCGGTCCGCGGCAATACCCAGCCGCCCCGCTTCATGTGCGTCGACGCCACGACTGAAACCCATGGCACTGGCTGTTTCGGTTTCCCACTCGGTCTGACCATAGGCGGAATAGTCGACGCCGGCAATGTCCATGACCTGTTCGAAGGCAAGCTCACGTGCATCGCGCAGGCCCTTGCCGATTTCGAGCAGGCGGTCATGCGCGACTTCGATGGTAACCTCGCCGACCGCCACGCTGCACGACACCAAGGCATCACCAAAACGTTCATTCAGGCTGTCGACGAGCGCGTCGAGTTTGGCCGAGGTATGGGCTTGGGCGGTCATGCGCTGAATATTTTATTCTGAATCAAGAGAAATGAAATTGATAAAAAGCAAACGTCAGCGCGTAAAGTGCCGTTAGCGCGCGATGGTGTTGGTGCGACGGATTTTGTTCTGTAGCTGCAGGATACCGTAAATCAGCGCCTCGGCGGTCGGTGGACAACCCGGCACGTAGATATCCACAGGCACGATACGGTCGCAACCGCGTACCACTGAATAAGAGTAGTGATAGTAACCGCCGCCATTGGCGCAGGATCCCATGGAAATCACCCAGCGCGGTTCGGTCATCTGGTCATAGACCCTGCGCAACGCCGGCGCCATCTTGTTGGTGAGCGTACCCGCGACGATCATCACATCGGATTGCCGCGGGCTGGGCCGGAACACGATGCCGAAGCGGTCCAGATCGTAGCGCGATGCACCGGCCTGCATCATCTCGACGGCACAACAGGCCAGCCCGAAGGTCATCGGCCACAACGAACCGGTGCGGGCCCAATTGATGAGCTTGTCTGCCGACGTGGTGATGAAATTTTTATCGAAAACGCCTTCTATTCCCATTCCAAGGCGCCTTTTTTCCATTCATAGATAAAACCGATCAGCAGGATACCCAGGAACAGTGCCATGGCCAGAAAGCCAAACAATCCGATTTCCTTGAGCGATACCGCCCAGGGAAACAGAAAGGCAATTTCCAGGTCGAATATGATGAACAGGATGGCAACCAAGTAATAGCGCACATCGAATTTCATGCGCGAGTCTTCGAAGGCATCGAAGCCGCACTCGTAGGGTGCAAGCTTTTCAGCATCGGGCCTGTGCGGTGCCAGCACCCGACCGGCCATGATGGGCATCACCCCGAACAGTATGCCGATCACGATAAAAACCAGGATTGGCAGATAGTTTTCAAGCATACGTGAAACCCCGTCTGCGCTGTTCGGTAGCGAATTTATAACTTTGCTGTACCCTAGCAGTCTAGGCCACGCGCTTTGGCCCTGTCAAGACTAACTCATGTATAAAATTCATTGTCCATCAATCTCTTAAAAGATTTCTGAGGGCATAAAAAAACGGTATCGACCGATACCGTTTATTTGCTGTTGCTGTTGGTACGACGGAGGGTAGCACAATCACGACTCAACTGAGGCGAATGATTGGCAGTCGCGCCATGGCATCACGCCCGCTATCGCGGCATCTGTTATCGGGCCGCCAATTGGATTCTCCTGGGTCAAATCCAGGGGCGTAGTCGGCAAGATCGGCGGCACGCCGCCGCGCCGGGGACGATCAAGGATATTTGGATCTATCCGTTGCAGTCGCATTGGCAAACGATCTTACAAGCGAGTGATGGCGCATCCCCACCGGACAGACCCGTGAAACGGCGCGTATCTCCGGCAGTCCCGGTAGACTGGGCGGAGGAAGCGTTTGGTGGTTGCGATCTGCCGGATGCGCGATTACAGACACGAGCGTGTCTCACGACGCGCTGTGTCTACGGCGCTCCCGGCGCCGCACGACCGCGCTTGCGAGACGGTTTAAGCCTCCGACGGCCCGGGACGTCCTGCGTCGCTGTCTGCGCTATAAGCGCAGAGGCGCTTCCGTGTGCTCCTTCTCAGAGGAGTTACATCGTAAATTCCTAGTGTACGCATACGTGTTCAGTCCACCTTGCAGCCCAATCGGATCACTCTCGACATACCGCCCCGACTTCGGATCATAGTCACGATAGTAGTTGTAATGCAGCCCCGTCTCTTGATCGAAGTACTGTCCCGGGAACCGGATATCCATCTCCGGAATGGGACTGCCGGTGGCCAAGGTCACCGTTGCCAGCCCAAATGGATCATAACTCGCCCGCCAGGCAATGGCACCGGTTTCATCGGTCAACACCTGCGGGGTCCCGACCTGGTTGGTATGAACGTAGAAGTGTTGCCATCTTGTCGTCTAGCGAAAGGCCATCATATCATCATCGACAATATGGGCTGCGATACGGCCCCGTAGGTTTCAATCACCGCGGTTCCGGAGTCGGTTGCCATTAGATCCTGTCGCCAGCAACCTGAATCAATTCCTTCAACACACTAGTCGCATAGGCCCCGGCCGGCAGACTGAAGCTGAGTCGCAGGGTCTCCGCGGCGGGGAACTCCCACGATAGATCCGCCACCCTGAGACGCAGGGCGCGTCGCTCCTGCGAGAGGCCGGCGTGTTCCAGACCTGTCCTGAATGTCGCATAGTCCGCGAGCGTACCCTGTTCCACCGCCAGTGCCTGCTCTCGTGCCATAGACGTGCCGCACCCCCAGAGCGGACCGGTCGGATGGAGATCGAAGGCCGCGAGGCGCTGCTCGATCATTGCATCGACCGTGTCGGCGACAAATACACTGCGACTGCCATTCAGCATCAGGGCCTCGCCGAGAAGGACCTGGTTCCAGGTGCCGTCCGTTACACGCCGCGACAACACCTGGTTGAACAGATGCGAGCGCGCCGCCGAGAGATATAGGCCACGGATGTGGCGGTCGCGCACTTTGAGTGTGCCTTTGAACATCGCTTCGGCCTTGTCGAGATTGCCGGCGTCATGGCCGAAACGCTGCCCACCGAAATAATTCGGCACGCCTTGCGCGACGATGCGCTGCAGGCGCGATCCCAGTTCCGCGGGCACTCCGCTCAGTTCACGGATCACCAGCGTGAAGCGGTTGCCGCGCAAGGCGCCGCGCCGTAATTTACGGCTGTTGCGCACGGCGTTCAGCACTTGCAGATTGTCCGACCGCAACGGCGTCCAATCCGGCATGTCGCGTCCCGGCAGTTGCAACGAGAACCATTGCGTCGTCACGGCATTGCGATCCTTCATGCCGGCGTAACTCACAGCGGTCGGCCGCACACCGGCGGCCCGCGCAATCTGCCGCGCCACCCAGTCGGTATTGGCATTGCGCTTGCGGATGTTAAGAAAGACGTGCTCGCCGGCGCCGTCCGGTTCAAAGCCGAGGTCTTCATCCACCTGGAAATCCTCTGGAACGGCGCGGATCGTGCCGCTGACTTCAGGTGCGGTGGTAACGTAGGCTTCAGAGTTTGGCATGGTGGTACTCATTTCAGTTCTTCGAGCAGCACCACCGCATGCGCCGCGATGCCTTCGCCGCGGCCGGTGTAGCCCATGCCTTCGGTAGTGGTGGCCTTGACGTTGATGTACGCGACTCCGACATTCAGGTCCGCCGCGAGATGCGCGCACATCGCGGGAATATGCGGCGCGAGCTTGGGCGCCTGCGCGATGACCGTGACATCGACATTGCCGACGCACAGCCGGCATTCCGTCAGCAGCACCACAACCCGACGCAGCAATCCGCGGCTGTCGATGCCCCTGAACTCGGCATTGCTGTCGGGAAAATGCCGGCCGATATCGCCGAGGCCAGCCGCGCCGAGCAGTGCATCGCACAGCGCATGAACCAGCACATCGCCATCGGAATGCGCCAGCAGACCTTTCTCATAAGGAATCGTGACGCCGCCCAATATCAGCAATCTGCCGGGGGCAAAACCGTGGGCATCGAAGCCGTGACCGATACGCATGTGATGACACCTGTATTTTGTATAGCACGTTCTGTAGGAGTGAGTCTCAGGCCCGCCACTACCATTGCCACTCATGTCAGTGCAGGATTATTCAAAGCTCTCAACCCTGTTGCGAAAGATAAAACTCCGCCAGCACCAGATCCTCCGGCCGCGTGATCTTGATATTGTCGGCGTGTCCTTCCACCAGTCGCGGCATCAACCCGGCCTGTTCCATAGCCGAGGCTTCGTCGGTCACCAGCACGCCTGCGGCGATGGCGCGACTCAAGGCCTCGTGCAGGGTGCCGAGACGAAACATCTGCGGCGTCTGCGCCTGCCACAGGTCGGCTCTGTCGACAGTCTCCAGAACGCGCCCGGTCGCATCGGCGCGCTTCTTGGTATCGCGAGCCGGCACGGCCAGCAGGCCACCGACCGAATCCTCGGCGAGTGTAGCGATCAGTCGCTGCAGGTCGGCGCGCCGCACACAGGGACGTGCCGCGTCGTGCACCAATACCCAATCGTGCGCATCGGCCACGCCCAGCAACCAGGTCAGCGCCGCCAGCACGGAATGACACCGTTCTGCGCCTCCTGTGATGCGTTGCACCGGCACGCCCAGTTGCGGCTGCAACGTGGACCAGTAGGGATCACCCTCCGCCAACGCCACCACCAACCCAGCGACCCTCGGCAGCGCGGCAAGCCGCGCCATGCTGTGCTCGATGACCGTGCGTCCGGCCAGCGGCAAATACTGCTTGGGCACGGCCTCCCCCATGCGCATGCCGCTGCCGGCCGCCGGGATCACGCCCCAAAGCTTGGATAAGGTTTGCGACGCGAGCGATGAGTGAGATGAGGACATTTCGATGCCAATGAGGTGAGCGGCCGCAATCAGTAATCAGTCAACACGGCGATGGCGGCCGCTTCGATCTCGCCAGGGCGCACTAGGCGCGTAGCGCCGTGATCCGCCCTAATTCCCCGACCAGTGTACGCCGGCCCGCTTCACGGCTTCTCATGACTCTCTTCGATAATCTGGAAGAAAGTCTCGTTCTGCTTGACCATACCTAGCTCGCTGCGGGCGCGCTCCTCGATAGATTCCAGACCCTGTTTGAGATCCAGCACTTCCGCATCCAGGGTCTTGTTACGCTCTTCGAGTCGGGCGTTTTCCTGCTTTTGGTCCTTGACGGCGCGGCTGTAACGCCACACTTCGGCGAAACTGCCGTTGCCCACCCACAGCTTGACCTGCAAGCCCGCCAACATGACTACCAGCAGAAGGATCAACGTGCGCATCGAACTTCAGGTCGCCGCCTCTAGCCGTCGCGCAAATAGGTGAATACATCGCGTCCCGCATAGTGCGCCTTATCGCGCAAACCGTCTTCGATGCGCAGCAGGCGATTGTACTTGGCGACACGATCGGAGCGGGACAGCGATCCGGTCTTGATCTGGCCGGCGTTGCTTGCGACGGCGAGATCGGCGATGGTCACATCCTCGGTTTCGCCGGAACGGTGCGAGATTACGGCGGTATAGCCGGACTTGTGCGCCATATCGATTGCGGCCAGCGTTTCCGTGAGCGTGCCGATCTGATTGAGCTTGATCAGGATGGAGTTGGCGATGCCTTTGTCGATGCCTTCCTTGAAGATCGCCGTGTTGGTGACGAACAGATCGTCGCCGACCAGTTGCACGCGCTTGCCGAGTTTCTCGGTGAGCAGCTTCCAGCCGGACCAGTCGTCCTCGGCCATGCCGTCCTCGACGGTGATGATCGGGTACTTGTCGACCCAGGCGGCAAGGTAGTCGACGAACTCCGCCGCGCTGAAGCGGCGGTTTTCCGATTTCAGATCATAGACGCCGTCCTTGTAAAACTCGGAACTGGCGGCGTCGATGCCGAGGTAAATATCCTTGCCCGCCGTGTAACCGGCCTTGTCGATGGCTTCGAGTATCACCTCGATGGCCGCTTCGTTGGACGGCAGATCGGGCGCGAAGCCGCCTTCGTCGCCGACCGCGGTGTTCATGCCGCGGCCGTGCAGCACCTTCTTCAATGCGTGGAAGACTTCCGCGCCATAGCGCAGCGCTTCGCGAAAGGTTGGTGCGCCGGCCGGAATGATCATGAATTCCTGCAGGTCGACGCTGTTGTCGGCGTGCGCGCCGCCATTGATGATGTTCATCATCGGCACCGGCAGACTGAACGGCCCCTTGCCGCCGATATAGCGGTACAAGGGCACTTGCGCTTCCATCGCCGCCGCCTTGGCCGCCGCCAGCGACACCGCCAGAATGGCATTGGCGCCGAGGCGCGACTTGATCGGCGTGCCATCCAGTTCGATCAGCTTCTGGTCGATCTGCTGCTGCGCGATAACCTCATGGCCAACGAGGGCGCGACGGATCTCGCCGTTGACGTTCGCCACCGCCTTCAATACACCCTTGCCCAGATAACGCTTCGGATCGCCGTCGCGCAGCTCGACCGCTTCGCGCGTGCCCGTGGACGCACCGGACGGCACCGCGGCGCGACCGATCACGCCGTTGACCAGAATCACTTCGGCCTCGACGGTAGGATTGCCACGCGAGTCCAGGATTTCCCGTCCCCTGATATCAAGAATCTCCGACATTGCTGCTCCAGTTGCTAGTTACTTTTGCCTAAAAAATAACCGCCAAGGACGCCAAGAACGCCAAGAAAATCAATTTTTATAATTTTCTTATCTTGGCGTTCTTGACGTCCTTGGCGATTCCAAATTATATTCATTTTGTCAGACCACTTAAACTTGCAGCTCCGCGAATCCACGCGCCTTCACCAGCGCATCGATCTCTTTCAAAACCATCAGTAGTTCTTCCATGCGGCCGAGCGGCCAGGCGTTCGGACCATCGCTGAGCGCTTTGGCTGGATCGGGATGCGTTTCCATGAACACACCGGCGACGCCGACGGCAACCGCAGCGCGCGCCAGCACCGGCACGAATTCGCGCTGACCACCGGAGACAGTGCCCTGCCCGCCCGGCAATTGCACCGAGTGCGTGGCGTCGAATACCACCGGGCAGCCGGTATCGCGCATCACGGCCAGCGCACGCGGATCCGAAACCAGATTGTTGTAGCCGAAGGACACGCCACGTTCGCAGACCATGATCTGCCGATTGCCGGTCGCGAGGGCTTTGTCGACCACATTCTTCATGTCCCAGGGCGCCAGGAACTGGCCTTTCTTGATGTTCACGGGTATGCCCTGACGCGCGACATTCTGGATGAAATTGGTCTGACGGCAGAGAAACGCCGGTGTCTGCATAACGTCGACCACGGCGGCGACTTCCGCCAGCGGTGTGTCTTCATGCACGTCGGTAAGCACCGGCACGCCGATCTGATCCTTCACTTTCTGGAGGATGCGCAGCCCTTCCTCGATTCCCAGACCCCGGAAGCTGTTCGCCGAAGAACGATTGGCCTTGTCAAAGGAAGATTTATAGATGAATGGAATTCCGAGATGCGCGGTGATTTCCTTCAATTGCCCGGCGGTGTCCAGCGCGAGCTGCTCACTCTCGATCACACACGGGCCGGCGATCAGGAACAACGGCCGGTCCAGACCGGCCTCGAAATGACACAGCTTCATGCGTGAGCTACCTGTGCGACGTGTTGTTGATGTTGCATGAGGGCGGCGCGGATAAAGCCGGTGAACAGGGGATGGCCGTCGCGCGGACTGGAGGTGAATTCGGGATGGAACTGGCAGGCCACGAACCAGGGATGCGTCGGGATCTCGATCACCTCCACGAGACTGTCGTCCATCGATTTGCCGCTGATCTTCAAACCGGCCTGCTGCAAGGCTTCGAGATAGCGGCCATTGAATTCGTAGCGGTGCCGATGGCGTTCGATGATCACGTCCTTGCCATACAGTTCACGTGCGATGGTGCCCGGCCGCAGCCGGCACTCCTGGCCACCGAGTCGCATGGTGCCGCCCAGATTGGAATCCTGGTTGCGCTGCTCGATGCTGCCATCGGCGGCGCGCCACTCGGTGATCAGCGCAATCACCGGATGCGGAGTGTCGGGTTTGAACTCGGTACTGTGCGCGCCGGCCAGACCGGCAACGTGACGCGCGAATTCGATCACGGCCACCTGCATCCCCAGGCAGATACCGAGGTAGGGAATGCCGTGCTCACGCGCGTAGCGGACAGCGGCGATCTTGCCTTCTATGCCACGCTCGCCAAAACCGCCGGGCACCAGGATCGCATCCATACCCTGAAGACAACCGGCACCTTCCTTCTCGATGCGTTCCGAGTCGATATAGTTGATGCGCACCCGGGTGCGGGTGTGCAGACCGCCGTGGCTCAACGCTTCGGACAATGATTTGTAGGACTCGGTCAGATTGACGTACTTGCCGACCATGGCCACCGTAACCTCGTGTTGCGGGTGCTCCATGGCATCGATGACACGTTCCCACTCCGACAGATTCGCCGGCGGCACAGCCAAGTTGAGCTTCTGCACCACGATCTCGTCGAGATTCTGCTCGCGCAGCAACAATGGAATCTTGTAGATGTTGTCGACATCCACGGCCGAGATCACCGCGCGCTCTTCGACATTGGTGAACAACGCAATCTTGCGGCGTTCGTCAGCCGGCAGCGGTCGGTCGGCGCGACACAGCAGCACATCGGGCTGAATACCGATGGAGCGCAGCTCCTTGACGGAATGCTGGGTCGGCTTGGTCTTGATCTCGCCGGAGGCGGCGATGTACGGCACCAGGGTCAGGTGCATGAACAGCGTGTGCTGATGGCCGAGTTCCACGCCCATCTGGCGGATCGC
>VFSW01003739.1_pt1 | contig 22820 bp, 27 predicted proteins | sample 5358111 | NCBI WGS metagenome assembly VFSW01 (sample SAMN11554181, study PRJNA540505) | mine drainage metagenome | isolation source: sediment from site ElyBrook_90M | place: USA: Ely Copper Mine, Vershire, VT | collected 2017
CTGCGCGACGCCGGCATGGAGGTCGTCTACACCGGGCTCTTCCAGACGCCCGAGACGGTCGCGATCGCCGCCATCCAAGAGGACGTCGACGTCGTCGGACTCTCCATGCTCTCGGGCGCGCACCTCACGCTCGCGCCACTGGTCGTCGAGGCGTTGCGCGCGAAGGGCTCGGACATCCCGGTCGTGGTCGGGGGCATCGTGCCCAGCAACGACATCGAGGACATGAAGAGCGCCGGCGTCGCCGCGGTCTTTGGTCCGGGGGCGAGTGCGAGGGAGATGGTGGCGTCGATCAATAAGTTGGTGGCGACTCGAACCTAAACGCTGCGTCTAGGCAGTGCCGGTGATGAGGTTGAGCTTCGTCGGCCACTTGTTGAGGACCGAACCGGGATCGGTCGTTAAGACGTCGCTGAGCATCGCGGCGTAGACGTCGCGGAAGTCGACCGATACCGCGAGGTCACCGCCCACGAGTTGGGTGAGTGATGGCTGCTCACCGTAGAAGCCACCGGCGACCATGTTGCCCGCGACGAAGACCGGCGCTGAGGTGCCGTGGTCCGTGCCCTTCCCGCCGTTGGCCATCACTCGCCGGCCGAATTCGGAGTAGATCATCACGACGACGTCGTTGGCCCGGGGCGTGGCGCCCACCTGGGCGAGGAAGGCGGTGACTGCGTCGGACACCTGTCCCACCAGTGTTCCTTGGGCACTGAGTTCGTCGGCGTGCGTGTCGAAGCCGCTCAGTGAGACCGAGTACACCCGCGTCGGTACGTTCGCCGTGATCAGATTGCCGACCACGTCGAGCTGTTGGGCGAGTGGCGACGCCGAGCTCGGCGGAGCGTTCTTCAACACCGGCGACACGGTCGCGGAGAGCTCGAAGAGATCGCCGATGGAGTTGGCGGCGTCGGCCATCAGCGCGGAGTCCTGGCGCGACGACGCCGCGAGCAATTGCATCTGCGTGGCGAGCGAACCAGTGGGGACCTGCAGCCCGCTGATAGGCAGCATCGAGCCGACGCGGTGTTCACCCGCGAGCAACGGCGTCAATGTCGAGTCGATGCCGATTGCGCGGAACGGATCGTGGGGGAGGTTGTCGAGGTAGCGACCGATCCATCCGCTCGATATCTCCTCCACCGGAGAACCGGTCTGCCAGATGGCCATCGACGTGAAGTGCGAAAGGTTGGGCTGGGGGTAGCTCACGCCGAGGACGATCGCCAGTTTCTGCGCGACCCACAACGACGCAAAGCCCGTCATCGTCCCGTTGAGTGCCAGTCCGTCACTCAGTGGGATCACCTGGGACGCGCTGAGTGACATGCCGGGTCGATTCGAGCGATAGGCGGGGTCCTGGTAGGGGATGACGGTGTTCAGCCCGTCGTTCCCCCCGTACAGGGTGACGATCACGAGTATCGGCGTGCCCACCGGCATCGGCGCGACCGTCGCCGCCTGCGCGACGTCCTGCATCGTGAGACTCGCGGCGAGCGACGCGGCACCCGCAGCCCCGGTGTACTTGAGGAACTGGCGCCGATTGAAGTCACACGTGTGCAGGCTCATGCGCTGACCAAGTACTCGGGCGAACACAATGCCAACATGGCGAATCGATTCGGATCGGTCAACGCCTGATTGAGGGCGCGCTCGGTCCGTGTGCTCCACTGGGGCACGCCCAGCCAGTCGGCGGCGGCCTGCACCATGGCGGACGGCGCCTCGCTCGTCAGGGGCTCGAGGTTGCCGTGCTGGAGGAGGTAATAGGTCATGTCGATGCGGTACTGCGTGGAGGCGGCGGTGAGCCACGCCTCGTCGTAGGGCCAACCACCGACGCTCGGCGGATTGAACGGGAACTGACCCATCGAGTCGAGCATCCACGCGACGTCGCCCGACGACGGCAACTTCGAGGGCGTGATGCGAAGGGCCCGACAACACGACACGAACCACTCGACCGGGGATTTCGCTTGACTCACCCCGGGGCGACGCATCAAGGGGTGCTTCGCGATCGTCGTGATGAGCTCGGCGATGTCACGATGTTCGAAGACCTTCGCGAGCGATTCGGGCGGTGCGATCGTCGTCGACACGAAGCGAAACCACATCCGTCGTGCGATGAACTTGGCGTTCTCTGGACGTGACACGATGTAGTCGCTCAAGGTTGGCGCGTTGAAGTTCTCAAGCTTGCCGAGCACACTCTGGGGTTTCGTGTCGTGGTTCTTCGCGTCGAAGGTGACGTTGCCGCTCGTCTGGTCGACTTGGTAGCCGGTGAGACCGAGCGCGGCTTGATGCACGTCGTTCTGCGTGTAGTGGCCCACGCCGAGCGTGAAGAGCTCCATGAACTCGCGACCGAGGTTCTCGTTCGGTGAGTACGCGACGTTCTCCTCGCCGTCGAGCCAGTAGATCAGCGCGCCGTCTTGGACCATGGCGCGCGACATGTCGGCGAAGTTGCCTAGCGAGTGCGTACGCAACGTCTCGTTCTGGATCTTCATGGGCAGGGCGTAGGTCACCTTCGAGATCGAGGTGGCCCAGTGGCCGTGCCAGAACCACGTCATCCGTTCGACGAAGGGGTAGTCCGCGAGGACCATGCGGTCCATCCACCACATCGCGACGCTGATGGACTGTTGATAGACCTCTTGCCAGTACGCGGCGTTCGCCGTGGGATCGCTCGGTGCCTGACCCATGTCGGGGAACGAGGGTGGCCCGAGAGCGTCGAGTCCGTGGTCGAATCGACGGGGGAGAATCGTGGCGCGGGCCTGGGGGATGCCCGCGCGAAGGAGTGCGACATATTCGCCCGGCTTTGGTCCGAAGCCGAATCGGTGGACGAGGCGCGAGAGCTCCAGTCGATCGGAGGCGGTCGTCATGCAGCGAGACTAGGACGACGAGTGCGTCGTCACGAAGGTGTGACCTTGATTTGTGCGCGATTTGAGGAAGCGATGAGGAGTTAGAAACAGGCCGCCAAGTCGAACAGGAAGTGCTGGAGCGTCTGCACGTAGAGAAGGACCTCCGCGCTCGTCGCCGCCAGGTGCTCGTCGGTGAGCAGACCCTTGCTCTGCGCGGTCGAGCGAAGCGCCACCTGCAGTGTCGTGAGCCACGCCCAGGCTTCCGCGTCGTTCAAGAACTGCTCGTCGACGCTCAGTCCGGCGAGCTCGGCGTTCGTGGACGTCTCGTTCTGGCGCGTGAGCATCGAGAGTGGGTCGTCCTGGTCGAGGCTGGGGTCGATGGGGCCCGACAGCGCGACGTGCCATTCGTGTTCGGGGTCGCGTTCGGCGGCCAACACGTTGGAGAAGGCGTTGCGCACGATGTCGCGCGCGTACTCGTTCATACGAACTTCGACCCGCCCGTCACGTCGGCGCGTGAAGAGCTTGCCTGCGGCCATTAGTTGTCCTGTTCGATCGTGCTCTGGAGCCCCGAGACCTGGAGCTTCACGCAGTACGACTCGGCCCGCTCACGATGTCCCGACCATACGAGTGCGCGGCCCTCGTGGTGCACCTCGAGCATGAGCTGGGTGCACTTGTTGTTGGAATAGCCAAATATCTTGCGGAAGATGACGACGACCACGGTCATGGGGGTCACCGGATCGTTCCACACGATCACGTTCCAGGGCTTCTGGGTCTGCACCGCGTCGCCGGTCTGGCTCTCGCTTTCGGTCGTCGTTCGACGAAGTGGTTTCGTGGAGGCCATCACTCCAGTGTCGCAGACGACGTCCCCGATTGAAAGCGCCCGCCCTAGGGTGGCATCGAACGAAGGAGGATGGTGTCGACCAAGTGGGCCACCGCGGCACCGACGCGGTTGCGTCAGCGTGTCAATCGCAACATTAGAAGCGCAGTGGGGCTCACGAAGAACCCTCCCCCGCGCTGTAATGACCCCGAGGAGGCGTACTTCGCGATCGACGGCGTCGCACGCATCGTGCACGGCGACCTGGCGCCGATGCTCGTCGGCGGGCTCGGATCACTCTTCGTCCAGATGCTCCATCCCCACACGATGGCGGGCGTCGCCCAGCATTCGCGCTACCAAGACGACCCGCTCGGTCGACTACTCCAAACGGCGAACTTCATCGGCTTCACGACCTACGGGACGAAGCAGGAGGCGTACGCGTCAATCGAGAGGGTCCTCGCCGTCCATCAAGTCGTGCGAGGCATCGCGGACGACGGCGAACCGTACGACGCCAACGACCCGCATTTGCTGGCCTGGGTGCACGCGGCGGAGACGTCGATGTTCCTTCGGGCCTATCGCCGATTCGGTCAACTGAAACTCACTGACGCCCAAGCCGACGAGTACGTCCGTGAGATGGCGACGCTCGCCCGCGATTTGGGCATGGTCGACCCGCCCGAGTCGGTCGACGAGCTCGACGCCGCGATCCTTCGATTTCGACCGGAACTTCGACTGAGCGATGCGGGCGTCACCGCCCGGGACTTCGTCGCGCGTGGCGTGGTGAAGGGTGCGACCCAGCGACTCGTCTACTGGCTGCTCGTACAGAGCGCGTTCGCGCTCATGGAGCCCTGGACGCTGCAACTCCTCGGCGTTCGTGCCCACGCTCTGCGCAATCGGTTGCTCATCCAACCGGTGACGTGGTCGCTCTGCCACGTGATCCGCCTCTTCGTACCGCCGCCGCCGCGCTAGGTCGTAAGCGACAGACCTCCGTCGACGACGACGACCTGACCCGTGACGTACGGCGACAACGCGAGCGACACGATGACGTCCGCGACGTCGCCGGGCGTGGCGCTTCGTTTGAGCGGCGCGACTGCCGTCACGAAATCGCGAACCGTGTCCCAGGCCTTCGTCCAGGGAGTGTCGACGAGACCGGGCGCGACCGCGTTCACGCGCACGTCGGGTCCGACAACTTTGGCGAGCAGCGCCGTCATGTGGTTGAGCGCGGCCTTGGAGGCCGCGTAGGGGATCGATGAACCGGTCGGTCGCACGCCGGCCATCGACGAGACGTTCACGATCGAACCCTTCGTGTCTCGCAGCGCGTCCATGGCGCGGACGCTCAGATTCCACGTGCCGAATACGTTCACCTCGAAGATCGCGCGCCACACGTCAAGCGAGGCCGCTTCGAGGTCGTGATGGGCGATGAGCCGCGTCGTGCCGGCATTGTTTACCAGGACGTCGAGGCGCCCATGACGAGCGAGCACCTCGTCGATCAAACGTGCACAATCGGCCTCGACCGCGATGTCACCCTGGATGTAGGACGAGCCGGGGGTGGCGCGGACGAGCCGTTCACCCTGGTCGACACTGCGCACCGAGTTGAAGACGACCGTGTCGCCGCTCGACGCGAAACGCTGCGCGGTGGCCTCACCGATACCACTCGTGGACCCTGTCACCAGGACGACGCGACCGCTCACGTCTATCGCCTTCGCAGGCGCCACGAGCCGGCCCAGTGTTGTCCGGGCTCGAGTACGACGACGTCCTTGCCACTGCGCAAGGCGTCGGGTGGGCAGGTCATGGGCTCGACGGCCACCGCGGTACGTCGACGACCCTTCTCCAGGTGATCGCCCGTGAACACTTGCAAGTAGGGGAAGTTGCGATCGACGCTCAGTTCGATCGCGCCCCCCGTGGCGTCGATCAGCACGACGGTCGCGAGACCCGAGTCGTCACGCACCAGCTCCGTGTACGTCGTGTCCAAGGAGTGGCCATTGACGGACTTGCGCACCGTGAAGTCATAGGCGTGTCCCTTCACGGGCAGGATCTGGCCCGTCGGCAACTGGCGTTCGTTCACCGCGACGTACGCCTTCGCCGGGATCTCGAGTTCCGCTCCTTCGATGGTGGGTGTGGTCACGGCGAGGTAGGGGTGGAATCCGACGCCGAAGGGTATCGGCACGTCATCGCGATTGGTCACGGTCGTGGTCACCGTCAGACCAAGTTTGCCAAGGTGATAGGTCACGTTAATCTCACTGAGGAACGGGTACTCGGGCGTGGGGTGCAGCAGCAACGTGAGCGAACAGCGGTTCTGGTTCACCGAATCGATGCGAAACGGCCGCCAGCGCACCAGGCCGTGGATCGCGGTGGCGTGCGCGACATCGTCAATGGTCGGTCGAGCCGTCCGATCCGAGAATGACCACTGACCATCGCCCATTCGATTGGGCCAGGGATAGAGCACCTGGCCCCGCGCACCGGTGGGCACCTCCTCGCCCGCGAAGCCCTCGATGACCGCGAGCCCGCCCTTCACGAACGTACGCAACGTCGCGCCCACTTCGGTGATCACCGCACGTTCGTCGCCGTGCGCGATGGCGATCTGTTCTCCCGATGGAAGCATCAGCTGCATTTCCTTCTAATCACTGGTCTGTAACCTTCGCCCGTTATCGTACGCCGTATGCGAATTCTTATTACGACCGATGACGGCGTGAGGGCTCCCGGGCTGGCCGTGCTCGCCCAACACGTCGCGAGGTGGGCGGCGAACGCGCCCGCGGGCGAGGTGCGCGACGCGATCGTCGTCGCGCCACACATGAACTACTCGGGCATGTCCTCGGCCGTCGGCGACGTCTTCTCCAGTCCGACGGTCAAGTACCAGCGCTACGAGATACCCGGCGCGGAGTCGATCACCGCCTACTCGCTCGAGGCCCCACCGGCGCTCTGCGCCATCCTCGGGGCGGTCGGGAGTTTCAACTACGCGCCAGACCTCATCCTCTCGGGCATCAACGCCGGCGCCAACGTGGGGCGAAGCGTCCTGCACTCCGGCACGGTGGGCGCGATCCTCACCGGCGCCCAACTTGGTCTCTCGGGCCTCGCCGTCTCGGTCCAGTGGGGCGAACACGTCCACTACGACACCGCCGCCGAGGTCGCGATCGAGGTCATGAACGAGCTCTCGAGCGCGCCGTCGCGCACGCTCTTGAACCTCAACGTCCCCAACCTCACCGCGAGCGACTTGAAGGGTGTACGCCGGGGGCGCATTTCGGGCGCGGGCATCGTCAAGTCGGCCTCGCCGCGGATTCCCGGCGAGGCGTTGGGCGACGAGGGCGAGTTGACGCTGCGCCTCGGGGCCGCCACGCCCGAGCTCGGTGACGTAAGTGACGAGGACGCCGACGAAGACGGCGCGCTGCTCGTCGCCGGATACGCCTCACTCACCGCGATTCGCGGACCGCATGAGGACACCGATCCCGGACTCGATGGACTAATGCACGCGGCGCTCGAAGCGATCGCACGACACCTCGAGTTGGCGCGTAAGCCACGCTAGTCCTCAACGGGCGTTCGGCGCTGTTGCTTCACTCGCCCCCGCGCCTTCTTCTCATCGACCCGTCTGATCTTCGAACCCTTGGTCGGTTTGGTCGCGCGTCTCGGCGCCGGTCGCCTGAGGGCAGCGGCGATCTTCTCGGCCAATTGCTCGAGCGCCGCCGTCCGATTCTGTCCTTGTGATCGGAATCGACTGGCGCTGGAACGAACGACGGGGCCGAGTGTCGCGGCGAGCAGGTCGCGGTCGGCGCGACTGAGGACGATGGAATCCTCGACGTTGAAAGAAGCGATGACCCTCGTCAACGAACGGTTGGCGTGCTGGCCGCCCGGACCACCCGACGTCGTGACGCGCAGGTGCACCTCGTCACTGGGGACCGTGAGTCGTGCCCGGATGAAGAGGGACCCGTCGTCGAGGACCCGAGGTCCCGTCGTCATCGTTCCCCCGAGGGAAAACGGACGAGCGCGAGCTGATTCGACGACGCGACGAGGGTGTTGGTCGCATCGAACAGTTCCGCGTGCTCCTCGACGCGTCCATCGGTGATGATGGTGCACCATTGGCGGGCCTTGAGCCACTCCCCCGACGGCACGGCGTGGACGTAGGACGTCAGTTGCAAGGTCGGGACCCAGCCCGAGGAACCGAGGGGAAATGTGGCCGGGGGCATGCTGTCGCTCGCGAAAAGAAGGCTCCAGGGGTCCCAGTGCGACTCGCCGTCGTTGAGTCGCAGCCAACCGCGAACCTCGCCCACCTCGGACCGACCGCCCTCCAACCACGCCGCACTGGACGGATCGAGTCGAAAATCGACGACCTGCATCAACTTGATCTCGGTGTCGACCGTCCGATGAAGACAGTCGTCGATCGGCGCGAGTGCCGGAGGTGTGGCGTCGAGGTAGCGAGCCGTGACATCGTCACGGATCGAGCCCAGCGTCAGCAGGGCTTCGACCATCACCGCGTCCTCCTGGACCAGTTCGACGTGCACGAAGGTGACGCTGCGTCCTACGCGACGCACCGCGGTCTGAAGTTCGGCCCTCCCGACCGAGGGCGCACCGCAGTAGTTCGTCGTGATGGCCGTCACGTGTACGTGATTCGATCCCTGATCGCTCGCCGCCGACAAGGCGGCACTTGCCAACACGCACTGGAGATAGCCACCGTTCGGTTTGCCCAGGATCGTGTACTGGTCAGAGACCTCCACCGCGTAGCGATCGGGACCGACCGGTTCGATGGCGGCCGCGTCACGTAACGAACGGTTCGAATCGGGGTCGCTCATCCACAAACCTTAACGGGACAAGGGGTTTCGACCGTAGGATTGGTGCGTGAGAAAGAGGATCCCATGAGGACCGTGCCCTACTTCATCAATGACGAGCGGGTCGATGGCGAAGGCGACCTCCTCGTCTTCAACCCCGCAACCGGTGAGGTGAACGCCCACGTACCGATCGCCGACTCGCGGCTCGTCGACGATGTCGTCAACATTGCGCGCAACGCCGCGAACACCTGGCGCAACTCGTCGTTGTCCCAGCGCACCAACGTCCTTTTCACGTTGCGTCAGCTCCTGGTGGAACACGCCGACGAACTAGCGGCGATCATCACACACGAGCACGGCAAGACGCTCGCGGACGCCAAGGGTGAGTTAGCCCGCGGTCTCGAGAACGTCGAGTACGCGTGCGGGCTGATCGAGCATCTGAAGGGGGACTTCTCGAGCCAGGTCGCCGACGGCGTCGACGTGCATTCGGTGCGCGAACCGGTGGGTGTCGTGGCGGCGATCACACCGTTCAACTTCCCCATCATGGTGCCCTTATGGATGACCGCGAACGCCATCGCGAGCGGGAACGCCGTCATCTTGAAGCCCTCCGAACGCGATCCATCCGCGGCCGTTCGACTGGGCGAACTCCTTCGTGACGCTGGCCTACCCGCTGGCGTCTTCAGCGTGCTGCACGGCAACGCCGACACGGTCAATCAACTCCTCGAGCACCCCGGCATCGACGCGGTGAGCTTCGTCGGTTCGACACCGGTCGCTCGTCACGTCTATCTCTCGGGCACCGCCCACGGGAAACGAGTGCAGGCGCTCGGTGGCGCCAAGAACCACATGGTGGTCCTGCCCGATGCCGACCTCGACATCGCGGCGGACGCCGCGATCAACGCGGGGTTTGGATCGGCCGGCGAACGTTGCATGGCCATCAGTGGCGTCGTCGCCGTGGGCGACGTCGCCGACCAGTTAGTCGAGAAGATCACCGAGCTAATGGACCGGCTCACGGTCGGTCCCGGTGACGACGCGACGAGCGACTTTGGACCGGTGATCACGAAAGAACACCGCGACCGCATCGTCAACTACGTGACGTCGGCGCCGAGTGACGGCATCAACGTCGTGCGCGACGGCACGTCGTGGGCGTCGAAGCCGGGATTCTTCGTCGGCCCCTGTCTCCTCGACGGCGTCAAGCCCGGTATGAAGGCCTACGACGACGAGATCTTCGGTCCGGTCCTCGGTGTCGCACGAGTCGCCACGTACGCGGACGCGGTGGCGATGGTGAACGCCAATCAGTACGGCAACGGCGTGGCGATCTTCACCCGCGACGGCAATGCCGCGCGGTTGTTCTCGCGCGACGTGACAGTCGGCATGATCGGCGTCAACGTACCGATTCCGGTGCCCGTCGCCTCCTACTCGTTCGGTGGTTGGAAGAACTCGCTGTTCGGTCACAGCCACATCTACGGCCCCGAAGGCTTCGCGTTCTACACACGGGCCAAGGTCGTCACGACCCGCTGGCCCCTCCCCTCGGAGTCCCAGATCGACCTTGGCTTCCCCCGCACTCGCTAGTCGAGACACCGTCGCGAGCTCCTCGGCTTCGCTGAGGAGGGGTCAAATTGCGTGCGGCGCATCGCCGAGGAATCGCTGCGGTTCCGCGACGAATCGCTCTCGACATCGATCGCAGCAGAAGTAGTACGTCACCTCGTCGACGCGCGCCGTGGCCGGCGCGTCCGCCGTTCGGACCTGCATTGCGCACACCGGGTCGATCGCGTAGCCCTGGCCACCGCCGTGTCGTGACCTCGTGTGCGCGAGCCACCACACGATGGTTGCGGCGCCAATCGCGACGATGTCCAGGTACGTCGTGTAGTCCCACGAAAAGTGGTCGACGCCCACGGCGACCGCTCGACGCACCGGGACCGCGTGGAGGGCGGAGAAGATCCCCTGGGTGAGCAGACCGGCGCTGGCCATGGCTGCGTAGAACAGACCGAGAATCCTCAGCGTCAGTTTCGTGCCGTAGTACTTGCGATAGATGAGCAGCAACGGCATCGCGATCAGATCGGCGAAGATGAAAGAGATCACGCCACCAAAGCTGATGCCGCCGGACCACAGTGCCGCGGCCAGGGGTACGTTCCCGATGGAACACACCCAACTGATCACCGCGATCAGGGGTCCGACGAGGGAGTTCTCGACGTCGGTCCAGAATCCGTGGCCGTGGAGAAAGAGATCGTTCCAGAAGTGCCCGGGGACGAGCACCGCGAGGAACCCCGCGACCAGGTAACCAATCGCCAACTCCTTCCGGATCATCGTCGCGTCCGCGACGGCGTAACTCGAGGCGTCGGACCACCCCGCGCGCGAACGATACGCCGGGACCGTCGACGGCTCGCGCGTCATGGCGTCGGCGGTGGCGACGCCACCGTCGTGGTGCGCCACGACGGTGCCGAGCTGAAGCCGACCGCGTGCACGGGTGGTCAACACGCGCGAGAACACGTAGCCACCGGCGAGCGCCACAATCGTAATCATGATCGGTCCGCCGACGAACTCGGCGACCATGAACTGCCAGCCGAGCAGGACCAGCATGACGAGACCGAGTTCAACGACGAGGTTGGTCGAGGCGATCATGAAGACGAGCGAGGTCGTGAAGTCCGCGCCCTTAGCGAAGAGGGACTTGGTCATCGCCGACGCCGCGTATGAACAACTGGACGAGGCCATCCCGTAGCCCGAGGCACGCACGATCGCCGCCGGACGGTGCGTACCGAGCGTCGCCTGCATCCTCTTCTTCGAGATGAACGCCTGGACCGCCCCGGACAACGTAAAACCAAGGACCAACGCCCACAACGTCTCCCAGAGCATGAACAGGCTCTCGCGAACGCCTCGTCCTAGGTCGGTGAGCAACGCCACGTGCGCGAGCAGGACACTCACGACTTCACCAAGCGCGCGATTGCGGCCGTCGCCTCAGCGATCTTGGCGTCCTTCTCGGGGCCACCATGTCGGACGGCGTCCGCCACGCAATGCGACATGTGATCGCCCACCATCTCGAGCGCGACCGACTGGAGGGCCCGGGTTGTGGCCGCGATCTGATCGAGGACGTCGATGCAGTAGCGGTCGTCGGCGATCATGCCCTGCAATCCTCGAACCTGACCTTCGATCCGACGCAGTCGGCGTTGAAGTCGCAGTTTGTGGTCGCTGTACCCGGGCGCCGTCATGAGATGTCCCTTTCATCGCTATACCCCTAGAGGGTATCAGAGATTTCGGCGAACCGGGCGGTGCCGGGCACAATGCGACGCCGATCGCAGCCCGGCTCGCTCCTGGTGTCGTCCTCGCGTCGCCTACAATCGCATCAGCCGTTCGCGCTGCGCCCACCAGAGAGGGGCCGCGCATCGACGTTCGCGGCACGAGGACACCGCAACCCATGAGCAAACAGCACACGAGCGTCCGTTCCTACGGGATCTTGATTGACCACGACCGCGTGGCTCTCGTGCGTTCCTCCAACCCCCGGCACGTCCCGCCACTGTGGTGGCTGCCCGGAGGTGGCATCGACTTCGGCGAGGCACCCGAGGATACGTTGATCCGAGAGTTCCATGAAGAGACGGGTCTGGTGGTCAGTAATCCCACGTTGATCGAGGTCACCAGTGACATTCGTCGACGCGACAACGGCGACAAGATTCATACCGTGCGCATCATCTACTCCGTCGACCTCGCTGGGGGCGAACTATCGCACGAGGTCCACGGCACGACAGACCACGCCGCCTGGTTCGACCTCAGTGAACTCGAAACGGTGAATATCGCGGACTACGCTCGCGCGGCCATTGCGACGGCTCAAGGAAAGTAACGCGCCGGCATCTCGCGTTTGAGGAACTTGCCGGCTGCGTTGCGTGGCAACACCTCGCCCGTGATGACTACTTTGGTCGGGATCTTGAAATTCGCGAGCCGCGTCTTCAAGTGTTCGCGGAACTCGTCGACGCTGAGCGTCGCACCGGGTTTCAAAGTCACGACACACGCCACCTCTTCGCCGAGTCGTTCGTCAGCGAGTCCGAAGACCGCGGCCTCGTGCACCGCGGGGTGTTCGTAGATCGCGGCCTCGATCTCGGCCGAATAGACGTTCTCACCAGCGCGGATGATCATGTCCTTCGCGCGGTCCTCGATGTAGAGGAATCCCTCGTCGTCGACATAACCGAGGTCACCCGATCGGAGCCATCCCTTGACAATCGTCTCCGCCGTCGCCTCGGGCTTTCGCCAGTAACTACGGATCAGTGTGGGCGACTTCATCCAGATCTCACCGCTGGTGTTCACTGGCAACGTTCGCATCTGGTCATCACGGATCTCGACGTCCATGACGATCGTGGGCACGGGACCCGTGGATCGAGGGTTCTTGACATAGTCGTCACCTTCGATGCGCGGGCCGTAGTCGTTGGGCGCGGTCTTGACCGAGCCAATCGTGGGCCGCCAGTCTCCGTCGGAGTCGTCTACCTTCGCGACCTTTGGCGGCGGCGCCGGCGCGCCACCACCGCCGACGGTGGCGAGCGTCGACGTGTCGTAGTCGCCAAAGTGTGGACTCCACACCAGGTCCCACGCCTGCGTCGGGACCCCAACGAAGGCAGTCACCTTTTGACGCTCGATCAGCTGAAGCGCCCGCTCCGGTTCCCAGCGATACATCATCACCAGTTTGAAGTGCCAGCAGAAGCACGACATCATGACCGGGATGCATCCCGTCACGTGGAAGAGGGGCACGATCAGGATGAAGCAGGGCGCGAGTCCGCTACCGGATTCGTCCGGTCCGCGACGTGCGGCCTGCACCGCGGAACCGGCCGTGAAGGCGAAGACCGTTTGGCTGAGCGCCCCGTGGGTCGACACCGCGCCCTTGGGGAAGCCCGTGGTCCCCGACGTGTAGAGGATGGTGGCGTCCATATCGGAGGTGATCTCGACGTCTGGCATCTGCGCACCGCGCACGACGACGTCGTGCCAGTGCGCCACGTGGGGCCCGAGCGGTGCCAATTCGTCGAGTCGCACGCCGATCATCTCGACCTTCGCGCGGGCGCACGTACTGCTCGCCCGCTCGACGCGCTCGGTGTCGGCGATCAGCACCGAGAGTTCCGAGTCGTTGATCGCATAGTCGAGCTCGTCCTCGGTCCACCAGGCGTTCAGCGAGACTGAAATTGCTCCAACGGAGAGGATGGCGGCGAAGGAGACGATCCATTCGGGGTAGTTGCGCATGGCGATCCCGACCCGATCCCCGGGTCGGATGCCGTAGCGATGAACGAGCGCGTGACCCAGCGCGTCGGCCTCTTCCATGACTGTGGCGAACGTCCATTCCTCATCCTCGTAGACGATGAAGGTCTGGTCCAAACCTCGCGAGAGGTCAAAGAAGTGACGAACGTTCGTCGGCGCGTTCTTGAACTCGCGCTGGCGGTAACCGTCGTGCTGGACCTCGATGACCTCGAACGGCTGACCAGGGGCGCCCACGGCCGCGTTGGCCTCTTGAAAACTCAATTGCACGCAACCCTCCTGATCGTCTACGAATACTAGGAGGCGATCAGCGCTCATCTCGTTCACTGGTAGAAGTGACTATGGCCACAACGAGCGCCGCCCGACCGATTGACGATGCGCGATGAGGCTGAGCGTCCACGTGCATCCCGGATCACGGTCGGCGCTCGTTGGCGGGAGCCACGACGGTGCACTGGTGGTGCGGGTACGCGCTCGCGCCGTTGACGGTGCCGCCACTGACGAGGTCCTCACGGAAGTGGCCGCAGCTTTCGACGTGCGCCCAGGTGCGGTGCACCTGCTACGCGGCGCCACCTCTCGACACAAAGTCCTGATCGTGGACGGTGAGGACATCACCCTCAGTGACCGTCTCTCGCTGCTACTGCTCGCACCATCTAAATAGACTGTTGGCGACGTCGACGAGGCAACGCACGACGAAAGGGCACGCATGATCGCAACCACGCATTCGCTGTCGTACGCCATCGAGGCCTCGTTACTCTTCGTACCGTTGATCCTTTGGATCATCCTCGTCACCTACGTCTTCCGCGACCTCGTTCGCAACGGCGAAATGAGTGGCGTCAAGAAGGCGTGGTGGGTACTCGCCCAATTCGTCCTGCCGCTCGTGGGATGTCTCTTGTACTTCCTCGTCAACGGTGGCTCGATGGATCAGCGCCACGTCCGACCGTCGCAACTCGTTGAGGCGCGCGAAGAGACTGAAGCGATTCGCACTGCGCAGATGGCTCTCGAGGCACACGCAGCCGAAGCACTCGAATTGGCGCACGCCGCGTTCGCCGCCCAATCGGACCAGTCCGAACTCGTCGCGCAGGCAGCGCTCGACGCGAAGTCGGCGCAGGCGGCGATCACGTCGCAGTCCGAGGAGATGCACCAGCTCGCCCAGGCGACCCAAACCGTGAAGTCGGTACTCAACGAACAGTCCGACCAACTATCCCAACTCGCCCAAGCGGCCCAGGTGGCCCGAGCGACCCTGACTGAGCAACACGAACAACTCGCCCAACTCGCCTCCGCCCTCGAAGTGGCGAACGCGGCTCAGACCCAACAGCGCGAACAGTCCGAACAGCTACGACTGCTCGGTGACTCCATTCAGTTGGCCCGGCTGAATCTCGCGAGCCAGTCCGACCGGATCGACCAATTGGCGGACGCGGCGCAGGTCGCCTACCTGACCCAATCTCGCCAGAGCGAACAAGCCGAGCAGCTCGCTGAACTCGCTCGCGTGTCGCGCGACCTTCGAGAGGCGCAGTTCGCCTACGCCCAAGAACTCAGTCGCGTCGCGCAGGCGACGAGCGAAGTACGCGTCGAACAGCTCGAACAACTTTCGCAGGTCGCCGCCACCGCGCGAGAACTTCGCGCCGCCCAAGATGCCCAGTCAGACCTCTTGAATCAATTGGCGCAAGCCTCCCAAGAGGCGAGGGTGGCGCAAGTAGCGCAGTCCGAGCAGTTACTGCGTTTGGCGCAGCGAGCTCAATTGAATCCCCTCGGACTCGAGGTCGACGACGTCGACGAGTACATACGAAGGGTGGCACGCTCGAAGGAGTGACGAGCGAGGTCGACCGCCCCCGATCGCTCAGGTCAGAAGTGCTGCGGTGCCGGCGGCCTTTTGCGCCATGCGCTCGACACCGTCGGTCAGCTTGCTCACGAACTCGGCCAACTCTTGACGCGCCTTCTCGGCCTCGACTGAGAGACCGGCGAGGTGGTCAACGTCCCAGAGTCCGAGCACCGGGTCGAGCACGTCACGCAAGAACTGCTTCAAACCGTAGATGCCTTCGCGGGCGATCCGCACCGCGTGTCGCGTGAAACTCGGGATACCGGTGCCCGGCATCGCGAACTCTCGGACCTGCTTGGCCGCCGCGATCATCATCGTCGAGGGGTCGATAGCGAAGGCCGCGAGCGCGAGGTCACGGTAGAAGAGATAGTGCTTGGTCTCGTCGCCGGCAACGAGCGCCAGGACGTTGCGACCCATCTTGTCGTCTTTGGGTAACTTCGCCCCGGTGTTGCGGTGCGCGATCTGTGTGGCTCGTTCCTGGAACGAGACGTACGTAATAAGTTCGGCGATGGAGTTGGGCTTGGGAACCTCGCCCTTCTTCATCTGGACGCGACGGCCGTCTTCGAGCAGCGTGGGGTCGATGCAGCGACTGATGTGCACCCAGTCGCGCATGACCATGGCGTGGCGATTCTCTTCCATCGTCCATTGGTGGTTCCAGTCGACGATGGGGTGGCCCTCGGGCGCGTTACTTAGCAGCGTGTGCGTGTAATACGGAAGGTTGTCCTCGGTGAGAAGGTTCACGTAAATGGAGCTCCGGACGCCGTCGGCGAGGGGATACTGTTCGGGTTCCCATGGCGACTCGGCGAAATTTTCGCCTTCACCCCAGTTGATCTGTTCATGGGGGTACCAGAGGCGCGGAGCCTCGAGGTGTCGGTTGTAAAGGCGCTCCACGTCGGGCGCTATTTCGCAAAGTAGATCGACTCGACTTTTTGGGGAACTCTTTAGGGCCATTCACTGCCTTCCGCTCACCGAAGGGCGAGTTACGCTCAAGCGTAATACGCACGGGTGAGGGTGAATCAACTTACTTGTGATTCGCCGCACAAGATGGCGCTGCGTGGCACGCCGTCGCGTACGTGTTCGGTTGCGACCTCTGGACCTTCCATCCACCACCGTGCCAGCGGTGTCACCCCGGGAGTCACAGGGGCAAAGTAGCGTACTTATCTCGTGAAGTTGATCGAATCACTCGTTCCTGCTGACTTTCGCAGCAGCGTCACTGGCCCGCTTCGTAGGTACTTCACCAGTACCTTCGTCTCCTGCACGGGCCAGGGCCTCACGCTGTCCCTCTTCGTGGTGTACCTGCACAACGTTCGTGGCTTCTCGACCGATTTTGCGACCCTCCTCTTGAGCGTTGCGGCGCTCGTCGGCATCGCGAGCAGCCCGATCTGGGGCAGCCTCACGGACCTCTTCGGACCGATCAGGGTCATCATGATCGCGGTCGTGGCCGACGCGGCGTCTCTCATCTTGTGGGCGCACTCGCACTCCGAGACGCAGGCGGCGATCGCGGCGCTGCTCCTCGCGCTCTTCGGTGGCGCCGGCTGGGGTCCGAGCAGCACCCTTCTCAGTCGGATGGTCGTACCCGAGCACCGCCAGCGCGCCTTTGGCTTCAACTTCATGCTGGTCAACCTCGGCATCGGATTCGGTGGCTTGGTGTCGGCGAGCATCGTCAACCTTCATAATCCCAACTCGTTCGTGACGCTCTATACGTTCAACGCGGGGGTCACCTTCCTCGGCGGTCTCATCGTCCTGACCTTGTTCAGATACGGCGGACCGGTCAAGGAGTTGCGCGACGATCCCGAGAAGAGCGCCGAGGGCTGGGGCGTCGTCCTTCGAGACCGGCGTCTACGTCGTTACGTGCTCGCGGCCATAGTCTTGATGATCGGCGGCTACGGTTCACAAGAAGCGGGCTTCAGTCTCTTCGTAGTTAACAATCTGAAACTGCCCGTCCATGTCATCGGCATCATCTTCTTCTTCAATACGACGACCATCGTCGTCTCCCAGCTCTGGGTACTCAATCGAATCGAGGGCAAGAGTCGAACGAAGGTGATGGCGACGGTCGCCGCCTTCTGGCTCGTCTTCTGGATCATTCTCGACGTCGCACTAGCGCTGCCCAAGATCCTTGCGGTGGTCTCACTGTGCTTCGCCATGGTCGTCTTCGCGCTCGGTGAAACGATGCTGTCGCCGGTCGGACCGGCACTCGTGAACGAGATCGCACCCGAACACCTTCGTGGTCGCTACAACGCCGCGGCCGGACTCGCTTGGGGCGTCTCGGGAACGCTCGCGCCGGCCATCACCGCGCTCTACTTCAACGACCACCTTGGCGGGTGGTGGCCACTCGGCACGGGGGTCACCGCGCTGGTGGGCGGGTTACTGATGCTCTCGCTTCGACGGCATCTGAGCGCCGCCGAAGACGGACGCGTGGCCAGGACCGCACTCCCGTCGTCGATTACTGCACCGTGAGGTTCGAGCGTATCGACGCGCGCCTCGACGCGTGGATCGGCGTGCTCAACCGATCGCAACGCCGCGAAAGCGCCAAAGACAACATGGGATGAAATCCCGAAGAGGGGTGCGCGCCCTCGATGAATCCGCGCCAAAGACATATCGCCTCTACACGTTCGGACCATCACCGCGCGCGCCCGTAGCGGTAGGTGCTCGAGGTGACCCGCGACGACAATCTTGAGTGGATCCGCGGCGACCTCTTCGTCGATCCCCCGCATCGTCGGCACGGACATGGATCGGCGTTGCTGCATGAACTCGAGACCTGCGCGCGCGGGCTCGGGCACAACACGTTGATGATCAACGTCATCGCGGGAGCGAACGAGATTGGTTCCGGCCCGAATCGATCCTTCGCCACTTCGCACGGCTATCGCATCGCTGAGGAGAACATTCGACGCGACCTCACGTGACCACGGCCCGAGGGTGAACTAAAACATTGGTGAGACGAGTGGGCGCCATTTGCACGCGACCACGAGATCGTCTCGTGGACCAAGTCAACCCGCGACGAATTCCTCGTGGCCCGTGCACACCTCTCCTCGAACATGCCAATTGAGACGCCCCATGTGGACCTTGACGTCGAAGCTGGGCAACGGGACGCCGCGCGTGCACCACCACGAGTTCACGACGGACCGGATGGGACGCGTCCTACTCGAGGCGGCCGCGCGTGTGTTCTTCCGGCGAACTCGTGGGTTACAGCGCGTTGAGCGTGTCACGCGAGAATCCCGGCGCCGCGTACGAGTGGGACACGCTAGTGGTACGCCCACCGCGCACACCGACTTGTGGTCTCTTGATGATCACGACCATGCGGCTGCTCGGAGCCGGTGCTTGCGCAACCAAGAAGATCTCGACGTTCCATTCCGTGCTGAACGGGCCGATGATCGCGGTGAATGAGGCACTCGGCGCGCACGTCGCCGGTGGCATGGTCGCCTTGCGCAAAGTGCTCTAACGACTCACGGTCCGAGGACCGGCGGCGATCATCTTGCGAACTTCGTCGAAGTCGAGATTGTAGGGGCCAATCCAGTTGAGGAACCAGTCAACGCCCGCCCAGGCCCACGGTGTCGGGTCGTCCCCGATGAAGCCGCTCACCACCACGTCGAAACGTTCGAGGTCGGCACCAAAAGACTCCAGATGCGCACGAAGCTGGATCACGTCCTCGGGGTCCCTCATCGAAATGACGAACGCCCCGTCGTAGTGCGCGGCGCGACGAAGTGGCGCCATATTCGGCCACCGAGCGGCCAGCCAGATCGGAATCCCTCCTTCACGGAGGGCCGTCGGTCGGAACGTCACTCCCTCAGCACGGTAGTGCTCCCCCACGTGCAGCACGTTCTCACCTGAGAGGAGGCCCCTTAGTACTTCCAGTCCCTCACTCAGCGCCCGTCCGCGATCGACAGGATCGATGATCTCGCCGAATCGCGCGAGTTCACCAACGTCACCGTCATCACCAAGGCCAAGGCCGAGAACGAGTCGTCCGTTACTCAATAGGTCGAGAGCGACCGCTTGTCGGGCGACGATTTGGGGGCGTCGTCGAACGAGTGGCGTGACCATCGGTCCGATCTGCATCGTCGTCGTGGCCGACGCAATCGCAGCCAGGGCGATGTAGGGATCGAGGATCTCGGTGACACCGCCGTCGTAGAGCAGGTGGTCCCAGAGGAAGAAGCCATCCCAACCGACCGATTCGGCATCGAGCGCCAATTGCACCAATCGGTGTGGATCGGCTATGCCATCAAAGGCAGGTAGGAAGAGACCTTGGCGCAATGGTGGGGCAACGTTCAAGTTGTTCATTGGCAACAGCGAATGAAATGATGTCGCTCAACACTGGGCCGCGGAATTACGATGACGGTTTGTTCGTCTCCCATGGCACCTTCTCGCCCGAGCTCTTGAAGAGGCGGAACGCGAGGATGGCCTGAACGATTCCGGCAATCATTGTGAGGTAGAGACCGTACTGGGGTCCATACCCAAAGCCTGAAGGAATCGTTATCCATCGAAGAATGACGATGATTGTGCCAATAAGTGAAAGACCCAGAACGGTGACACCGGGGCCATACGAAATTTTCGGCATCGTGGAACCCGAGCGCAACATCACTACATAGACGCCAGCGAGGATGATGAGAATCGCGCCCAGCCAACCCCAACTTGTGGAGAAGCCGCTAATCGAAAAACCGCCGATTCCCCACCACGGCAAGAACAGACAAATGAGTGTGACCGCCGCAGCTCCCGCGACGATCTTGTCGGACGTGTCAAGCTTCTTCATATCGAATTGGGCCATTGGCTCCCCCTGGTTTGAGTGACTTTATAAATATCACATGTGGCCCATTAATGCACGACTCTCTAGCGTGCTACTTGGCTGATTCACTAGGTCACTAAGGTGCGCGAATTATCCTTCGCCGACCTGACATACGAGTCACTAGTTACACTCGGCGCAATGAGCCCTGGCTACTCATCGACGCCACCCGCGAAGAAGATCGGCGTAAAGGAGGGAGATCGTCTCGTCCTCGTGCACGCGTCGTCGCAATGGCTGATTGCCGACCTGCCAGACGGCGTCTCCGTCGCCCGTCGACGCTCCACTAAAGGGGCCGACGTGGTCATCGCATTCTTCACGCAGATGGCGCGTATGCGCCACGAGGTCGTCGATCTGTCAACGCTCGTCACGGTGAATGGAGCATTATGGATCGCATGGCCGAGGATGGCCGGTGGTCACGAAAGCGACATCACGGACAATCACGTCCGCGACGTGGTCCTTCCCGTCGGGCTCGTCGACGTCAAGGTCGCGGCGCTCGATGAGGACTGGTCGGGACTCAAGTTCGTGTGGCGCAAAGAGTTGCGAGCAAGCGTGAAGCTGCGAAGCTAGTTGCACGCGGGGTAGTTCTTCAGCCCCCACAGTTGCGCCACTGTCCATTGGACGTCCTTCGCGCACAGTGGGAATCCCGGCGAACCCGTCATCGTCCACTTCCCCGATCCGATCTTGAAGAAGATGCCCACGTTGCCACCATCCTGGAACGACACTTCGGCCCTGTAGCTCGCGGGCAGCACGAGATTGAATGCGGCCAGAGCCCACGTGCGCTTGTCCACCGCGTCGTACGCGAGGAGGGGCTGACGAGAACCATTCTGGAGGACCTGGCCCCACATCACGCGGTCGCTTCCCGTCATCTCCTTGTTGTGGATCTTGTATGCGAGGAAGGTCGATTCCAGGGCAGCGTCGTCCGCTTTCGTCGGATGGATGGTGTGCGACACCATCGGCGCGCGCGGCGGCGTCGAGTGACCGGTCGCCACGAGCGCCGTTACGCCGGCCGCGACGACGACCGCGCCAATGATGATCACGACCCGTGATTTCTTCTTCGTGCAGGCAATGTACCTCACCCACCAGGTCGAATACAGGCACCACACGTTGCCGTGAACGGTACAGTGGCGCCATGAGTACGTTGTTCAAAGAAGACGGCATCGTATGTGACGAAACCTCGATCAAACTGCGTAACTACTACCCGATGGCTTCCAAGACGATCCCCTACTCCTCCATCAGGGCCGTGCAACGAGTGGACCTCTCTAATGTGCGAGGCAAGGGTCGCCTCTGGGGCACCATGAACTTCAGCTATTGGGCCAATCTGGACATGAGGCGACCGCGCAAGTCACTCGGACTCATCCTCGACGTCGGCAAGCGGGTCAAGCCCTACATCACGCCCGACGACACCGACACCCTCGAAGCGTTGCTTCGCGAGAAGGCGGGCCTCGGCCCCGCCGGGCCGACCGTCCCCTCACCGTACATTTGAGAATGGCGCCCTCGCGGGCGAAGTGAAAGGAGGCGTCGGTGGAGAACCCGAATTTCGACCACTGGGAGACCCTCGCGGCCTATCACGGCACGGGTTCTGATCGTTACTACGACGTCGAGGCCCTCGTCGCGGGCCACGACTCCTTCACGGACCTCGAAGAGAACGCCCTGGCACTCGCCACCTCGAACAATGGCGTCGAAGGTCTCGACGTCATTCACATTCAAAGTCATATCGCGTTCGACTCCATATCGATGGCCCGGCGCGGTGCGCACGTCACCGCCGTCGACTTCTCACCCACGGCACTTCGGCGAGCGAACGAGATCGCCGCGCTCGCGGGCGTGTCCCTGACGACCGTTCAGAGCGACTCGCGAGATCTCCCCCACTCACTCGACGGCAACTTCGACCTCGCCTACGCCACGATTGGCGTACTCGGATGGATCGACGACGTCGGTGCGTGGATGCGTTCGGCGGCGCGCGTGCTGCGCCCGGGAGGACGACTCGTGATCGTCGAGATTCACCCGTTGGCGAATGTGTTCGGGTCGCGAGATCCGCTCATCGCCGACTTCCCTTACGGCGGTGGCGTCGCGTTCACGTGGCGCGGCACCGGCAGCTACGCGAATCCCAACGCCGACTTCACGACCTCGACGGAGGAGTATCCCCACTCGCTCGCCGAGATCGTCCAAGCGGTCATCGACTCGGGACTGCAACTCTCCGCGCTACGCGAGCACAATGACATGGAGTTTGACCCACGCGGCGACATTCTCGACCACGACGCCGACGGACGCTATCGATTTCGCATCGGGGTCGGGCCAGACGGCAGTGCGCGCTCCGCGGCCACGCTGCCCATTGCCTTCACCCTGCTCGCGACCAAGCGGGCAACGACGTCGTAAGTCGTCGGCGACACGCGACGGGACGTGGCAGCGCGACCGACTCGGCCTCGGCGTCCAGGATTTTAGGGCACGAACAGCGACGTCGTGGGCTTGGCGACCACCGACGCGCTCGTGCGATACGCGTAGGTCGCGGTCCACTCGTCTTGCTTGTCCTTCGCAGTCCTCGTGACCGTGACCTCGAGGGGCAGTGGCGTCTTCGCTTTGCTCACGATCAACGTCACCGGGATAGGCGGATTCGATCCGACGAGCGCACCCTCGAAGC
>VFSW01003740.1_pt1 | contig 22819 bp, 18 predicted proteins | sample 5358111 | NCBI WGS metagenome assembly VFSW01 (sample SAMN11554181, study PRJNA540505) | mine drainage metagenome | isolation source: sediment from site ElyBrook_90M | place: USA: Ely Copper Mine, Vershire, VT | collected 2017
CGGAGGCGCGCGAAGCTACTCTCAGACTGTTTGGAAATCAGTCGTCGAGTGCAAAAGCATAAGAGTGGTTAACTGTGAGACCTACAAGTCGAGCAGGTACGAAAGTAGGCTTTAGTGATCCGGTGGTTCTGTATGGAAGGGCCATCGCTCAACGGATAAAAGGTACGCCGGGGATAACAGGCTGATCGGAGCCAAGAGTTCATATCGACGCTCCGGTTTGGCACCTCGATGTCGGCTCATCGCATCCTGGAGCTGTAGAAGGTTCCAAGGGTTAGGCTGTTCGCCTATTAAAGCGGTACGTGAGCTGGGTTCAGAACGTCGCGAGACAGTTCGGTCCCTATCTGCTGTGGGCGTAGGAGATTTGAGGAGGGCTGTCCTTAGTACGAGAGGACCGGGATGGACGAACCTCTTGTGTTCCAGTTGTCATGCCAATGGCACGGCTGGGTAGCGAAGTTCGGTTGTGATAACCGCTGAATGCATATAAGCGGGAAGCACGCTCCAAGATTAGATTTCCCTGAAGGGCCCAGAAAGACCATCTGGTTGATAGGCTGGAGGTGGAAGTGCAGTGATGCATGTAGCTTACCAGTACTAATCGCCCGTTCGGCTTGAACATAGAATTAACTCCGCGCAGTTTTGAGTGAACAACTCTGAACTCTCCGGAAGAAACTCTTCATCAAGCGCTTTGTAGTGATTACTTGGTCAGTAACAAATGAATTAAGTAGTACCCAATCAATTTCGTTTCAATTTGCTTAAGGCAAATAAGTTTTGGCGCCAGATTGCTGCCACCTCCTTGTCTCCCCATTCGGAAAAACAACCGGGTCGAGACAGCCGAGATTGGCTATGGCTGCGGGCAACCACCCGCCAAGCGCCTTCAAGACTGGCGTGAGACCCTTCGTTACACTCAGGGTTTCGGCTGCGGGCTCAGACGCCCGCACAGCGCCTCAAGTTTGCCGGTGACCATACTGCGAGGGATCACCCGTTCCCATCTCGAACACGGAAGTTAAGCCTCGCTGGGCCGATGGTACTGCACGGGTGACTGTGTGGGAGATTAGGTGATCGCCGGCATTATATTGAATGGAAAAGCCACTCCTTCGGGAGTGGCTTTTCTGCGTTTGCTAATCTTTTCGACCACCCGTGCTGTAGCAATCGTCACAAAGGAACTTTCCTCTTTCGCTTATCAGGTAAGGATTAATGAGTATCTCTGCATCACAGAAGTCGCAATTGCCATATATATCTTCATCAATATAGTGCTGAATTGATTCCTTTCGCGCAATTTCTGACAAGCGTTCATCTATCAGAGCCAGGCCGTTTCTGATAGATCTGGTATCTGAGCTGGATTTAATTTCAGGGTTGGAGTTGGTATTTATTATTTGTCTGCTATCGTCGTTTGCAACAGATCCTAAAATGTATTTTTGCATGTGTTCAGGCGAAGGTTGAACTTCGAATTCAATTGGAGATCGCAATGTATATATTTCTGGTGTGGTCTTCTGCTTAATGCTCTGCTTTCCAGAGTGAAAAGTATTGGGTTGATTGTGTGCTAGCATACGATTTGCTCGATTAAAAAGCATACTATTCCCTTGATGTTGTATGGCATGACATTGGGGGCATAGCGATATTAAATTACTTAACGAATGCCTTCCGGGTTCCGCGCTGCCAAATTCTGAAATCGGTTTAATGTGGTGACAATCAAGAGAAATTCCTTCTTTGGTACTCTTCTTACATCTCTGGCAAATACCATGATCACGGAGGAAAATGAATTTGCGTCTCCATTCCCAATCAGGTGGATATAGAACGCCTCCTTCGGCACAAAAATTGCGGAATTGTGGTTCATAATTTAGAAGCCACACGAGATAAGCGAGATTACCTAGAGACCTTAAAGCGGTATCAGGAATCTCTTCCGTTGATGATTTCTCAACTCCTTCATAAAGATATTTATGTTCTAATGCAAGGTATTTTTGTCGGCGTTCTTGCCTTGCATAAGTCTCTTGATTAGCGAGATTTTTATAGCGCCGCGCTGATAGGCGGGTCGCAATGTACGCCGCAAGCATAGATAGAGTGAGCGTCAATACAGTCCACATATCCGGCCTACCTCAAAGTAAATCTGCCAAGAACTGATTGATTTGATAGTACAACATTGCTTATGCCTACCCATCCCGAACACGGAAGTTAAGCCTCGCTGGGCCGATGGTACTGCACGGGTGACTGTGTGGGAGATTAGGTGATCGCCGGCATTATATTGAATGGAAAAGCCACTCCTTCGGGAGTGGCTTTTCTGCGTTTGTAGAGAGATGCGCGATTTGCGCTCAGGCTGAACGCCGCATTCAATTGCTTGGGGCTTTGCAAGTGATCCTGTGATTGTCTAGAGTCTGGTTTGGAGATTACTTGTTCAACAAGGATGCGGCGCGTGAGTACGAGCCGAGATTGTGCACATTGGTGTAGCCCATGGATGCCAGTTTTTTGCAGGCAACGCCGCTGCGCATTCCGCTCTGGCAGTGGAGCAAAATGGGCTTGTTCAGATCCTTCGCTTTGTTTCTAATCTGCGATTCAATATTGTCGAGCGGGATGTTGATGACTTTGGGGAGATGGCCGGATTGATATTCTGAGATTGAACGGACATCAATAATCAGCGCGCCCTCATTAAGCAATTGTTCCGCATTCTTGATGGGGAGTTGTCCGGCGCGTTTGAAGAGATAAAAGGCAAGCAGGAGTGCGATACCGATGATAAAGACAGTCCAGTTCATATTGTTTTGATCCTCATGGTTCTATTATCTAATAAGTTGCATGTGAAAGCGGCGTTCGGAGCCGTCTGGATGAGATGAAATCACGGGAGTGATGGTGAAGGGTGTGAGTAGCGATGGCGCAAGAGAAGCTGACGACGAAGACGATTCACGAGGAGTTCGAGTTGTATTGCCCGGTTTGCGAGCATAGTTTCAAACAGTTGGTGGTGCTGCATAAGGTGCCGGAGGATTTTGATTTGGGGGCGCATTTGCAGGGGATGGTGGAGCGGCATGACCATAAGTCGTACCAGGAGTGGAAGTCCAGGCAGTTGGGGTAGGGTTGTCACAGTTTCACAGTTGCCCAAACGATAACAGCAATCGCCGTGGGTTCCGGATTTTCCTTTTCAACACTGTCGTCCACAGTAAATAAGTTGACCGGCAAAATTAGCAATTAACTCATGATTCATGAATTTGTTGGATATAATTCTCTCCATGAAACTTTCACGTATTGTTAGTGGTTTTTCTTATCTTTTTACGCTGTTACTCATTGTAGGCTGCAGCGGGGGATCAAACTCCGGCAACGGAGGAGGTGGTGGCGTTGGCGGTGGCGGCAGTAACCCACCGGCACCAACTTTATCGTCAATTTCCCCGATTGCCGGGCCCATCAATACGCAAGTCATCGTTATACTGAGCGGAAGCAATTTTGTCTCAACGTCGACTGTCGCAGTGAATGGAGTAACAATACCATGCACATTCATAGATTCGGCGGGGATCAAGTGCGTGGTTCCCGCATACGCCCTGGCGTTGCCTGGAAACGCAAACTTTACTGTTACTACTCCCCCACCGGGCGGAGGAACGACGGCACCACAGATCTTTACGGCCTATGTCGCGATCGCAGATAACGACATAGTGTACAACGCCAAGGACGGCTTGCTTTACGCATCCGTATTAAATTCCGGAGCGGGAAGCGGTGGAAATACGGTTGTGGGCATTGATCCTGTGACCGGTAACATTATTCGTCAGATATGGGTAGGCAGTAATCCGAATCAGCTTGCGCTATCAACGGATGGGACACAACTCTTTGTAGGTCTGGATGGCGCAGGAGCAGTGGCGCAGGTTGATCTGATCAAAGGAACTGTGGTCAACCAGTTTTCTCTTGGCGGCGGACAGGCTCTCTCTCCTTTCATAAACACGGCTGTATACCTTGCTGCTGTTCCTGGAGAGCCAAACTCCGTGGCAGTGGTTGTATATGGGTCAGTGACAATCTATGACTCTGGTGTTGCTCGTCCCGAATCGTCGACGGTTGTGGGAGAAGGGCCGCTCAGCTTCGGACCCTCCTCGTCGATTCTTTATCAGTTGAATAATGGAACTATCTATCAACTCAATGTTGGTTCAACAGGCATTACGAACGCCACGTCTCTCGCTACGGTAAGCAACTATTTGTTTAACATTCAATACGACATGGGGCAGATCTATGTCTCCAACGGCCAGGTACTCAACGCTTCGACGGGGGCACTTCAGGGAACTTTCTACATGAGTGGGACCACTGCTGCTGACGGGCCTGTGGTATCTGATTCCGCGCCAGGCCGGGCGTTTATTGCTGATTACACGGACAACTGGAGTGGCCCGATACTCGCGTACAACGAAGCAGACTACAGCTTGACTGGAAGTATTCCCGTCAATGGCATCGGTACTGGAGGCTATATAACAAGCTTCAAGAAGATATTGCGCTGGGGCGAGAACGGGCTTGCAGTCAATGACTATGCGCCACCCTTCACTACAGAGAGTCAAATCTTCATCTACCAATCACCACTGGTAAAGGATCTCTCAGGATCGCCGGCAGATCTATCAGTGACACTTAGATCACCGGCAACCGCAACTACAGGAACGGCCATCTCATGGGTTGCAACAATCAGTAACAACGGACCTGATGCAGCACAAAGTGCAACGCTAAACATGAATATGGACGCCTCACAGATTATCAACAGCGTGAAATCGAGCCAGGGATCCTGCGGAAGCGGAGCGGAGTTCACGTGTAATCTCGGCAGCATGGCCAATGGCGCGAGTGCGACAGTTACAGTGAGCGCAACGCCAACAACTGCGGGCACGCTTGGTGGACTTGCAATCGTTACGTCCACCAGCTTAGATCCGACTTCAACCAACAATCAGTCCACGACTAGCACCGTGGTGACAGGAAGCATTTATAGCGCAATGCCGTCGATCTCTTCAATCTCGCCATATTACGTTCAAGCGGGATCGTCAGCCTTCACGCTCTCAGTGACGGGTGAGGGCTTCAATCAAGAATCGACTATCAATCTCGGTTCAACCGCGCTGACAACAACGTATTTAAGCGCCAACCAACTTGCCGCCTCGGTTTCAGCATCAGAGATTGCGAATTATGGTTGGGCTGCTGTCACTGTCACCAATCCAGCACCGGGCGGAGGGGTTTCAGACGCGATGCCGTTGACCATATACACAGTGGTCAACATACAGGCGAGCGGAATGCTTTTTGAACCGTACACACAGCAGCTCTATGCTACTATTCCCGGCAATGCAACGGGTATCACGGGCAATTCGGTGGCGACGATTAATCCGTTCACGGGAGTGGTGGGAACACCGATCACAGTAGGAAGCAATCCCAATGTTATGGCGGAAACCGCAGACGGAAATTATTTATACATCGGGTTGAGCGGAAGCGACAGCCTGGCGCAGTTCAATTTATTGAACCAGAGCGTGGGTGCTACTTTCCCCATCACCGAATCGTCAATCAATTATCCGGCAACGTGGCTGTCTGTAATGCCGGGAACAGATACAACGCTGGCTATAGATATGTCAAACGGTAAAGGCGGTATTGGAATATTCGATATCACCGGTAGCACAGGTACATTTCGGCCTAACTTGACTGGTAATGGCTACATTGCCGCATTTGCAAATGCCTCCGAGTTTTATACCTCCGACGGGAGCTTGTTTTATCGCTTCAGCGTAAACGCGAACGGCGTAAGTCCGATTGATAGCACAGAATTAAATGGCCTTAGTGGTTTTGACGCATTTATCCAGATCGCAGATGGACTTGTGTATGGAGCTGGTGGAGGCGTAATCAATCCGACTACTACTCCGCCGACACAAGTGGCGACACTTCCCTATAATGTTTTCTTCAGTGGCAACAACCCGAACGGCGATGGGATTGTTGTGGATCCCTCTCTGCAACGAGAATTCGTAGTACTTGAGAATATGGCGGGATCGTATGCTTACGGCTTAGTTCGTTACGATTTGACCACGTATACCCCCGAGTCATTTGTCGACTTGCCGTCTCCGCAGGCTGGCTATCAACTCAGTTGGACCGCATCGCGTTTCGGTCAGGATGGACTGGCACTCCTATCGACAGGGGAGGACTACTCCAATCAAATCGTCACAGTGCTGTACCTTATGCGCGGACCAATCGTGACACCGCAGTTACTCACGAAGAACTCAGCGGCGAGTTTGTCGTCGAGTTCGTCGAGCACGATTGCGCACGGATCCGGGAACGTGTTGCTGACGCTGACGGGAACGAACTTGCTTCCGGGCGTAGCAGTGACTTGGAATGGGAGCTACAGAACGACGACATGGTTGAACTCCACGCAAGCAACAGCGGCGATTCCGCAAAGCGATTTAGTTAACATTGGGAGTGCATCGTTGGTGGCAACAAACCCGGGTGCGTCCGGTTCGAATGCGCTGCAAATTACGATTGATTAGGCGGCAGTAATGCAGGAAGCAGACGTGGCGTGAGCTGCGTCTGCTTGAAAGCATAGATGGCAGAGAGTTTTCAATTCCACACTTTTACTAGAGCTGGTCTCATAAACCATCTGCAATGAAACAAGCAGTTCATACGACCCGCTTTGTTGCGGGTCTCATACCACCCGGATCAAGATCATGAACATTTATGAGACCAGTTGTAGTTGCAGGTGAAGGATAGGGCCCGGCGGTGACGCTACTTTGGCGAGGAGTGTGCTATTTGGGCCAGGAGTGCACTTCGCGAATGATGGGGAGGATGGTTTGAAGGGGGTCGGCTGTTTCCAATGCGGTGACGGAAGCTGTTTGATCGGTTAGCAGGCGCGGGAGGCGAGAGACGGTCACGTGGGCGGGGGAGAGGGATGCATTCATGTCGGCACACAAGTGTTCGCCGGCGGCTTTGGCCATTGCGTACTCGGTCATTCCGGCGGGGCGTTCGGTAACGAAGACGGTGGAGGGGTAGAAGATGGACAAGCTGGGCTGGCGCAGACGAAGTACCTCGGATAATTGCCAGAATCCATCGACGAAGAAAGCCATGAATTCCTTCAATCGCCCGGGGGAGAAGATTTCCGATTGATGGCGGAAGATGGTTGGAGTTGCGAAATAGTAGAGATGCGTGGGCGCGTCTTTGAGTGAGGCGAGTTGCTCGGCGGCGGGCTTTCGGACGTCGTAGGGAAGAATTTCGCAGAGGCCGCCGGCGGAGCGAATTTCCTGAGCTACTTTTTCCGCATCATTTTTTCCGGCCTGGTAAGTAATCACGACGCGGGCGCCGCCCGAGGCGACGAGCTTGGCGGTCAACTCACCCAAGCCGCGTGAGCCGCCAACGATCAAGGCGAGAGAACCGGCGAAATCTGTGGGGGCCACCAAACCGGCGATAGATTCCATGGCGGGCTGCGATACGGGTGGCGTGCGCGCGGAGGATTCGACAATGCCAGTGAGGCCGCCTCCTGCGATCGCCATCTGCACCGAGCTGAAACGTGGATCCGCTTCGGTCACGCGAAAGGCCAGGGAATCCTGAGGGAGTGATTCGGCGCAGGTTTGTATAGAGAGTTCACTATAAATGGAGTGCATGCCGGGGCAAATCATTCCGACGAGATGGGTGCTGGCAGCAAGAGCAGCGATGCGCGCAGCTCCAAGCCACCTGGTTGCGGATGGAAAGATTGCCGTCGCATTTTGTGAAGTCATCAGGAATGCAAGACGCCCGGAGAGAGCCGAGATTTGAGTGAAATCCAGATTCAGTGGCGTTGGCGAGAAAGGTATCAGTTCCAAAGAAGCGAGGGACGATTCGGGGGAATTCTGCCCGGGATCGCCAAAATCGATGGTGAGCTTAGAGCGTAAAACGTTGTTTGCGGAAATGTTCAGCCGTATGCGCGATGGCGTCTGCTGGGTGATGAGTAAATCTACAGACTCATCCAGATAGACGAACCGGCTGAACTGGATTCGGAGCCCGCTTATTGTCGGCAGCTCTGGTTGCGCTGCGGCCAGGGAATCGAGCGCCCACAGCAACAGGTGGATTCCGTGAACGACGGGCGCGCCCGCGGAAGTGCGGCGCGCGGCAAGTGGATCGACATGGATTGGATTGTGGTCGCCAGAGATGGATGCGAAAAGTTTCTGGTCGGAGAAGGTGAATGTACGCTGTGCCAATTTCATCAACTTGTTCCTCTGCGGTTCCAGTGTGGAAGTTAAAAACCCTTGTAGACGATGCCGGGGGCGGGCTGGTTGAGAAGGATGGTGATGATAGCTGCGATCAGGAAGAGAGCGCTGGAGAAAACGACACGGGTGTAACGGCTCATGAGGAAAGCGCGCAGGGGTGTGTTGGCGGAGAAGAGGAAGGTGTGGATAGATTCCCAGAGTGCGAGGACGACGGTGGCGGTGAGGATGATGGCGCACCAGATGGCGAGCCATTGGATGGAGCCGAGGACGGAGAAGATAGAGTGCAATTGAGACCAGGTGGACCAGAACCAGAAGAGGGTGAGTGCGAACCATGTGAAGGTGAGTCCGCGACCGAAGGCGATGTAGATGGAGTTTGCGGCTAGGGATTTATAGCCTTTGCGGCCGAGGCGGCTGGCGAGCCAGAGTTGCCAGAATTTGTTGATGGCAACTCCGGCGCCCTGGAGGAGACCGAAGAAGGCGAACTCGGAGGTGCGGCCGTGCCAGATGCCGACGAGGAAGAATGTGACGAAGAAGCAGAAGACGCCGAGGTAGGTTTGCAGGGTGATATTGGAGACGCGGCGCATCAATGTGATGAGGAGGGGATTGTAGACGTAAGTTTTGAGCCAGTTGGAGAGGGTGATGTGCCAGCGGGACCAGAAATCGAGGAAGGAGGAAGCGGAGAAGGGACGGTTGAAGTTTTCCGGGAGGCGTATGCGCATGAGTCGCGCGAGTGCGATGACGATGTCAATGTAGCCGGAGAAGTTGCAATAGAGGAAGAGGGGATAGAGGAGGGCGAGTTTGAAGGCGGCGAAAAGTTTGAGGGAGAGAGGGAAGTTGGGATGGAGTTGAGCCAGAGAGTCCTGCTGAAAAGCGTGGAGGAGCATGGCGAGGACGTTGACTTTGAAGAAGCCGAGGACGATGCGCTCGAGTTGGACGCCGATGACGTGGGGGCCGAGCGGGATGGGGGTGGTGGCGAATTGGTCGCGTGCGAAATCGTCGTAGAACTGTATGGGGCCGGAGACGAGGGTGGTGAAGTTGAGTGTGTAAAGGAGGTATTGGAAGAGGTTGATGGGTTGCTTATCGGCGGTTTCGGCGCGGTCGATGAGGAGGTGCAGGACGCGGAAGAAGATGTAGGAGAGGCCGAGGGTGAAGTAGGAGAAGTGGAGGAAGGTGGCTTCGGGGAGGAAGGTGTACTTTTTGAGCCAGATGTAGACGAGGATGACGGTGAAGAGGGAGATGAGGAGGGATTTTGGGAACTGTTTTTGGATGAAGAGCAGGCAGAGATAGCCGAGGAGCAGGAAAGCGGCGAGGGGGAGGAGGACGATGCAGGTTTGGAGGAGCGAGGAGTGGGCGAGGAGGGCGATGAAGATGAAGCTCGCGAGCATGAGGATGGAGGAGCGCCAGATGCGCGCGCGGCTGAAGTTGATGAGGAGCGCGACGGCGAGACCGAAGAGGACGAATTGGAATGAAGCGGAATCGAACATTAATTTTCTTGCTCCGGTGAGCTGGGTTTGGTTGTGGTTGCGTCGAGAGTGGGGATGACGCCGCTGGTTAATTGTTGAGCCAGGAGATGGGCAATGGTCGCGTGCCCAAGAGGATTGAGGTGTCCTTCGTAAGGATAATAGCCCTGCTCCGGGTTAGGGATATTGCGATACTCAGGGAGAATGTCGATGTACGTTCCGCCATGGCTGGTGATGATGGAGCGCAGATCATCGTCAAGTTTGTAAGGGTCGTATCCGGCGGGCCACTCGCCCATTGAGATCATGGCTGCCTGCACGCGGATTGGTAAGAAGACATTGACCATGGGTACGCCAGCGGCTTTTACACGTTTTTCAATGCTCTCGTCATTTTTTTCAAAATCGGACAAATGCTTCTTCCAATCATCATCAAAATCGGATTTAAGAAACCCGGTGTAGTTACTGGTCTCGATATTCATAAGAGATGTTTTCACATATTGAGTCTGGCTCTGGTATAAAAAATGCCGCACCATAATTCCAATTCCCAAATGATGATCGGAGAATATGTTCTTTAGCTCTCCATATCGCGACAGATGAGTGACGGGAGTTGCAATTTGCACTTTAGTCGGCATTTTTACCGACTGCATTTGAATGTCCCATGAATTTAATATCTGCAGGATCAGATCCGGCTGAAGCGCCAATGCATCTTGAAATCGCTGACTGACTATTGACGGAGAAGCGGTGATTCCGGACATTCCCAAATTCAGGACTTCAATTTTTTTTCCTGTGAGCTGAGAAAGTTCAGATGCGAGCCTGGTTACAAAGGCCTCTTCGACGGATACACGTAATCCGACCGCGTATGACGAACCAATCACGACAATCCTGAATGTTCCCGGAGATTTTGGTCCGAAGTTTGTATTGGAGCGATAACCGCTACTATTGAGCCTGTAGTTGACCAGATTACCTTCACGGATTTTTTCCCAACAGACACAGTTAGGAATTCCTCCAAAACCCTTAGATGCATTACTCAACACCATGCAATCTTCGCCGCTAGTATTTGTTTCTTGAAAGAACCGTGCAGCAATGAACTCAGATGCAAATAACATCAGAAGACAAGTCAGCAGACAGAGCGCAGGGAGCAGGATCCAATCGCGGCGGGGAAGTTTTTGCTCTTCGTAATTTTCCGAATTTGCAAGGTGAACAGAGTTCATGATTATCTTTCATGCTCCTAAGCGTGATGTTGCCTAGTGATTGAATTTGACCGTTTCGTCATTGTATTCTCCATCAAATCCTCTCCGGCTTCAGTTTTAGAAATGGTGACTCAAAGAAACGGTACGAAATCGCCGCGAGGATAAAGGTGAAAGCCAAACTGCAGAGCCACCAGCATACATAATTCACATGCTTATCACTAATGATGCGATGCCAATTGAAAATATAAGAAGAAAGACGCATTCCATATTCATGGAAGACATAGAGCCCATACGAAATTCGGCCACTGTAAACCATCCATCCTGGCAGAAATTTCCGATTTATGCCCAGCATGCCCAGGAGAAAAGCTGCACAACCCAATGCCGTGAGTGCGTATCTTGCAATCAGCATGCCACTCGATGTTCCAGACACATTTGGAAACAAATACGAATAAGCTATCGTTATAAACCAGCTGAGAGGCCAGGCGAGAAGCAACAAGACTCTCACCCACGGCGTCCAATTTGGAATTTTCTGCTTGAGTAGGAGTGCCAGTAAAATCCCGGCGGCAAACATCTCAAATTGCACAAAACTGTCATACCACGAGACGATGCTTATCGAATTGATTTGCCCATAGTAGTAGAGCAATCCATTTGCAATCACAATCAGCACAAAGCAAAATAGTGCAATCATTCTGCGACTGAATTTGCGCGCCAGCGCAGGATAGAAGAGATAAAACTGTTCCTCTACAGTAATGCTCCAAAGCACATTAGAGGGATTACCACTAGTACCATAGCGTCTGCAATACCAACCACCCATCAAGAGAAAAAACGCGAGAAAACGCAAACTGTCGGTATGCATTACAAAGTGATCGTAACCAACACCCATCAGCAAGCCGAGAATGAAGAGCGGCCAGATGCGCAGAATGCGCCGGCGGTAAAAAGCTTTCACATCGATGTGGCCGTTCGCTTCACGTTCACGCATTAGCAGGTCAGAGATCAAAAATGCGCTAAGAACAAAAAAGAGTTGCAACCCATTCACCGACACATCGAGAAGAGCTTCAAAGAGGGGAGATTTTGCGAAGGAAGGACGATAAAAAAAGCCTGCATGATGAAAAAAAACGCCAAAGAAAGCCACAAAACGAATCACATCCAGCTCAGGTCGATAGAATCTGCTGCGCGGGAGAGGGTCAATGTTAGTGTTGTGAGATGCCGCTTCGATACTTTTCACAGGAACCGAATTCATGCTTATTTTCCTTGTGCCTGTGGGTGGATTTGGAGTTGAGGAACGGCGCCGCTGGTGAGTTGGTTGGACATGAGATTTGCGATGATGGCGTGGCCCTGAGGGATGGGGTGGCCATCGATGGGGAGGAAATACTGCTCGGGGTTGGGGATATTGATGAAGCCGGGGAGGATATCGATGTAGGTTGCGCCGTGGCTTGTGACCATGGCGCGGAGTTCGTTGTCGAGCTTGTATGGGTCAACGTCATTGGGCCATGAGCCCATGGAGAGCATGGCGGTTTGGCCGCGCTGGGGAATCATGGTGACGACGAGTGGAATGCCTGCGGCTTTTGATTTGGCGGCGATGCTTGCGATGTAGATGTCGTATTGCTTCAATTTGGCTTTCCATTCCGGTGTGGGGTTGGTGCTGAGGAAGATGGTGTCGCGGTCACCCGGGCCTCCGAGGAGGTATGCGTGCACGTATTGAGACTGACTCAGGTAGAGATAATGGCGCAACATGAGGGCGATGGGGCCGGCATCAAATTGCGTCGCCTCCAAATCCCAGAATGCCTGGAGGCCGCCGAGGAAAGATTTTCCGGCGAAGGAGAGTTGGAGATTGTATTTGACGCGGGCGAGGTAGCTTGAATGTGGCCCCGGGTCAACGAGGCCGGGGACAGTGTATTTGGGAGGTTTCAACTGGAGGGTTTGGGAGGCGGCTTTGACGTCAAAGGGAGTGACTGCCCAGAGAATGAGGTCTGGTTTGGCGGCGAGAATGTCGTTGAAGTTGAGGTCGATGTTGTGGGTGAAGTTGTAATCAGCACCCTCGTTATAGACTTCGATGTGGCGGCCGGTTTTGAGAGAGAGATCGGCAGGTAGGAGGCCAGGAAAGGATTGGTCACTGGCGACACTCTGTCCGAAGACGTAGGAGGAACCGATGGTGACGATTCTGAAAGTGCCGGGGGATTTTTGCGCGCAGTCCAGTGGAGTTCGATGACCGCAGTTGTTGAAGCGGTATTCATGGGGGACGCTTTCAGCGAATTTGGCGGAGCAAACTGTGTTGGGGATGCCGTGCGAACCATGGACCGCATCATGGAAAGTGAGGCAGTGATCTTCGAGATTGCCGAAGGCCGAGAAGAGATGATTACCGAGGAATCGCAGAGCGACGAAGAGGAAGACGATGGTGCAGAGGCTGAGCAGGGGCAAGAGGAACCAATCTCGCAGAGGGAGAGTTTGGACTGGAGTGTCGCTGTTCGCGCTGGATTGAAGTTTATTCATGAAGTGATTCGCTATTCATTACTCTACTAAACCATCGCAAAAATTTGTGAATGGAATTTTATAGATGCGAGCTTTCTGTGAAGCCATTTGGCCTTGGAGAGCGCGATTACAATAGAATGAATTGCACAATTTCCCGAAGCTATAAGAGGAGCGCGTGAATGCGCATACGTGAATTAGACGGGCTACGCGGAATTGCGGTTCTTGCGGTGGTGGGTCAACATTATTTCAATTGGCTGCCATTTTCGTTTTTCCGTTATGGATGGCTTGGTGTTGATCTCTTTTTCATACTTTCAGGATTTCTGATCACCAGCATATTGCTTGAACTGCGCAGCACGGAGCATTACTTCAGTGTGTTTTACGCGCGGCGCGCGCTGCGGATTTTTCCGCCTTATTACCTGGCGCTCGGAATTTATCTGATCACGTCGATAGCAATGGGTCTTAATGTTCCATGGCGCTTTTGGCTGCGATATCTCTTTTATTACAACAGCCTCTACGCCGGTGGACCAGAAGTTACACAAGGCACAATCCCGGGGTTCCCGCTTGCCTTGGTTTCAGGACTCTTCGTTCTTTGGTCTCTCTCTGTTGAGGAGATTTACTACACGATCTGGGCACCCATTGTTCGCTTCACTTCGCGGAAGAGTTTTTCCCTGATTCTTCTTGGAATGATTTTTATCGCACCATCTTTACGCATCCTCTTTCACACCGCTGCAGCATTAGAGGTTTACACATTCTGGTGCAGGATGGATGGCCTAGCCTATGGTTCAGCCATTGCGCTGCTGGTCAGCTTTGGGCACAGCCACGGCGATAGATGGTTCACGAGCGGTCGACTGATCAATTTGCTTACATGGATAATTCCGCCGATCAGCCTTGCCTTCTGGATCATCTCTGGCCCCACTCCGTACAAAGTTGTGAGCAGTTCACTCGGCATCACACTCGCCGACGTCAGCTTTGCACTCATTACACTTGCACTGATTCAACAGAGTGGCAGTAGCAAGATTTGGGTAAGCATTTTTCGGAATACGGCGCTGCGCTCCATTGGCAAAGTCAGCTATACAATGTATCTCTGTCATTACCCGTTACTTCGTTTTACAAATGACTATTTGCAGAGATTCCACCTGGAGCATCGCATACAGGTGGTCTTAACTCATCTAATTGCTCTTCTCTTGACATTCATCGTCTCCTACTCAATGTGGCACCTGATTGAGTCGCGCATTCTTCGTTGGAAGGATCGTATTGTGCCGAGTCCGCATCCGAGCCAGGAGATTTCAGCTGGTGCACTTGATGCGCAAATCCAGTGATTCAATGAATTGATTCTTTTGTTCGGTCCTGAGTTGTCTACTTTAGGACGGCGGCGCTCAAAGCGGGTATTGCGGCGCCGGTGAGTTCATTGTCGAGGAGATGCTGCATTTCCACATGCTAGAATTCCTTCCATGCAACTCTTTACGCCTGCTCAGAACGACACATCGTCAAGCCGGCAAGCTCGTTCCCAATCCCATCTTGCATCGCTTGATGGAGCACGCGCATTCTCGATACTTCTGGTATTAATCGACCATGGCATCTCTTCAGTCAGCAATGAAACAGCTGCGGAAAAATATAACTTCCTACCGAATCTTGGTCACATCGGAGTCTCAACCTTTTTCGTTATCAGCGGCCTTCTCATCACCTGGTTGTTGATTAAAGAGCGTGATGCAACCGGGTCTGTCTCTTTGAGTAATTTTTATATACGGCGCGCCTTGCGTATCCTCCCGGTCTATTATCTTTTGATTCTCACCGTATCAATTCTCAAGGAGCTTGGTTATATTTCTATAGGTTGGCTTGATATTTTCAGCGCATTCACATTCACGCACAACTATTACACACACCTGGTAACGAATGGAGCCCACGCATGGTGGCTGGGCCATACCTGGTCACTTTGTATCGAGGAGCAGTTTTATCTGGTCTGGCCCAGTCTCTTCGCATTTTTGCCGAGAAGATTTTCACCGCGACTAGCCGTTGCCCTGGCCTTCTCTGGTCCTTTGCTGCGTTTGATGAATTATTATTTTTTACCAGCGTTCCGTGGCGCGGAGAACGACGTTTTCCAAACCCGCATCGATATTCTCATGGTCGGGTGCGCAGCGGCATTCCTGCTCAATTCTCCACGATGGCGCGTTCGTATCCACGCCATTCCCGTGTGGCCCACAATCATTTTGACTGCGCTTTTTCTCTTCGGTCTTGAGCCTGTTTTGAGTTCTCTATCTGCGAATCATCCGCTGCTTGTCAATCTTCTACGCTTGACAATGCCGACTGTTGAAGGGCTCGTCATTGCAGCTTCACTACTTGTGCTCATTGCGGGAAAACATGGAGTGGCATTCTGGATATTTAATTTTCCATTGATGAATCACTTCGGCAGGTTGTCATACAGCTTGTACATTTGGCAGCAGCTTTTTCTCGCTCCGGGATCCGCAAAAAATCTGGTTGCACTCTCGTTGCGGATGACATTGATTTATCTAGTCGCACTGTGCTCCTATCATTTTCTCGAACAACCATTTCTCAAATTGCGCAGCCGCTTGAGGCGCGGAGTAGCCGTTTAGAATTCCCGAGAAAATATGGTGGTTGAGCACGATTACAATAGAATGAATTGCACAATTTCCAGAAGCCACAAGAGGAGCGCGTGAATGCGCATACGTGAATTAGACGGGCTACGTGGAGTTGCGGTTCTTGCGGTGGTGGGCGAGCATTATTTCAATTGGGCGCCCTTCACCTTATTCCGCTATGGATGGCTTGGCGTTGACCTCTTCTTCATACTTTCCGGATTTCTGATCACCAGCATATTGCTTGAACTGCGCAGCTCAGAGCATTACTTCAGGGTGTTTTACGCGCGGCGCGCACTGCGGATTTTTCCGCCTTATTACCTGGCGCTGATACTTTATCTGACCACTTCGGCAGCGATGGGACTCAATGTTCCGTGGCGTTTCTGGCTGCAATATTTTTTTTATTACACCAGCCTCTATGTCGGGCAACCAGATTTTGGTCAAGGTGCATTCATAGGCTTCCCTGAAATCCTGATTTATGGACTCGTGGTCCTGTGGTCACTCTCAGTGGAGGAGATTTACTACACGATCTGGGCGCCGATTGTTCGCTTTACTTCGCAGAGGAGTTTTTCGCTTCTGCTTTTCGGAATGATATTACTGGCGCCCGCACTGCGAATCTACTTTCACACGCCTGCATCGCCTGAGGTCTACACTTTCTATTGCAGGATGGATGGCCTTGCCTACGGTTCAGCGATAGCACTGCTGGTCAGCTTCCGGCGCATCAATCCCGATCACTGGTTAACGAAGAGTCGATTTATCAGCCGCGCCGGCTGGATTGTTGCGCCCACTACTCTTGCCTACTGGGTGATCGCCGGCCCCACGACAAGCAGCGTATTGTCGAGTTCACTCGGCATCTCGCTTGCAGACGTGAGCTTTGCGCTCATCACGCTTGCACTGATTGGCCAGAGTGGCAGCAACAAAATCTGGGTTCGATTCTTCCGGCATAAGGCGCTGCGCTCAGTTGGCATGGTGAGTTACACAATGTATCTCTGCCATTATCCGCTTTACAGCGTTTCAAGAAGCATCATACAGAGGATTCATTGGGATCATCGCATCCTCGTTCTTCTGACAGATTTGGTGGCCCTGCTTTTGACCTTCACCGTCTCCTACTCAATGTGGTACCTGGTTGAGTCGCGCATACTCCACTGGAAGGATCGTATTGTCCCGAGTCCGCATCCAAGCCAAACCAATACAGCGATCACGCTAAATCCGCATACCGACTGAATCAATTCAGGAACGGAGTTCAGAAAAAGATTCCGTCATGCGGGTGAATGCTCCTGTGTGGAGAAGCCTCGGGAGATGATTTTCATGGGTGCGGAGTCGGGGATGGCGGAGGCGACGATGAGTTGCCATTGGGTGAGGCCGGAGGGGTCTTCGGAGATTTTGGTGAAGCCGAGTTTGGAGTAGTGGTCGATGACGAGGGCGTTGCGATCGGTGGGGATGTAGGCGCCGGTGAGTTTGGTGATGCCGAGGGTGCGAGCGTGGTTGAGGATTTCAGCAAGGACCATGTGCTCGACTTTGCGGCCGAGGACGCGGCAGCTCATGAGCCAGGTGTCGATGGCCCAACATTTTTCTGCGGCGGGTTCAGATTGATCCGGCGGATTGTCGGGGCGGATGATGATGACGCTGATCATGCCGTTGTCGCCGAAGATGTCGGCGAGACGGACTTGAAGAGTGAAGACGTCCGGATCGTTTTCTGCCTGGAGGATTTCCGGTTCGGTGTAGCGGCGGGTGGTTAGATTGTACTGATTGGATTTGTTGATGAGCTGGACGATGCGGGCGCGACCGGTTGCGTTGAAAGGCTCAAAGGTGATGGTCATCGCGAGCGACTTGAGATAGGCGTCGAGACTTCCTTGAGTGCTGCCGAGTTGCTTTTGGAGGGTGGCGCGTTTGGCGTTGTCCTGATAGAAGCCGGCTCTCTGGAGATCTTCAGAGGCGAAGGTGACGGCTTCAAAATATCCGGCGGCGGCGAGGGTGCGCGCGTACCAGGCGGGGTCCTCGGGGAGTTCGGGGACGGCGACCTGGGGAAGCAGCTTGCGGACGAGGCCGCGCTCGACGGGATTGTCGTCAAGAAAAACCATGGAGTCGAGGCCGAGGGATAGTTCGTTGGCGATGGCTTGAATGTTGGTGGCTTTGTCGAGCCAGTTGGCCTGGAAGACGGCGATGTGGTCGAGCTTGAGAAGCATTTCAGGATGATTGAGGAAAGGCTCGCGGGCGATGGAGTCAGTATTTTTTGAGGAGACGGCGAGAACGATTCCGCGCTGGCGGAGATCGAGTGCGAGACGCTGGACGGCGAGGTGAGCTTCACCGGTGGCGTCGCCCTGTGCAAGCTGAATGCCTTCAAGACCGTCGTCGCCGATGACGCCGCCCCAGAGGGTGTTATCGAGATCGAGGATGAGAGCTTTGCGGCTTTTGCCACGGATGGCGGCGACGGTGCGCGAGAGGTGGTCGGCGTAAAGGGGGATGAGCTCATCAGAGAAAGAAAACTTGGCCATGTTCCAGAGCTGGTGGTTGTGCCAGTTAGCGAGGCCGATGGTTTCAGCGAGGTTGGCAACGTCGAGGAGGAGGTCGCCGGAGGAGAGAGTGAAAGCGGCGAGAGATTGGTTGATGGAATCGAGGAGGCTGCGCAGGGTTCCGGGGAGAGAGCGGTCGAGGGAGCCGAAGAGAGTTTCAGCGGGTGGGGCGAAGGTTTGAAAGATACAGAGAGCGTTTGAATTGGATTTGATGCCGTTTTGGAGAGCCTGGAGATAACCGATGGCGCCGGCGGCAGTGGCTGCAGATGAGTCCGGATCGCCGGGAGTGAGCTTCAAGGGAAGGGCGCGGTAATCGAGTGCGAAGAGGACGGCGTCGGGCTTGGAGGCGTTGACTTTGGAATTGGGAGTGAGAGCTTCCTGCGCGACTTGATCGTAGGAGGGCTGAATGATTTCAAGATCGATGCCATGGCGCGCGGCGGTAGCGATGAGAGCAGGGACGAGGTAATCGATTGTGGAGTTGGATAAGATGGCAAGGCGGAAGGGGATGAGGGGGGCGAGGGATTTGCCTTCAGCGCGGGCGGCGGTGATGAGTTTGGCGAGCTTGGTGAGCTGATTGAGATTGAGGAAGGATGAGGCGAGGGATTGGAGTTCGCGGCCGAGGGGTGAGGTAGAGGTGGAGTCATTGGAAAAAGCGGCGATGGCTTTGAGGCGCGCAGAAAAATCATCGGGTGTGCGTGGGAGCCATTGCAATTCCGCATAGAGTGGATTCATTGGCTGATTACCGTTCCTTGGATTCGGAAGAATGAGATTGAGCGCATGGCTGAGTGGAGTTGGTCAGGTTTGTTCAGGCGCGAGCTTTGATGAGCTTAACGAGGTCGCCGACATTTTCAAGTTTGCCGATTTCTGAGGTTGCGAATTTAATTTTAAATGCTTTTTCTATGGTTAGGATGAGGCGGATGTGGGAGAGGCTGTCCCATCCGTCGACGTCTTTGGCGGAGAGTTGTGGTGTGACTTGGATGGAATCTTCGTCGAAGACGTCTTCGAAGATTTTTGTAAGTTGAGCGTAGATTTCTGGTTCTTCCATTTGCAAGAAGCCTCCGTGTGACTGTGAAGGTAGGATAGCATTTTGCGGAGGCACCTGCGGTGCGGCCAATCGCGACTTCGTCGCAAAAGCAAATGCAAATGCGACGGAATGAATTCGGGCCCACCCTCGCGCTAAAAACAAGCGCGAGAATGGGGCACCCAAATTATTGATGGATGAAGAAAGAACAACTGCAGATCCTTCGACTGCACTTCGCTACGCTGCGTTGCGCTCAGGATGACACGCTAGCTATAAATTCAGAATGACAAGTTATCTATAAATAAAGCGGAGCCAAGGGAAGATTTGGTGTGCTATTCTGCGCGTGTTGAGGTCGATTCCCCGATGGAAGAGAAAACTTTGAGACATAGTGCGCTGGTGCGTGTGACGCATTGGCTGACGGTGGTTGCGTTTGCCGCGCTGCTGGTGAGCGGCGCGGAGATTGTAATCTCGCATCCGCGATTTTATTGGGGCGAGACGGGCAACGTGAACATGCAGCCGTGGATCAACCTGCATATTCCTTCATCGCGAGAATCGGTGCCGACGGGGTATGGGTACACGATGCCGGATCAGAATGGATGGAGCCGTGCGTTGCATTTTCAGTCGGCGTGGCTGCTGGTGCTGACGGCGCTGGCGTATGGAATTGGGAGCGCGAAGAATGGGCATTTCTGGAGGGATATTTTTCCGGCAAGCGGGAAGCGAAGTTTGCGGGCGATGTGGGATGTGGTGAGGCGATCGCTGAAACGAAAGGCGGCGGATGGCGAGGATACGCACGAGTACAACGCGATGCAGAGAGTCACGTATTCGGTGGTGATTTTTGTCTTGTTTCCGCTGATTATCTGGACGGGGCTTGCGATGTCGCCGTCGTTCAATGCGGCGTTTCCGTTTTTTGTGAATGTGCTGGGAGGAAGGCAGACGGCGCGGACGCTGCATTTTCTGGATACGATTTTGCTGGTGGTTTTTTTAGTGGTTCATGTTTGGATGGTTTATCTGGCGGGGTTCAGAAAAAGAGTTTGGGCGATGATTGCGGGCGGTGAGAAAGAGGCGGACGTGACCGCATTGCCGGAGGTGCAGGGATGAGTTTGATTACGCGACGCAGGATGATAACGGGCGGAGTGGCTGCGGTTGCCGGAGTGGGTGGGTTGGCGGTTGCGGCGAGATTGGCGCGGAGGTATGGATTGGTGCCGCCGGATGATGGCGGGATTTATGGGCCAGGCGAGACGATGAATTATGCGGTGCAGAAGGTGCTGACGAGACACACTCCGGCGCGGGAGTTTGCGCGAAGCATGATTTCTGCGGAGCCGTTTGCGAACCCGGTGGCGCCTCCGACGGAGTTGTACAAGAAGTTGTCGCTCAATAATTTTCGAGATTGGCGGCTGAGTGTGGATGGGCTGGTAGCGAGGCCGGGGAGCTTTTCAGTTTCAGATTTGAAGAGCATGGCGAAGAGCAGCCACATTACAGAGACGACGTGCGAAGAAGGATGGTCGTATGTGGCGGAGTGGATTGGAACGCCACTGTACAAGGTGCTGGATGAGGCGGGGATATTGCCGCAGGCGAAGTACGTGGTTTATTTTTCGACGGACCCGGATTGGTGGGACAGCATTGACATGAGCGATGCGCTGCATCCGCAGACGCTGGTGAGTTGGGGAATGAATGATGGTGATTTGCCAGTGAAGTTTGGCGGGCCGCTGAGGATGCGGGTGCCGAAGCAATTGGGGTACAAGAGCGTGAAGTATATTACGCACTTGACGGTGACGGATGATTTGAAGAAGTTTGGGCGTGGTTTGGGATCGCCGGAACCGGAATTTGGGTATGCGTGGTATGCCGGGATTTAACCACCTGCGGTGGGGCTAGCTGCGCCGGTGGCGCAAAGGCAAAGGCGGATCCTTCGATTAGCGCTTTGACACGTGTAACACGCTTGGGTTTCGATCGGAATGGCAAGCGATCAATATTTGACTTACTTAGATTGTTGAATCCCATCTCTCCAATGCGAGAGATGGGGCGCCGGCTTCTGTTTGAGCCAGTTACCTGTTCTGTTTTGTATCGCGGAAAAGCATTTGCAGGATGGCGAGGATGATGGCGGCGATGAAGGCTGGGAGGAAGCTTCTGATGTAGAAGCCGGAGACGAGGCGTGATGCGAGTTCGAGCATCAGCGCGTTGATGACGAGGAGGAAGAGGCCGAAGGTGATGATGCTCAGCGGGAAGGTGACTATCTTGAGGATGAAGCCGAGGGTGGCGTTGAGGAGCCCGATGACGAGGGCGGCGATCAATGCGGGGACGAGTCCGGTGACGTGGAATCCCGGGACGAAGTTCGCAATGAGCATGAGCGCGATGGCGCTGAGGAGCCAGTTGAGGAGAAGACGGAGCATGGGGTGGTCCTTTCAGGGAAAGAGAGTTGATTGCGCTGGCGCTTCAAAGAACACAGATTGCTGTACCTCATCATTCTAAGTGCAAGGGAGGGATTTGGAGCGCAAATTTGAAAATCGAATTTCAATGGGCGGGTAGGGTGTGGGGTTATGTTTTGGCGAGTTGGCGCTGGTTTTATAACAAGAGCAGCAAGCCAGCTTCCGCTGGCGCGGAAATAGCGAGTCAGCAAGTCAGCGGGTACTTGTGCGGATTTGTATAGTTGGCGATTGAAGTGCTGTTGATTCACAGCGGGTCTCCGGTAGACTGCGAAGATGGGTGAGTGGATACATTATGCGACGGCGATGGTGACAGGGGCAGGCGGGCCGCTTGCTGAATGGCAAGTGGCGATGGGATACAGTATTTTTATAGTCAGCTACTTTGTATTTGCGCTGGGCAAATTTCCCGGGATGAAGATTGACCGGCCGGGAATGGCGATTATCGGCGCGGTGCTGATGGTGGCTTTCCGTGTGGTGAGGGCGAACGAGGCGTTGCGTTTTATTGATTTCAGCACGCTGGTTTTGCTTTTCTCGATGATGGTGATTGTGGCGTATCTGCATCTGGCGGGATTTTTTGAGTGGATCACGGAGCAGATACTTACGCGATTGAAGCCCAGGCATTTGCTGCCGGTGATTATTTTTATAACGGGCGTGCTTTCAGCATTTTTTGTGAACGATATTATTTGCCTGGTGATGGTGCCGTTTGCGCTGCTGGCGACAAAGCGGATGTCGCTGAAGCCGTTGCCGTATTTGATTGCTGTTGCGACGTCGTCGAATATTGGGAGCGTGGCGACGATCACGGGCAATCCTCAGAATATGCTGATTGGTTCGTATTCGGGATTGCCGTACCGGGATTTTCTGTGGCACCTGGGTCCGATTGCGCTGATTGGATTGGCGCTGGACTGGGCGGTGATTCGATTGCTTTTCGGCAAGGAGGAAGCGTCGGAACGTGGTGCGGTGTTGAGCGCGGTGGAGCGGCGTGTTTCACCTGGCGAATTGAAGAAACCGGCGGGGGTGAGT
>VFSW01003741.1_pt1 | contig 22818 bp, 24 predicted proteins | sample 5358111 | NCBI WGS metagenome assembly VFSW01 (sample SAMN11554181, study PRJNA540505) | mine drainage metagenome | isolation source: sediment from site ElyBrook_90M | place: USA: Ely Copper Mine, Vershire, VT | collected 2017
GAGCTGGCCGGCCAGGCCGCCGGCCTGCGCCGTCTCGAAGGCCGCTACCAGCGACTCCTTCCGGCCAGACTGAAGCGAAAGGGTCGCCCGTGACGCCGGAGTAGCGGCGAGGGAGTCAACCGGCCTGTCGCTGACCAGACACCTGCCTCTCCGTGACGTTCCCATACTGGCCCCAGACGCTCGAGTTGGAGGACCGAGGGGCCGTGCTGATCCTGATCCTGTTGTGGGGATTGTTCGGGATCGCAGCCGTCGTGTGTTTGTGGCCGGTTGGCAGGCGAATGCCCAAGGAGGCCATCAACGCGACATCTCTCGCCCTCGGCATGGCATTCCTCGCCTGGCCGATCGTAGCTATGACGCTGGACTTCTCGCCGCTATTCACGACCCCGCCGACTACCCTGAACTCCGATGAAGCCGGGCGCTGGACCGCAGCCGCCAGCGCGGTCTTCTTTCCCGCCCTGATCGCCGCCCCGCTTGGTGCCGTCGCGGTAGAGCGACACGCGCGCCTGGGCGGTTTCTTCACGTTCGTCCTGGCACTGATAGTTGCGATCTCATCGGTTTCGGTTTTGCCGACGCTGCTCGGCGAGAGGGTCGAGATCGGCTACTTCTGCATGGGCGCGTGCGGGCCCTTCTTCACGAGCGCCGCCAGTCCGGCGGATCTACCGGCCGGGGTCCAGATGGCCCTCCTCTTTCCATTCGCGCCATTGTTCGAGCCTGTCCCCGTCCTGGTCCTCGCAGCAGGCGTCGCAATCTGGACGGATCTGGTTCGCGCCCTTCAAGCGGGCGCAATCAGCCGACCTGACGAGCGAGTTACGGCGGCGCGGCCGAGCTAGTCGAAGAGCGCCGCCACGAAGGCGTCCGGGTCGAATGGAAGCAGGTCGCCGAGCTTCTCCCCCACCCCGACGTAGCGGACCGGGACGTGGAGCGCGTCTTCGATGGCGAACACGATGCCGCCCTTGGCGGTCGAATCCAGCTTCGTGAGCACGATCCCGGTCAGGCCGACGGTCTCGTTGAACACCCTGGCCTGGGAGAGGCCGTTCTGGCCCGTTGTGGCGTCCAGCACGAAGAGGACTTCCGGCGCCGAGCCGGGCAGGCGTCGATCGACGACGCGGCGCATCTTGGCCAGCTCGTCCATCAGGTTCGACTTCGTGTGCAGACGCCCGGCCGTGTCCGCGATGACGATATCCACGTTCCGCGCGACGGCGGCATCGAGTGCGTCGTAGACCACGGCCGCGGGATCGGCCCCCGGCGCGTGGGCCACGAACTGGCTGCCCGAGCGATCCGCCCAGATACGGAGCTGGTCGATGGCGGCGGCCCGGAACGTGTCGGCCGCGGCGAGCAGGACGGAGGAACCCTCGGCCCTGAAGTCGTAGGCGAGCTTGCCGATGGTGGTGGTCTTGCCCGTACCGTTGACGCCGACCATGAGCATCACGGCCGGCTGGCCGGGCGCTCCGGCACGCGGCCTCCAGTTCGGCTCGGCCGGAAGGAGCCGCGACGCAAGCTCGGCCCGGACGGCGGCTTCGGCGGAAGGGGCGTCGCGGCGGGCACGGGCTCGCTCCACGACGTCGGCGGCAAGCATGCCGCCCAGGTCTCCGGAGATGAGCTGCTCCTCGACCGACTCCCAGTCCTCGTCGGTGGGTCCGCCCGTCCGGAGAATTCCGCGCAACCGCGACATAAAACCGCCGCGGCTTCGTTCCAGGCCCGCGGCCAGATCGCCGGGCGCCACCGATTCGACGGAGACCTCCGGAGCCGCTGCCGCCTGGCCGGCCGGGGCCGCCTGGGCATCCTCGGGTGGCTGGCTGGGCGCGTCGGGGCGGGCGTCGACCGGCCATTTCCAGCCGGCTTCTTCGTCCTCTGGCTCGCGCAGATCGGCGTCGAAATCGGTCTGAGCGGGCTTGTCGTCCTTTGGTTTGCGTCGGAGGAACAGCGTGGGCCTCCCGTCGGCCGCGGCTCTGCCGTGGCGTCAGCCTGCGGCAGCGGCCGCCTTACTGGTCACCTGGTCTGCCAGCTCGCGAGCTTCCTCGAGCTTGAGGCTGATCACGCGGCTGACTGCGTCTTCGCCGACGGTCACTCCGTAGAGCGCGTCGGCGTTCTCGATGGTTCCGCGATTGTGCGTGATGACGATGAACTGCGTCTCGTCGGCCAGGCTTCGGAGCGCGTCGGCGAACCGGCCCACGTTCGCCTCGTCCAGAGCCGCATCCACTTCGTCGAGGACGCAGAACGGGACGGGATGGACTTCGAGCATCGAGAAGAGCAGCGCCACGGCGGTCAGGGCCCGTTCGCCGCCCGAGAGCATGCTGAGCGGCTGGGCCTTCTTGCCCGGCGGCCGGGCCACGATCTCGATGCCGGTGGCGGCCAGGTCGTCGGGCTCGGTCATCGAGAGGCGGGCGAAACCGCCGCCGAACAGCTGCCGGAAACGGGCGTCGAATGCGGTCTCCAGCGCGCTGAAGGTCGATCGGAACTGGGTCGCGATCATGGCGTTGAGCTGCTCGATCAGTGCCCGAGTCTTCGAGATGGCGGTCACGAGGTCTGTCCGCTGGGCCTCCAACCCGTCGAGGCGGAGCTTGATCGCCGAGTACTCCTCCGAGGCGAACGGGTTCGGCGCGCCGAGCTCGTGGAAGCGGCGCCGCAGCGAAGCCAGCCTCGACGGAGGCGGCGGCTCCGCACCGGGGGTCCGCTGCCAGCCCGCCGCCGCGGCATCGAGCAGCTGCTCCAGCTCCGAGTTGGGCTGGTCTGACTCGGGCGGCTCGTCGCCGATCTCGTCGGCGAGGAGCTCACAACCCAGCTCGCCCAGGCCGGCCAACTCCACGAGAACCTGGTCGCGGATGGATTCGAGCGCCATGCGAGCCTCGAGCTCGGCCACCTCGGCCGCCCGGGTGCGATCTTGAGTCGAACGCAGGCGTTCTCGAGCCCGCCCCGCCTCCGCCTCCGCGTCTGCCAGGCGCGACCGGGCTACGGCGGCGGCGGACCTCAGTTCCTCCAGCTCGGCCCGCAAGCCGGCCTCGCGAAGCCCCGCCGCTGCCAGCTCCTCGCCGAGATTCTCGCGCTCGGCCGCGGTCGCCTGCTCCCGGCGAGCAAGTTCGGCCGCCTGGCCGCTCAAATCCGCGATCCGCCGCTCGTCGAGGCTCGCCGACGCGGACGCGCGGGCGCGGCGGTTCTCCGCTTCTCGGCGAATGACCTCCAGAGCGGTCTCTTCGGCGGCCAGCTGATCGCGGCGCGTCCGAAGTGATTCGACGCGCTCCTCCCACTCGTGGATGGCTGCCGCTCGCTCCTCGGCCGCGGTCCGGGCCGCTGGAGTGGCCCCGGCCGCTGGAGTGGCCCCGGCCGCTGGAGTGGCCCCGGCCGGGCCGTCCGCGTCGGCGGTCTGGACGCGGACCGACTCGCGGAGCCGGTCGCGATCCGTTTCGAGTCGGGCGGCCTGCGACCCTCGCCAGGACGCCTCGCGCGAGAGCCCGTCGAGCCTCCGAGTCGCCTGGCGCTCGGCTTCTTCGGCCGCGTGGCGGGCAGCCCCGGCCTTTCGCTCGGCGTCCCGGGCGGCGTCGAGGGCGGATCTGGCTGTTACGGCCGCCGCGGATGCCTCCGCCGCCTGCGCCTGTGCGGTTTCCGCTTCGCCGTTGAGCCGCGACACTTCCTCGGCCAGCCGGTCCAGCTCGGCGCGCCGCTCCAGCAGTGATTCGGAGCGACCCACGGTCACGACGCCGGCGGCCGTCACTACGGCTCCATCGCGGGTCACGACGATCCAGCCCGGGGCGAGGACCGGCTGGACGGCCAGAGCCGCGGCCACGTCCGGGACCCACACCGCATGGGCGAGGAGACGAGTTGCCGCACCCGCCGGATCCGAACGGAGGGCTTCGGCGAGGCGTCCACCGCCGTTGGCCGTCGCCGCCGAGACGATTGCCGCGGCGGCACTCTCGGCCGCGGCGTCGGCGGCCCGGTCGTGACGGCTGTCGGCCAAGGCGGAAGTTCGATCGTGCCGGCCGTCCGTGGCGGCGGTTTCCAGGATGAGGACGCCGCGCTGCCGTTCGAGCGTCACGACGGCGTCGCGGGCCACCACGTAGCCGCGCACGGCCTCGCCCAGTGCCGCCTCCACGGCGACGCGGAAGCCGGCTTCCACTTCCATGCCTTCCGAGAGCGGCCTGCCGCCGGCCCGGCGGGCGGCCCTCGCGATGCCACGTGCTTCGTCGTCGGCGAGCTGGGCCCGGAGGGCTTCCAGGCGGCCGCGCAGCCCCGCCACCCGGCTGCCCGCGGATGCCGCTCGTTCCGAGGTGGCCTGGCGGGCGCCCTCGCAGCGGTCCAGCTCCGTCCTGGCGGCCTCGCGCGCGGCGATCGCGACCTTCTCCTGCTCCGTGGCGCGCGCGAGGGCGGCGCGAGGTCCGGCGACCGCGGCCTCTCCCTCGGCGAGTCGGGCGGTGGCCTCGTCCGCGGCCGCTCGCTCGTCGGCGGCCTGGCGTTCTGCGTCGGCGAGCCGCCGGCGAGCGGTCTCGAGTTCGGCCGCGCGAGCCGCCTCCACTCGGCGGAGCGCGGCGAGCGCCTCTCCCTCGGCCTTCTCGGCAGCGCGGGTGGAGCTCAACTCTTCGAGAGCTTCGGCGAGGGCCCGGTCGGCTTCGGCCACGGCGGCGGTGAGGGCCAGGTCGCGTGCCGGTACCTGCGCGGCGAGCTCGCGGCGCTGGGCCTGGAGATCCGCCTCGGCGGCGGCGAGCTCCTGCTCCAGCCGCGCGCGATCGCGCTGCGCCGCCGCGACGTCGCTCGCGGCGCGGGCGTCCCGCAGCTGTAGTTCCGTGAGGGCCGCCCGCGCCGATTCGTGCGCGGCGCGCCGATCCGCCTCCACCTCGGAGCTGGATGCCAGACCGCGAGCGAGCGCCGCGGCCGATTCCTCGGCTTCTCGCAGCGCGGTCAGGGCCATGTCGGCCTGGCCCCGTCCGGATGCCAGCTGCTCCTGGGCCGCGACGAGGCGCCGGGCCGTGTCGTGCCAGCGGACCCGCGCTCCGGCGATGATCGCCCGACCATACTCGAGGCCGGCGCTCTGGCGAGATGCCTGCTGCTCGGCCTGGGCCGCCAGACGGCGGGCCTGGGGCCGCAACTCGGCCAGGACGTCTTCGACCCGGGCAAGGTTCGAATCCGCCTCCAGGAGCTGCTCCTCGGCCTTCTTCTTGTGGCGCTCGTGGCGCCGGACACCGGCGACCTCTTCGAACAGCGGCCGCCGTTCCTCCGGGCGCAGCGCCAGGGCCTGGTCCACCATCCCCTGGCCGATGAACAGGAAGGCGTTGTCGGCCAGGTGCGCGGCATCCAGCAGGTCCACGAGGTCCTTCAACCGGACGCGCTGCTTGTTGAGCAGGTAGTCGTTCTCGCCCGAGCGGAAGAGGCGGCGTCCCAGTTCTACCGTCTCGAAGTCGATCGGCAGCAGCCGGTCCTCGTTGCCGAAGACGAGCGTGACGTCGGCCATGCCGAGGGCGGAGCGCTTCTCGGAGCCGGCGAAGATGACGTCCTCGGACTTGCGGAGGCGGAGAGCCCGGCCCTGCTCGCCCAGCGCCCAGCGCAGCGCGTCGGCCAGGTTGCTCTTGCCGGCGCCGTTCGGACCCACCACGGCACTGATCCCGGGCCCGAACTCGACGAGCGTGCGCTCGCCGAAGGATTTGAAGCCCTGCAGTCGCAGGGCCAGCAGTCGCGCAGGTGCGGTCATCGCGGCGCTACCGTCTGCCCTACCACGCGCTCCTCCGGCCGCCTCGCTCCGGGTGCGTGGGTGCGCCGTCCGGCGCGGTGCGTGGCGACGCGCTCCCATGCGCGGTCGATGCCGGGCTCGATCCAGTCGCTCGCTCCCGGCGCGGGCGCCCGCGCCCCGCCGCTCCGCCGGAGGCGGCGGCCGGGCGAGCCTCGGCCCTGATCTGTTTGCTCTCTTCGCGCGCTTCGCGTGGAACCGTCGGCAGGATGTCGATGTCCAGCTCGATCCAGGGTTCGTCGTCGGGCGAGGCTTCCGTCGAGCTCGCCGGGGTTCCCGAGACATGCCCCGGACCCGCCTCGGTCTCGGGCTCGTCGGGATCGAATTCGGCCAGCTCGGGCGCGCCTTCGGTCAGGTCGCCGGGCTGCTGGCGAAGCGTCTCGATCGCCCGAGCCGCGGCCGCGGTTTCGGCGACCCGGCGCGAGTGGCCTTCGCCGACGCCGATCACGCGCCCGCCGACGGCCACTTCCACTCGGAAGACCTTGTCGTGGTCCGGCCCCACGGCATCGACAACGTGGTACTGGGGACGCTCACCGGAGAGCCTCTGGGTGAACTCCTGGAGGCGGCTCTTGGGGCTCTTGAGGGCGCCCAGAGGCCGATCGCTCGTCAGCTCGGGCGCGGCCAGGGAGCTCACGAAGTCGCTGGCAGCCTCATAACCGAGATCGAGGTACACGGCGCCCACGAGGGCCTCGAAGGCCGAGGCCAGCAGCCCCGGTCTCCGCCGTCCACCACGTTGTGATTCGCCCTCGCCGAGCAGCAGGTACTCCCCCAGCCCGAGGCGATTGGCCAATCGAGCCAGACCGGTCGTGCTCACGATCGAAGCCCGCCGAGCGGAGAGAACGCCCTCGTCGTCGTCAGGGTGGCGACGATAGAGGGCGTCCGAAATGGCCAGGCTCACGACAGAGTCGCCGAGGAACTCGAGGCGCTCGTTGTGTCCGGCGGCCAGGTCCCGATGCTCGTGCAGGTAGCTGCTGTGAATCAGCGCCTGCTGTAGCAGGTCGAGGTCACGGACCGGGAGCCCCAGCCGCTCGGCGAGAGCGGCTGCGGGGCGCATCAGTCTTTAGGCCGCGTGCTCGTCGATGTAGTCGACGGCGTCCTGCACTGTGCGGATCTTCTCGGCGTCTTCGTCGGAGATCTCGGTGCCGAACTCTTCCTCGAGGCTCATGATCAGCTCGACGAGGTCCAGCGAATCGGCATTCAGATCGTCGACGAACGAGGCCTCCGGCTTGACCTCATCCTCGTCGACGCCGAGCTGCTCGACGACGATCTTCTTGAGTCGCTCGTAGGTAGTGGCCACTGACGCCCTCCTGGGGTTCCTGGGGCTGCGTTGACGGTTACTGCGGCCCCGGATCCGGGGCGCGGCGCGCACCGGCTTCGGAGTCGCGAGCAATCTTCCCGAGTACTCCGTTGACGAGTCTCCGGGCCGGCTCGCCGCTGTAGGTGCGGGCCAGCTCGACCCACTCGGCTATCGCCACCCGGGACGGCGTGCCGGAGTGTAGCACCTCGCCGATGCCGCTACGCAGCAGAGTCCGGTCCATCCGGGCCAGCTGGACGACGGGATACTGGGGGGCGGTACGAGTGATCAGCGCGTCGATGCGCTCGCGTTCGCGCACGACGGCATCCACCAGCTCGCGGGCGAAAGTCGCGGTCGCTTCGTCGGCACCGGATTCCGCGAGATGCCGCTCCAGGATCGACTCGGCCGTCCGCTGGCCGAACTCGGCTTCGAACAGGGCCGCGAGGACGAGCCGTCGGGCAAGCCGATGCGAGTTGATCTCGTCGCTCGACCCGGGCTCCCGCCCGGTCCCCGGGCTTCCTCGCTGTCCGCCTCCCGAACCCGTCTTCTCGGCGCGATCGGTCACTGGCCGTGGCTCCCCACTCCGTCGATCACGACCGTGACTTCGCCGAGCTCGAGCCCGAGGAGCCTCTGGACGGTGGCCGCGATCGCCTGCCTCACCTGCGCGGCCAGGGGGCGGAGGGCCTGGCCCGGCCGGGCCACGAGCCAGACCCGCACCGAGACTCTGCCGTCGCGGACGCGCGCTCTCACCGGCGAGCCGGCGAGGCGGCGGAGTGGGCCCGCGCGACCCACGTTGAGCACGCCGGGGACTTCGAGGGCGGCCAGGCGGACCATCTCGACGATGACTGTGTGACTGACGGTCAGCGGATCTCGAGAGCCCGGCCTGGAGGACGGCTGAACCGACATGGCGTCACTCCCCTTGATTCGGTATTGCGACGGCCGTTGGCGCGGCCGTGGCCTTGACTACGAGGGCAGCTGAATGACGCGGCTGGCCCTTGAACGCTTCGGCGATCAGATCGGGGATCCGGGCCCGGCCGGCCGTCGCACCCGCCTCGACCGCGAACTCGATCATGCGCCTCTTGGCCGATCCGTGAGTGATCAGGACCATGCCCTTGACGCCCAGGAGCGGCGAGGCGCCGAGCTTCTCGTAGTCGAAGAGATTGCGGATGCGGCGGATTGCCGGCTGCATGAACAGTGCGGCGATCATCCCGAACGGGAAGCGTTTGAACTCGCTCCGCCACAGATCGAAGATGAAGCCCGCGAGGCCCTCGAAGAACTTCATCGTCACGTTGCCGACGACCGCGTCGCAGACCCCGACATCCGCCTTGTGCTTGACGAGGTCGCGGCCTTCGACGTTGCCGACGAAGTTGAGCGTCCCGTCCGCGTCGAGCAGGTCCGTCGCCTGCACGATCGCCGCGTCGCCCTTGCCCTTCTCTTCGCCGATCGACAGCAGCGCTATGCGCGGGTTCGGAACCCCCAGCACCTTCTCGGCGTAGATCGAGCCCATGTGGGCGAACTGGTAGAGGTTGTGGCCGGTCGCGTCCACGTTGGCGCCGATGTCGAGGAGCACGAACGGCCCCGTCTGGGTGGGCATCTGGATGGCCAGGGCGGGCCGGTCCACGCCGTGGAGCCGCCCCAGCTTGAGCACTGCCGCCGCCATGCCCGCGCCGCTGTGACCCGCGGTCACGAGGGCGTCGGCACGTCCCTGCTTGAGCAGGTCCATGGCGACCATGATCGAGGAGTCCCGCTTGCCCTTGAGCGCCAGCGCGCCGGAATCGTCCATCTCGACGACCTGGCTGGCGGGCACGATCTCGACGTTCGAGGGAATCGAGCCGCCGGAGCATTCCTCGATGCGTTCGGGGATGCCGACGAGCAACACCCTGTCGGCCGGGTGTTTTCGAGCCCAGGCAAGAGTGCCCGCGACTACTTCGAGCGGGGCATGATCGCCGCCCATGGCGTCGACCGCGACACGGACCGCCCCGCTATCGACCGTGCGAACCGTAGAGAGGTCCACAGGTCTACGCCTGCTGCTGCGGCTTTTCCTGCTTCAGCTCGATGGTCGGCCGGCCTGCGTAGTAGCCACAGTTGGGGCAGACGTGATGCACCTGCTTGGGCTGGTGGCAGTGCGGGCACTCCTCCAGGTGCGGAACGCCGATCGCGAGGTGTGCGCGGCGGTCGCCCTGTCGAGCGTGCGAGACTCGCCTCTTGGGAACACCCATTCCTGTGTTTTCTCCTTTCGCCTCGGCGCGGCGTCAGTATTGCGGGGCCAGATGGCGGGGCCGGGCAAACGCCGAGGCGCGCGATCCAGTCCGTGACGGGGTACACCGAAGCATACCCTGCGCATAGGGCCGACCGCGGAGTTTACCGGGTCCTGGGCTCTCTGTCATCGCGGCCCCATCACCGCGGGATCGCCGGGCCGGGTCAGTCGTCGCCGCGTTCCTCGAACGCTCGCAGGGCCTCCAGGCGCGGATCGATCTCCTCGTCCGGGTGGTCGTGCGGGCCGGAGGCGAGCTCCTGGCCGCAGATCGGGCAGAGGCCGGGGCAGTCGGGCCGGCACAAGGGCGCGATCGGCTCCGCGAGCACGATCGCGTCGCGCACCTCGCCTTCCAGCTCGAGCTCGTGGTGGTCGCTCAGGCGCAGGACGTCCGGCTCGGCTGAGGTGTCGATGGGCGCGCCGCTGGCCAGGTCGATCGTCGGCAGGGCTTCCTCGTCGATGTCGATCTCCACCGGCCAGTCGAGGTCGCGCAGGCAGCGGCTGCAGCTCTGGGCGATCGACGTGTGGAGATGCGCCTGGACGAAGAGGCCGCGGTTGGTGCGGGTCAGCTTGAGCGAGCCCGCGACACCGCTGGTCAGCGAGAGTGGCTCCCCTACCTCGCTCGCGAACTCCGGGTCCGGCTCCCACTCCAGATCAAGAGGCGGCGCGGAGACCTCGAAATCACGCACGGTCCCCGCAGGTTCGGCCAGGAGCCCGGTGACGTTGAAAGTCAGGGCGTCAGTTGCCGACTGGTTCTTCGGCATCCGTCTCTTCGTATTCGTCGGGTTCGAGCTCTTCGACCGGCTCGGGTTCCGGCTCGGGCTGCATCGCGGCGGCGGCGGCAGCTGACGCGGCGGCCTCAGCCTCGGCTCGCCGCTCGTCGAGCAGCTCCAGGCCGCCCTTAATGGTCTTGAGGGTCTTCATCACCTCTCGCTCGAGGCCCACGAGGACCTCGGCAGCGTAGTCGTCCGCGCCGCGGCGAACCTGGTCCGCCTCGAGCTGGGCCTGGCGGATGATCTCCTGGCTCAGCTCCTCGGCCTGGCGAGTCAGCTCACGCTCCTCGATGAGGTACGTGGCCTGTTCCTGGGCGTGGGCCAGGATGTGCTCCGATTCCTCGCGGGCCTGCTCCAGGAGCCTGTCGACTTCGCTGGTGACCCGCCGGGCGGACTTGATCTCCTCTGGAATCGTGACGCGCAGCTGATCGATCCACTCGAGGGCGGCGGCCTGGTCGATGATCACGTTGTTGGTCAGGGGAAGATGCCTGCCGTTCGCGACGAGCGATTCGAGTCGCTCGATCAGGACGATGATGTCTATCGAACGGGCCCTCCTTGGGCGGTCGCAGGGCTGGCGGTTGGCGCGATTATAGACTCCGACCCTTGCCGGCCAGGCGTCTCGACACCGCCGGGGGCACCATTTCGGAAACGTCGCCTCCGAAATGGGCAATCTCCTTGACCAGGCTCGAGCTCAGGTAGCTCTGGTCCAGGGCGGTCATGAAGAAGATCGTGTCGATCTCCGGGGCGAGCTTGCGGTTGGTGTGGGCCCGCTGAAGCTCCGACTCGAAGTCGCTGACCGCGCGAAGGCCCCGCACGATGAAGCTCGCGCCGTTGCGCCGGCAGAAGTCCACCGTCATGCCGTCGAACGACTGGACCTCGATGCGCGCGGCGACGTCGGGCGCGCAGAGCTCGTCGACCGACTCGCGGATGACGCGCTCGCGGACGTCTGCGGTGAAGATCGGCGTGCCCTTCAGTGGATTCACGAGGACGGCGAAATAGACCTTGTCGAAGACAGCGGCGGCCCGAGTCACGACGTCGAGGTGCCCGTACGTGATGGGGTCGAACGAACCGGCGTAGACGGCGATCCTGCTCACTCCACCTCCCGGCCGGCCGGCCGATAGAACGTCAAGGTCGTCTCCCCGAAACGACGGCTCCTGATGGATGCTAACAGCCCGATGGCCGCCGGTGGCGGCGTCCGCCAGAAGTGCTTGGCCACGACCCAGCAATCGGCGGTGAGCAGTGTGGCCGCGCCGGCCGCAAGGGTCTCGAGCGTCGCCGTCATTGCGGCCGTGTCGGCGTAGGGCGGGTCCACGATGACGACGTCGAAGGGCTCCGTAGCGGGCACGAGGCCGGCGGCCGCGTCGTGAAGGAACGGGGCGACGTCCCGGCGGTGGACACGGCCGCGATCCTCCAGATGGGCATGAGCGAGGTTCGCGGCGATTACCCTTGCGGCGGTGGCGTCGCGCTCGACGAAATCGGCCGAGGCGGCCCCACGCGAGAGCGCCTCGATTCCCCCGGCCCCCGAGCCGGCGAAGAGGTCGAGCACGCGCGCGCCTCGAAGATCCGGCTCCAGGATCGCGAACAGGGTCTGCTTGACGCGATCCGACAGCGGGCGGGTCCCCTCCCCCGGCGCGACCAGGCGAGTGCCGCGGGCCGAGCCCGCGATGACGCGTCCCGCCTCAGCCACGTTCGACCCCGCGGCCCGCGGTGTTCCGGTCGCCGGCCTCGGCGATCACTTCACCGTCTTCGGTGAGCGCCTCGCCGGTTTCGGCGAGCACCTCGCCGGCTCCCACCCGGGCGAGCCAGCCCTGCCTGAGCTCGGCGGCAAGGCGCTCGTTCCCGGGCCGAAGCGCGCCGCCCTCGTCCACGAGCGTCTCGGCGATCTCGCGGGCACGGAGGGCGCGCCGACGATCCTCGGGGTCCCGGAGTGAGGCAATCCGGAGCGTCGGCAGGCCGCTCTGGTGCAGTCCGAGCAGCTCGCCCTCCTGGCGCAGCTCGAGGTCCAGCTCGGCGAGCTCGAAACCGTCCGTGTGGGATACGAGAGCGTCCAGTCGAGCCCGGGCCGTGGCATCGGTCGAATCCGAGACGAGGATGCAGTAGGACTGCGCCTCTCCTCGGCCGACGCGGCCGCGCAGCTGGTGGAGCTGGGCCAGGCCGAAGCGATCCGCGTCGAGGATCAGCATCACAGTCGCCTCGGGCACGTCTACTCCGACCTCGAGCACCGTGGTGCCGACCATCACGTCGATCTCGCCGCGCCTGAAGAGATCCATCCGGCGGTCCCGCTCGGCCGCTTTCATCTGGCCGTGGACGACACCCACTCGCGGCGTCGTTCCGGCCACTCCGACGCGGTGGGCCGCCTCGGCCAGCTGGCCCGGCAGGGCCGCGGCCACTTCGTCGGCCGATCGCGCGGCCGACTCCTCGTCCTCCTCCACGAGCGGCACGACCACGAAAGCGCGGTGACCGGCCCCTACCTGCTGGAGGATGCCTCGATATGCGTCTCGCTTTGGGTCCGCGCTGCCGTCGAGGCCCCGGCTATCGCGGACGTCGCTCAGGATCCGCTGGCGCCCGGCGGGCAGCGACCGCAGATCGGACACGTCCAGGTCCGCGAGGAGTATCTGGCCCAGGGTCCGAGGGATCGGAGTGGCCGTCATCAGGAGCATGTGCGGCGCCACGCCTTTCGCGCCGAGCGCCTCGCGCTGAGCGACGCCGAAGCGATGCTGCTCGTCGACGACCGCGAGAGCCAGGTCGGCGAACCGGACCGCCTCCTGGACGAGGGCGTGAGTGCCCACGACGATTCGGCCGCTCGAAAGGCCCATGAGCCCGCGGTCCGCGCTCGGGGCCGCGAGCAGCTCCAGCGCCGCCCGCTTCTCCGCCGCGGGGAGCGAGCCCGTGAGCAGAGTGACGGAGTGGCCGAGCGGCTCCACGAGCCGCCGGAGCGCGGCGGCGTGCTGGCGGGCCAGCTGGCCCGTCGGCGCGAGATGCGCCCCCTGGCGTCCCGCATCCGCCACTACGGCAAGCGCCAGAGCGGCCACGGCCGTCTTGCCCGAGCCCACGTCGCCCTGGAGGAGCCGCATCATCGGCCGCGGCCGGCCCAGGTCCGCCGCGATCGCCTCGACGGCCGCGGCCTGGTCGCCGGTCAGCTGCGCGGCTACGTCCGTACCGGTGCGCGCCCGGAGCTGCTCCGTAAGGGCAGTCTCGACGGCCACGATTCCCCGCGAGATCTGCTCCGCGCTCACGGCCACTGCCTCGCCGACGGCCACTCGCCGCTGGCGGTCGCGGACCACCATGCCCACTTCGAGGGCCAGCAGCTCGTCGAAGCCGAGCCGCCGCAGGGCGGCGTCGCGGGCGGGGAAAGTCTCGGGGTAGTGGGCGTTCTCGAGTGCTGCGGCGATGCCGACGCTCTCGCCGGCGGCCGCCAGAACGTCAGCGCCAAGGTAGTCCGCGTACTCGCGGCCAACGGCGTCGAGAGCCTGGCGGATCGCCCGCCGGAGAGTGGCCGCCGTCAGGCCCGCGGTCAGCCGGTACACGGGCACGATGCGGCCGGCGTGGAGCAGGGCGGAGCCGTCGTCCGGCTGGAATTCGGGGTTGTCGAACGAGGTCGTGAACCCGCGGCGGCGGATCTTGCCGCTCACCACGATCCAATCGCCGTCGTGGAGTCGCCTCTCGACGAACCGCCGTCCGAACCAGGTCGCCTCCACCTCGCCGGTGTCGTCGCCCAGGTAGGCGGTCGTCCGCTGGACGCGCCGGCGGAAGGTCTGCTCGACCCGCAGGCCGTGGACCTGCAGCCGCGCGCTCGCCGGCTCGCCTTCGGGGATGCGATTCAGCTCGCGCGCAGTGCTCAGCGCCCGCAGGTCGTCGTAACGGCGCGGCAGGTAGAAGAGCAGGTCCCGGACGGTCCGGACCCCGATGCGCGGCCCCACGCGGCGCAGCACGGTGTTGCCCGTGAAGCTCGTCCGGCCGATCGGCGTGTCCGGCGTGATCGGCCCGATGGGCGCCGCGACCTTGACGCCACCCCTCCGGGCGCCGGACACGCCGCGCCCGACACCTGACGGCGATTGCCCCCGGCTGGCCATCGGCTACTCGGCCGAGATGAGGTACCGGTAGTGCGGCTGGCCGCCGTGCAGCACCTCGACCTCCACGCCCGGCCGCCAGTCCTCGATCCGCCGGCCCATCGCCTCCGCGTCGGCGGCGTCACCACCGTCACCCCAGTACAGGGTGATCAGCTCGAAGCCCGGCTCGAGCGCGTCGAGAGCGGCCAGGACCACTTTCGAGCGATCGTTGCCGGCGGCCAGCAGGCCGTCGTCGGGGTCCAGGACGATGGTCTGGCCCTTGCGAACCTTGCGCCCGCCGACCACGGCGTCGCGGACCGCTTCGGTGACCTGCAGCGTCTGGATCGCCCGGCCGGCCAGGGTCATCAACTCGGCGTTGGCCGTCGCGTCCCGCTCCGGATCGAGGGCCAGAAGCGCCGCGAAGCCTTCGGCGGCGTTCCGAGTGGGCACTACTCGGACTCGCCGCGAAGTCATCTCGCTCGCCTGCCTGGCCGCGAGGACGACGTTGGGGTTGTTGGGCAGAAGGAGAACCTCTTCGGCCGCGATGCGCTGGACCGCATCGAGCAGCTCGCCGGTGGACGGATTGGCGCTCTGGCCGCCGCGAACGATCGCCGCCACGCCGTAGGAGTCGAAGATGCGGGCAAGCCCCTCACCGGCTGCGACGGCGACCACTGCCAGCGGCACCGTCTCGCCGAGCCTGGGGTCTCCGGCCGCCACGTCGGCGTGGCTGCCGGAGCTGCCGTTCGAGCCGCCCGCGGCCGGCCGGACCTCCGCACCGTAGGTTTCGAGGTCCACGTGCGGCAGCGGCCTGGTTTCGTGCCTGCCGGCGGGCATGCGATGGTCGATCGGAGCGGCGACCGCTTCGGCGGCCTTCTTCTCGCGCACTTCGTTCGATTGCGCGTCGAGGTTCTCGACGGTGATGCGGGTCATGGATCCGAGCGACAGCCCCAGGGCGATCACCTCGTCGGGTCGATCGTTGTGGACGTGGACCTTCACGGCTCGGGCGTCGCCGGCGACCAGAACGGACTCTCCGATCCGCTCGAGCTCGCCTCGGAGGGCCTCCACGTCGAGGGGCCTTTGCCTGGCCCGCAGCAGGAACATCGTCTCGTATCCGAAGGCCTCTTCCGGAGCCTCGGTGAGGAGGTCCGTCCGAATCGCGCCTACGGGCACTGCCCCGGCGCTCGCCGATCGGCGAGCCCGCGCGGCCACCGGCCGCGTCACCCTCTCGTGAAGGTACTCCTGCGCGCCTTCAAGGAGCCGGAACAAGCCCTGTCCGCCGGCGTCAACCACACCCGCGTCGCGAAGGACCGGCAGCAGCGAAGGCGTTTTGGCAACGGCCGCTTCGGCACCGGACACGGCGGCGGCAAGAACCGCCACCAGATCGCCGCCGGCTTCGGATTTCTCGGAGGCGGCCACGGATGCTTCCCGGATGACCGTCAGGATGGTGCCCTCCACGGGCTTGACGACGGCACGATAAGCGATGGCGGCGCCCTGGTTGAGCGAATGAGCCAGGTCCGGACCGTCGAAGCGCTGCTTGCCGCCCAGACCCTCGGCCATGCCGCGGAAGATCTGCGAGGCGATGACCCCTGAGTTGCCGCGCGCGCCCATCAGCGCGCCGTAGCTGATCGCCTGGGCAATCCGGTCAGCCGTCGGATCGGCCACGGCCTCCGCCTCGGCGAGGGCGGCTCGGACGGTGGCGAGCATGTTGCTGCCTGTGTCCCCGTCGGGAACGGGGAAGACGTTGAGGGCGTTGACTTCGTCGACGTGGGCGGCCAGGTTGTCAACCGCCGCATGGAAGGCGCCGAGCAGGGCGCGCCCATCCGCTGCCCGTCGGCTCATCGGCCGGCTCGATCTGTCATGAGTCCTTGCGTCTTCTTCTCCGCCTCGGAGCCCCTTCCGCCGATGCAGTAGTGGTTGTGACCTGTTCCGGCGGGGCCGGCTCCTCGATCGGTTCCGCCCGCTCGATCGCGTGCGCCCGCTGCACTGCCGATGGCTCATAACGAAGTCCGTCCACGTGGATCGCGAGCGAAACCACCTCCACCCCGGTGGCCCTGAGCAGCGAGTAGCGGACGGCGGAGTCGACCTGACGGGCCACCTCGGCGACGGGGATGCCGAACGCGACCTTGAGATACACCTCCAGTCTCAAGCCCCCGTCCGTGCTGAGCCGGATCCCCGGACGGTCGAGCCCGATCCAGCGCAGAATTCGCCTGCCGAGCGACGGATCGGCGAAACCGGTGACTCCGTAGCTGCTCTGGACCGCGGTCCGGACTATGTCGACGATGGCTCGGCGGGTGACGATAGAGCTGCCGGCCACCGAAGGTTCGGGCATGTGCCTGTCGACCTGCTAGCAGTGGTGCGGAAACGGTGTGCTATCATACCGCCCCGTTCGGTCCCGGTCGGGACCTTGAGTTTTTGCGACTTCCGTATTCGAGAGGACCTTATGGCTCGCTCCTGCGCCGTCTGCGGGAAGGTCTCCATGGACGGCTTCAACCCGCAGTCGTCCGGAATGAACCGGGTCCGGGCGCACCGCCGCTACTACCCGAATCTGCAGAAGACCACGATCCAGGTGGCCGGCAGGGCCGTCAAGAAGCTCGTCTGCACGCGCTGCCAGCGCACTCTCTCGCGCGCGGCCATCTGACCTGATCCCCGCTCCGGCGGGCTTCGTTTCGCGAAACACCACTCGGCGTCGGGCAACCGCTCGGCGCCGTTTCTGTGTCTGCGGGCGCGCTACTCGACTCGCTCCCAGATCGACGGCTCCTCGACGAGGCCCCTGCGCTGCGCCTGGGCCTCGGAGCCCCAGGCGCCATGGCTCCAGCCCACCGCCACGATCAGCAGCCCCGCGATCATCATGTCCGGGCTTCGCCTCCAGGCGCCCAGGGCCATGACGGCATCGCCGGCAAGGCGCACCGCCATCGCCTCGGAGGGCATGTGCTCCAGGACGTAGCGGCCGGCCTCGGTCTCCCGCAGCGACTCCACGTCGCACATGGTCAGGACGGCTCCGGAGCCGGCCATCGGAACCAGCAACCGGACCGCCAGCCCGGCCCCCAGCCGGTGCCTCCAGAGCAGAGCGTTGGAGATCAGCGAGGCCGATATGTCCGCGCTGAGCTTGAGCGGATGGACCTGGTGCAGGAGCACGGCGTCGCGATCCATGCGGTGATGCTACCCGGGCGCGGCGGCGCGGTGCCTTTGAGCATCCGAAAGGATCAGAGGCCGGTCCGAGATGCCAGGCCCAGCTCGTCTGAGTCCAGCCAGATGGTGAACGGCCCGTCGTTGACGAGCTCCACTTCCATGTGCGCGCCGAAGCGGCCGCGTTCGACCGCGATCCCGGCCGCGCCGAGCGCACGGCAGAAGTCTTCGTAGAGGCGCTCTCCGAGCTCCGGACCGCCGGCACGGACGAACGAGGGCCGCCTGCCCTTCCGAGTGTCGGCGTAGAGGGTGAACTGGCTCACGACCAGGGCCGAGCCGCCGACGTCGGCGATGGACAGATTCGTGAGCCCGTCCGAGTCGGCGAAGATCCTCAAGGCGGCGATCTTCGCTGCGAGTGCCGCACCGACCGACTCGTCGTCGCCCGGCCCCACGCCGACTAGGATCGCGAGCCCACGGCCGATGGAGCCCGTGACTTCACCGTCGACGCGGACCTCCGCCCGGGATACCCGCTGCAGGAGCGCGCGCACCCTCTCCTCCGGTCAGCGGCTTAGAAGCCCGGCGGCGGAACGCCACAGCCCGCCGAGAATCGCGAGCCACGGCAGCAGGTAAAGCGGGCCATGGGCGCCGTCGAGCAGGTTGAAGGCCGACATCAGCGCGGCCACGACCGCCCCGACCAGAGCCACGGCGAGGCCCTGCGACACCAGGCTCCAGCGAACCCGGCGTCCCAGCCGGTTGAGCGCCCCCGCCTCACCTCCCTCCTCGGCTTCGACGCCCGCCTCTATCTCCTCGTCGGCGATCCGGTTCATGAAGCGCCGAGCCCAGGCCGGGCCGTGCAGGACGGCGAAGTACGCCCCCACGGCATATACGACGCCCCCGACGATGTCGAAGACCCAGTGCTCGCCCAGGTACACGATGGCGAACCAGATGCAGAAGGTGTAGGCGAGCATCAGCCAGCCGGCCTTGCCGAAGGCACGCCGGGCGAACAGGAACGCCAGGAACGGATATGCGGCGTGGAGCGACGGGAATGCGGCCACGTCGTTGGAGCTGATGCTGTACAGGCTGTACGAATAGAAGTAGTTGGAGAAGCCGAAGAAGTTGGTCAGTCCCTGGAAGCCGTTGTCTCGGAGGTGGAGAACACCCGTGACGTAGCCGTACTTGTCGGCCCACCACGGCGGCGCCACGGGGAGCAACAGGAACGTAACGAAGGCTGCCATCGACAGCACGATGAGAGCGGCCACGAAGTCGTAGTAGACGCGCCGCTCGTGGATCCAAAGAAGAAAGCCGATGGCCAGCGGCAGGGGGAAGTGCAGGAAGTAGAAAACGACGGAAAGGGTGGCCAGGTTGTCCGGGCTCGAGGCCGGACCCGAGTGGAACAGGCCCTGCAGCCAGATGGTCGGCAAGCCGCCGAGTCCGATGATTTTCTCGATCGAGATGACGTCCGCGACGTGTATGGGCAGGCCGAACTTGTCCGCGTAGCCGCGCATCAGCTCGTAGGCGAAGAACAGGGCCACGAACGGAATCCAGTCGCGCAGGAACAGCCGGCCGCGGCCCAGGATGATCGCAGCCAGCCCGAACGCGACCACGATCACGTCCGGCGTGACGGAGATCCCCCGGGCGATCATGAGGATGGACAGAAGCACCGCGTAGGCGGCGACCGCCACGAGCAGCAAGCGATCGTTGCGGCGGCCCAGGTGGGCGTGCGGCACGCCCGAGGCCGGAACTTCGGGCGGGGGCGTCTGGCCTGGCTGCGTCAGGGCCGCTTGCCCGGCCGGCCCGCTCGCCGGCGCCGCGATCGGCGGGATCCCGGGCGCTTCGCTCACCCGGCCACTCCCGCCGGGGCCGGCGCGGAGCGGGTCTTGCGGGCCTCATCGGCGAGAGCCTTGATGGCCCGGATCTCGCGTTCGATGTCGTTGCCCTTCTTCCACAGCAGCGAGCCGACAACGAGGACTTCGGCGTGGCCCGCTCCGCAGGTCGGGGACGAGGCCCTGTTGACTCCACCGTCGACGTGGACCTCGCGTGCCGACGGCCTCTCGCCGGGCCTGTCCCGGAAAACGTCGTGAGCCGGGCCGATCTTGGCCGCGGCGTCGTACATGAACTTCTGGCCGCCAAAGCCCGGCTCGACGGTCATGACCATCACGATGTCGAGAAGCTCGGCGTATGGCGCCAGGGCCGAGAGCGGCGTGGCTGGCTTGATGGCCAGTCCGGCGAGGACCCCCGCCTTCCGGATCTTGAGCAGGGTCGGCTCGATGGGTTCCTCGACCTCGACGTGGAAGGTGATCGAATCGCAGCCGGCGGCAATGAACTGGTCCATGTACCGGCCCGGCTCGGAGATCATCAAATGGGCGTCGAAAGGCCGCCTGGTGGCCGGGCGCAGTCGCTTGATCACGGTCGGCCCAAAAGTGATGTTCGGGACGAAATGGCCGTCCATCACGTCCAGGTGGATTCGGTTGGCTCCGCCCTTGACGGCGAGCCTGGTCTCCCGACTGAGGTTGGCGAGATCCGAGTCGAGGATGCTGGCGCTCACCTGAGTTCGGCGTCCCATCAGAGCTTGCCTTTCCTGGCCACCGAGAGGCCGGCCGGCTCTCCGACGGCCCGGGCAAGGTCGGCGCCCAGGTCCGTCGGTGCCCGGTCCCCTCGCAGCGCCGCCTCGCTGGCTCGGAGGATCGTCTCGCGGCGATGGGCAACCGCCGGGGCCGACGGCTCCCCTGCCCTGTCGGCGGCGAGCTGGCCGCAGGCCGCTCCCGCATCCTGGCCGCGATTGGCCCGAACCGTTACGCCGATGCCGGCCCGGCGGACGCGCGCGGAAAACCGCTCGATCCGGTCGGCGCTGCTCGCCTGCCAGGGTGTGTGCGCCACCGGATTCATGGGGATCAGGTTCACGTGGGCCAGGTCACCTCGAAGCAGGTCCGCCAGCGCGTCGGCGTCCACGTCGGTGTCGTTGACTCCGGAAATCATCACGTACTCGTAGCTGATCCGCCGGCCGGTGACGCGAGCATGATCTCGCGCCGCCGCAACGACCTCGGCCACCGGCCAGCGCCGGTTGAGCGGCACAAGAACGTCGCGGAGCGGATCTCGAGCGGCGTGGAGGCTGACTGCCAGCGTGAACTGCGGCCCCATGGCCGTAAGGCGGCGGATGCCGGGCACCACTCCGGACGTGGAGACGACGATGTGGCGAGCACCCAGCCCGAAGCGGCGCGGATCTGACAGCGCCGCGACGGCCTCGAGGACCCGGTCGAGGTTGAGGAGCGGCTCGCCCATGCCCATGAAGACCACGTTCGTCAGGTGGCGGCCCGCGGCGGCCAGCCGCAGCGAGGCGTGGCGGACCTGATCCAGGATCTCGGCGGTCTCCAGATCCCTCGTGTATCCGAGCTCGCCCGTGGCGCAGAACGGGCATCCAACCGCGCAGCCTGCCTGGCTGGATATGCAGAGCGTGTGCCGCTCTCGATGAATCGTTCCCGGCCCCGAGAAGCCTCGCGCGGGGTAGTGCATGAGCACCGACTCCACCATCGCGCCGTCCGAGAGCAAGTGAAGCGTCTTCTCGGTCAGGCCGCCGTCCGAGACGGTCACCTCGTCGGCTTCGATCGTGTCGATTCGGAATGCTTCCGCGAGCGCGGTCCGGAGCGCCGCAGGCAGGTTGCGAAGCTCATCGGGCGTCCGCGCATGCTGGCGCCACAGCGACTCCAGGATCTGCCGCGAGCGGTAGGGCGCCTGGCCATTGGCCGTGAGCCAGGCGGTCAGGGCCTCGCTCTCGAGGCCGGCCAGGCCGGGCCTGCCGTCCGTGGCGGGGCGCCGCGCCGCAGGCGCCAGGCGAGTGCCCGAGGGCGGAGTATGCGCGGGATTCTCGGGCCCGAGCGGGTTTGGAGGGGCGCCGGCGGAGGAACCGGGCGCTTCGACGTGACTCACGGAGCCCCGATTATCGCATGACGGCACGGACTGCCTGCGGTCCAGTAACGCCCGCTCACTCCGCGCGTGCGTCGGCGAGGGCGGGATAGCCGCGCAGCAGCTCGGCGCCGCTCATGCGCCGCTTGCCCGCCAGCTGGACCTCGTCGAGAAGGAGACGCCCGCGGGCGGTAGTCAGCGCGAGGCAGTCGCGATCTCGAACCAGGCGCCCCGGCTGTCCGGCAGAGCCGACGGCTGGCTCGTCAGCCGAGCCCGAAGACTGCTCCGCGGAGTCGGACGCAGGGGCGTGGGTGGAGTCCACCGGGAGGACCGAAACCGCGTAGACGATGAGCCGGCCACTCGGAGTCTCGAGGAAGCTGCCGGGCCACGGCTGGTAGGCGCGGACCTGCCGCTCCAGCTGATCGGCCGGCCTGCTCGGGTCCAACCGCCCGTCGTCGCGACGAAGCGGCCGCGTGACGGTGACACCACGGGCCGGCTGCGGTCGGGGCGCCAGGCGGCCGGCGAGCCAATCGGGCAGCGCGCGGCGGATGAGGTCTGCCGCCACCGTCGCCGCCCGATCCTCGAGCGTCACGGCGGTGTCATCGGGTCTGACTTCCAGCGGCGCGGTCGCCACGATCGGGCCGGCGTCCATCTCCGGGGTCACGACCATGAGCGAGACCGCCGATTCCCGATCGCCCGCGAGTATCGTCGCGGGTATCGGCGCGGCGCCGCGATGCCTCGGCAGCGCCGAGGGATGGAGGTTGAGAAAGCCTCGCGGCGGCAGATCCAGCAGGGCCTGAGGAATCAGCTGGCCGTAGTCCGCGAGGATCGCCAGATCCGGGGAGAGCGCGGATATCTCGGCGATCGCCTCGGGACGTCGGACACGGACTGGCTGGAGAATGGGCAGACCTAGCTCGCGGGCTCGAGCGGTGACGGGCGTCGGCGTGACGACGGCCTTGCGACCGACCGGGCGATCCGGCGCCGAGACGACGGCCACGATCGAGATGCCGGGCAGGCCGGCGAGGGAATCGAGTATCGGGACGGCGAAAGAGCCGCTGCCCAGGAAGATGGTCCGCGTCGCGCCCGCGCGTCCGGCCGGCTTCACGGTCGAAGGGTCGGCCGCGGCCTCCATCAGGCCAGGGCTGTCGCGGCGGCCCTGGACGGTTCACCCTCCTCGTCACCCTGGGTGACGGGGATCAGCTCCTCCATCGAGTCGAGGTAGTCGATGTAGAGCTTGCCGTCGAGATGGTCGATCTCGTGCTGGAAGGCGCGCCCGAGCAGGCCGGTGCCGGAGACCTTGATCTTCTTGCCGAAACGGTTCTGGGCCACCACCCAGACCTTCTCGCGGCGCGTGACGTAGGCCACGTAGCCCGGGATCGACAGACAGCCTTCCAGGTCGCGGTCGTCGCCCTGGCTCCTCACGACTCGCGGATTTACGAGCTCGTGGAGCTGCCCTTCGACGTCGACCACACAGGCGCGGACCGCCTCGCCGATCTGCGGGGCGGCGAGGCCGGCACCCGGGGCCTTGCGGACCGTCTCGGTCAGGTCGTCGAGAAGCTCATGGATGTACTTGCCGAACGAATCGACGGGCTTGCCGACCAGCCGCAGCCGCGGGTCTCCGAGCAGGACTATGGGACGAACACTCATGGTTCGAGTATACCGGGAGCGGCCGGCTCGGCTTCCATCGCCCATTCGGGTGGTGCGCTCGC
>VFSW01003742.1_pt1 | contig 22814 bp, 21 predicted proteins | sample 5358111 | NCBI WGS metagenome assembly VFSW01 (sample SAMN11554181, study PRJNA540505) | mine drainage metagenome | isolation source: sediment from site ElyBrook_90M | place: USA: Ely Copper Mine, Vershire, VT | collected 2017
ATATTACATGGAACTGTGGGAAGGCTATGTTACGCCAGGGTTAAAAGAAGGGGCATTCGTTAACAGTTTGCTTAGTACCGCATTCTCTTTAATAAGAGTGTTAGCGTCGTCTGGCGAGAAACGAAGAGGACGGAAATCCTCGCATGGCTAAGCGCTGAGCGGCGCTGGTCTGTTGGCATTTACAAGGGCAGTCCTAATTTTATGGCTATGGCGTGGCGGCTTCGCGCCACGACGATCGGCGGATGGCGGAGTAAGTCGTTCCAAAAGCCGGATCGCGTGAATGCCGGGAAGCGGGCCGTGCTGGCAGCAAGTAGATAGTCCGCCAATCCGTTCGAGGATCGCGCTGGAGGCGGTGTTCTCCATCTGCCATAATCCAAAGGGATAAGCGGCGTATTCGACCGAAATTACGACGGCCACGAATGAACTTCCGGATCGACGGCACATGGATTGTGACAATGCGAATGCGCGCGCCGGTTCGCGGGCATGGCCTGCGCTGGCGCTGGTATTTGCTCGTTCTTTTTGCGATTCCTTTTTGTCTTACTGCATGCGGCAAGCAAGAGCGCGTGTCCGCCAGCGCCCGCGAGATTCAAGTCGGCTCCGATTTAGCCGCCGAGCAGATATTGAATCGCCATCTGGAAGCCGATCCACGCTCGATTGATCCGTCGCTCGCCACGGACGTAGTGAGTCAACGAGTTCTCGACGATCTCTTCGAGGGACTGGTTACGCTCAGCGAAGAGGGGCGCACCGTTCCTGGGGTAGCTACTTCTTGGGAAACAAGCGCGGACGGAAAAACCTGGACATTTCATCTCCGTGAGAGCGCCCGTTGGTCCAACGGCCAGCCCGTCACGGCGCAAGATTTTATCTACGCCTGGCGCCGCCAGGTGGATCCCGCAACGGGATCGGAGTACGCGCAGGCACTGGCGCCCATTGAGAATGCGATGGATGTAGCCGCGGGGAAAATGCCTCCGGACAAGCTGGGGGTTGAGGCCCCCGGACCCCATACTTTAGTGGTCCACCTGAACGCGCCGACGCCTTACCTGCTGGCGCTTCTGACCAACGCATATTTGGATCCGATATATGAACCAGCGGTAAAGCAGTGGGGCGATGGTTGGACGCAACCGGGGCATATGGTTTCGAACGGGGCCTTTCTTTTGTCGGAGCGCGTCATTAACGGGCACACTACGGTCGATAAAAATCCCTATTATTGGGACGCCAATCGAGTGCGGCTATCGAAAGTGATCTACCATTCCATTTCCGATAACGGCGCCACGACGGATCAGTATTTGGCGGGCAACCTCGATTTCACGAATGGATTGAATGTGTCGGACATGGATCGACTGCGGAGAATTCTCGGGAGCCAAGTCGTGCTTTCCCCCAGTTTCGCCACGGCAATGTTTGGTTACAATCTTTCGAAACCTCCGTTTGCGGGAAACCCCAAGTTGCGCCTGGCCCTCAACATCGCTTTGGATCGCGACATTCTTATGAAGTACGTCGAGCACGGCGTCGGAATCCCCGCTTACAACATGATGCCCCCGCTCGATGGATACGTTCCCGCCGTTCCCGATTGGGCGGACCTTTCCGACGACGCGCGCCACGCCTTGGCTCGGAAACTCTATCGGGAAGCGGGGTACTCGGACGCTCATCCGCTCGAAGTGGTAATCACTTATGCAAGCGGCGGGCCGGGCACGCGCCGCTTCATGGAAGCTCTATCGGCCATGTGGCTGATGAATCTAGGCGCGAAGGTTCAAATCTACAACGTGGAGTGGAAGGTTCTCTTGCAATCCGTTCAAATGAAGCAACCCGTCTTTTATTGGGATGCTTGGGTGGGAGACTTTCCCGACCCCTTCACCTATATGCAACTTTTTCAGACTGGCTTTGGAATGAATTACGGCAATTATTCCAATCCCCAGTATGACGCTCTGGTGGACCAGGCCAGCAGCATTAACGATGCCGCCGCGCGCTCTGCATTGTTCCATCGGGCCGAAGCGATCCTGAATGAGGACGCGCCATTGCTGCCCGTGTATTTCTACGTGAACCCGCACTTGATTAAGCCCTACGTGAAGGGCTGGCAATCGAATATCACGGATCGCAACCTGTCGCGATACATGTATATTCTGGCCCATCGGGAGAGTTAATTTGCTGCGCTACGCGGTTTCACGGGTGCTCGGGGCCATCCCCACCATACTGGTCATCATCACGCTGTCGTTTTTGCTGCTGCACGCCGCGCCGGGCGGCCCGTTCGATTCGCAGAAAAAGATTCCACCGGAAATTAAGGCCAACATCGAACGCAAGTATCACCTCGATGAGCCGCTGTACGAACAATATCTCCGCTATCTCGCGGGCATTCTCCGCGGCGATTTCGGCCCGTCCTATCAATATCGCGACACCACCGTGAACGAAATCGTCCGCCAGGGCTTTCCGATCGATATCGTTATCGGAGGCTGCGCCCTGGCCGGCGCGCTCCTTGTCGGATTGCCGATCGGAATCATGGCCGCGCTGCGGCGCGACACCGCTTGGGACCACGTGTCGATGGGAGTCTCGATGATCGGAATTTCCATCCCGGTTTTCGTGGTGGCCCCGATTTTGATCCTGGTGTTCGCCGTGAATCTTCATTGGGCGCCGGCGGGGGGCTGGGGGACGGGTTCGCTAAGGAATGTGATTCTGCCGGCCGCCGCCTTGGCGGCTCCTTACATCGCCTACGTGGCGCGTCTGATGCGCGGCAGCATGGCCGAGGTTCTGAACAGCCCGTTCATATTGATGGCCCGCGCCAAGGGCGTGCCCAAATACCTGGTGATCTTGCGGCACGCGATGAAGCCGGCCCTGATGCCTTTGGTTTCGTTCCTGGGTCCGGCGGTCGTCGGCGTAATCACCGGATCGATCGTGATCGAAACAATTTTCGGGCTTCCCGGAATTGGCCGAGCCTTTGTCGACGGAGCGCTCAACCGGGATTACACGCTCGTGCTTGGCGTGACCATCCTGTATGGCGTGCTCATCGTGCTCTTCAACCTTTTGGCGGACTTGAGCTATTCCCTGCTCGATCCGCGAGTGCGCTACTGATGGCTTTCACCACGGAAGCGCCGAATACTTCCGCCGCGCCCGCCGGGCGCAGTCTTTGGCAGGATGCGTTCGCCCGCTTGTTGTATAACCGAACCGCCGTGGCCAGCGGGATTGCGCTCGGCGCGATCGTGCTGGCTTCGATTGTGGTGCCGTGGATTTCTCCCTACAACTATTACACGCCGCAGTGGGCGCTGTTGAATGCTTCTCCCACGTGGCACGGCGGGCATATTTTTGGAACGGACGATTTGGGGAGGGATCTGCTGGTTCGCGTGATGTGGGGATGCCGCGTCTCGCTGTTGATCGGGACGGTGGCCAGCGTCGTCAGCGTGGCGATCGGCGTTTTGTGGGGAGCGACGGCGGGATTCGTCGGCGGGCGCGTTGATTCGTTGATGATGCGCATCGTGGATATTCTGTACTCGGTGCCGTTTATCCCGTTCGTCATCGTGCTGGTCGTCATGTTCGGCAGAAATCTGCTTCTCATTTTTGTGGCGATTGGCGCGGTATCGTGGCTGGACATTGCCCGCATTGTGCGCGGCCAGACGCTCTCACTGAGAAACAAGGAATTTATCGAAGCCGCGCGCGCGTCGGGAGTTCGCGGGCCGGCGATCGTCACGCGGCATCTCGTTCCCAATCTCATGGGCATCGTCGTCATTTATGCGACGCTCACCGTTCCCTCGGTGATTCTTTTCGAGGCATTTCTGAGTTTTCTCGGCCTCGGCGTGCAAGCGCCCATGACTTCGCTGGGCGTGCTGGTGTCCGACGGCGCGAGCGAATTGCAATCCTATCCTTATCTGCTGTTCATTCCGGCGCTTTTTCTAGCCTCGATCGTGTATTGCCTAAATTATATTGGGGACGGGCTGCGCGACGTGCTCGATCCGAAAGAGCGCTGAAATGGCCGACGCCCCACTTCTCGAGGCGCGCAAGCTGAGTGTGGAGTTCGCCACTCGCGAAGGCGTCGTTCGCGCCGTTTCCGAAGTGGACCTGGACCTGGCTGTGGGCGAAACGCTGGCCATCGTGGGGGAATCCGGCTCGGGGAAAAGCCAAATGCTCCTGAGCATGCTTGGTCTGGTCGCCCGAAATGCGCGCGTTACGGGAAGCGCGCGATTTAAGGGCGAGGAACTATTGTCCGCTTCCGAAAATCGCCTGAATCAAATTCGCGGCTCCGGCATTGGGCTCGTCTTCCAGGATCCCATGACCTCGCTCAATCCCTACCTGTCCATCGGCCTGCAATTGACGGAGCCGGTGCGCATTCACAAAGGCGCGAATCGCGCCACCGCTTCCGAGCAGGCAATCGAAATGTTGAAGGCCGTGCACATAACGGAACCGGAGCGGCGCATGCAGCAGTACCCGCATCAGCTTTCAGGAGGAATGCGGCAGCGCGTGGCCATCGCCATGGCCCTGATCTGCCGGCCCGAAATCCTGATCGCGGATGAACCCACCACGGCGCTCGACGTAACCGTGCAGGCGCAGGTGCTTTCCCTTTTGCGAGAGATCCGGCAACGGTTTGGCACGGCGGTGATCCTCGTGACGCATGACTTGGGCGTGATTGCGGAATTGGCCGACCGGGTGAATGTGATGTACGCGGGGAAAATAGTGGAAAGAGGATCGGTCGAGGATATCTTCTACCATTGCCGCCACCCTTACACCGAGGCGCTGGAACGCTCGATTCCACAATTCACTGAGGTGCGGCCCGCGCGATTGACTGCTATCTCGGGCAATCCGCCGAATCCGGCGCGCCTGCCACCCGGTTGCGCGTTCGCTCCTCGCTGTCCATATCGTCTGGACGTGTGCGACCAGAGAGTGCCTCCGCTGGAAAGCGTTTCGCCGAACCACGCCAAGGCGTGTTTCTATGAAGGCCCGCTCGGAACGGCCGCGGAACGTTCCGCATGAGCGAGCCTATCGTTTCGGTCCGCAATTTATGCGTGTACTTTGAAGTCGCGGGCGACGGATGGTTTGGCGCCCGGAAAGTCTTGCGCGCCGTCGACGGAGTAAGTTTCGACCTGGACCGCAGCGAGACGCTCGGAATCGTGGGCGAATCGGGTTGCGGAAAATCCACGCTGGCCCGCGCGGTTCTGGGATTGGTCCGCATTACTTCCGGTGAAGTGCGTTTCATGGGTCGGGATTTGGCTCATCTCGACCACGAAAAATTGCGCGAGCAGCGCCAGCATCTCCAGATCGTTTTTCAAGATCCACTTTCCTCGCTCGACCCTCGCATGAACGTCGGGCAGATCATCGCCGAACCTCTGCGTTCCTTTTTCCCCAGGATGTCTCGGCTGGAGCGGCAAGCGAAGGTCGTCGACATGATGCGCCACGTTGGCCTCTTGCCGGAGCACATTAACCGGTATCCGCACGAATTTTCAGGAGGGCAGGCGCAACGAATCGGCATTGCCCGCGCGTTGATCTCGCAACCGGAAGTCGTCGTTTGCGACGAGCCCGTTTCGGCGCTGGACGTTTCCATTAAGGCCCAAATCGTGAATTTGCTCGCGGACCTGCAAGCCGAGTTTGGCTTATCCCTGTTGTTTATTGCGCACGATCTGGCATCGGTGCGTCACGTCAGCCATCGCGTGATGGTGCTTTATCTCGGCAAGGTGATGGAGCTGGCGCCGTGGGACGAAATTTATCGCGCGCCGCGCCATCCCTACACGCAGGCGCTGATCCAGGCCATTCCGCCCGCGGACCCGAGGCGCGCGCGAGCCAATCCCGCAAAACCTCTGGGCGGAGAACTTCCTTCGCCGATTGCGCCGCCGTCCGGCTGTGTGTTTCGAACGCGGTGCCCTTACGCGGTCGAGCGCTGCTCGCAAGAGGAACCAATTTTGCGCCAGATCGGCAAAAGTCTCGTCGCCTGCCATCTTGCGGAAGAGATTCCAACCCCCGCCTGAACAGCTCCTGAATCGCAGATCGGCGTTCGATGCGTTTGAGCCCTATCCGAGTAAACAGAATCTAACCTTGCGCTCCGCGACCCTCCTGTTATCGGGGAATTGCCGCAAGTTTTGCGAGCCGAGGTATCGGCTCCGGGTTTCGGCGTGGACGCCGGCGCCGGGGTGTTTGCCCTTACCTAACCTTACCTAAATTACCCAAATTTGACTGGTGGCTTGGCGGCGGCGCTGGACTTGCGCCGAATCGCAAGCTCTAGGCGAGCGCAGCTGCGTTCTCGGATAAGAAAAAGAGGTGGCGAGAGATCACGGGATTCTGTGATTGCCATCACATACGCATACAGCGTTACAGGAACAACATAGTGCCGAAAGGGGAACTTATGAACGCTACTGCTGCTCGGACTGAGGCAACCGGTAAGGTATCGATCATCATGTTTAGCGGCACGGCCGACAAGTTCATCCCGCTGGGCGTCCTCGCGCAAGCGGCGGCCGCGATGGGTATTCAGGTGAATATTTTTGTGACGGGCTTCGCATTGCGCGGATTCACGAAGACGCATCAAGATCTGCCGTTTCCGGCGGAGTTTGCCGCGATGGCTCCCGCTCTCGAAAAAGGAATGCAGGCGGCCCATGTGGCCTCGTGGGACGCAATGCTGCGCCAGGCCAAGGAGTTGGATGCGAAAGTGTATGCCTGCTCGATGATGGCCGGCGTGATGGGGCTCAAGAAAGAAGACTTTAGCGATCTCATCGACGATGTCGTCGGGGCGGCGACGTTTCTCCAACAGTCGGAAAACGGCCAGACCCTGTTCATTTGAGGTGCAATCATGGCAACGGAAACGGCAAAACGGACGATGGTCGATTCCCGGGGATCCGCATGCCCGGGTCCGATTACCGATCTGGCGCTGGCGTACCGGCGCTCAAAAGTCGGCGACGTGATTGAACTGTGGGCCACCGACCCAGGCGTGAAAGCGGACGTGCAGGCATGGGCCACGAAGACCCGTAATGAGATCGTGTCGATCGAGGATCAAACGGACAAGATCGTCGTGGTCGCTCGAATTTTAAGGCGGTGATGCGATGAAAAAAGTTCTGATTCTCGGTGGCGGGACCGGGGGCACGATGCTCGCCAATACGCTCGACAGGCGGCAGTACGAGATCACGGTTCTGAGTTCATCGCCGCTGCACATGTTTCAGCCTGCCTTACTCTACGTGGCATTCAAAAATTCCAAGCCGCGGATGATGCGCGAGGAGCGCAAGCTGCTTCCTCGTCATGTCAAGTTCGCGCAAGAGATGGTCACGCGGGTCAATTTCCGGGAACGCGTGGTCAGCACCAACAGCGGGACACAGTACAACTACGACTACATTGTGCTGGCCACGGGTGTTCGGACGGACCCATCGCAGATTCCCGGTCTTGCCGAGGTGAACGCTCAGTTCGGCGATTACCATTCAAGCGTCGAGCAAGCGTCGAAGGTGTGGAGGTCCCTGAATGCGTTTCGAGGGGGCACCATCGTGGTTGGGCAGAGTTCCCCTATTATCAAGTGCCCACCGTCGCCTGTCGAAGGAATCCTCTTGGCGGAGGAGTTGGTACGGAAGAGAGGGCTGAAGGATAAGACCAGGTTTGTTTACTTCACGCCTTATCCACGAGCCTATCCCGCGGAGCCGATGAATGAAGTAATCGAACCGATCCTGAAAGAGAGAGGGATCGAGAGCTTCACTTTCTTCGACGTGGACCGCATCGATCCTGCAACCCGAACGATTTTTTCGATTGAAGGGGATCGGATCGAGTACGACTTGCCAATTATCGTGCCGCCGTTTGCCGGCGCGGCTATCGAGTATGAGCCGGCCGAGGCTGCCGACGCGGATCGGCTTATAGTGGTCGATAAAACGAGTCTTTCCATTCAGGGCGTGGACGGGGCTTTCGCTCTCGGGGATTGCACAAATCTGCCGACGTCGAAAGCGGGCGTGGGGGCGCATCTCGAAGCCAAGGTGGTCGCGAACGCGCTGAGGGGTGCGCCGTCTGCATTCAACGGCAGAACGCATTGTCCGATGGACATCGGCTATGGCAAGGCGACGTTCGTCATTGGCTCATATACTGCGCCCGTTGCGAAGTATCCGCCGAGCCGGCTCAACCACTTGATGAAAATGATGATGGCGCACATTTATTGGTTGAGTCTGCGCGGCGTTCTCGAGCCAATCTTCGACTGGTACTTTGCGCACACCGCTCCAGAGAAGCTGGCTCGGCGCGCCTCTCGACATGCCAAGGCGTCGCACTTGCCGGCAGTCAAATAGATTTTGCCGGGGATGCAGCTGCGCCGGAACTTTTGTGACGCATCGTGAGGGGCAAGCAAGGCGACGTCGAGAAAGGGCGGTGAAACATGGGGCGTGGAGCGAATGTCCCTGACGCGTTGGAACATCGCGGGGTCTCTCGCCGTGAGTTTATGGATTTCTGCAGCGCCATGGTGGCGACTCTGGCGTTACCGTCACGATATCTGGGTGCGGTGGCACAAGCTTTGGAACGCGCAAACCGCCCTGTGCTCGTCTGGCTCGAGTTTCAGGATTGCGCGGGCAATACAGAATCGATGTTGCGATCCGGCCATCCCGACGTGGCCGAAATTGTGTTGGAACTTCTCTCCTGGGAATATCACGAGACCATCATGGCCGGTGCAGGCAAGCAAGCGGAAGACGCGCTCGAACGCGTCGTCCGCGAGCATGCCGGCGAATACATCGCCGTGGTGGAGGGAGCGATTCCCACGGCGGACGGAGGCGTCTACTGCACCATTGGCGGCAAAACCGCGCTGGATATCGCGAAGCGCGTTTGTAGCAATGCCGCGGCAAATATTGCCGTGGGCGCGTGCGCATGGGACGGAGGACTGGTGCGAGCCAATCCGAACCCGACCGGTGCGGTTGGTTTGCAGGAAGCGGTGCCGGGGTTAAAGAACCTTATCAATTTGGGAGGGTGCCCTCATAATCCCGCGAACACGGCCGCGGTCCTCGTGCACTATCTGACATTTCATGAGATGCCCGCGCTCGATGAATACAGAAGACCGCTATTCGCTTACGGCAACATCATTCATGACCAATGTGAACGGAGAGCTCACTACGATGCCGGCCGTTATGTCGAGGAGTGGGGGGATGAAGGCCACCGAAAGGGCTATTGCCTTTACAAGATGGGCTGTAAAGGCCCGGAAGCCACATATAACTGTCCCACCGTGCGCTGGAACGATGCCACGAGCTGGCCGGTAAAGTCGGGGCACGGCTGCATTGCGTGCGCTTCGCACCGCTTTTGGGATACGAAATCGCCTTTCTACAAAAGATTGCCATCGGTCCCTGGGTTTGGCGTGGACGTCACGGCGGACCAGATCGGATGGGTCGCCACCGGAGCGATTGCCGCAGCGATGGTGGCCCAAGTGGCTGGCAATATGGTGCGCGATAAAATGCGCCCGAAGAAGACAAGGGACGACGCGGACAAGCCGACGGATTCTCGCGTAGCTTAGGAGGAATCAATGGCGCGGATTGTGGTCGATCCTGTCACCCGAATCGAAGGGCACCTCCGCATCGAAGCGCAAGTGGAAGGCGGTATGATCGCGGATGCGTGGAGTTCCGGCACGATGTTTCGCGGGATCGAGTTGATCTTGCGGGGCCGCGACCCGCGCGAGGCATGGATCTGGGCGCAGCGCATTTGCGGCGTGTGCACGATGGTTCACGCGCTCGCCTCGGTTAATGCGGTCGAGGATGCCCTGGGCATCGAAGTCCCGGACAACGCCCGCCTCATTCGAAACATCATCGCGGCAACGCAGACGGTGCAAGATCATGTGATTCACTTTTATCATCTGCACGCGCTGGATTGGGTGGATGTGGTTTCCGCGTTGAAGGCGGACCCGGCGAAGACGTCGCAACTTGCGGAATCGATTTCCGATTGGCCTTTGTCGAGCGAGAAGTATTTCAAAGGCGTGCAAGACCGCGTCAGCGCTTTGGTCGCGAGCAAGCAACTGAGCCTGTTTGGCGCGGGTTATTGGGGCCACCCCGCTTACCATCTGCCGCCCGAAGCAAACCTCATGGCGGTTGCTCATTACCTGGAAGCGTTGCAGTTCCAGAAGGAGTTCATTCGGATTCACGCGGTTCTCGGCGGCAAGAATCCACACTTGCAGACGTTTCTGGTCGGGGGCATGGCCACGGCCATGGACCCGAACGAGCCGGGCGCAACCATCAATCCGGAACGTATGGATTTCTTGCTGGGCGTAGCTAAGTCGGCGATCGCGTTTGTGAATCGGGTACTCATTCCCGACGTTTTCGCCGTGGCGGGGTTCTATGGCGATTGGTTTGAGCGCGGCGAGGGCCTTGGGAATTTCATGTCTTACGGCGGCTATCCGCAAGGGTCCATCAAAGATCCCGCGAACTTCTTTCTTCCCCGAGGCATCGTTCTGAATCGCGATCTGTCGAAGGTTCACCCGGTCGATCCCGCGAATGTCACGGAATATGTGACCCATTCCTGGTACGACTATTCCGGAGGGGATCAAACCGCCAAACACCCATTCGATGGAGAGACCAATCCGAAGTACTCGGGACCCAAGCCTCCCTATGAATTCCTCGATGTGGAGCGGAAGTATTCTTGGCTGAAGGCTCCGCGGTATCAAGACCAATCGATGGAGGTCGGGCCGCTGGCGCGTATGCTCGTCGCGTACGCATCGGGCCAGAAAGACGTCAAGGCGTTGGTCGATGCAACGCTGGCAAAGCTGAAAGCTCCGCCTACCGCGTTGTTTTCGACTCTCGGACGCTTGGCTGCGCGCGCGCTCGAAACGCAACTTCTCGCGAACCGCCTGGTCGGCTGGATCGAGGAGCTGGGAAACAATTTGGCGAGCGGTAACGTGCGCATCCACAACGGAGAAAAGTGGGATCCGAAGTCGTGGCCCAAAAACGCACGAGGTTTCGGTTTCTTCGAGGCGCCGCGTGGGTCGCTGGGGCACTGGGTGGAGATCGAAGACCAGGCCATCAAGAATTACCAGGCGGTGGTTCCGTCCACATGGAACGCGGGGCCGCGAGATGCCCGCGGCCAGCGCGGTGCGTATGAAGCCGCTCTCCTGAAGACGCCGGTGGCGGATCCGGATCGTCCACTGGAAATTCTGCGCACGATCCACTCCTTCGACCCGTGCTTGGCTTGCGCCGTTCACGTGGTTGACGCGCGCGGGCGCGTGTACGCCCACGCGGAAGCCTGACCTGGCAGGGGGCTGCGTATGAAAAAAACGCGAAGGCATCGCGGGCACGAAGCGGATTGGAAGTTGCCGGCGCATGGACAAGTGAGGGTCTATGTCTGGGAGTGGCCCGTACGATTTGCGCACTGGATTATTTTCGCGGCGATCGTGTCGCTGTCGATCACGGGCTATTACATGCACTCCCCGTTCGTCATTCCTCATGACAGAACCGCTTACGTCATGGGAACGATGCGCTTTGTTCACCTTCTTTCAGCCTTCGCGTTTCTTGGAGCGGTCCTGATCCGAGTTGTCTGGATGTTTCTGGGCAATCAGTGGTCGCAATGGGACCAGTTCATCCCGACGACCAAGAAGCGTCTGAAGGACCTTGTGGAGACGCTCCGGTATTACGGATTCATGACTTGGTCGCCGAGGCCTCACATCGGCCATAACGCGGCGGCGGGAGCGGCGTATGCCGCCGTGTTCGGCATGGCCTTCGTGGAAATCCTCACCGGACTCGCGCTCTACTCTCGGGTTCTCGGAAGCAGAACGCTTACCTTCTTCCTTGGCTGGATTCCCCGCGTCATGGACATCCAATGGCTGCGTGAGATTCATTTCCTCGTGATGTTCGGATTCTGGATGTTTTTCATTCACCATCTCTATACCGCCATACTCGTTTCAATTGAGGAGGAGGACGGCGTGATGGAGAGCATTTTCAGCGGATACAAATTTGTTCCCGAACACGAACTGAGGGAAGCGATAGCGGAGGAAGTCGGCGAGAATCCCGGGCGGCAACCCGAAGGGGTCCGGGCGGCCCAGGTCGGCGGAGCAAATTCGCAATTCAGGGCGTGACATGGAAGATTTGCTGTCTTCAGACACGGTAGTCATTGGGGTTGGCAACACGATCCTCTCGGACGAGGGGGTTGGGGTACATGCCGCAAGGTTGTTACAAGGCGATCCCAGAGTGCCCAACGGAGTCACAATTTTGGACGGCGGCACAATTGGCCTTGAGTTGATTCCCTATGCTTCGGATGCATCCCGCGTGCTGCTCCTGGATGCCATGAACTCGGGCAGCGCGCCTGGAACGCTCGCTCGGATGACCGGAAAGGATTTGCTGGGGATGTCGGGCGGATTGAATGTCCATCAATTGGGCGTTGCCGACCTGATTGCGGCACTTGCCTTGGTTTCGGCTAGGCCCCAGGATATTGTTGTGCTCGGTGTGCAGCCCGCGAACACAGACTGGGGCACAACTTTATCTCCCGACGTGGAGGCTGCCCTCTCGCGGCTCGTGGATGCAGCCTTGGCTCAGTTGTTGCTCTGGAATGAATCACAGGACGTTATTTTGGAAAACGGCCCGTCATCCTTGCCGTCCAGGGAATCCCCGGATCGAATAATTTCCGAGCCACGCGAAGAAGGAGGCTTGTAACATGTGCCTCGCCATCCCTGGAAAAATCCTCACGATCGAAATGAACGATGGAATTCGCGTGGGACGCGTCCAGTTTGGCGGAATCACACGAGAGACCTGTCTGGACTTTGTTCCTGAAGCGTCAGTCGGCGACTACGTGATTGTCCACGTCGGATTCGCGATCAGCCGCGTGGACCGCGAAGAGGCAGAGCGGAGCTACGAGCTGCTCGAATCCATGGGATTGCTCATGGGCGAACTGGAGTCCGATTTGGAAGATTCGCAAACCGGCCAGTAGGCGCTGTCGGCCCGACTCCGAGGGAACGTATGAAATACTTGGACGAATACCGGGATGAGAGGATCGCCCGGGGAATTGTGGCCGAGCTCGCCCGCTGCGCCACGCGGCCGTGGGTGTTAATGGAGATTTGCGGCGGGCAAACTCATACGCTGATGCGTTACGGCATCGACGAGATGCTGCCCGCCGGCATTGAACTGGTCCACGGCCCCGGGTGCCCCGTGTGCGTCACTTCTCTCGAAACGATCGATAAGGCCATCGAGATCGCTTCGCGTCCGGATGTGACGCTGATTTCTTATGGCGACATGCTGCGCGTGCCCGGCTCCCGCACCGATCTCTTCCATGTGAAGGCCAGCGGCGGAGACGTGCGAGTGGTTTATTCTCCGACCGAAGCGCTCAAATTTGCCCGCGCCAATCCCGACCGCAAAGTGGTTTTTTTCGCCGTCGGTTTCGAAACCACGGCTCCGGCGAACGCCATGGCCGTCTGGCAGGCGAAGCGCGAGGGTCTGAAAAATTTCTCCATGCTCGCCTCTCATGTTCTCGTGCCACCCGCGATTCGAGCGCTGTTGAGCTCGTCCCGCAATCGGGTGCAAGGCTTCATCGGTCCGGGTCACGTGTGCACTGTGATGGGCTATCGCGAATATGAGGACCTTATCCGGGAGTTCCATGTCCCGATTGTCGTGGGAGGTTTCGAACCGCTTGATTTGCTGGAAGCGATCCTGATGCTGGTGAAGCAATTGGAAGAAGGACGCGCGGCGGTCGAGAACCAGTACGTCCGATCGGTGACATACGAAGGCAACCTGCCCGCTCGGAAGATTTTGGCCGAAGTCTTTGAAGTGTGCGACCGCAAATGGCGCGGGATCGGCGGTATTCCCGGGAGTGGCTTCAGTCTCCGGCAGGAGTATATTGATTTCGATGCGGATCGGATTTTCGGGACGGAAGGTGTGACCGCGGACGAGCCCGCGGAGTGCATCAGCGCGGAAGTACTGCAGGGCTTGAAGAAACCGACGGATTGTTCGGCCTTCGGCACGCGCTGCACGCCGGAAAATCCGCTGGGCGCTCCGATGGTCTCCACCGAAGGCGCGTGCGCCGCGTATTACCGATATCGCCGGCATGCGATAGTGGCGAAGGGGAACCGTTGAAGCTGCAGGAAACAAAAATGCCGCGGGAAACAAAACTCGACGTGGCGCTGAACTGTCCGGTTCCGATCGCTGCCGGGGAGTCGATCCTGCTGGGCCATGGAAGCGGAGGCCGGATGAGCGGCGATCTGCTGAAAAATATTCTCCTGCCGGCCCTAAAAAATCCCGTGCTCGAACGGTTAGACGACCAGGCCATTGTGGATGTCGGGGGATCGCGAATCGCGTTTACGACAGACTCATTCGTCGTGAAGCCGCTCTTTTTTCCAGGCGGCGATATCGGAACGCTGGCGGTGAATGGCACCGTAAACGACCTGGCAATGGGTGGCGCGGAGCCTCTTTTCCTGAGTCTTGCGCTCATCCTCGAAGAAGGTCTTTCATTCGATATTCTCCGGCGCGTAATGGAATCCATTCGCGTCGCTGCCGCTCTCGCTGGCGTCCTCGTGGTCACGGGAGACACAAAAGTAGTGGAAAAAGGAAGCGGCGATGGATTGTTTGTGAATACCTCGGGAATTGGGCTGGTCCCATCCGGCGTTTGCCTTTCCGCCGATCAAGCGCGCCCAGGGGATCGTGTGCTGCTCAGCGGGACGATTGGAGACCATGGGATCACGATCCTGTCCCAGCGCGAGGGTTTGGAATTCGAAAGCGCCATCGCGAGCGACACGGCCGCGCTGCACACGCTTGTTGCCGCCATGTTTGCCGCGAGTTCTGAAATTCGTTGCCTCCGCGATCCCACGCGCGGCGGCGTGTCCAGTTCCTTGAACGAGATTGCGGCCCGGTCGGGGGTGGGGATTGAACTCGATGAGCGCGCCCTCCCGATCCGGGAGGAAGTCCAGGGCGCGTGCGAAATGTTGGGGCTGGATCCTCTCTATGTGGCAAATGAAGGGAAGTTGCTCGCGATTGTTGCGCCCGCGGCCGCCGAAAAAATTCTCGATGCGATGCGCAAGCATCCGCTAGGCCGCGACGCGCGCATGATCGGAACGGTCGTCGCTTCCCATTCGGCGATGGTCAGCCTGCGAACGCGGTTCGGGACCTCGCGGATTGTCGATCTGCTCTCCGGCGATCAATTGCCGAGAATCTGCTAATGCCGAGAATATGCTGAAGGCGGGCCGATGCACGAGATGGGAATTGCCAATTCGGTGCTGGATGCGATTCGCGAGGAAGCGCGCCGCTTCCCGGACGGCCACATCCACAAAGTGGGAGTGCGAATCGGCGAGCTTGCGGGCGTCGATCCGGATGCCATGAGTTTTTGTTTCGAAGCTCTCGTGCGCGGAACCGAACTCGAACCGCTGACGCTTGAGATCGAGTACTGCCCGCGGCGCTATCGATGCCGGGCCTGTGGGCACTCGTACGGCGCGACCCGAGACGATTTGGCATGTCCCGAGTGCGGGTTGATGGAATCGAAGTTCTTGGGAGGCGATGAACTGGAAATCGCCTTTCTGGAGGTCGAAGATGGAGCGCGTGCCGCTGGAACGTAAAGTCCTGAGCGAAAATGACCGTATTGCCGCCGATTTGCGGGCGCGCTTTGCCGAACACAACATTCTGTGCCTGAACCTGGTCAGCTCGCCCGGATCGGGGAAAACCAGTCTGCTCGAACGCACTCTCGAAAGCTTCGACCGCGGCGAGCGCGTCGCGGTTCTCACGGGGGACATTCAAACGGAAAACGACGCGAAACGGCTGGCGCGGTTCGGGTTTCCGGTGAAACAAATTACCACGGGCGGAACTTGCCATCTGGACGCCCGCATGATCGAAAGCGCTCTTCAGGAGTGGCGGCTCGAAGACATCGATCTGTTGTTGATCGAAAACGTGGGGAACCTCGTCTGCCCGTCGAGCTACAATTTGGGCGAGGCCGCCAAATTAGTCGTTCTCAGCGTCACGGAAGGAGAGGACAAGCCTCTCAAATATCCCTCCATATTTTTCAAGTCCGAATTACTGATTCTGAATAAGATCGACTTGTTGCCTTATGTGCCATTCGATATCGCCGCCGCCGAAGAGAATGCGAGGCGCGTCCACGGCAGCATGGAGATTGTGCGAGTTTCCTGCCAAACCCGCGAAGGAATGGCCGATTGGCTCGCCTGGCTGGATCGCAAACGGGAAACCTCGCGCTCTGCCGCGGCCGCATCTTAAAAACGCCATGCAAGTCCGCAAGCGAATTCAAGTCTCCGGGATCGTGCAGGGCGTCGGATTCCGGCCGTACGTCTATCGCCTGGCGATGGATCGAAACCTTGGCGGAAATATCGGCAACACGCCGGCGGGAGTCACGATCGAAATTCAGGGGCGGCCGGACCTGGTCGAGGATTTCATTTCGCGCCTTCCCGAGGAGGCGCCCGCGCTTGCGCAAATTACTCAAGTAAACGTTCGCGAGATGCCATGCGAGCCGGAGCGGCGCTTTGAGATTCTGTCCAGCTCCACCGGCGAGCCTGCGAGCGCGCTGGTTTCTCCGGACGTGGCCGTTTGCGAAGACTGCCTCCGCGAATTATTCGACCCGCGGGACCGCCGGCATCTCTATCCTTTTATTAATTGCACGAACTGCGGACCGCGCTTCACCATCGTGCGAGACATTCCCTACGACCGGCCGCGCACCTCGATGTCCGCGTTCGCGATGTGCGGCAAATGCCGGGCGGAATATGAAGACCCGCGAAACCGGCGTTTCCATGCGCAGCCGAACGCCTGCTGGCAATGCGGGCCCCAACTCGAATTGTGGGACGCCCAGGGCCGTCCGGTGGAAGCGCTCGATCCGCTCGATCCGATCAATATGATCGAGGCGGCAGTGAAGCGACTGCAATCGGGCGAAATACTGGCTGTCAAGGGACTCGGAGGATTCCACCTGGCGGTGGATGCCGGAAACGAAGCCGCGGTGAAACGCCTGCGCTTACGCAAGCGGCGCATGGAAAAACCGTTTGCCATAATGGTGCGCGATTTGGAATCCGCCGGGCGATTTTGCGAGATCGATGCCGAAGCTCGGAGGCTTCTGAGCGGCCGGCAGCGCCCCATCGTGCTGCTGCAAAAAAGAAAAGACGCGGCAATCGCCGAGACCGTGGCGCCGAATCAACGCGACCTCGGGCTGTTCCTGCCCTATACTCCGCTGCACCATTTGCTCTTTCCCGCGGGCGAATTCGCGGCGCTGGTCATGACCAGCGGAAATTTGAGTGAAGAGCCGATCGCGATTGACAACCGTGAGGCGGTGGACCGCTTAGGCGGCATCGCCGACTTCTTCCTTGTGCACGACCGGGACATTCTCCTTCGCTGTGACGATTCGGTCGTTCGATCTTCGGGCGGGAGGGTGCGGCAGATACGCAGGTCGCGAGGCTACGTGCCGGCGCCTGTGCGATGGCGCGAGGAACTTCCGCGCATACTTGCGGTCGGAGGAGAGCTGAAAAATACGATCTGCCTGACGCGCCACAACTTGGCATTCCTGAGCCAGCACATCGGCGACCTCGAAAACATGGAAAGTATTGAATTCTTCGGCGAAGCCGTCGCCTATCTTTCAAGAATTCTTGAAATTGAACCGGAGATCGTGGCGCATGACCTTCATCCGGATTATTTTTCGACGAAATGGGCTTTGTCCCGGAAAGGCGTGCGCCTTGTGGGCGTGCAGCACCACCACGCGCACATCGCTTCCTGCATGGCGGAAAACGGGGTCGAAGGCAGAGTGATCGGACTGGCCCTCGATGGCACGGGCTACGGCACGGACGGGCAAGTCTGGGGTGGGGAAGCGCTGCTTGCGGGGTATGAAAGCTTTGAACGCGCCGCGCATTTCGCATATGCAATGCTTCCCGGAGGCGCGGCGGCAATCCGCGAACCCTGGCGCATGGCGCTAAGCTATTTGGCGCAAACGTTTGGCGGCGATTGCCTTGCTTTGGATATCCCTTTCGTCCAGAAACTGGAACGCGGGAAAGCTGAGACGATTCTGCGCATGATGGCCCAGCGAGTGAATTCCCCCCTGACCTCCAGTTGCGGGCGTTTGTTCGATGCCGTCGCCGCCTTGATTGGAATTCGGCAAGAAGCGACCTACGAAGCGCAGGCTGCCATTGAGCTGGAAATGGCGGCGCGTTCGTCGAGCGAAACCGCCGGCTATCCCCTCGCCATTTGCCGCCAGGACGAGCATTGGGTGATCGACGCCTCTCCATTATTCGGCGCCATCGTCGAGGATCTCCGCCGAAAGGTTTGCGCGGAGATCATCAGCCGCCGATTCCACAACGGACTCGTTGAAACTCTTGTGCGCCTCGCCTGCCTGCTGCGCGAGGAATCTTCGCTCAATCAAATCTGCTTGAGCGGCGGCACATTCAACAATTCTCTCGTATTCGAAAATTTAACTCGCGACCTGATTTCCCACGGCTTTGCGGTTTTTACACATTCGCAAGTTCCCTCGGGCGACGGCGGGCTGAGCCTCGGGCAGGCGCTCGTCGCAGCGCATAGCGCCCACAACTGAACTCGCAATGGGCGAAGCCTGTGATGCGCGCAGGACGCAACAGTCTCACCCTTTTTTCTTTCGGACCTGACGGGATCGCCCACTGGAAGAATTTGAAGATTGAGTTGCGCCAGGGCGTTGCATTCCTCAGCGGCTGGATATATGTTGCCGGTCGGCCGGGAAAGCCGGGCGGATAATCGAGGCGCGCCAGGCGTGGAGGAGAAAGACATGAAGCGATTGATCGTGTTAGCGTTGTGCGCGGCGGTTGGGCTTGGTTTAGCGCTCATCGTCCCGGAGGTTCAGGTGCATTCCTCGGACAAGGAATCGCGGTTTCCTCAACTCAAAATGGAGCAGTTGAACGATCGGCAGCGGCCGTTTGCGGATGAGATTCTGAAAGTTTCGAGCATCGGAATTTCCGGTCCGTACAATATGATGCTGCGCAGCCCGGTGCTGGGCGAGCGTTTGTTTGCGATGCTCGATTATTTGCGCTTCAACACTTCCGTTCCGCGTCGGCTGAATGAATTTGCGATCCTGATCCAGGCCCGGCTGTGGACTTCGCAGGTGGAATGGACGGCTCATTATCCGCTGGCAATCAAAGCGGGGCTGCCGGAAGCGGTCGCGAACGATCTTAAGGCGGGAAGGCGGCCAGCGTCCATGAAGCCGGACGAGGCGGCGGTGTACGATCTCTCGATGGATCTTGCGACCAATCATGTGGTGAGCGATGCCGTATTCAAAAAGGCGCGCGAGGTTTTCAGCGATCAGCAAATCGTCGACCTGATCGCGGTCAGCGGCACCTATATCACGATTGCGATGTTGAGCAATACGGCCGAGGATGCTACTCCGGGAGGGAAGACGCCTCCCCTTGAGGCGCTCCCCGTGCGCTGAATTCGTAGGGATTGCGGCGCGAGCTTCACTGGATGCGCGGAAACTCGCAATTGTGTCATTCCCTTCACGCTGGACGTTCACAAAGAACCGAGGCGCGTTCAGTGCCGAGGAATTTCTCTTTTCCTGGGTTTTCATCGAAGAGAGATTCCTCGCGGAGTTTATGCCGGCCCCAGCCGGGACGCCGAACGACAAAATAAAGAACTTTTCCCGCAAACTGTGAAGGCCGCGTTACGCGTCCTTTTTGACTTGACGCAGCCCGCTTCCGCCGTCGTTCGCCGCGGGATCGTGGACGGCAGCATTGCTTGAAAAGGCGGTCGGGCGTACATTACCCGTTGCCAGCAATTCGAATTGAACTCCCGGCGAAATCTAAAGGAGAAAAAAGCAAAATGAAATTCAAGGAAATACTCACGCTCTGCGCGATTCTTGCAATTTCCACCGCCGTCTCGGCGCCCGCAAAGGCACAAGGCATGCCAGCGGCAGCCCCGGCGGTTCCGGGTTTGACGGTGACCTCGCCGGCATTTGAGGACGGGTCCATCATTCCCGCGAAGTACACCCAATCGGTGACCGATTTTGTCTCCCCCCAACTGCAATGGAGCCATGTTCCACCCAATACGGTCAGCTTCGTTTTGATCGCCCATGATCCCGACGTTGCGTTGGACAAGAAAATCGGCGACGTTCTCCACTGGCTGGCTTTCAACATTCCCGGAACCGCTACTGGACTTCCCGAAGGCGTCCCCGCCACGGCCATGTTGCCCGACGGAACTGTGCAGGCGAAAAATCGGCGCGGGGCGATCGGCTTTCTCGGACCGGGCGCCCCCGCTGTAGGCCCATATCATCACTACACGTTTGAACTTTTCGCTTTGGATACAAAACTCAGCCTGGGTGCGGATGCCACGCGCGCGGACGTCCTGGCGGCCATGGACGGCCATATTTTAGGGAAGGGTGTGCTGGTGGGCCGTTTCCATAAATAGTTTTGTTTGTCCAAATCGGATTCGCGTTTTCCAAACAAAAACGGCTCAGGGAGGATTTGACTTCCCTGAGCCGTTTTGCTTCTGCGTGGATGCATTCCGCCGGCGTGTTACTTGAGGTCGGGTTGATTTGGCGTGGCCGTCATGACGGGCGAAGCCAAAATGTAATTGTGATAGCTCTCCATCATTTGCCATAGGCCGGCTTCGTTCGGAGCAAGGATGCGGCTGGACCAATACGCCTTGTCGCCATACGTTGGTTGGACCGAGATCATAACAACCGCATCGCCGAAATCCCACGTGCGAATCCACAAGGCCGGAGCCGCTCCAACCTTGGGAGCGTTGGGATTCGCCGCTTTGCGTTTGTTCATGCCGGCGATGCGGTCGGCCTTGGAAGGAGACGCTCCGCCATACGTGCTCACGACGCGCTGATCCATGTTGTCGGCCACGTGCATTTCCCAATTGGCCTGGCTGGATTCCTGCGTTTGCCATTCGTCGAGCGAAGCTCTTTCGCCCGGCGTCAGCGGTTTGTAGGGCACGGCCTTGCAGGGATTATTGCAGGGGATATCGTAAGTCGGCTCGACGGTCTGGAAATCTCGCTTAGGCATCGACGCAATCTCGGTCGTGTGCAGGAGTTTCCAGCCGGTCGGACGCTTCACCCAGAATCTCGCCGAGTACTTGTTGTCCTTGTTCCACTGGATCCACACCACGCTCTTGCCGTATTTGTGCTCGATGATCTTAACGTCGTCGCCGGCTGCAATGAGCGGCTTCAATCCGCCACGGAAAGCGTCTTCCTTGGCCCACATAATTCCTTCGGAGTCGATCCAACTGAAATCCGGATCGAGCCATTTGTTGGCGGCGACTTTATCGCCTTTCGCGAGCGCCGCCTCTACGGCCTTGTCCGCGGTTACGACGGCATCGTCGGCGGCGGTCGCCGGCACGCTTGCCCATGTGGCCATAAGACCGGCGCACGCTAATCCTGCGGCAAAAAAAATCCTGACCAAACGATTCATTCTTCCTCCTTGGATGCGACAATTTGCGCATTCTATTGCAACGGATTTGTCGGGGCGATTTTATGCAGCCGCCTCTTTCGGGGCGGGGGTTTCCGCCGCGGGAAAATAAAAATTCCTCTGTCCGATCGCTCGCATGCACTCGGGACAAGAGACCCGGGCTACAACAGTCTTCCCGATTCCCTGCGTCCGAGTGCGGACCTGGTATTGATAGACGCTGCCGGTGTCAAGAGAGTTTCGTCCGATAAGCCGATGAACCGTTTATCCTTTGGCCGGAGCAGTGTCCGGGCCGCAAACTGGGACGTCCCAGCCTCCCGGAGGCGTTACGCGCGCGACTTCCGAGGGCCCCCAAGTATTTAGCGCGTAGGGATAAACCGGCGTGCCTTTTTTCAAAACGGGATCGACAATGCGCCACGCTTCTTCCACGTAGTCTTCACGCGCGAAGAGCGAGTTGTCTCCGGCCATTGCCGCGCCGAGCAATCGTTCGTAAGCGCCCATGTCACCCGCGCCCGCTGAGCTGGTGGCGATCATTTCACCGGCCTGCAGTCCCATTCCCTCGCCCGGCGCCAGCGACATTAGTCCCATCGCGATCACCACATCTGGACTGAGCCGGAGCCGGAGATGGTTCTCCGTCAAAATACTGTCGGGCAGGAGCGTGGGAGGCTTGCGGAACTTGGCGAGTATTTCCGTGCAGGTCATTGGCATGCACTTGCCGGCCCGAATGTAAAAAGGAACGCCCTTCCAGCGCCACGAATTAATTTCCAACTGCATGGCGGCGAAAGTTTCCGTCCGCGAATCCTTGGCGACTCCGATTTCATTCCCGTAGCCCTGGAACTGGCCGCGAATCAAATTTTTCTCTTCGATGGGCGGAATCGCTTTCAGCACTTTGACTTTTTCGTCGCGCAGGGACTCGCCGTCGGACCTGACGGGCGGCTCCATCGCCAGATTGGATAGGATCTGGAATAGATGATTCTGGACCACATCGCGAATGGCTCCGGTTCCGTCGTAAAACGCGCCGCGCCCCTGCACTCCGAAGTTTTCGGCCAGGGTAATTTGCACGCTCTCGATGTAGTGGCGATTCCAGAACGCTTCCGCGAACGCATTGGCGAACCGAAAGACCAGCATGTTGTCCACCGGCCGCTTGCCGAGGAAGTGGTCGATGCGGAAAATGCAGGATTCGTCGAAGATGGAGAGCAAGATCTTGTTCAGCTCCAGAGCCGAAGTTCGATCGTGCCCAAAGGGTTTTTCGACGATGACGCGCGCACCGCCGGCGCCATGCGATTTCGCGATATTTTCGACCACGGTTTCAAACAGGACTGGAGGAATCGCGAGATAGTACGAGGGCCGATGCGCGTCCTTCAGCTGCCCGCGAAGCGCCTCGAATGTCGCCGGGTCCTGGTAGTCGCCGTCCACGTACCGCATCAGGGAACTTAACTTTTCAAAGGCCGCGGGGTCGACTCCGCCGTGTTTTTCCAGGCTGTCCTTGGCCCGCGCACGGAGCTGATCCAGATTCCATCCGGCCTTGGCCACGCCCACCACGGGCGTATTCAGATTTCCGCGTTTCACCATCGCTTGCAGCGCCGGAAAGATCTTTTTGTAG
>VFSW01003743.1_pt1 | contig 22814 bp, 23 predicted proteins | sample 5358111 | NCBI WGS metagenome assembly VFSW01 (sample SAMN11554181, study PRJNA540505) | mine drainage metagenome | isolation source: sediment from site ElyBrook_90M | place: USA: Ely Copper Mine, Vershire, VT | collected 2017
GGACTTCCTCGGTAGCGGTGGGTTGGGCGCCCACCTCTTCGCTCACGGCCTCGGCGCCCTCGACGTGATTGGTCAGCGACCCGAGCCCCTCCACCTCGACGGTGACGACGTCTCCCGGTTCGACGGGACGCGAGGTGGCCGGCGTGCCCGACAGGATGATGTCGCCGGGCGACAGCGTGATGAGCCGGCTGAGGTCGGCGACGAGGTAGTGCATGTCCCAGGCCATCTCGTCGGTGGAGCCGTCCTGGCGCACGCGACCGTTGACCGTCGTGCGGATCGATTTGTGCCGGAAGTCCCACCCGGTCACGAGGCCGGGTCCGACCGGGCAGAGCGTGTCAGCGCCCTTCACGCGGAGCATCGAACCGGCGTCGGTGTCACGGAAGTCGTGCAGCCCGAAATCGTTGGCGATGGTGTAACCGGCGATGTAGTGGCGGGCGTCGTCGATCGACACGCGACGGGCGACACGTCCGATCACGATCGCGACCTCGCCCTCGTAGTTGAGGTACCGGCAGTTCGACGGCCGCAGGACCGCACCCCCGTGACTGTTGAGCGCCGATACCGGCTTTTGGAACCACGTCGGAGCGGGGGGCAGGGCGACGCCGAACTCCCTGACGCGCGAGACGTGATTGAGGTGGCAGCAGATGATCTTGGTCGGCGTCACGGGAGCGAGATGCACCGCGGTCGCGGCGGCGACCCGCCGTCCGTCGGGGCTGAGCAGATCGTCGCCCTCTCGTCGTACGTCGACCACGACGCCGTCGAGCCAGATTCGCCGATACTCCACGGTCCCCCCGGGAAACGTTCGTTCACGACTGATTTGCACACTCTACAAACCTCGCGCCCGCTAGCGTGCTACTTTCTCGACGGTCAGGGGGGGTGCCGTGGCGGAGGCGTTCGAGCGAGTTCGGGTGCTGTGGCCGGATCACTTGGGCCTCGCGCGTGGCAAGTACGTTCCCGCGTCGCTCGCCGAGCGCGGAGCGCGTCACTGCACGGGGACCTGGTCGCTCGGCTACGACCGGAGCATGACGCCGCACACGGTCGGCAGCCACTGGGACGAGGGCCTGCCGGACTTCGAGGCGCTCTACGAGATGAGCGAACTTCGGCCGGGTTGGGAGCCGGGCACGAGAGTGGTGGTCGCGGACCTCGTCCGTGACGGCGAGCCGGTCGCGGTGGCACCGCGCACCGCGCTGCGCAAGGCGGTCGGCGACTGGCGGGCGTTGGGGTTCGAGCCCCAGGTGGGTATGGAGTTCGAGGCCTTCGTCTTCGAGCCCGACGGTCGCGGTGGCTGGCGGCCGCTCGACACGCCGGGCGCCTTCGTCTACGGCACCGGCCCGAGCGTCGACCCGCACGGTCTGGTCGACGCGATCTGGCGGGCCTGCGACGACGCGCAGATTCCGATCGAATCGGTGAACTCCGAGTACGACTCGCCCCAGTTCGAGTTCACGCTGCGCTACCGCGACGCGCTGCGCGCGGCCGACGACGGGTTCCTCTTCAAGGTGCTGGCGCGCGAGGTCGCGCACCGGCTGGGGATGCTCGTCACCTTCATGGGCAAGCCACTGTCGGACCGCGGCGGATCGGGGCTGCACATCAACTTCTCGTTCTCCGACGTCACGGGGGCGAACGTCATCAACGACCCGGCGGAGCCCGACGGGCTCTCGAGCCTCGCAAAGAGCGCCATCGGGGGTCTGCTCGAGCACCACGAGGGACTCGCCGGGCTCTGCGCCCCGACGGTCAACGCGTATAAGCGGCTGCGGCCGGCCTCGCTTTCGGGGTACTGGGCGAACTGGGGCTACGACCACCGAGGCGCGACCATCCGCGTCCCGGGTGAGCGAGGGGCGGGGGCACGCCTCGAGCACCGGCTCAGCGACGGCGCCGCGGTGGTGCACACGGCGATCGCGGCGGTGCTCCAGGCGTCGCTGCTCGGGGTCCGTGACGCCGTCGACCCGGGCCCCCCCGAGGGCGGAAACGGGCTGGACACCATTGACGCGACGAGAGGGGTGCCCCCGTCACTGTCGTCCGCCCTCGACGCCTTGGAGGCCGACCGGGAGTTGGTGGTAGCCGTCGGCGAGGACCTCGTCGCCCAGCACGTCGGCGTCAAACGAGCCGAGTGGGAACGCTTCGTGGCCGCGACGACGGACTGGGAACTACGCGAGTACCTGCCGTTCTTGTGACTCACCGCCACGTCACGGCGACCGGCATGGACTTGATACCGCTGATGAAGTTGGAACGGAGGCGCTGGTAGGGCCCGTTGGTCTCGACCCGGCGCCAGCGGGCGACCATCTCCTCGATGATGACCCGCATCTCGAGGCGGGCCAGGTGGGCTCCCAGACAAAGGTGGGGGCTGTGGAGGCCGAAGGCCACGTGATCGTTGTCGAGGCGGTCGGCGCGGAACTGCTCGGGGTGCTCGAAGCGATCCTCGTCGAAGTTGGCCGACGTGAACCACATGACGACCTTGTCGCCGGCGCGCAGCGGTCGCCCGCGCAGCTCGGTGTCCGCGGTGGCCGTGCGGCGGAAGTGCATCGTCACGGTGGACCATCGCAGCATCTCCTCGACGAGTGCCCGCCGCTCGGCGAGGTCCATCGTGGCGACGCGGTCGTAGAGGTCGGGCCGCTCGATCAGGGCGAGGAGTCCGGCCGTGATCGAGTAACGGGTCGTGTCGTTGCCGGCGGCCACCATGAGGGTGAAGAAGTTCTTCAGGGCCAGCTCGTCGAGGGTGTCACCGTCGACGGTCGATTGCAGGAGGTTCGTGAGCAGGTCGTCGGTCGGGGTGATGCGCCGCTCGGCCAGGGCGAGTGACGCGTATTCGAAGAGCTCCAGGGCGACGGGGCTGCGAAAGGGGAACAGTCGATAGGCCGTGGTGTCGACCCGGTCGACGACGTAGTCCGTGAAATCGGGGTCGGTGTTGCCGATCAGCGCGTCGCCGCGCTGGACGAGCCAGTCGAGATCGTCGCTGGGCAATCCGAGGAGGCGTCCGAGCATCCGCATCGGCAGCTCTCGGGCCACCCGTCGGACGAAGTCGAACTCGTCGCTGTCGCGCGTCGCGTCGAGCGCCCGGCCGGCGAGGTCTCGCACGGTCTGCTCGTATGCCGCGACGGACTTGGGCGCGAAGGGACGGCTCACCAATCGGCGAAGTCGGGTGTGCTCGGGGGCGTCCATCTCCATCAGCGTTCGACGGGCCTCGGTCTCCTCGGGGTCCATGTCCTCGAGCCGTATCCCGAAGCGGCTCGAGAAGAGCTCCGGGTTGCGGCTCACGGCGAGCACGTCGTCGTACTTCGTGACGCTCCAGAAACCGCGGCCGCCGTCGGCCTCCTCGGTCCAGTGCACGGGGTCGTGTTCGCGCAGCCACGCGAAGGTCTCGTGCGGCACCGCGCGTTCGTAGGTGTCGTGCGACGTGATGTCCGCGAGTTCGACCATGGCCCCCCGTGCCCCGTCCGCGTTCGAACGATGGTGTCATTACAGCACAGCGACCGCTTCGGTACGATGAGATGGTGGATTCGCCGTTGATTGGACTGACGGGGCGCCGGTGGCCCGCGGCACGACTCGGCCGGTTCGTGCCGGCGGCGATGTCGGGGCTGCTGTTCGACCTGCACTTCAGCGACTACCCGGCCTCGGTCGCCGCGGCGGGGGGACTGCCCGTCGAGTTGACGCGCGACGCCTCGGTCGCGGGCGTGATCGAGCACCTCGACGGCCTCGTGCTGAGCGGCGGCGCCGACGTGGACCCTGCGTTCTACGGTGAAGCGCCCGACGTCGACCTCGGCGAGTTGGAGCGGGACCGCGACGAGTGGGAGTTCGCGCTGCTCGAGGCGGCCCGGCGCCGCGACGTACCGGTGCTGGCGATCTGTCGCGGCTTCCAGTTGGTCAACGTGGCCGAAGGCGGCACCCTGCGCCAGCACGTCGAGCTGGACGACGGGGCCGGTCACCCCCAGTGGGAGGTGGACGGGCGCTCGCGCACCCCCGGGGGGCCCGTCGAGCCGGGCACGGTCCTGCACCGGCGCGTCGGCGGGGCCCTCAAGGTGAACTCGCTGCACCACCAGGTAGTCGAGCGGGTGGGGGAGTCCCTGGTCGTCACGGCACGGGCCGACGATGGGGTGGTTGAGGGCGTCGAGACGCGAGACGGACTCGTCCTGGGCGTGCAGTGGCACCCGGAGCTGCTCGCGAAGCCGGATCCGACCTTCACCTGGCTCGTGGAGCGGGCCCGCGAACGGCGGTCGTCGCGCTGATCCGCGGCCGGCCGGTGGTGGGGCCCACGACGTGGTCGTCGTTGTTCTGAGGGTACAGGCCCGGACGGTCAGTGGGCCAGGGCCATGCCGGCGAGGAAGGCGAGGGCGCAGGTCACCGGCGTGCTGATCACGATGGCGGCGGCGTAGCCCCAATGGTGCTCGCGCTGGAGCAGGGCGGGGATGGCGAAGGCCGAGGAGAAGGTGGTGAGACCGCCGCAGAAGCCGGTGAGCAGCACGTCGTGGAGTTCGGCGTCGGCCGTGGAGCTCAGGCGGTAGACGACGAAGCCGGCGACGAGTGAACCGAGGGCGTTGGCCGCCACCGTGGCCCACGGCCGTCGGGTCGGGTGGTGGCGTCGCACGAGGTACTCCATGACGAAGCGCACGGTGGCGCCGACGGCGCCGGCTCCGGTCACGAGGAGGAGGGTCATCGGTGGTGGCGCAGACCCAGCCACGCCGCGAGGAGCCCCGTCGCGAGCGACCCGAGGGCCACCACCAGCGCGGCGAGCACGGAGTGGTGCCAGATCGCGGCCCACGCCACGACCAGGCTCGAGTAGGACGTGAACCCGCCGAGGAGCCCCGTCACCAGCAGGAGCCGCCAGGGGTCGTTGGGATCGTGGGCCCGCAACACGGTGCGCAGGAGCCGGGTCGCCGAAAAGACGCCGACGGCGTTGATGGCGATCAGCACCCAGGGTATCTGGGCCGTCCAGCCGGCCGCGGTAGTCGGCGGGATCCGCTGGAGCTTCAACGCGAGGTCGCGCAGCAAGGTTCCGACGCCTCCGCCCACCACAACGGCACCGACGGCGACGGCGAACTGCTTGGGCGCAAGGGTGATATTGGCCGACATCTGACCCGTCACCCTAGTCGGGGGGCAGCCGCAATCTGGGATGGCGCCAGCCCGTCTTCGTTGGTTTCCGTTTGGAACCTTACATAACGTACATTATCGGCGGCTTAGAGGGGGAGGACTGGTATAGTGATGCCCATGCGTCGAATGCTCGCTGCGGTGTTGTTGACGGCGTGCTCGCTCGGCCTCGCGGTGGCGCCGGCCGCAGCCGATCAGGGCGTCTCCAGGATTGTCCTCGCCTTCGACTTCAGCGACAACGCGGGTCCGCCGGCCGTCTCCAACGGCGCCTTCAACATCATGGTCGACGTCTTGCCTGAAGGCACCCGCGGCGTCGTGCGGATGGTGGCCATCGCGCCCGCGGACGCCGCCACCTCGAACCTGGTCTGCCGATTCCAGACCATCGACAAGGGCCGCGTGGAGTGCGCGTTCAACTTCACCGTGTCGGGTACCTGGTCGATCCGCGCCCAGTACGCCCCGGACACCTCGAGCCCCATCTCGACCGTCTCGGTCACCAATATCCGCGTGGGCTACTGATTCGCCTTTCGGCTGAGGCGAGCGCGGCCGTTCGCCAGGCTCATCGAGTCGAGGTCGGTCGTTCGCCGGCCCGGCGCGGCCCTACACTACGGCAATGACCGCGCTCTTCGACGTCTCCGGCAAGGTGGTACTGGTCACCGGCGGCAGCCGTGGCATCGGCGCGATGATCGCCCGCGGTTTCGTCGAGGCCGGTGCGTCGGTCATCATCTCGTCGAGGAAGGCTGAGGCGTGCGACGCGCTCGCCGCCGAGCTCGCCGAGGTCGGGCCCTGTCGTGCGGTGCCCGCCAACCTGTCGAACGAGGCCGAGTGCCGGCGGCTGATCGACGACGTGACGGCCAACGAAGCCAGGCTCGACGTCTTGGTGAACAACGCCGGGGCGACGTGGGGCGCACCGATGGCCGACTACGACGAGGCGGCCTTCGAACGGGTGTTCGCCTTGAACGTCAAAGGCCTCTTCCACGTGACGCGCTTCGCTCGCCCGCTCCTCGAGGCCGCCGGTTCGCCCCAGGACCCGTCCCGGGTGATCAATATCGGGTCGATTGACGGTCTGCACGTCCCGGCGATGGAGACCTACGCCTACTCGGCTTCCAAGGCCGCCGTGCACCAGCTGACCCGTCATCTGGCGCGAGCCCTCGCGCCGACGACCACCGTCAACGCGATCGCTCCGGGCCCGTTCGAGTCGAAGATGATGCACGCGACGATCGAGGCCTTCGGCGAGGCGATCGTCGAGGCCGCGCCGATGAAGCGTCTCGGGCGACCGTCGGACATGGCCGGAACGGCGATCTTCCTCGCCTCCCCCGCCGCCAGCTACATCACGGGCGCCATCGTGCCCGTCGATGGAGGCATCGCGACGCTGGCCTAGCCGTGCTGGGTCCCCAGGATCACCGAGAGGGTGATGTGCTGGGTACCTCGGACGATGCCGAGCTTCGCTGTGTCGCCCGGTCGTAGGCCGGAGAGCACGCTCGTCAGGTCTTGGGTGTTGTTGATCGTCATGCCGTTGAGGGACACGATGATGTCACCCTGGCGCACGCCGGCGCGAGAGGCACCGGTGTTGGGTATAACGCTCATGACGACCGCACCGGTCGACACGCTGAACCCGTACTGGAGCTGCAAGGTGGGCGTCATCGACATGACTTCGACGCCGATGAAGGCACCGTGGTTGACGACGCTCTGACCGGCCATGAGTGACTTCAGGAGCGACTCGATGGTCGAGACGGGGATCGCGAAGCCGATGTTCTGAGCGTTGGTCCCGTCGGGCAGGGTGCCGGCGACTGCGGTGTTCATGCCGATGACGTCACCCTGGGCGTCCAGGAGCGGCCCCCCCGAGTTGCCCGGGTTGATGGCGGCGTCCGTCTGGATCATGTTGCTCAGCGTCTCAGAGGTCGTCGACGACCCCGCGGTGACGGTGCGTCCGAGGGCCGACACGATCCCCTGGGTGACCGTCGGGGTGCCGGCCGCGAGCCCGAGGGCGTTGCCGATCGCCACGACCGCGTCGCCGACGACGAGGGCGTTGGAGTTCCCGAAGGTGACCGCGGGGAGCTTGGAGGCTCCGTTGATGCGGATCAGCGCGACGTCGTCGATGGGATTCGTTCCGACCAACGTTGCCGGCAGGGCCGTGGTGGAGCCGGAACGCGTGACCGTGATCGTCCCTCCTTGGGCCGCGACCGCGATGACGTGGTTGTTCGTGACGACTAGGCCGTTGGCCGAGATGATCATGCCGGTGCCCTGATCCTCGGTGCCCTGACCCTTGACGTCGATCGACACGACCGACGGAAGCACGCGCTGGACGAGCGTGGGGATGCTCAGGCCGCTCGGCAGGACCGCGCCGGCGGGCGTGGCGGCGACCGCGTTGATCGTCACCCCCGGGGTGTTGCTCGACGAGGAGCCGCTGAAGTGCCCGGCCAGACCGCCGACCAGAGCGGCGACGAGCAGGAGCGATATGCGTGACGACCACGGCGATCTCGGCGAGGTGCGCATCGGTATCGGTGCCACGGCGTCGGCGCCGGGGCCGGTCGGCTCGGCGACGTTCTCGGAGCCGACGTCGCCGGTGGCGCTCGTGGGTTCGGACGCGGTGTCGACCTCATCGGGGGTGGCGGGCGTCGTCCACGAGGCGAGGTAGTCGAACTGTCGCGCCGGGGCCGGTTCGTCCGGCGGGTCGTCAGGGATGGGGGGCAAGTCGCTCACGAGGCCATGCAAGGCACTTCACATTAATAATCGTTTAAGGCTGAGCGAAATATTCGACAGGGGGAAAGCGAGTAGATTGGTGCCCTATGCCTCGTCGCATCGAGATCGAAATCACCAGTCTGCAGGGCGAGGTCGCCACGTGGCGCGCCGCGGGCGCCAAGCTGCCCAAAGGGGTGCTCAACGTCAACCTTGTGCCGGGCGGACCGAAGGTCGGTGGGCTCTACCGTGCGGATATTGAGCAGTACATGGAGGGCCTCGAGGTCGTATCGGTGTTGCCGGCCAAGTCCGCGTCGCCCCTCGACCCTCGCCAGGAACGCCTCGAACTGCTCCCGAGCACCAAGCCGGTGCCCGACGTCGTGGTCACGTACGCCTCCAAGAGCCGCGGCCCCCGACGTGACGATGACCGAGAGGGCGCGCGACGCGGTGGACGCGACGGCGCCCGTCGTGACGACTCTCGGCGCCCCTCCCCCCGTCCGACCGGTGTGGGTGCCTCGAGGGGAGCGCGCCCCGCGCGTCCCGACCACGGCGAGCGTCCCGACCACGGCGAGCGTCCCGCGCGGGTAGAACGACCCGCGCGCGGGGAACGCCCCGAGCGTGGGACGCGCCCCGCCGGTGGTGGGGTACGGTCCCCGCGTCCCCCGCGTCCCGTCGGTCCACCCGTAACGACCACGCACCGAAACGCACTGCTCGCCCTGCTCTCGCCCGAGCAGCTGCCGGTCGCCGAGCAGCTCCTGCGCGGTGGCATGCCCGCGGTTCGATCGGCGGTGGCCGAGCAGAATCAGAACGCCACCGCGCAGGGCCGTCCGACGGTGGACCCCGTGACGATCGATCGGATCGCCGAGGAGCTGTTGGGCCGAACCAATCTGGCGCTCTGGAAGGACCGGGCCGCCGGCGCGGTCGCCGCCGGGCGCGAACTGCGCTTGCGGGACCTGCGAGCCGTGGTCACCTCGGCCAAGACGGTGTCGCTCGACGATGAGGCTCGCGCGCAGCTCAAGGAGCTGCAGGCCGCGCTGACGGCCCGTCTGGAAGCGCTGCGGACCCAGTGGAACGAGCGGCTGGAGGCGGCGGTGACGTCGGCGGACCCGGTGGAGGCACTGCAACTGGTGCTGCGACCGCCCGACATGTCGACGCGGGTCAGCGCGGAGATGGCGACCAAGGTCATCGCGCTGGTCTCGTCGTCGTTGACGGCCGATCTCGAGCCCGCGCGGTGGCGCGAGATCGTGTCGCTGGCCGCCGAGACGTCGATTCGACGCAACGTGAAGCCGCTGGCGATACCCAACGACGACGAGTGCCGCGCACTCGCGGTGAAGAACGCCGGCGCCATCCCCGAGTTGGCCAAGCTGCTCGGCATGAAGGTGCCACCGCCACCTCCGCTGGTGCGTCCGGCGCGGCGCCCCGCTACCCGTCGCCCAGCGTAAGCAGGCGGGCCTTCCAGCCGATCGACTCGAAGAGCGATTTCATCGCCCGGTCTCCGGGTAGCACCAATGCGTCGTGGGCCGGCGGTTCGATGGCGCGTGCGCTGCGCACGAGTTCGCGCCCGATCCCCCGGCGCCGCTTCTCAGGGCGGACGTAGAGCGCGAGGATCACGCGGTCACGCACGACCATGAAGGCGTCGACGTCGCCCACGGTCCAGATCGTCGCGGTGCGGGTGAAGTCCGCGAGCGCTCCGTCGGGACCGAGGGTCGCGAAGAGCCCAGCGAGGTAGCGCTCGCCGCCCCGGCGGTGGCGGACGCTACCGGTGGCCAGCGCCCAGGTATCGGCGAGCGTCCGCGTGACGGCGCCGGGTCGCTCGGGGGTGTGCGGGGCTCGATCGGGTGGCGAGTCGCTAGACGCAGTCACGACACAGCATCTGGGCGGAGTCGGCCAGCTGGCTGACCTTCTTCAGCAGTCGGCAGGAGGCGCAGCGGAACTCGTCGTCCTGTTTGGGCAAGATCGCCTCGACGGCGTCGACCGTGAGTTCGGAGTCGCTGGCCACGTCATCGTCTTCCTCGGGAACGCTCGTGCGCAGAATCGTCTCGGCCAGGACTTCGTCCAACGCCAGTTCGACGTCGCTGTCGTCCACGACGTCGTCATCGTCGTCGATGGCAACCACCACGACGTCACCGGCGTCGTCCTCGTCGATCTCGATGTCCACCACGACGTCATCGTCGTCCTCGTCGACGGGGTCGAGGTCCTCTTCTATCACGTCGTCGACGTCGAGGTCCTCGGCTTCGACGATCTGCTCGTCGAAGCCCTCGGCGATCTCCTCTTCGTCGAAAACCTCGTCGTTGTCGCTCTCGCGCACCATCTCAATCCCTCTCGGTAGCGCAGGCAGTGTAGAGCCTTTTGGTGGATTCGTGCGGGACCGGGGTCCAAGGTGTTACTTAAGTCCCTACGTACGACGCTGGGACCGCTCGCGCTCGGCTCGCCGCTCGGCCCCGAGCCTCTCCAGATCCGTATCGGAAAAGTCTACAAACTGCATGGAATCTGCGATCAGGTGGTGGTGCGCGACGTCGCGTATCAGGCGGGCCATCTCGTGGGCGACGCGTCGGTAGCTCGGGTGCCCCTGAGGGCTCGACCTCAGTTCGATCAGGTGCATCGCCTCGCGAGCGTTCATGGCGATGCGGTAACGGATGTTGAAGGCCAGGGCGACGCCGTACTGGCTCTGCGCCGGGAATTCGGGGGCCAGCTCGCGGTACAGATCGGCGGAGCGCTCGAGGGACTCGACGTAGCGGTCGGCCAGGCCAGCCTCGGCGATGACCTCGGGAACCTCGAAGCCGAGGTCGGTGGTGAGCGGTTGCCACTGGATGGTGAGCAGCCGATGCCGCTGGAGGTCACGGAAGGCGCCGTAGTCGGTGACGAGCTCGAACTCGTAGGTGGTGTGCTCGAAGGCCCGACCCGGTCGGTGACGGCGATTGGTCCGTTCGCCCACGTAGGCCGCCATCCGCGGGGGGCGCTGGGCGGGGTGGAGGGCGCCCACCGGGCGCGCGGCCTCGATCGCCGAGACCGGGGAGGCCTCGAACACGAGGGCCTCCAGGACGCGACGCTCCCCTTCGGGGTCCCAGGACAAGAGGCGGACCTGGACGCCGTGGTAGGGCTCGGGCGTGACGACGGCCCAATCGGCCAGCAGCGCCGCGGTGCGCTGCTGGGTATCGGTGAGGTAGGTGACCCAGCGCCCCCCGCGTTCGGGGACGTCGATCCGCTTCAGGAACGAGGGGATGACCTTCTCGAGCTCGCGTTGCATCAGCGAGGCGTACTGATTCACCTCCGGCAGCGGGTGGGCGCGCATCCGAAGCAGGAGCGCTTCGTAGGCCTGGCCCGACCCGTAGATTCCCAGGTTGGACAGGGCGCTGGCCGGAAGCAGGCCCCGCACCGCGTCGAGGGCCTTGGCGCGGATCGCCTGTCGGTAGACGAAGTCGGTATCGTCAGGGGTCTTCGGGAAGCGGTTGGCCAACCAGTCGGTCATCAGGCGCAGCAACGTGGCGTAGGTGTCGAACATCCGGTCCATCTCACCGACGTAGCGGGCGCCGAAGCGCGACTCCAGTAGGTCGTGATCGCGGTAGAACCGGTAGTGACCGTTGGACAGTCGCCGGTCGTAGCCGAGGTAGCGGGTCGACTGCTCCAGGTAGCTCATCAGCCGACCCCGTTCGAGGACCTTGGTGAGCACGTTGCTCGCCTGCTCGCAGGCCAGGTGCACCCCACCGAGCTGGGCGACGGAGTCATCCCCGTACTCGTAGAAGATCCGTTGATAGAGCTCGTCGGCCCGACCGACTCCGACGGTGGCGTCCACGGTCGCGTCGCCGGTCAGGTCGAGGTCCTCGACGAACTCGTCGAGGAAGAGGCGTCGGAGGCTCTTGGTGGCCCGCGAGTAACGTGCGAACAGGGCACCCTTGACGACCTCAGGCAGATTGACCAGGGCGAACACCGGTCCGTCGAGGTTCGTGAAGTACCGGCGAAGCACCGTGCGCTCGGCGTCGGTGAACTCTTCCGCGACGTAAGCGTGCATGACAGGTAGAGACTAGGGCTCCGGCTGGCGCAGGGGGTGGACCGTGGTCGCACTGGCCACCACGCTTCGAACGATGGCGTCGCGTGCCTCGCTCGCCCGCTGCGCGATGGTGTCCAGGACGCTCAAGCGGGCCAGCTGTTCGCAGAGATCGGCCACCTGCTTGGCCGTGCGCACGAAGTCGCCCGGCGACGTCTGACCGATCTCGACGTCGGCGAGGTCGAGCACCGTGCCGAGGGCCGCTCCCCTCGCCCAGGCGGTGATGGTCGTGGCGAAGGCGCCGTCGGGGTCGCGGCCCGGGGGCAGCTGGTTGCGCGCCTCCACCTCACGCACCGCCGCGACCGACACGGTGAGTGAGCGGATGCGGTCCGCGAGAGAGGCCCGTCGCTCGCTACCGACCCGATCGGGGATGGTCCGGCGCTTCTTGGTCGTAACGGCCTTGGCGGCGTGGGGCGTCTGTCGCGGCCGTTTGCGCTCGAAGACGAAGCACGAGACCAGTCCGGCGAGCGAAGCCGCGTCGAGGTCGTCGAAGAGGCCATCGCGCAGGGCCTCGGCGACGAGCAGGTCGCTCTCGTGGTACAGGGAACGCAGGAGTTGGCCGTCGGGCGTCAGGCGCCAGCCCTCGGCGTACCCGAGTGTCTCGAGCACGCGGTGACGCGCGACCATCTGCTCGCTGAGCGATCGACGAGAGCCCGCGGGGCGGCGGGCGGTCTCGAACTGGGCGAAGGAGCGCTCGACGACGTCGACGGCGGTGGCGAGGTCGAAACGGTTGATGAGGTTCGCGGTGAAGTTGTACGTCGGCCGGAATGACGAGTGAAGGTCGGCGGGCGCGGCGAGTGCGACGCGAGCGACGTCGCGCAGAGCGACCTCCGGACTGAAGCAGACCACGGCGTGGCCCTCGTCGTCGAGGCCCCGCCGACCCGCTCTGCCCGTCATCTGGGCGAAGTCGGCGCTGGTGAGGAAGTGACGACCGGCGTCAGAGTACTTCGTGAACCGTTCGAGCGCCACCGAGCGAGCCGGCATGTTGACGCCGAGGGCCAGCGTCTCGGTCGCGAAGACGACGCCGAGGAGATTGCGTTCGAAGCAGGCCTCGACGATCTCGCGAAAGGCCGGGACCATACCGGCGTGGTGGGCGGCCAGGCCTCGCCCCAGGCTGTCGAGGAAATCGGCGTACTCCAGTGCGCGCAGCTCGTCGTCGGCGAACCGCGCCAAGCGCAGCTGGGCGATCGCTTCGATCTCCGCGCGCTGTTCAGCTGTGGTGAAGCGGAGGCCGTCGCGACGGCACTGGCCGACGGCGTCGTCGCAGGCGGCGCGCGAGAAGATGAAGACGATCACCGGAAGCAGGTCGGCGCTCTCCAGGGCGCGCAACAGCTCGCTGCGGCGCGGGCTGCGAAAGGGGGCCGGGGGGGCCGTCGAGCTGGGCCCGTGCCACCGGGGCCCGGAGCGCAGGTGCCGCGACGCCTTCATCAGGTTGTCGATTCGCCGCGGGCCCTCGGCCAGCTGGTGGTCGCGTAGCAGGTCCAGGATCTCCGGCTCGCTCTGACCCCGGCGCACCACGGCGACGTGGTTGTGCAACGTGATCGGCCGGTTCGACTCGATCACCACCTCGGTGGTGCCACGGATCGAGGTGAGCCACTCCCCCACGAAGGAGGCGTTGCCGACGGTGGCCGACAGCGCGATGAAGTGGACGCGCGGCGGCGTGAGGATCAGCACCTCCTCCCAGACGCCACCCCGGTAGGGGTCCTGTAGGAAGTGGACCTCGTCGAGGATGACGAGCCCGAGCGCGTGGAGGTGGCTCGATTCGGTGAGCAACATGTTGCGCAGCACCTCGGTCGTCATGACGACGACGTCGGCGCCGCCGTTGATCGACGTATCCCCGGTGAGCAGGCCCACGCGTTCGGTGCCGAATCGGTCCGCCAGCTCGTGGTACTTCTGGTTGGAGAGCGCCTTGAGCGGTGTGGTGTAGAAGGTGCGTCGGCCGCGCGCCAGGTCGCGTCCGATCGCGTACGTGGCGATGAGCGTCTTGCCCGACCCGGTCGGGGCACTCACCAGGACGTTGACGTCCCGATCGACCGCGTCCAGCGCGGTGCTCTGGAAGTCATCGAGCCCGAAGCCGAGGCCGTTGACGAACTCGACCCGGTAGTCGCGGGTCACCGGTGCAACAGCTTGCCGACGCCGATGGCGAGGAAGTAGAAGGCGGTGAGCGGTATCGCGAGCGCGAGCATCGAGAGCGGGTCGCCGCTGGGCGTGAAGACGGCCGCGGCGATGGTGATCGCGATGAGGGCGTAGCGCCACGAACGCAACAGCTGCCTCGGGGTGACGACGTGGGCCAGCTCCAGGGCGACCAGGACGACCGGGAACTCGAAGGTCACCCCGAAGATGAACATCATCAAAAGAAAGAGTCCGAGGTACTGGTTGGGGTTGTAGTACGAGACGAGCGAGTGGCCGCCGATCGACTGCAAGAAGGCGATGGCGTGCTCGAAGCTGAAGTACGCGACCGTCACGCCGGCGCCGAAGAAGATGAAGGAGGCGGTCACGAACGGTAGGGCGTAACGGCGCTCCGCGGCCTTGAGACCCGGGGTGATGAAGCGCCAGACGTGCCAGAAGACGATGGGCGAGGCGAAGAGCATCCCGCCGAAGAAGGCGATCTTGATCCGCAGGGTCAGGCCGTCCAGTGGGTTCGTGACCAGGAAGGAGCAGTGGTTCGGCGCGGCGCGGCAGTACGGCTCTTGCAGGACCCGAAGGATCGGTGCGTAGAGGATGAAGGCGACGATCCCCAGGATGATGATCGACGCTGACGAGAGCAGAAAGCGTCGGCGAACCTCCGCGAGATGCTCGGCCAGCGTCATCCCCGACTCAGCTTTGCGGAATCGCGACACGGGCGCCTAGTTGAGTGAGGGGTCTGCGGGCAGGCCCGTATCGCCCGCGTCACCAGGTAGTCGGGGGTTCATCGGGGACATCGCCGGTGGTGGCGCCAGCGCGGGCGACGATTCGGGTTCGGTCACACTGGTCGGGGTGAGGTCGGCCGTGGTGAGTCCCGCGTCGCGGGCCTCAGCCCGGTTGGCGAGCTCGTTGAGCAGGTTCACCGGGCTGCGCACGACACGGGCCAGGTCGCTCGCGCTGGGGAGGTCCGGGATGACGTCGCGGACCTCCTCCTCGACCCGCTCCTGGAGCCGTTTGAGCGCCCGCCAGCTGGAGCCGAGTTTGTGCGCCACCTCGGGCAGCTTGTCCGGCCCCAGCAGCAGGAGCACCACGGCGATGATCACCATGAGTTTGATCGGGCTGAGGCTCAGCATCCCCCCATTGTAGGGGTGTCAGTGGCCAGTGCTCAGAGGAAGCCGAACTGTGAGAGGGGCCAGAGGCGGAAGAAGGCCTTGCCGATGATGCTGGAGCGGGGCACGCTCCCCCAGGTCCGGCTGTCGCAGGACTGGCTCTGATTATCACCCATCACGAAGTACGAGTTGGGTGGGACGGTCACGTTGCCGATCGGCGTGCCGAGGGGCTCGTAGTGCGACCACGTCTGGTCCAGCGCCTTGCCGTTGACGTAGATCGTGTTTCCCCGCGACGTCAGGTGGTCGCCGGGCAGCCCGATCACGCGCTTGATGAAGATGGGTACCGCGTCGGAACAATCGGTGAGGGCGGCCGCCGGCGCCTTGAAGACGACAATGTCGCCGCGATGGATCGTGCCGAGCGACACGCTCAGTTTGGAGACCAGTAGCCGGTCACCAACGGGCAGCGTCGGTTCCATCGACGCCGAGGGGATGTAGAACTGCTGGACGACGTAGGTCCGCATCAACAGCGAGACGCCGACGGCGACCAGGAGGATGATGACCCATTCGATTAGGGTCTGGCGGCGGCGACGCGGTCGCGCGACGCTGCTCACCACGGCTTCAATGGGATCGGTTGTCGCGCTCGGAGTGGTCGAAGCAGAGTCGGCGGGAGCGTCAGGCACACCGCCAGGTTAGGCGGCGCGGGTCTATCTGTCCCGGCGCTCCAGGGACGTCAGGAGCTTCTGGAAACGCTCGTCACTACTCTTGAAGGGGTCCTTCAGCAAGACGGTGCGCTGCATCTCGTCATTGAGCTTGAGGTGCACCCAGTCCACCGTGTAGTCGCGTCGCCACTCCTTGGCCACGCGGATGAAGGTGCCCCGCATCCGCGCACGCGTGGTCGCGGGGGGCTCGACCGCCGCGACCGAGATCGCGTCGTCGTCGACCATCCGGCGGAAGTGTCCTCGCTGCTGGCGTCGGTAGTAGAGGCCCCGGTCGAGGTTGGTGTCGTGGTACAAAAGGTCGATCAGTGCGATCTTCGGGTCGCTCAAGGGGATCCCCTGTCGTTCGCGCTCGCGCTCGATGATCTGGAGCTTGGCGATCCAGTCCACCCGGTCGGCGAGTGACATCGGGTCGCTGCGGTAGTCCTCGATGGCTTCACGCCAAAGACGGATGGCCAGACGTTGGTCGTCCGGGAGGTCTCGGTTCTGGGCGAAGACCTCGGCCCGCTCGCAGAGATCGTCTTGGATCTCAAGCGCGGTCATGTCCCGTCCCGAGGAGAGCTTGATGGGTTCCTTACACCAGAGGTCGTACGCGATGTCGCGCAGCGCGTTGATCGGCGAAGCGAGGTTGTAGTCGCGCAGCACGGTCGTGCGGTCCTCGATCATGGCGAGGACCACCGAGGCGGTGCCCACCTTGAGGAACGTCGCGAACTCGCTCATGTTGGAGTCACCGACGATGACGTGCAGACGTCGGTAACGCTCGGGATCGGCGTGGGGCTCGTCACGGGTGTTGATGATCGGTCGGCTGCGCGTCGTCGCGGAGGAGATCGACTCCCAGATGTGCTCGGCGCGCTGGCTCATCGAATAGGCCGTGCCCTTGGGCGACGTGACGACCTTGCCGGCGCCGGCAAAGATCTGGCGGCTGATCAGATACGGGATGAACACCTGCTCGAGCCGCGAGAGGTCGTCGATGCGTTCGATGCAGTAGTTCTCGTGACAGCCGTAGGAGTTCCCCGAGGAGTCGGTGTTGTTCTTGAAGAGGAAGATATCGCCGCGTATTCCCTCATCGGCGAGCTGTTGTTGGGCGTAGGTGACCAGTTCGCGCAGGATCGCCTCTCCGGCCTTGTCCTGGGCCACGAGGTCGGTGAGCGAGTCGCACTCCGCCGTCGCGTACTCGGGGTGACTGCCGACGTCGAGGTACAGTCGGCTGCCGTTCTCCAAAAACACGTTGCTCGAGCGCCCCCAGGCGACGACCTTGCGAAAGAGGAACCGCGAGACCTCATCGGGGCTGAGACGGCGTTGGCCCCGCAGGGAGAACGTGATGCCGAACTCGGTCTCGACGCCGAAGATCCGCCGAAGCATCAGTGCCTCACGCCCTGAGCAGATCGGCAACCTGCTGGTCGGTGAGCCGGCTGAAGGTCCGTCGGTTTCCGCGATCTTCGAGAATGCACACCTCGAGGTCGGGGACCTCGATCGCCCGCTCGGGGCCCGACAGGGCGGAGACGGCGTTGCGCAGGGTCACCACCAGTGGCTCCAGATCAGTCTCGACGGCGTCGAAGCGGGCCTTGATGGTCTCGGCGTCGCCGCCGAGGACCGCGAAACGGGCTTCGTCCGAGATGGTCCCTTCGTACGCGATGCGGTAGAGCTTGGTCGCACGAAGCGCGTTGCCAAGCTGGGCGACGAGTATCTCGACCTCGAGCGGCTTCTGGCCCTCGGTGAACATGTCGCCGAGGTGCTGAGCGTAGTAGTTGGCCAGGGCGCGAGCGTCCACGTCCTCGCGTGAGTAGGTGAAGCCGGTACCGTCCGCCCAGCGGATCCCCGCCTCTCGCAGGCGGTCGAACTCGTTGTACTTGCCCACGCCGGCGAAGGCGATACGGTCGTAGATCTCCGAGATCTTGTTGAGTGACGCCGAGGTGTTCTCGGCGACCATAACGACCCCGACGTCGTAGATGGCGGCGACGATGGAACGTCCGCGGGCGATGCCCTTTTGTGCGAATTCGGCCCGGTCCTTGATCAGCTGCTCGGGGGAGACGTAGAAGACGTTGCTCATCGCAGCGAGCCCCCTGCGACGCCCTGACTCTGGGTGCGCCGTTCATTGATGACCGCGAAGCGCCTCGCGACCTCGTCGTCAGGCAGTTCGGCGAAACCCTGTTCGTCGAGGGTCACCATCATCGGGTAGATGTTACGAACGAAGTCCGGTCCGCCGGTGCTCGGGTCGTTGTCGCCGGCCTCGTAGATGGCGAGCGCACCGAGGTCGAGCGCCGCCTCGCGGTCGAGGTCGGTGCGAAAGCCCAGGCGCAGCGCACTCTCGGCGAACGGCGATCCCGAGCCGATCGTGGCGAAGTCTCGCCGCTCGTAGCAACCTCCCGCACCGTCGTATTCGAAGATACGCCCGTCGCCGTGGTTGGGGTCCCAACCGGCGAGGAGCGGTACGACCGGCAGTGGTGTAGCGAGGTTGTTGCGTTGGATGAGTGGTGAGAGATAGTTCGCTTTGCCCTTCAGGCTCAGTTCGGAATCGGTCATCTTCTCGTAGTGCTCGAAGGAGAGTTGCGCCATGCGGATGAACTCCATTCCTCTCGCCGCGCTCCCGGATATCGCGATCGCCGTGTTGCGGTCGGCGGCCTCGATCTTGCGCACATCACGACTGGCGATGTAGTTGCTCGTCGCCTGGCGGTCCCCCACCATGACCACCCCCCCGACGTACCGAACGGCGATCACCGTGGTCGCGTGGGCCGACCCGGGAAGTTCGGCGGGGCCATCGAAGAGACCCGCGAGCTCGGCGAATCTCGCGAAGGATGGGCCGGGATCGTCACTGGCGCTGAACAGCGGCAGTCCCATCTACTGGCCTCCCTTTTGGACGTAGTTGCGGACGAACTCCTCGGCGTTCTCCTCGAGGACTTCGTCGATCTCGTCCAGCAGGTCGTTCAGGTCCGCCTTCAACTGTTCACCCTTGGTGGTGTCAACCGTCACGTCGGCGACGGATTCGGTGGTGCGGTTCACCCGCTGCTTCTGGATACGTTCTTGTTCACTCATGTCATCAGTTCTACCCGTCCAGGGCCGCCAAGAGGTCTATAGCCGTGGAATTCGACTCGAAGAGGTGGGCCGTGAGCGCCGCCGTCCCACGGAGCGGGTCGGGCATGGGCACGCGCTGGAGCGGACCATCGCCGATGTCGAAGACGATCGAATCCCAGTTGGCTGCCGCGATCTCGTCGGGATATCGGATGACGCACTGGCCCCGGAAGAAGGCTCGAGTCGTGGTCGGCGGGCTCGTCACGGCCTCCGAGACCTCTACGGGGGTGAACAACTGACGTAGGCCCACCCGGGCGGCCAGGGAGCGCTCGGGGCGCAGGTCGTGGTATTGGAGGTCGATCGCCTTGAGCCGGACGTCGTTGGGCGCGAGGTCGTAGCGTTCCTGGTAGCCCCGCACGACTCGCCGTTTGGCCACCCAGTCGATGCGATCGGCCACTGCGACGGGATCGTCGCGTACACCGTCGAGCAGCTCTCGCCACTGGGCGACCACGAGGGCGACCTCGTCGGCCCCGGCTACGGCCGATCCCCCGTCGCGCTCGACGTAGGCGGCAACGACCTGCCACAGCTGGTCCTGGAGGTCCCAGGCGCTGAGGTGGCGGCCGTCATCGCACTCGACCGTGACCCGCAACGTCGGGTCGATGGCGAAGGCCCGGACGGCCCGCACCGGGTCGCGGGGTCGCGGGGGCAGGCGGTCGGCGCCGAAATCCTCGAGTGCCGCCAACAGCAGAGCCGTCGCGCCCAGTTTGACCAGCGTCGCGTACTGACTCATGTTGGCGTCACCGATGATCACGTGAAGTCGGCGGAATCGCTCGGCGTCGCCGTGGGGCTCATCGCGGGTGTTGACGATTGGGCGCTTCAGCGTGGTCTCGAGGCCGACGACCTCTTCGAAGAACTCGGAGCGCTGACTGATTTGAAACACCGGTGGTGCGCCCGACGCGGTGTCGGTCTCGAAGCCAACCTTGCCCGCCCCCACGATGATCTGACGCGATACGAAGTGGGGCACCATCGCGCGAACGATGTCGGCGAAGGGGAGGTCGCGTCGCACGAGGTAGTTCTCGTGGCAGCCGTAGGAGTTGCCCTTGCCGTCAGAGTTGTTCTTGAAGAGCGAAATCGCATCGACGGGCGCCAGCGACGCGTTGGCCAACGTCAAAGCCTGGCGCAGGACGACCTCGCCAGCAACGTCGTAGCGGGTCGCCTCGAGGGGCGAGCGACATTCGGGCGACGAGTACTCGGGGTGGGCGTGATCGACGTACAGGCGGGCGCCGTTGGCCAGGACGGTGTTCGCCAAATGCGTCTCGACGACGGGAGCGAACGCGGTGAGGTCGGTCACGCCCCTCGCGTCGAGGTCAGGGGTCTCGCCCTCAAAGTCCCAGTTGATCCGGGTCCGCCCCTGCTGCGCGTAGGCGTTGACGATGATGCTGGAGGCCGTGACCGGGTCCTGTCCGGGTCCGCCGGCGACGCCGAACTCGGTCTCGATGCCGAGGACCTTGGCGATGGCCATGCGGCTAGAGGTACTGGCCGGTGCCGACGTGTTGGATCGACCGTCCGCCCTTCGCTTCGGTCTCGTCGCGGTTGATGAGGGTACGAATGAAGACGATCCGCTCCCCCTTCTTGCCCGATATCCTCGCCCAGTCATCGGGATTGGTCGTGTTGGGCAGATCCTCGTTCTCTCGGTACTCCTGACGGATCGACTCGAGCAGGTCGCTGACGCGCAGTCCGCGGTCGCCGCCGGCGATCTCGCGCTTGACCGCGAGCTTCTTCGCCCGGCGCACGATGTTCTCGATCATCGCGCCCGAGGCGAAGTCCTTGAAGTACAAGATCTCCTTGTCGCCACCTTGGTACGTGACCTCGAGGAAGCGATTGTCGTCGTCGACGCGGTACATCGCCGCGACCGTCTCCTCGATCATCGCGCGGATCGCCTTGTCGCGGTCGCCACCCCCTCGCTCGCGTACCTCGAACTCGTCGATCGGCAGGGACGGGTGGATGTAGCGCTGGTAGATCTGGGTGGCGGCGTCGGCGTCGGGACGCTCGATCTTGATCTTGACGTCGAGGCGACCGGGCCGCAGGATCGCCGGGTCGATGAGGTCCTCGCGGTTCGTCGCACCGATGACGATCACGTCACGCAGTGACTCAACGCCGTCGATCTCGGCCAGGAGCTGGGGGACGATGGTCGACTCCATGTCGGAGCTGATGCCGGTTCCGCGGGTTCGGAACAACGAGTCCATCTCGTCGAAGAAGACGATGACCGGCACGCCTTCGTCGGCCTTCTCACGGGCGCGCTGGAAGACGAGTCGAATCTGCCGCTCCGTCTCACCAACGTACTTGTTCAAGAGCTCGGGACCCTTGATGTTCAAGAAGTAGGACCGCACGTTGCGGTTGCCGCGCAACTCACCGACCTTGGCCGACAAGGAGTTGGCGACGGCCTTGGCGATGAGCGTCTTGCCGCAGCCGGGCGGACCGTAGAGCAAGATGCCCTTGGGCGCCGGCAGCTCGTAATCGGCGAACAGCGCTCGGTGGAGGTACGGCAGTTCGACGGCGTCGGTGATCTGCTCGATCTGGGAGTCGAGCCCGCCGACGTCGGCGTAGGTGATGTCAGGGACCTCCTCGAGGACAAGCTCCTCGGCCTCCTGGCGGACGAGCTTCTCGACCAGCAGGTTGGACCGATGGTCGAGCAGGAGGGCATCGCCGCTGCGCAGCCGGACGGCGCGCAACGCGTCGGCCAACTCGACGACGCGCTCCTCATCGGCGTGACCGTAGATCAGCACGCGGCGTTCGTCGAGTACCTCCTTGACGGTCACAACCTCGCCCTGTCCGTCGGCTTCGCGCACGCCGATCACCGTGAACGACTCATTAAGGACCACCTCGTCACCGCGGGCTACCTGGTGGGGGTCGATGGCCGGGTGCAACGCGACGCGCATCTTGCGCCCCGAGGCGAAGATGTCGACCGTGCCGTCCTCGTTGAAGTCGACGAACGTCCCGTAGACGGCGGGCGGCTGGGTGAGCTTGTCGACCTCGTCGCGCAGGGCGGCGATCTGATCGCGGGTCTGCTGGATCGTGATGCTGAGCTTCTCGTTGTTCGAGCGCGCCTGTGCCAACTGGCCGTGTGACTCGAGGAGCTGCTCCTCAAGCTGTTCGATCCGACGGCTGACGTACTCGGCGTCGTAGGCCGAGCCGTGCGCTGATTGGCCCCGAGGGGCTGGGTCCTCCGTGTGATCATTGGGGTCGAAGGGCTCGAAACGGTTCATACCGTCACCCTAGACTTCTGTTGTCACGCACGTCGCGTCGGTCAGCGCGCGAGCGGCGCCGCTAGCATGACGAGACTGGAACAGCCCGGGAGGGGTAGGAATGAAGGTGTGGATCGACCAGGATTTGTGCACCGGCGACGGGCTCTGCGAGGAGATCTGTCCGGTCGTGTTCACGCTGCTCGATGACGGCCTGGCCTACGTAAAAGAGGGCGACGACGTCAAGAGTGCGCCCGGAGGCGCCGCCGGGGTCGCGGTCGTGCCCGTGGAGCTGGAGGACGCGGTGGTGGAGGCGTCCGAGGAGTGCCCCGGGGAGTGCATCTTCATCGAGCAGGGTTAGTCGTCGCCGGCGCGCGTCGCGTTGGTGACGAGTCGCCGAGCCGAGGTCAAGAAGCCGGTGTGGGCGACCATCCGATGGTCCGGTCGCACGGAGCGACCGTCGATGTGCCACGTACGACGGAGTATCTCCACCGTTTCCGCGAGCCCGAACGAGTGGCGGTTCATCGTCTCTCGGAGCAGCTGGGTCTGATTGATGGTGGGCAGGTAGGCCAGCAGGATGCCGCCGGGTCGCAGAGCCCTTGCAGCGTGCTCGACCACCGCCCATGGTTCGGGCATGTCGAGCAAGATGCGGTCGAAATCGTCACCGTCAATCCCCAGTGTCACGTCGCGGATCTGGACGTCGTAGGGCACGTCGGGACCGAGGAGGTCGCGGACGTTCTGTTTGGCGTGTTCAGCGAAATCCTCGCGGATCTCGTAGGCCGTTATCGCGGCTCCGGCGCGTTGTCGGCCTGCATCA
>VFSW01003744.1_pt1 | contig 22796 bp, 30 predicted proteins | sample 5358111 | NCBI WGS metagenome assembly VFSW01 (sample SAMN11554181, study PRJNA540505) | mine drainage metagenome | isolation source: sediment from site ElyBrook_90M | place: USA: Ely Copper Mine, Vershire, VT | collected 2017
AAAGAGTCTCGAGAGAAGATCTTATAAAATTCTCGAATATTCATTCAACACAGCAAATTTCCATAAGAATTTTGAGGTTTCGTTTATCTTATGGAATTTCGTATTCCCGTTAGCAAGTTGAGCCTTTGGATGTTGATCTCTGCTACATCAATCCCATGGGACAGGAAGCTTGATTGGACTGCTACAAACTCGCTCTCCAGCGCATGCCTTGGAAGCCTTTCAAGTTCGTTGCGATAGTTGTCTAGGCACCTTTTTTGCAGTCCTGGATTGAATTTGGAGATGCTGTATTCCAATTTTGCGACAAGAGCATTGACCAGGTATCTGTCGCTCTTTTCTTGTATGCTAAGCCTGAGAGCATCCTTGAGGGATTTTACTGCTTTTTCCCTCTCTACGTTAGGCTGCGTATGTATGGAAAAATCAATTTGGCGACTTGACCTGTTTATTTTATTTTGGTATTTTGTGTGTTTTCCTGACATAACCATCATCTACCTTTTTCCGTTTCGTTCGCGACCTTGCGGGCAAGCGGATCGAATTTCTTGAAGAATGCATCCCAAGTATATTCTTTCTCCACCCTTCTCTTTCCCTCTTCGCCCATATGCTGCGCTGCGCTTTTGTTCTCTGCAAGAAACTGCATCTTCTCTGCCATCTCCTCCGCGTTGTTTATTACAAAGCCAGTTTTTCCATCGATAACCGTGTCTTTTGGACCTCCCTCGTTTATGGTTATCACAGGCTTTTCGCTGGCCATACCCTCAAGGGGCACTATACCGAAATCCTCGTTTGTGGCGGCGAAGAGCACCGCAGTGCATCTTGCATAGAGGTCCTTTAGTTCCTTCTCTGATACATTGGGCCTAAATGATATGTTCTTAACGTTCATCGCTTTTAGCTTTCCGAAATATTCCTGGTGCTCCTTGTCTGGTGAGAGCGTCCCTGCAATCACCAGCTTGTACTTTGCCTTAGGCATCTTCTTTTGGAACTTTGCGAATGCATTGATCACAAAATCCTGCCTTTTATTTGAGAGTATCCTTGATGGATAGATGAAGAATTTCTCATCGCCATCGTTCCTGAATTCCTTGGTGTCTATTCCAGGGTTTATCACAGTTGCGTCCCTTCCGAAGTATTTCTTTATCCTATCACGCGTATTGGTGGAATTTGTTGCTATCGCCTCCAGATCCTTTATTATGTTGTGCGCTATCATCTTGTAGGCGCTCGTGAAGCTTGCGTATATGAACTTCTCTGCATAGTTGCGGTTCTTCATCCTCTGAGCATAGAGGTCATAGACCTCCCTTGGCGGAGTGTGGCAGTACCAGAGCACCTTCTTGTTCTGGTGGCGGATCCACTCGCTTGGACTTATATGGCTGTTTATTACGTCGTAGTCCTCCTTGATCAGCATATTGTAGAAGTTGTATCCGTACCTTAGCCCCTGCGATGCCCTATATGGCAGCATGTTCGAGAAAGGGACATCCTTGCCTATCATCCTTATGTCCATTCCCTCAAATTCTGGGAACGTCGTTGATTTGTTGTACTCCATCGTGTATATCGAGGCGTTGTAGTGCTGTGCTATCTTTAGTATGACGCGCTCTGCGCCTCCCTTCAGAGTCAGATAGGGTTGCGCGAGTATTAGTTTCATCTTTAATCAGCCTGGCATGGTGTAGTTGTTATGGATATAGCTCGGCTTTGAGGTTTGGTGAGGCAGTCCTCCAGTGTAGTTGTTGAACGAGAATATCATTATAGGATTTGTTGAGTTGATATAGTTTATTCCTGTGAAGTTGCTTGGGTATACCAGCGTGTATCCCGGGAGCTTTCCGAACATGAATCCCTGGTAGTAGTTTGAGCTGTAGAACTGTGTCGGAGCGTTTGTTATGGTGTTGTTCGGTCCATTTGGCAGGTAAAGCACCATGAAATCGGCATACGGCTGCCCTGATATCCCTATCGTCCCATAGAAGAACTGCTGCACTGGAATTATTACTGCGTTGAGCCTTGTGCCGTTCTGGTTGTATATCGGAACCGGAGATGCGGTGTTGTAGACGTCTGTAGGCACGCAGTAGGTCGAATTTATTGCCTGCTGGCCGTATACAAATATGGAGCGCAGTGCCACTACGTTAGAGTTGCTAAATGAGCAGAAGTCCTGGGTCGTTGCAGTAGTGGAATTTAGTATTGGGACTAGGGCAAATACCGGATCGTGGGTTATCTCGCATTGTGATGTGCCAAGAACATAAGGGGAACTTTGTGCTACACCCTGAGCCTTTGCATATGCAAGAGTGGTCTGGTTTACGTCTATGCATGCAAGGAAGTCCAGCGCCTGCCATTTCTGCTGCAGCTGATCATCGAAGACAACGTACTTGGACTGGAACGAATCCATCAGCGTGCCGAGGGTCTTTGGAGTTATTGAATCGTTGCTTGTGAGCACAAACTGGGCTGCGGTATTATAGTCCGACTGTGCAACAGAATTGTCTCCTCTGAGCACCGCATTGGTATTCCCGAACCAGTTTATCCAGTCTCCATAGTCCCACCATGCAAGCACCCTTGTCCCAGACGGGCCTATGTTGGCCCTCATCCAAGCGGTTGCGCTGAGCCAGTACTGCGGGATGGTATTGCAGTATATGTTATATCCAAGTACACTGCCTTGGCTTGCAAGCGTGTTGCAGTTGCTGTTTGCTGCTGCAGAGAGCAAGCTAAACATCGAAGGGACGAACTCTATTAATATTAGAAATATGCAAAAGCCCGCAAGCGCATAGGCTGCGGTCTTGTGTTTCCCTGATCCGACATTGCCATCCTGCGTTTCCGAGGATATTTTATAATCGTTGTTTATCAGTATCGTGAGCTCCCCTACTATTATCATTAGGGCCATTATGTATCCTACTCCGAAGTGCGGCAGATACTTGACTTCTATCATCCCAGCTACTGCGAGTGGAACTATCGTTGCGACATAGAGCATGTTTGATCTGCTATTCCTGAAGAATATTGCTATTACTGAGAATATTATGAATGCCGCCATCACAAACCATACCAAAATAGATAGGCCTCCGATGCTCGCACCTATTCCACCAAATCCTCCGCTGCCGAAATCATAGTTGAATCCAGTTGGGGCGTATTCCTGCACTGTGGCGAATAGTGGTATGGATGCTGTTGTGAAGTGCTCGCTTAGTGTTATGTATGTTTGCACAGGTTTGCCAAGAGGCGTGAATATGACAAGCAGTATTGCAATTATTATCATTGCGATCAGAACCTCTGCGTATTGCACGATTCCGGCATGCTTGAATATCTTGTACTGCGCAAGGATCTTCGGGGCGTAGTCAAGTATGAATACGAAAAGCAACGCTACCAGAGGGAATGCCACTATTACAGGTATTCCTACCAGCGTAGGTATCCTGTCAGCAAGAGCTCCTCCGTATGGGGAGTATATCAGATAGAAGATTGCTATGATGCCGATCACTATACCGTTCATTATGTAGAAGTCGCGCATATCCTCCCGCCTGAATATCTGCACAAGGCCCTGCAGGCCTATGTATATGGTCAGGATTCCTGCAGTTACGGTGTAGTAGTGGGCGCCGAGGAATGTAGATATGAATGCTATTGCCGCAAGCACTGCAAATCTCTTCTCCTTTGGATTCTTGACCGCAAGCATGTATGCCGCCACGAAGAAGAACATTGTGAATATTCCCCAAGGCTCGAGGAGCTGCTCTCCTGCTATGAATGTTGATATCAATGTAGGCATCCCGGCAGTGAGCGCGGCCGCTGTCAGAGCAGGTATCTTTCCGTAGTCGTGGTATATCGCCATGAAGACTACGAACACGAGCAGCGCAGCAGTTATTGGAGGATAGAAGGATCCTGTGTTGCTCAGAAGAGTTGTGTCCAGATACTGCGCTGATCCGTTTGCTATATTGTACCAATACGCCTCGAGATAAGGGACTATAGGCTCTATTCTCTGTATCGTGCCTTGCGCAAGCGTAGGCCATGCGGAATGTGAATACAGAAGCTGCTGACCGTATGTCAGTATGGATTCCGTGCTTATCATATCGAAGTATGGGTCGAACTCGAAGAATTTCGGGGCAATGCCTATGCTCATGAACCTGGTGGCGAATGTTATAAGCATAAGTGCCAGGAGTATGACCCACACCCAGGTCATATTGCCTGTGGAAGAGGTCTTAACTCCGCTCTTGATAAGAAGGTCCCTTTCCTGGGACTCATGATCGCGATACATTTTTTCTTCGGCGTCCCTGTGCGTCTGCAAGACCCGCTCCCTCATGTCAGGGTCCTTTACGAGCTGCAGCTCGGAGTCGTTGTGCTTTATTAGTTTCTCCTCTTCGTCTTCGTGCTCCTTGATTATCCTTGAGTCTACTTTGAGGGTTGCGAGCCTCTTTCTGAGCTCTGTGAGCTTTTCCTTCTCGTGGCTCTCTCCTCGCATCTCTGATCTGACCTCCCTTTCGACTGCGCTAAGGTTCTTCTCTTCTTGTTTTAGCTCACTTCTCCTCTGGGCCCTAGTTATTCCGGAGAATACGCCCTGCTGGAAGCACAAAAGTATTCCGATAACTGTCAGCAGCGCGACGTTTGCGTCGTAGAGCCCTGCAGAGTATGAGAACATATGGCTGATGGGTATCAAATATGCCTCGAGCCAGATCAGCGCTGGAGGAAAGATAAGCCCGAATATGAATCCTATTATGACTATCTCGAATAGGTGAAGCGTTGTTTTCTTGAGCAGTGCCAGTGATAGGAACAGCCCTGGCAACATTATCGATAAGAATCCTATTACTATGGTTAGCAACAATGACATCCAATCCCTTTGATCCAACCCCCATCTGTAAAAGTTTCGATGCAGTCAATTCGAACAGTCGGATGTAATATATTAGAATAAAAAGCTTTAAATGCCTGCACATTTGTCAAATTTAGGAGTGGCCGCGACTTATGCTGTAGAGATCCCTGGATGTTTTTTGCTGCTGTGGACTTTCCTCAAGATCCGATATGTGAGGGCTGAGTAGCAGGTTTAGCAGCTTGCTAAAATTTGGCTTGGTTTTGATTTTTTCCGCCTCGCACATCTTCTCCAGCGCCGCCGCCCTATGCTCGAGCTCGTAGGTGAACCTGTGAGAATCTAGATCCTCAAGCACACCGGCTGCATATTTTGGGAGATCTTGCGGGGGTATCTGAGAGGTCCTGGACCTGTATGCCTTGAACAGCTCCCCGCTAACGTTGACGCTAAACATCTTCCTTCCGCCCTCCTGCGTAATTTGCGCAGCGTAGATGTGCGTTCCCATCAGAAATTTGTCAAAGGCGGCCGTACATATTCCTAGAAGATCCTCCCTTGTGCACTCCTTTGCTATTTGCAGATATATGTAGCTGAGGCGCTCTTGCACCTGATTTCTCTCATCGGTGAGCTTGGCGCAGGAAGACCTCTCTAGGGAGGCCTTTTCGTTATTTTGTATTTCCTGTTCTGATTTGAAAGCCATAAAAATCAAGTTTCATTTTATAATTTTATGCTGTGTATTTTAGAATATATAAAGCAGGAACCCTGTTTCGTTTGTTTGCAAATGATGGTTGTTATGAAATCTGATGTCGCAGTTATTGGGGCAGGAATGTCCGGACTTTTGCTTGCACGAGAACTTGCGCGAAGCAAAATAAAGGTCAGGGTCTATGATCAAAAACAAAAGCTTGGATATCCAGTCAGGGCAAGCAGCATACTATCCGTCAGCGGGCTCGATTCGCTTGGGATAGATTTTGGTAAGATACCATACAACAAGCTTTGCGGGGCGAGGTTGTATGCTGAGGGGAAGATGCTTGAGATAAGGGCGAAAAAGGCAATGGCATATTCCATGGATAGGCACAAATTAAACAGCATGCTAAAGGACGAGTGCAAGGATCTTGGAGTCGAGATCATGACAGGAAAAAGGATAGAAGAGAGGGATCTGGATGATATTTCTAGGGATTCAATAGTCGTAGGGGCGGACGGATTCAACTCCACAGTTGCAAGGCACTACGGTTTTGGAGGAGCAGTAAAGCACGTGCTCACATACCGCGCAGAGTACATAGCGGACATAGAAGACACGAGCATGGTGGAGCTTTTCTTTGACAAGGCAAAGATTCAGGGGTTCTTTGGATGGATTGCGCCGGAGCCACAGAGGGTGGTAGAGATAGGTGTAGGGATAGATTCCAGATTTGGGAATAGCAAGGTTGCATACGACAGGTTCATTGCGATGCAAAGGGTTGGAGAGTTCATAGAAAGCGCAACGCTAAAGGACCATGGCGCAAGCGTGATACCAATAGGACTGCGCAGGCATTTCGTAGACGAGAAGAAGGGTGTTTTGCTGATAGGGGACGCTGCAGGGCAGGTGAAGCCTACTACAGGAGGGGGGATAATATTTGGAGGAAATGCTGCATTGATTGCGGCAAATGTGATTAAAAACCATATGGAAAAAGGCACAAGGCTTGCAGAATACGAGAGATTATGGAGACGCAGGCACGAGACTGATTTGAGGATGCATGGAATGATAAAGGATGCTTATTCCAAGCTAAGCGCAGCTCAGATAGCATCGATCCTGGGATTTTTGGAATTCACAGGAATGCATAGGTTCCTTGGAGATTATGGGGATATGGACAGGCCATCGCTCATGCTAAAGAGATTCTTTTTGAGGGGCCTTGCGAATTGATTTATTGCTGTTGGGGTTGGAATGGTAGCGCAAGCTGGTAGACTTCTGTATCAGAGTTCTCTTTGATTGCGTCAGATCCGATGCCCTCCCTTAGCGCCCTGGCCAAAGCTTCTGTACGCCCGTGAACGCGATTGTATTCTTCCCAGAATTGGTTTGGATCGAGCCCTGCCTCCCTCACCGTTTGTGAGATCTCGTTGTACATCCTTTCAGTGGCTGGCCTAAGCGCATCTAAAGGCGCGCTGAGTATCTCGGTTATGTGATCCGAGCTTAGTTTCGGGTTCAGCTGAGCTTTCTCCACACCGACCTTGATGTGCTGTGCGGTATCTGCGATGTTCTCATTGATTTGGTCTAGTATCCGGGTCACTTCAAGCTGGTGCTCTATAGAAAGCTGTGATTTGAAGCTCTTTGCAAGTATGAACATGGTCATTGCAGTTTTATTTACTTCCGCTATCGACTCAGATATGTCTTCATTGGCATCATACTTTTTCTTGAGTTCGTCATTGAGATTCTTCATCTCGGTCCTCCAGCTTGCTATGAGTTCTACTGCTGCAATATTCTTGAGATTGCTCTTTGCAGTCTCTTCCGTGGTGTTGGTTTTGGTAGAGAATTGGGCTACTGGAGTTTCGTTAGAGGTCTGTGTTGCATTGGCATTTGCTGCCTCCGATTTTGGAACATTTTCTTTAGGATCAGGCGATACGTTATTCTGAGCAGTTGTTGCCATACCTATCAATATTATTTTCCGTTTCCAGATATTTAAATGTTGTTGCCAATGTATCTATTTAGGATTGGTACGCGTTTTGATCTTGTCACTTTGGCTTGTCGTCTTTCTTTTCCAGAAGCTTCTTACCCAGTTTCTCCCTCATCTCAATGTTTGTCTTCAGGTTCTCGAAGTCCTCTGGCTTTAACACCTTCTTTAGTATGAACTCCGAGTAGTCCATCGATACCTGGGAGAGCTGTAGCATGATTGATTGCAGCTCTGCTATTTGCAGCCTGTATTCATGCTCTGGCTTGAGTATCTCTATCCCTGCAGGTGCGAAGTTGAATATTATGGTGATGAAAGTTCCTATGTCCTTTGCAAGCAACGTTACGATTGCACTTGTGGAATACGCCTCGCCTACCTTGAGGGGTTCCTCTATGCTGCCTACGCAGAAGACCACTCCAGGAGTCTTTAGCAGCTTCTCGTTTATCAGATCCGCCATCAGCGGCTGGAGGCTGTCTGCATTCGGACCCTGCATGTCGAAGTATAAGTTTGCAAGAAGGCCCCCCTTCTCGAGGGTCTTTTGCGTTATTTCCTCCATTTCCGATTTTGCCATTAAATCCCTTTCAAGACCTTTATTGCATCATCTACACTTAAAATATCTTCCTTTCCGCTGACTAGATTCTTCAGCTTTAGCTTGCTTTGCTCGCGCTCTAGCTTTCCTATTATTATCACGTTTGCAAAGCCCATAGTGTTTGCATAGTCAAGCTGCTTCCCAAGTTTCCTGTCAGTCACATTAAGGTCTACGTATATGCCCTGCGCCCTTAGTGAGTTTGCCACGCCAAGAGCGTACGTTTCATCATCGATATCCAAATATGCCACATAGACCCTGTTTACTGAGAAGATTGATTTGTCTGAGTGGTCTAGGATGTCGGCTATTCGGTCTACCCCCAAAGAAACTCCAGTGGCAGGAATGTTGTTCCCGGAATATACTCCGATAAGATTATCGTACCTGCCCCCCGAGGCTATAGCGGGCACCTTTCCGTCATTTTGGTTAAGTACGAATTCCCACACCATTCCGGTGTAGTAATCAAGTCCTCTTGCAAGCGATGGATCGAACGTTATCTCGAGGCGCGTTTTATAGCTGCCGACCAGGCTTATCAACCTGCTTATTTTTTGTACCTCGTCCTGTGCATCTTTTATCTCCCCTTTGATGCGATTGAATTTGTCTTCATTGCCTCCGGTTTCGGATAAGAATTCAACCAGGTCCGTGGATTTTCTTTGGTCTGGCATGAGAGAGGAGAGTTGCTTTGCAACTTCTTCCTTTCCGATTTTCTTGATCTTGTCTATTATCCTTATTGCTTTGATGGTGTTTTCCTTAGGTACTCCGAAGTGGGAGAGGATATTTTCCAAAAGGGGTCTGCTATTGATCAGTATTGTACAGCCTTCCAAAGACAAATTGTCTATTGCCTGCGCAGCCGCGGCAACAACCTCAGCATCGCTCTCCACCTCCTGTCCGCCGATTATGTCTGCGTCCATCTGCGTGAATTCCCTATATCTCATATGCTGAGGCTCCTCCTTCCTCCACACCTGCCCGATTTGATATCTCTTGAAAGGCAGGGCGATGTCCTTATTCATTGATACGTATCTTGCAAGCGGCACCGTGAAGTCAAATCTTAGGCCGCTGCTCTCTCCGGTAAATGTGAATATCTCCTTCTTGATATCGTCCCCGTAATCCTTGGCGTTTAGCACGCCTAGCGTTTCTATGGCAGGGGTTTGGATTGCATAGAATCCGAATCTTTTGAATGTCTCTTCGACTACCGAGATTATGCTCCTTCTTGTGAGTTCCTGAAGGGGGCCTATGTCCCGAACTCCCCTAGGCAATGACGCTTCCATTACATATTCTCCTTTATCCACTTTCTTAATGACTCTTTTGGTATGGCTCCTATTGATGTGGCCTTGACTTGTCCGTTCTTGAACATCATGGCAGTTGGTATGCTCATTATGTTGTACTGCGTTGCTATGTCTGAGTTCTCGTCAGTGTTGATTTTTCCGAATACAATCTTTCCCTTGAATTCCTCTGAAACTTCTTCTATTATAGGACTAAACATTCTGCATGGGCCACACCACGCGGCCCAGTAATCTACAATTACAGGCAGCTTTGATTGCAATACTTCCTTCTCGAAATTCTCGGTGGTTAGTTCTATCATGGCCATATTATCACACTCACATAAAAAGTAATATTTTAACGCTGGATAAGAATTTATAGGTTTGTTGTACATTGGACATTCCCTTTTTTAGTTTTTGAGTCATCAATATACTTGTGATGAGCACGCATTTCTGATTAATGATGAAGATCTTGAGTGCTGAATTGTGAATGGTGTCTATTATGCCTGCAAACATACCAACCCAAGCGGTCAAGAAGCTCGTTAAGAAGCATGCCAGGGCATCCATAACGGATGATGGAGCCAGGGAGATTGCAAGGATACTCGACAGGGAGGCAAAGAAGATATCCGCATTCGCAGTGAAAAATGCGAAGAAGAACAAGAGGGAGAGGATATCAAAGGACGACATAAAGGCGTATATAATAAGGAATTATGGATGATTTGATGGCTGCCACAAGGTTTAGGAGCCCCAATTATATTGCAAATGGGATAGAGAGATTCTCGTTGTTTGAAAAGACCCTGCATGGGGTATTGATAACAGATTTCAACAGCAATGGAGAGGTGCTTTCGCAAATTTACAGCCAAAAATCCGACCTGAAAAAGGAGGCCGACGAATATCTTTCTGTCAGAGGGGCGGAGGTTAGGTATTTGGATTACGAGAAGTTATTGGTAAAGGCCTCTTGTGCAGATTGCGGATCCATGGATATAGTGAGGGTGTTGGACACTATTGACGTGAGCAGGATTGTTGACATTCCGGTGGTGCCCCTTTTCTCGTGCACAAACTGCAAGGCAAGGTTGTTCTCAATTACGGATGAGTATCTTGGGAGGCTCGTAAAGTCGAATCCGGACTTATTCGACAAAAGCGAGATAGAGAAGAGGGATAGGGACTGGAATGCCTTTATAAATGAGCTTAGACAATACATAGTCAGTGTCTTTGCAATGAAAAAGATAAAACATTTGAAGATGTAGATGGTTTTATGGCAATTAGCATATCAGAACTGTATGGAAAGAAGTTGATCACCACAGAAGGCAAGGAGCTTGGAGATGTAAAGGCGGTTATCGTGGATACAGAGGAAGGCACAGTATCGCACCTGGTGCTGATAGATTTTGAAACGCTTAAGAGAAGCCCAGATATACGCGAAGTTCTAAAGAAGAAAAGCGTGCTGTTCAAGAGAGTAAGGAAGATTGGGCAAACAATAATCGTGGGGAGGGAAGAGGAATAAAGTCAAACGCCCTGCAAACCTAGACAAAAAAGAATAAGTAGCATCAGATATTTATTCTGATGCTTATGTTAAACTTCAGACTCTTAGACTTGGGCTCAGGATGTCCAAAACCTTCTCTCTATTCTCTATTTCTCCAGTCAATGCTGCCGCTTCTTGTCTAAGTTGTTTTGCTTCTGTTTCAAATTGTTCAGCACGATCATTCTTTTCTGTTTGTATGCGCTTCAATTCATCTAATTCTGACTTGATAAGATCAATGGATCTTGGACTTGCAGCTCCTTCGGAGCTGGCTTTGAGGCCAACCACCACCCGAGCAACAGCGCCAGGCGAATAGTCCGCGCCGAGGTCGAACCACCTGTCGCCGTAGTGGTCAGGGCAGACGTCGAAGCGCAACGGCCTCTTACCTGAATATACATAAGCAGTCTTGTCTGGATGCGCTCTTCCTTCTTGCAACTCCCCGGTGCGATCAAAGTGGTAATATCCATCCTTCTTTATTCCTTCTCCCGAAAGGTAGAACGACATCACGTTTCCCGTTTCATTGAAGTACTTCTGTGCTTCCGTAAGCAGAACTTCTCTGTACGTGGAGAATGCCTGCTGATAAGTGAGAGGCTCTAGTCCTGCTCTCTTTAGTCTGTCCATCGAATCATTATGGTTTGCACCGTGTTTGTCGATAAACAATGTTGAGCCTTGAATGCTCGCTACCTGCTTGAATTGAGTCTCTTCTACTCTTTGAGATGTTGCCATCATAATCACACTATTTTCTTGTTTTTTGCCTTTAAAAGTCTTATTGTGTGTTTGTATATTAAAATTTGGAGCCGTGAAGCAGCGTTCGCATTTTCAGGTCCTGTTTTTGGAAATGATGATTATGCAGCCCTTTTTGCGTCTATTATCATCTGCAATGCTTCGTTTGTGCTCCTTGCAATCCTGATGTTTTCTGTTTCTGCCACGCCGTTTGTATATGGCCTTTTGACAAGGAATAGGAACTTGTTCTTTTTGGGCCCTATGCTTGTGGCAAGAGACGGCATGTCGTCTATATACACATCATAGTTGTTTTCTGACTTGTCCTTTCCGAAATCTTGGGTTACTATCTGGTGCGGTTCTACGAACATCGTGATTCGGTGGTGATCCAGGTACATTTTGAGGGGCTCCCTTGTGATTTCCTTGCGGTTTGATAGGCAATGGAGCTCGGTTTCAAAGGCCACTTCCTTTAGTTTTTCTACATCCAGCATCAGTGGTATCTCTTTCCAGTGATTTAGCCATGCGTGTATGTAGTAGTCCTCCAGGAACTCTTTGATTGGTATGTTTATCCTGGATTTTCCGGTATCGTAGTGATTTATATCGTCTATTGTGTATTTTGTGCCCTTTCTACGATTTATTTCGTCTACAAATATCGTGTGCACATCTGCAGTGACGCCATCTATATCCAGAGCCACCCTTGCTTTTTCTCCCGGAGCCTTGCCTTGGAATATTCTAACCAGTGCCTGAAACTGAAGCTTGTCAAGATCTGAGAGCTGCAGTGACTCTCTTCGAAATGTACCTGCCATTTTTGCCCCTTTGAAAATAGGATTCCTTGGATATTATTATAAGAATATCCTGCAACTACGTCGATTAGTCTGAAGATACTTCACGCGCAAGGGAGGACCTCTCCTTTGCAAGCACCCTATAGCCGCAGAACCTGCAGCGTATGAAGTTGTGCTCTAGCTCCTTTATCTTCTTCCCGCAGTGCAAACAAACGTATGCCATGATTTCACCTCTTCTTTGACGAGATCCACTTTGCGAGCTTCTTATGGAGCTCGGACTTGCTTGTGTCTATGATCCTTATGTTCATAGTAGTCTTGTATTCCTCGTCATTGAGCGTAAGTATTGGAGAGTATGTTGGCATCTTCGTGAAATGGACTTCCATCCAGTGTATCCTGCCCTTGAGATAGTCCCTTGCGATCTCATCGGTGAGCGGAAGAGAGGAGAAAGAGAAGAGTATGCCATTGCACCAATACAGCGGCATGTTGCCGTTTGGGGTGATCCTCTCCTTTAGCAAATCGTCCTTGTTTATCTCAACAACCTCATGGACTATGAGCTCCTGAATTGGGGAGAATGTTATCCTTATGTCTTGTTCTGGCATGAAAATCGTTTTTTTATTTTATTTTTATTTCCCTGACTGGCTTATGATCCTATTGAACGTGGACCCTGTGCTTGTCTTCATTGAGTATGCTCCGCCGGCGTATGTCGCGCCGCAGTGCTTGCACTTCCATATGCTCGTCCCTATCCTTTTTACCATTGCCTTTCCACATATGTCGCACTCGTACTTTGCCTTCTTTTCCTTTTGCACGGCCTGGTATCTCTTCCTTAGGCTTACACCGTATCGTATGCTAGCATTTGCCATTTGATCAACCCTTTGACTTTTCTATTATCCTTCTAAGCTCTTTTGACTGCTGGAACGTTTGCTCTATCATCTCATTGACCTCCCTTGAGCTCAGCGGCCCGCGAAGGCCTTTTTGCATTGCCCTGATGCACTGCGAATCGTTTGCTATTGTGAGCCTTGCATCGGTTATCGATTCTTCGGCAGCGCTTGGATCTAGAAGTATCTTATTGTCCACTTTTGCATAGGTACATGAAGTCACTATATTATTAACCTTTAGCTCTCCGTCGAGTTTCCCGTCCCTAATAGCCTTGCCGTCCTCGTATTTTGGCTTGCGCGTATTATGAAGTGCGCTAACCGCCCCGAGAGTCGCGGCGTCGAATAGGTTGCCATCGAAGTTCAGGACATATATGTCCACGAACACGGACCATACTTTGTCCTCTTCCAAAAAGAGCGCGTTTGTATCGACTACTCCTGCAGCCCTGATTCCCCTGTCGACCACCCTTGCGAACTCCACTGACTCCGGAGATGGTGGCCCGGTCTCGTAGTCTGCAGACGCAAGAGGCAAAAGCTCGGCGTTCACTATGAGATTCCCTTCTGTTGGCTTGTCAGGCATAGGAGAGTCTACTCCCATCTTGACTCCGACAACCATCTTCGTGTTCCCAAGCTCTATGTGGCTAGAACCCTCTGCATTTGGTATGAAACCTGTGCTGATCTTTATCGGTCTGTAGCTGTAGTGGCCCCTGTATCCTTCCCTTAGGCCCTTTGCAACAAGCTCTCTTAGATATTCGCTTTTTATCATATTTATTTTCTGCATAATCATCAAACCTCTTTGCTATACTTCTCCATTGTCGTCTTGTACGGAAGCTGCAGCGCATCCTTTTGGAGTTTTGTTATGTGCGCGCCGGCTTTCTTTACCATAGAGAATGCCTGCTTGAACTCCTCAGGAGTTAGAGAGCCGTCCATCTGCAAAAGCGCGATCTCGTCGGTCCTTGGGCAAATAGCCATAGGCACGTCGGCATCTGAGTAGTTGTCCTCTATCTTGTCCATGTCTAATATGAGCTTGTCCCCGACCTTTCCCACAGATACAGCATAGGGCGTATCTATCATAGGTATTCCCGCAGTTGCAAGAGCTACCGCAGCTGCAGTTATTCCTGCTGCCCTAGTTCCGCCATCGCTTTGCAAAACCTCGATGAATATGTCTATCTCGCTTCCTGGGAACTCCTCCACCAGTATCACGTGCTCGAATATCTCCTTTGTGACTTTCGATATCTCGATCGACCTCCTGCTCGGCTTTGATGATCCGTGCTCCTCCGAACCGGAGAAAGGCGCCATAGAGTATCTGCACTTTATCACAGCCCTCTCGGGATCCTGCGTGTGCTTTGGAAGTGCCTCCTTCGGGCCGTATATTGCTGCGAGTATCTTGTTCTTGCCCCATTCTATGTAGGCTGACCCGTCTGCGTTGTTTAGCACGAATGCCTCTATCTTAATCGGACGCAGATCATCCTGGCTCCTTCCGTCGAGCCTCTTCCCGTTTACTATCAATTCTGGTTTGTCTTGTGAAGATCCCATGTTTATGCCTCTTTCTTTTTGTTCTTTGATGCCGCAGCGTCTTGCAGCATGCCCTTTATCCTGTTTGTGAGTCCTGATGTGTGCGCCTCCTCCTGTATTTTTATTATTGCCTCCGTTGCAAGCGAGATGTCCCCGCCCTTTAGCCATACCCTTCCGTTCATCCCCACCTTTATTGTGGAGCCGGTTCCTGAATTTAGCTCCTTGAGCATTGTGTTGTCCTTACCGATCAACCTTGGCACTTTCGATGCCCTGACGTCTATTATCTTACCACCTTGCAGGAGTTTTGGATATTGAAGCACCACAGTCTTTGTCTCGTCCAGCTCCCTTACTGTTGCCTCTACAACGTCCCCTATGTTGAACTTTGTCTCCTCGTACTTTGAGATCAGTATTCCCTTGTAGAGGGAGTTTATGTCCACTCCGTAGCTGTTTAGCCTTGCACTCTCTATTATTCCTATTACCACGTCCGATCTCCTTGGGTACCACAAGCTTTCAAGCGGAAGGAACGTCCTCTTCTCATTGTCATAGATCCCTAGTACTGTCGCATATGTCTTCCCGTCCTGGACCAGCGTCTCCTTCATCTTAAGAGGCGTGTCAGAAAGCAGGTCTCCTGGTATCTTTATCTCTTTTGTCATCTTAAACACCTAAAATTTTCGTAATGGCCTGTCCGGAAGTCATCTTGTTTATCTTGTCGAAGAACTCCGCCTGCAAGCCTGCGGGGAATTCCAGGACAGCGCTAAGCGACCCGTCGGAAAGCCATTTCTCTGATTTTATTCCATATTGTTTCAATATTCCATAGCATCTGTTCGCCTGCGCGGGAGCGATCTGCACCTCTATTTTTACGTTGGCGAACTTTATCGGTATTATCATCTCAATCTTTTTCAGGATAGGCTCCACCTGTTCCGCAGCGCTCTTCATCGGGTCTATTTGCACCTTCGCCTGCTTCATGGCATCTTCGATGCGAAGGACTGTGTGCGGCGCGTTGGTTCTTGGATCTATCGAGTTCCTTGCTATTATGCTGACTATCTGCTTGCGTTTTTCCTCTATTAGCTTGTTTTTCTGCTCCGTTGTTATGGGCACATTGCCCTTCTTTAGTATTACCTCGGCTATCTTAACTATGTCTGTTGTGCCAAACGCCTTCTGTAGCTTCTCGTTGCTCTGCCGCTCTCCTTTGTTCGCGTCCTTGAAGACCTCCTCCACCTCGATGGCTGACATCGGGTCCTTTTTGACTCCTGTCATGAAGTCGTATGCGGCGTCGGAGTCTACGAATATCTCGAACTCGTCTCCGTTTATGGTGTATTTTGCTATTACTGTCTTAGACATGTATTTCAGTCCCTAAAATTAGAGGTACTTTGATACCTCATTTGATGAGAGCATTTCGTATTCGCTTGTCTTCTCTATGAATCCTATGTCCATGTTTTCAGAAGTTAGTTTACCTTCGTGTATCTTCTTTATTATCTTAACTCCCAGGGTTATTGCGTCCTCTGTGCTCATGTTCTCTTTGTATTCCTTGACGAGTATCTCTGATGCGACCTTCTTTCCAATCCCTATTGCGTCTGCCTTGTATCCAAGGAACGATGCGCCAGGTTCTATCTCGAAGAGCCTTGGAGAGTCATCGTATCCTCCTACAAGGAGGGATACTGCATACGGTCTCATTCCCCCGAACTGTGTTGCCTGCATCATGTAGGACGATATCTCCTTTGCTATTGCTTCGATAGATTTCGTTTCGTTATATATCAGCCTGTGGTTTTGAGAGGTTGACCTTGCAACATTGATTATATGAAGCCCGTCTGATACCATTCCGCTGTATGTTGCCCCTATGTATGAGTCGATTTTGAATACTTTTTGGATTGTGTTTGCGACTGCAAGTGGCTCTGTTATGTTCTTGTGTGCGACAAATACCACACCGTCCTTCGCAACAAGTCCAAGGGACGTTGCTCCTTTCCTCACAGCCTCCTTTGCATACTCAACCTGAAAGAGCCTTCCGTCAGGATTGAACATTACCCCCCTATCATATGCTTGTACATTTGGATACATATATTTTCACCGTAAACTAGCCTAAAAATTTAGAGATTTAGGATACAGATATATCTTAGCCTCATAAACTTATATACCTTTTGTATCTTGGCTTCTTTTGGCTTTCTACGTTGGTTTGAGGACATTTAGGCGCTTGGAGATTGCAAAAATAGAGGTTGGTTATCACTGTCAAGGCGCTCAAGGGCCTGCGGGGTGTACATGCCGTCTAGCACTATGTCGAAAAGCCTGAAGTTTTCTCCGTTTAGCATCCACAATGAATCTTTTTTCACCTTCACGTTGTCGTTGATTATCAGGTTCCCGTGCAGGCCTACACATTCGCCGATCTCCACATTAAATCCGGCAACTATCACGTTTTTTCCAAGAAAGGCCGTGGGATGCACCTTTACGCTTGGGTGGTCTAGGACCCATCCGCAGTTGTGCGGATCGCCGGTGTGCCTTCTGATGAGATTGAACTTCTTGATCTCGATTACCTTACCCTGCCCGTTTTCCTCCCTTTGCAGCACGAACAAAATTGCCCTTTTTGAGTCTCTTCCCAGATTGAATAGGATGCTCTCTGAGCCGCTCTCCTTCTGGTTGCCCTGCCTGACTTCCACCAAATTTTGCATTGAATCAAATCAGAACTTTCATCCCAGGGAACTTTTATTAAGTTGCTGTGCAAGTTAGATGATTGTGGAAGGTCTTGGGGTCAGTGCAGTGTTTTTGAGATCCTAATCAGGTTATTTATCGCACCGGAAGTCTTGATAGTCTGCAGCCCGGTGTTTATCCCGTTTATTTTTTTAATGAAAGCACTCGCAAGTATGAAATGGCACTCCTGACCCCTGTCCATCTTGGCTATGAAATACCTCTCGTCTGTCACTTTCGCTATGCGCAGATGGGATGAGGAATAGTTCCTAATGCCCATTATCTTCTCTACATCGATGCAGAATTTTATCATGGTGTCCTTTGAGCCCATATTAATAGGCTCTGAGCTGCGGACAAGCACATATCGGGATTTTCTTTTTAGTATCATATTGCATCGGCCATATTTGAGCACATTTTCTTTGCATCCTCCTCGCTTGCACCTAGGAGCTTTGCGATCTCTAGCATCTGCTGCAGCGAGAGTATTTCGCTTGGGTCCTTTGCTGTTGTGCACAGGGCTATCTTTATCTTGTAGTGCAGCGCGTTCCGCACCAGTTCCCTTGCCCGCGAGATCGCCCTTGACCTGTAGTTCTCGCTTGTCGTAGTGATCTGCGCGGCGTTTATTATGAGTATTTTATCGTTGTGCCTTGCATATTCTATCATGTTCCTGTCTATTTCCAAATCGGAGATTATGATTGCGATCACTCGTGGGTCCGAGAGGTTTTTCATCAGGTAGTGGCCTTTGCCTTCGAGTATTATTTTTTGGTTGCCTTGACCCACCCTTGCCGGCTCCGATATTATTGCAACGGATTTTGGAGTAATCAGCTCCTTGAACCCGAGAGTCTTTGCGAGTTTCGAATCCATGGCCAAAGGGTCCCTAACAAAATCACAGTATTTCATGGTATCATATCTTCCTGCCATCGGCTTCGCTCTCGCTTAGCAGGCCTTTTTCTATAGTGGCTTTGATCTTGGCTGGCGGGTAGAGCAATTTTATGAGTTTTGTATGGCCGCGGATTCCCTTTCCTGATTCGTATGTCGAGACAAGCCCCTGCATCTCAAGGTCGGAGATGTATTTTCTGTACCATCTTGAGCTTTTGGGTTCCTTGCTAAGTGAGTTTATTATTGCAACATATTTGTCGTACACCTCCCCGCTGAAAAGGTAGGTATCCTCTCCCTCCACGAGTTTCTTGTACCTGCTTCCCTGCAATGTGAGCATCGATATTGCATACACTATGAGGCGTTGGTGTTCTGGAAGGGTGCTTACCAATTCGTATGCAACCTCCTCCTCGGCGTTCTTTGAGGCATTCCTTATGTCCTCCGAAGTTATACGCTTCTCTCCTTTCTCCTCCGCAAGCTCTCCGGCATTTGATAGCATCTTTAGCGCAAGCCGCGCATCCCCGCTGTCCTTTGCCGATATCGCGGCCGCCAAATTTATGGTGGGTGAGTCTATGACGTCCTTCTTGAAGCCTATCTCTGCCCTTTGCCGAAGTATCTCGGAGAGTTCGTTTGAGTTGTATGGTGGAAAAACGAGTTCTGCCTCGTATAGGGATGAGAGGCTTCTTGGGTCAAGTTTGTCCTTGAATGAGATGGTATTTGATATTCCTGTTACAACTACGCCCCCAGACTTCACGTCGTTGTTCGCCCGTGTGAGTGTGTATATCAGATCGTCTAGGTCTGTCACCATGTCGATCTCGTCTAGAACAACTATCAGGACCTTTGCATCCTCTTCTATCCAGTGTATTATTTTTCCATATATGTCCACTGTTCCGTATCCGTGCTTTGCATAAGCTGGAAGGTGATCGCTAACTATCTTGTTAAGCACCCTATATCTGGAGTTGTGGAGCCTGCAGTTTATGTATGATATCTTGGCCCTCACTGTGGGTATGTTCTTTACCTTTTCAAGGACATACTTCATGCAGGAGGTCTTTCCGGTGCCCGTCTTTCCGTATATGAAAAGGTTTCTCCCTCTATCCCCTTTTAGGGAAGGTGTGAGAATCTTGACTATAGAGTCTATTTGCTTGTCTCGAAATAGCATGGTTTCTGGAACATAGTTGGGGGAGAGCACGTTCCGGTTCTTGAATATGGCTGATTCCTTAAGTAAATCTGAGAATGGTTCTTTCATAGTCGGCCCCCTAAATAGAATAAGGATACAAAATTATTTAAAGTCGCAGAGCTATCTGACAAATTTGCTGACTATATCTTCGAAAGTTTCCATTAGTTGTTTGTCCTCCATAGCAGGCACTTTGCCGCTATCGCTCCATTTGTTGAAGTTTTCATTGTACTTCACGACCCCGAGTACAGGAACCCCGAGTTTCTTAGCTACAGTATCTGCGCCTGCCGCCCGCTCTCCAGACATAGTCTCTACCACCCCGAAGATGTGTATGTTCATGCTCTTTGCCATAAGGCCGGATCTGATTGCGTTTGTAGCGGCAATGGATTGTGGGGTCGTCACAAGCAGGATACCGTCTAATTCGAGAAGCTGCATAAGCGAAAGGGGAACTTCGGAGGTTCCTGGAGGCAGATCGATTATCAAATAATCCAAATCACCCCAGTCTGTATTTTCAAGAAACTCCCTGAGCATCTTTGCTTTCATTGGTCCCCTCCATATGATGGGTTTGGATTTGTCGGGAAGGAACATCGCTGTCGAAACTATCTTCATTCCATCTTTCGAGAGAGGTTTTATAGGGTACTCTTGTGCTACAACGTCCCCCATACCTAGGAAGAAAGTAACGTTTGGGCAGTCTATGTCGGCATCGAGAAGACCTACCTTCTTGCCCATTTTATGTAGTGCGTATGCAATATTAACTGCGATCGTGGTCTTGCCCACGCCTCCTTTGGCGCTGTATACTCCAATCCTATGTTTTATACCAATCGTCTTCTCCTTTATGTCTTTTTTTTGCATTAACACATTGAGAAAAGACGGATGCATTCCTTGCTCTAGTTTTGGAGGGTCTACTGATTTCTCCTGCTGTTCGCGCCTTAGTACTTCAGATGGCATTGATTCACAATAAGTATGTTGTGCAGAGAATTCTTATAATTTTATGGCGTTCCAATAATGAATTCTTGATTTTATGAATGGTGAATTTAAATTGCTCTCGGAGCTTGTAGCAATAGACACCAACGCTGCTACAGCTTCGAATTACGAGGACATGGCGCGACTGCTTAAAGAAAAGATAGAGCAGGCAGGAGGGTCGGTAGATATAGTTTACTCGAAAGCATCAGACAAAAAACCCAGGCCGAACGTTATAGGGAGGATAAACAACGGAGGGGACAGGACTATCGCTCTAAATGCACATTATGATGTGGTTGGGGTCAGCAGGAGGGATTGGAAAAGCGATCCGTTTGCCGTAAAAAATATAGGGAACAGATTATACGGGAGGGGCGTTAGCGATGACAAATCAGGGATTGCGTTGGCGATCGGAGCTGCGGAGAGGGCTAAAAGCAAAGCAAATATTGAATTTTTATTTACCTGTGATGAAGAGGTTGGATCAGAACATGGGCTAAAGTATGTTATGAAGAAGCACAGAAGCAAGGTGCATGCGGATTCTGCGCTTGTGTTGGATGTTGAAGATTGCCTCGTAATTGGCTGCAGCGGAGTCAGTAATGGAGAGATAAGAATAAAGGGAGTGGAGTATCATGCAGGCATGCCGCAGTATGGAAAAAATGCCATAGAAAAATCGCTTGTATTCTTGCAAAAACTCAAAAAGTTTGATGAAGTGGTCGGCAAATACAGATCGCGATTTGATGGAGAGAAGGGGGGAAAGGTAAAGGGGAGGTTCAATATAACCATGATTAACGGAGGCGTGTCCCCAAACCTTATTCCTGGAAGCGTAGATATACATTTTGATTTAAGATCTCCCCCTGGGCTCAAGGTGGTCGAGTTCCACAGCATGCTGAAAAAATATTTCGAAAGGGTCAAGAAGGAGACCAAGACAGATGCGTCCCTAAAGATCAATTCTACACATGAAAGTTACATAACAGATGTAAATTCCGACATACTAAAGCGCATCAAGAAAATAGTTGGGGGAAAGAGCGTGCATGTTAGTTTTGGAGGATTTGACGGAACTTTCTTTTCTGAAGCTGGAATACCCTCAGTTGCATATGGCGCGCAGAACTTTAGCATACACAAGGCGAACGAGTATCTCGAGATTAGCACTTTTAGGAGAGTGCAAAACAACATAGTGAAGCTGCTTGAGAGCTATTGATTAGGCTCCGCCCAGATTTATTCCTACTAAAATGAACAACACCACAGTGAGAATGAAGTATATCAAAGTGTAAGATGCAACCAAGGCCACTAGGGAGTCTACTCTTCCGATATCTTGCATTTTGGAGAGAGTTATGGCCATCACTACAAAAGACCATGCGACTATCAAAGACACTATTGCAATAGAGAGTGGAGGATACAGTACGGACACCCACAGCAATGCCATTATAAGGGCTGTCGGAAGTATTACTGCATGGTAGGTGTGAGATAACCTGTGCTTGAAAACTGAAAGGAAATTTCCCCCTACGACCTGGATTATGAGTGATTCGATCAGCGCCACAAGAGGGAGCAGGAGCCAGAGGATTATCTCATAGAGTATATTGGTTGACTGGGTTATGGAGTTTGGAAGAAAAAAGGTCAGCCCAACAAGTATTATCAGAGATATGAACGTTGAAACATAGTAGAATTGTGTAGATGTGAGCAGGTTTGGCTTCTTCTCACCAAAATCAGAAGGATGAAGAGCTATAGTGAAGAGGTACTTTAGCTCATCGACGATTATCATTATATCAGGATATGTGTAATTTGTCAGGAAAAGCTTAATATAATTTATTATCCGCTAATTAGCTATACCTTTTTGGTGATATTATGAATATAAGTGAGTTAAAGGCAGGAGCAACAAACGTAAGTATAGAAGCCGTGGTTGTAGAGAAATCTGAGCCTAGAGAAGTTGTGACAAAGTATGGAAAGAGGCTAAACGTTGCAAATGTTACGCTAAAGGATGATAGCGGAAGGATAATTCTGTCTTTGTGGGGCAAGGACATAGACGGAGTCGAAGTAGGGGACAAGGTCAAGATAAGCGGAGGTTATGTAAGCGAGTTCAGGGGAACACCTCAGTTATCAACAGGCAAGTTCGGAAAACTCGAGGTCCTTGAAAAGGGAGCCGGAGCTGGATCTTCAGAAGAGCCAGAATATGAAGGAGATTTTGAAGAGTCTTAATTAGGTTTTTGCTGAAGAACTAAACAGTTCGTTGTATCTTGCATAAACTTTGTTCCTAAGTTTGTATGTATTAGCGAATTTAGCATAAGCGCTCCAGCCATCTAGACTAAGTTTTGTATCTTCAAGAGAAATTTCTTTCATTTCGTATCTATGTTTTAGTTTTTCCAATCTTTTCCATATTCTTCTGCTATTGCTCTTCTTTAGAAGGCGATGGTGCTGAAATATGCGAAATCCTAGCAAAGTGAGCCCTTTTTTTATTGGTGTTATTCTAGTTTTTTCTGGATGTAGTTCTATAT
>VFSW01003745.1_pt1 | contig 22791 bp, 23 predicted proteins | sample 5358111 | NCBI WGS metagenome assembly VFSW01 (sample SAMN11554181, study PRJNA540505) | mine drainage metagenome | isolation source: sediment from site ElyBrook_90M | place: USA: Ely Copper Mine, Vershire, VT | collected 2017
CGCGGCGCCAAGAGTAATTTTGTCGTCGCACCCCACCAGCGCCGGGTGGCAGGCGTTGGGGTTGCGCGCCTGGGCGCAGCCGGCGACGACCGTGTTCAATTCGTCCAGATGCTGTCGATAGGCGGCCAGAGCGACAGCGCGACTGCTGCTCGCCGGTAGCGGCGCGGCCGGCGCAGGAGCGGTGGGCGAGGCCACGGAAGCGCGCGAGGGCAACCCGCCGGGAACGACTGCAATAGCCGCAGCCAGAGCGGCGGCGACGAGTTGTGTCCGAGCAGTCAGGCCTGCGCCTCCTCAGCCGGGGCGGGCGCGGTCAAAGGTTCATTCAGTCCGGCGGCGTCCATCATTCTCTCGATATCGTACCCCTCCTGGCGTATCCGCTGATCATAGTAGATGAGGGTGACGGCAATGGAATAGATGGGGCTGACGAAAGCGGAGACGGCAGCGCTAACCAAGGACATCGCCCACACGGGAACATGACCGGAGGCCATCCCAGGCTCATGGGGCGGAGATTTGAATTCATGCCGGGTCTCCGGGCTGCGGCGTGTCTTTGGCCAGAGGGCCTGCATCCGCCGCCATTTCGATTGGCGCGACGGCCTCGGTCGTGCGCGGCGCGGCCGGCAGCCACGGCGCGGCTTCCGGCTGGGGCGGAGGCTCCGGCATCATCCCCGCCTTCTGCATCATCCACTCGATGTCGAAGCCTTCTTGCCGGATGCGCTGATCGTAGTAGAAGAGCACCAGCGCGATGCCATACACCGGCTTGACCAGAGCCTGCACGGCAAAGGCCGCGCCATACACGATGAAAATGAAGACCACCCCGAGAGTTTGCTGGTGCTGCGCGCCGCTCATGCCGGGAATCAGGAAGATGAGAAAGGTCAAGGGCAGCAGGACGGCGAAGCTGAGCAGGTAGCTGAGCGCCACGCCCAGCAGGAAGAGCACAAAGATGCGGCCCTTGGTTCCGTGGCTGAGCGTGAAGCTGCGCTTGATCGCCCGCCAGGGCGAAATCTGCTCGGCCACGCAGGCCGGAAAGGCCAGCGAGATGCGCAGCAGCATCCAGACGCAGTAACCCGCCATGCCAACAAAAAACAGGACCGTCGCCAACCCGACGAGCACTTCGACGGCGGCTCCGCCCATCGCCTTCATCGCTGCAGCCGAGGCGGCAGCGATCAGCACCAGCACAAACCACACTGTCACGGGAGCCACAGCGACGATCAGGGCCTGAAGAAAATAAAGCCCGATATAGCGCCAGCCGCGCGGCCAAACGCTTCGGTAGGCAGCGCGGATGGTGGTCGTCTCGCCCAGGAAAACGCGGGCGGCGGCATGGTTCATGGCCGCCATGGCCAGCGCCGTCACCGCCAGAAAGATGGGCAGCACCACCAGCGCGACGACGATCGAGAAGGCCGCTATCAGGGCATATCCCGCTGTTGCAGAGACAGTGCGCGCCCCCGCCGCGTTCCACCAGGCGATCACCAACCCCACCACGCAGGCCAGCACCACCACGACGCCGGTGGGAAGGATCGAGATACCCAGAAACAACAGAAAGCGCGAGCGGTAAAGCTGGGCGGTGCGGTCCAGGATTTCGCCCAGGCTCAGGGGGCGCAGCGGCTCACTCATGCACACTCTCCGCATCCGGTCCGAGCTCCGGTCTGGGCTCCAGCCCGGCGGCCGAGGGCGGCTCGAAGTGCGCATCCAGGGCCAGCCATGGCTCGGCGCCGGTCCTCATCTCAGCGGCAGCGGCAACCGGCTCGACTACGACAACCGGCGGCGTCAGTCCCGCGGCCTGCATCATCCACTCGATGTCGTAACCCTCTTTGCGCACCCGCTGGTCGTAGTAGAAGAGAGTAATGCCGGTGGCCCAGATGGGGCCCAGAAAGCTGGTGGTGAAGAAGCTGATTACTTGCGAAATCGCCAGCGGCACGGGACCCAGTTGGCCGTGATGCTTGATGGCCAGCACAAAAATAAAGGATTGCGTCAGCCCCACCATCCCCAGCTTGATGACGCCGACCAGCAAAGCCAGCAGGAAGATGCGCCCCCAGGATCCTTTGGCCAGCTCAATGCTGCGCCGGATGGCCTTGCGAGCCTTCAGGTTTTCCACCACACAGGCCGGAATGGCCAGCGAGTAGCGCAGGCTCATCAGGATGGTGTAAACGCCGACGGGAATCAGCAGCAGAAAGAAAACCCCGGAGGCCACCAGCAGTAGCGTCGTTGCCTGCGGATTGATTGCGCCGACCGGTTGCCCGGCCGCGCCCGCGTGGGTGCCGAATCCCTTGGGTCCGTAGAACAGGAGGGTGCCGAGATACCCGCAATAGAGCAGCACGATTGGAGCCCATACCTTGAAGGCGGTGATGGTCATCAGCCACAGATAGCGGCCCAGTTGCGGCAGAATGCTCTGATAAGCGCCACGGATGGTGGCCGGTTCGCCCAAGTGAACCCAGGCCACGGCCCGGCTGATGGCGGCGATGACCGCGCCAAACAGCAGGAAGAAGATGAGCAGATCGACGCCGGTGCCGATCCCGGTAACCCACACCACCGCTCCGGCCATGTGCAGGGACTTCATCCATTCGCTCAGCCCGATCTGCACCAGGTTGAGCACCAATGCAACCCCGGCATAGACGGCAAAGATGCCCGCAAAAAGCAGGAAATTCGTGCGATAAAGCTGGGCGGTGCGGTCCAGAATCTCACCAAGAGTGAGCGGGCGAAGGTTGCTTTCCATTTTAAGCCCCCGGAAAATGCGATGTTTGCGTTTGCCGGGATGTTACCACAGGCGTGGCTCTACTTCATTTCCTGAATCCTGGTCCCCTCGGTGGGCTTGAGCACAAACTCGCCATCGGTCAGCGGCGGTTTCTGATTCTCTATCACCTTGTCCACGGTGAGCACCACCTGCAGCCCGTCCAACGGGCGCTTGATCTCCACGCGCGTGGGATACATACTGCCGCCGAAATCCTGATAGCCGGAATAAAGCACCTGCGTCTCCAGGTTGCCCTTGCTGTCGTAGAGATCCTGCTGCGAGGGCAGCAGATTGTCGCGCGTGAAGGTCACCACACGCTCCGGCATCAGCTCATGGCTGCCCGCTTTGCGCCGGCCGATGCTGAGCACGTATTCCGGCACGGTGAGCAGATGCTTCCGGGCCGCGTCTTCCACCGTCTCTGAATCCGACACCACCGAGTACCAGTCGTCCGACGCCAGGCCGCGCACCACCAGAGAGTCCAGAAAGAATCCAGGCCGCAGGTTCTCCAGCGGATTGGCCGATTTTTTTGTCAGCGAGTTCGGGCCTTTGAATGCCTTGTTGAGCGAGGGAATCCACAGCATGAAGTCCTTGCCGTCGCTCACCATGTCGAAGGCTCGCGTGCCAATCACCGGAACCCGCCCATAAACACGCAGCATCTCCGGCTTGCGCATCAATATGATGCCGCGGATGGCGGTATAGTCCTTGGCCACGCCCTCCTTGGACTTCATCACGCTGGCCTGAATCTCGACCGTGGCCGTCAGGCTGTCCAACGCCTTCCAGCGATCATTCAACTGCGCCACCAGCTCCCCTGGCGCAACCGTCTGCTCCACCACCGGCTCCCTGGGGATAGGCAGCCGCCGCGTGCTCCACAAGCACCCGGAGAGCAGAAGCACGGGAAGCAGAAGTGCAGCGGCCGCCGCGCCGCGAGTGCTTGCGTTCAACGGCTGCCTGCCTTCTTGGCGTGCCGGTAGCCGGCCACATCGCGCGCATGTTCGGCCAGCGAGCTGGAAAACAGCGACTGTCCCTGAGGATTGGCTCCGGCGGCCACAAAGTAGAGATAATCGGTCTTCGCCGGCTTCATCGCCGCCCGCAGCGACTTCATGCCCGGATTCGCAATCGGGCCCGGCGGCAGCCCGGCGTGCAGATAAGTGTTGTACGGCGTGTTGAATTTCAAGTCGCTCGCGTAGATCGTGCCCGTCCAGCGTCCATCCAGTTCCAGCCCATAAATCACCGTCGGATCGGTCATCAGCGGGATATTCTTCGCCAGCCGATTTTCAAAGACACTGGCCACCAGCGGACGCTCTCCGTCCACCGCCGTCTCCCGTTCCACCAGTGAAGCCAAAGTCACCACCCGATGCACATTCCCTTTCAATCCCAGCTCACTGGCCTTGGCGCGAAAACGCCGCACCATGGTTGCGCAAATCTGCGCCGGGGTTGCCTTGCGGGCAAAATAATACGTATCGGGAAACAGATAGCCCTCCAGGCTTTTTGCTCCAGGGTCCAGATCGGCCACCAACCCCACCTGCCTGGCCGCGGCATCCAGAAAATCCTGCTTGTTGCCCAACTTCGCCCGCTCCAACCGCGCCGCAATGTCGAAGAGGTTCGAGCCCTCCGGGATGGTCACCTCGCGGGTAAAAACGTCGCCCCGCGCAATCCGCGCATACACCTCGGTCACCGCCGCCGGATGGTCAAACCGATATTCGCCGGCCTTGAGCGTCCCCCGCTTCCACCAGCGCATCAGGTCAAAGGCATACTGGTTGCGCACCACCCCCGCCGCTTCCAGTTGCCGCCCCATGCGCAGCGTGGAAGAGCCGGGCGCAAGCTCCACAAAGGTCTCGCTCGATGGCCCAAATGGCCAAAAAACCAGCCAGGCCATTCCCCCCGCCGCCAGAAAAATCAGCAGAATGAGCGCCTTGAGGACGCCTCCAGCGCCGGAACCCTGCTTCTTTCTACTCGTCCGTCTGCGCGGCGTCATCCGTTGCGGTCAACCCTTCCTCTGATAAGACGCAAAAAGCCCCCTGCGGGACTCTATACCTTTGATTGTACCGGGCTAGCTGCCTCCCGAGGGTGTATATTACCCGGTGCGCGTTTCAGAAACGATGGAATGCATCATGAGGTGGCCGGGATACGACGAGTCCCCTGCGAGCGAAAAGCGAGCGTTTGGCCCCACCGCAGGTGGCCAGGGAAACCACGAACTCCTTGCGAGCGAAAAGCGAGCGTTTGGCCCCACCGCAGGTGGCCGGGATACGACGAACCTCAAGTCGAATCTTACGCCTACAATAAAAACAGAGCGCTCGCTATGAAAATCCTCCAGCTCTTCATCTCGCCCGGTCACAACTACTTCGGCCACCACGAAAAGCCGCCGGGAGAGCACCTGCTGATCGAGAGAGAGCAGATCTGCTGCGTCGCCGGACGCGGCATTGAGGGCGACCGCTTCTTCGACTTCAAGGACGATTACAAAGGCCAGATCACATTCTTTTCCTCCGAGGTTTTTGACCAGCTTTGCAGCCAGCTTGGCGTGCAAGGCAAGTCGCCCGGCGTCACGCGGCGCAACGTGATCACCGCCGGAGTTGATTTGAATACATTGGTCGGACGCGAGTTTGAAATTGAGGGCGTGCGCTTTCAGGGAACAGCCGAATGCAGTCCGTGTTATTGGATGGATCTGGCCATCGCGCCCGGCGCGGAAAAGTTATTGCAAGGGCGCGGCGGCTTGCGCGCGCGCATCCTCAGCGGCGGAATCCTCTCTGCGGAAGATAAAATCATTGCGCACGTATGCGAATAATTCCAGCGCGCATGAGCGATGGAAGAAATTGCGCTGACAGCGGAGGATCGGGAGCAGCAGATGTCGGTTCAAGCGGCAACGGGGAGAGCCCATGCGCCTGTATTTGTCGATGCTTTTTGCGGTTTCGCTTTTGCCCTTGCAGCTACAGGCAAAGGTGGTGGTCTTCTGGCAGATGGGCTTTCCCACGCTGGCCAGCCAGCCGCTTGATCGGGCAACCCTCGATCAAGCCCTTCAGGGCCTCGCCCCGGCATTTGAAGACCTGGCAACCATCGCCTCTCCTGAAGCGCTTGCGGACGCCGATCTGCTGGTTCTGCCTTATGGCTCGGCAGTGCCGGTGGAGGCCTGGAAGAGCATTGACAGCTACCTCGAAGCGGGCGGAAATCTGCTGGTCATCGGCGGCCAGCCGTTGCGCGTGCCGGTAAGTTTTGCCGGCGGGAAATTCGTGGCGGCCCTGCCGCAGGACACGTACTCCAGGGCGCTCGGCTTTCATCACGCCTACGAAGTCCCGGTTGCAAGCGACGCCACGTTTCAATGGCGGGATGGCTATTCCTGGCTGCCCAGGCTCAACGTTCGCGCGCAGCGCTTCTTTGCCGTGGAGGGCCGCCTGGATGGCCTGGGCTACATGGGCGATTCCGCCGGCTCAGGGTGCGCCACCCCCAACTAGAAAAATGCACTATCCCCGCAATAAACCCTCATCATCGCCAACAGATCAAAAAATATATTTCTTCCGTAACCGAATTCGTCGATAGATTGCGGTACACTTCCCCCAATCCGCTTTTCAGATTCAAGTCGCAGCCAAACTGATCGAAAGACTGCACCCATGCGCAAGACCTTGGACAAAATAGGGGGGGGCAATTGAAGGGCCACTCCTCCGCGCCGCCCTGTTGTTTCTACTATTTTCTCCCGCCATCTGCCACGCACAGTACACGGGTTATTTTTGCCCTGGAACATCAGTCGCTATATCCGTCACCCCCAGCACCTGGTTGGCTGGACAAACCTATAACATCACCGTCATGGGTTCCGGCTACCTTTACAACAGTCCATCAATATTCAATGGAGCAGGAAATTGTTTGATGGAAAACAACTCAACGCTTGACGTTTACGATATCAACGAGGACGTGACGGTTTCCCAAACGGCTGATGGCTCCAATTCAGTAAGCACATCGGAGGCTATTGGAACTGTGACAATCAGTGCCAGCGCCCCTACCGAGACGGCCTGCGTCTCGTTGATGCCTACCCCCGAAGTCGCTGCTGGGATAGGCTTCTATTTCTTCACACCGTCTACGCCTGGCGCGGCAGGGAGCACCTGCACAGATGAATCCGGCGACCAGGGAACCACGGTGCAGATTATCGGCAAATGCGCCACGCCTGCTATCACCTCGATTCTCCCCAAGACCTGGTTTGCGGGAGAAAGCTACCCCGTCACCATCACCGGAACCGGCTTTACCACCACGGCCAATGCCAGCGCATCTTGCCCCGTGACCCCGGTCACCGCGAGAGCGGGCAGCGGAAGCAGCGTAGCGCTCTCCAATGTGACCGTCGTCAGTCCAACAGAGATCACCGCCACCGTAGAACCCGCGGCCAGCGATCCGAACGGGGTGGCCGAGATCACCGTCGGCAGCAGTTCCAATGGCGGCGCGGTTTCGGCAAGAACGCAGATTCTGGGCAACCAAATCAAGTGGACACAAAACGGCGCCACCAGCACGATTAGCACAACTGACGGATCCACACCCACTCCGCAATCCGCAGTCGTCGGCCAGCAGATTGCCTTGACCACAACGACACCGGCAACAACCGCCTACGATGGTCCAACTCTCACTCCAACCTGGACTGCGGGTGGAACCAATATCGGCGGATACACGGCATCCATATCTGGCGCCAGTGTGACGCCGACCACGCTCAACCAGTCCAGCATGACAACCTACTTTGTCTATTCTGGAAGCGCGATCCCGGTCACCTATCAATACTGCGTAGATATCCAAGGCGCAAGCCCCGTCCTTCAATGCAGCCTTCCAGCAAATGCGGCCTTCAACGTGACCGGAGGCGGAACGATGTTCAATACCCCGTATAGCTATCTCACTATTGATCAACTCATCCCTTGTGTAAGCGGACTGCCTCCAGCAAACGGTGGTGATGCGGCACCCTTCATGACTTACGGGAATTTGATAGGTCCTGCATGTCAACCAATTTATCCTCCAAGTATATTCGGCATAACATTCACACCGTCGGACGCTCCATCTAGCGGGACATACACTTATGTGCAATTAATCAATAGCGACACCAGAACGCTGAATGCAATCAATTGCAGGTTCAGAATAGGGGTAGACAAAACCTATCCCTACGCTGGAATTCTTCCCAATACCAATCCTCCCCAAGCGATAGATGCCCCCGGAAACCCGTTGCCTGATAACTACACCATAACCAGATCGTTCAACGCGACGATGTTTCTGTTGTGGACGTCGAATCTACCGAATTCGGTCGCCGTGCCGATCGGTTATCAGAATTGGGGGTTTTCCGGCACAGCTCAACAGAACTCTACGGAAGCCTGGACTGCTACGACGAATGGAACGCCCGGACCGATTGGAGGATTTGTACTCAGCAGCGTAGCCGATCAAACGACCGATGGATACACCACTCTCCAAAATGGATACCCACTCTGGAGTGGACCGGCTACAGAAACCTGCAACTAACAGAAGGGAAATGGAGAATTTATGAGAATTCTGCTTGGAATTATGATGCTCGGCGTTACAGGCATTACGTATGCGCAAACGCCAAAGCAACCGTTCACAATCACCATCAGTACACCCAAACCCGAAGTGAAGTCTGGAGATCCCGTCTACATTAACGTTGTCATGACAAACACATCCAATCACGATGTGGATTGTGGCAGTAGTTGGAGCAATGCCGTGGACAGGAACTATCTGTACAATGTCGTCGACGAAAACGGCCAAACTGTGCCAAAAATCAAAAGGAAGTACCCGCAGATTGGCGAGAGCGTAGACTCATTTCCGTGTATCATCAAACCGGGTGAGACATCCCGCCCGACAGGGGGTATGCTTAGTATTCTTTATAATTTACATCGCACGGGCAAATATGCGATTCAGGTTTCTCGCCCTGTTTGGGGTGATGACCAGCGTCCTGGAACGGTCGGAGCAGTTCAGAATGACCAGCCGGAAGTAAAGTCCAATACCATCACCATCACCGTGCTACCTGTAGATAGCAATCCGTCGGCGGACAAACCGCCCCCAGCACAACTTTCGATCACTGTTGAGTCGGAACAAGTGCCAAAAGGTTCACCAATTAACTTGCAAATGACTCTCACAAATATTTCTGGTGTTCCGCTGGAAATTCATACAGCGTCTGGTAAACCGGATGGTGGACATGCGGAGGACTATTCAGGAATCCATGTTGATAACTCTGCTGGAGTTGCACTGCGGAGGATGGATGGGTATCAGGTTGAGCGCAGTTACGGATCTCAAGTGAGAATGCCTCACGCAGTGATCAGTCGGAGGCCTGTCGTTCTAGCGCCTAGTGACAGTTTTCATGATTTTGCCGTTCTAACGCGCCTCTTCGATCTTAACGAACCTGGCACTTACACAATCTATGTCTTGGAAGAAGTGCGTCTCGACCGATCCTCCCCTCAACCGCAGAGAATCGCAATCCGTTCAAACACGATTCACATAACGGTGACCGATTGAGGCCAGCAGTCGGTGCCCGATCCTTTCCGCAGTCTTATCGCGGAAAGGGCGGGAATCCAAGAACCTCAACCCGCGCGTTCTCGTACGGGCCTCCACTTTGTCTATCCCGGAAGCGCTGGAAGCCCGACTCCGGTCACCTATCAATACTGCGTCAACATCCAAGGCGCAAGTCCCGTCCTCCAATGTAGCCTTCCGGCAGATGCGGCCTTTAATGTGACCGGGCCAGGCAATGCGCAGATGACAACGAACGCGTACGGCTATCTCAATGTTGATATGTTGATTGATAAGTCGCCCTGCTTGACATCAGCGGACTCGGACCCCTACTTGCAATACGGAAATATCTCCGGTTATGAGTCCCCATGCCCGGTCAATTTAACTGGCGATCCGGTAGGCATTAAGTTTACACAGCCGGACGCTCCTGCAAGCGGAACATATTCCTTTGTTCAGATCCTCACCACTAGCATAGTGAATTACGTCAGCGGGGAAAGCAGCGGAGATTACATCACTACGCCAGGTCTGGATAGTCAGTACCCTTACCCGCGTGTAAATCCTTCCGATGAATACGTTAGCGATTCGCCCGATGTAGTATTGGTCGATGGTAGTACGATCTACTCAGAAGTCAGCAGGACATTTTCGGCAAATATGTATCTCCTGTGGACATCTAGCAATACTGGGTCAATTCCGGTTCCTATCGGCTCACAGAGTTGGCATTTTAAGACATCTACGACCAATTCAGGATATCCATCGGGTCAGAATTGGAGTCAGCCTTCAACAGATTATGTTGGAACGGATGGCGATCCAGTTGATTACGTTACGACTATGCCGAGCGTGTCGCCTTACGGATACCCAACCTGGAAGGGGCTTGCGACACCGGTCTGGTCCACAACAAATGCAAATGAAGTAGAGCAGGAGGATGGGCAATGAAGGAACACATGAAGGTTATAACATTCGCGCTTCTGATGCGGGTTTTCTTTGCTGGAGCGCTTGCAGCACAAACGGATCCAGAACCTCCGAAGTTCACGATTGTCATCTCTACGAAAACACCAGCGGTTTCCTTGGGGTCGAATATCGTCATTAAGATCAAAACAATAAACATTTCGGGAGAACTGATTCCGATAGAGTTTGGGCGACACGGAAACATGCCAGACGGTTTCCATTACGACATCAGAAATGAGCAAGGAATCACGGTGAAAAAAACTGTATATAACGACATTCGTCCCTCCAGACCCCCAGGAGCCACATTATCTGGCGAACTTGCGCCTGGAAAAAGCAAGGAAGATGTTGCCATGATAAGCGACGTTTATTCGTTCAATTGCCCAGGCAAATATACGATACGGGCCTGGATGCCGGCGACGAGGGGAACTTCGGAAAAACCGGATTTGAATCGAGTCTATTCCAACACCATCACCATCACCGTGCTACCTGTAGATAGCAATCCGTCAGCGGACAAACCGCCCCCAGCACAGCAGTAGTGTCGCGCCCTTGATTCCCGTCGCACAGGCCGGGAATATTTTCACGTCGGGGCATCCTTATGAACTCCAGGGCAAAAACTACCGCGCAATGTAAATCGAAAAAGGAGAAAGAGTCGATGCAAAAGAGGATATGCGCTGGAGTGTTTGCGCTTGCTGTGATAATGGCATCCGCGGGAACGGCGCGCGCGGATGCCATTCTGACGTTTGCTCCCCAGATGCTGAGCACTGCTGCAGGCGGAACGGTTGAGTTTGACGGCACCCTCACCAACACCGGGCTTGCGGACCTGTACTTGAATGGCGATCAAATCTCCTTCTACTTTTCCGATATGACCGTTGATGATTCGCCATTCATTTTCAACGCACCGTTGTTTCTATCGCCGGAAGGTTCTTATACGGGCGCATTCATTGATGTCACGGCTGATGCCGCAACGCCTTCAGGAAGTTACAGCGGTTCGTATACAATCCAGGGCGGGGCTGATGCAAACACTTTTGACAATATCGCCACCGCGGATTTTATGGTGAATGTCGGTTCGACCGTTCCAGAGCCGAACCCTTTTCTGCTCATCGCCAGCGGGCTGGTCTTCATCTCAGTTGTGCGACGGCGGGTGGCGCACCCTTGACCCGCTCATGAACTGGGCGGGTTCCCACATCTCGATCTTGAGATGTGGGATACGACGAACTCTCTGCGAGCGAGCAGCGAGCCACTGGCCCCACCGCAGGTGGCATGGGATGAGGGCTGCACCATTTCGAAAATGCTCAATCCAGCGTGAAGACAACGTTGATTGAAGTTTCTACATCGACCGGCTGTCCATCCAGCAGATAGGGCCGATAACTCCAGCTCCGCACCGCATCCAGCGCCGCCTGCCGCAGCACCGATGGACCGCTGACCGCGCGCAGATTCTTGATCGTCCCGCTCTTCGAGATGGTGGCCGCCAGCACCACCGTTCCCTGCACGCGCATCTCCTTCGCCATCAGCGGATAAGCAGGCATGGTTTTGCGCAGCAGCAGCCCGTCCTCCACAGCCCCGGAGACGCGCACTGAGCTTCTCGCCGCCGGATGCACAACGGCGACTCTTCCCTGGCCGGGAAACAAATTGTCAGGATTGCCCGGACCATCCGCATCCGGATCCCAGGCGGCGTCGCTGATCGGCGGTTCCGGCTTGGCGGGCACGTACGTCGTGTTAGGAATCCTGCGCGGCGCCTGAAACGGATTTTCCAGCGGAACGGCCACTGTGCGGGCACGTTGCGTTACGGGTTGCGTCTGTGCCGGCGGCTCCGGCGCGTCCATCAAAAACGCAATGGCCTGGCGCGGCAAGGCCTCCGGACAGATCAGTGGAATCAGGATCAGCGCCAGCAGGATGGAACTGTTGAATGCCAGTGTCGCGATCATCCAACCGCGACTGCGCGTGCGGATTTTTCCCATCGATTCGAAGGTGGAGTCTTCAAACATGGCCAGCCTCCCTCAATGCAAATTCAGCCGCGCCGCCGGGGAGTCTGGAGTGCGTTTTGAAGCGCAGGCGGCCTCACCGCTCTGCGCGCAATGCTGGCGCGGGAGCGGGGCTTCAAGGCACCGCTGCCCAGCGACGAAGACCTGTCGCCGGGGGCCCGTGCACCCCGTATATCCCCATCGGAACCACTGTGCTTAGATAGACACCGCGAAGGAATAAACTGTTCCCGGCGCGGATTACGGGACGCGCGGAATCTGTGTAACCTTTCCTGGGACGGACGCGTAAGAGTAGATGAAAGGAGAGGGGCGAATGCAGAGTCAGGCGGACGGCATCCTGAATGAATTTCGCCGCGGCGATCAGTACGCCTTCGAAACGCTCTTCCGTCAGCATCAGCGCGCTGTCTACGGCTGGATTCTGCGCATCACGCGCAACCCTTCAGCGGCAGAAGACCTCACCATCGAAACCTTTTGGCGCATCTATCAAACCCGCGCGCGTTTTCGGCCGGAGCATGGCTTCGAAGGATGGGCGCGGCGCATCGCCACCCGCGCGGCGCTGGATTGGCTGCGCGCGCAACGGCCGGAGAACGAGTTGCCCGCTGAGCTTTTATCGCCGCCGGTCGCCGACGCGGCCGTAACAGCGGAGATTCGCACCAGGACCGCGCAGGCCTTTCAGCGGCTTCCGCCCAGGCTGCGCATCGCGGCTACGTTAGGCCTTATCGAGCAGCAGCCGCAGAAAGAAGTGGCCGCGGCGCTTGGCATCTCCGTTGCCGCCGTTAAACTGCGCGTCTTTCGCGCGCTTCGCCTGCTCAGAAGAGACCTGGAAAGGCAGGGAATCAGACCATGAAGAATGACCATGTGAAAAAGCTCTTGCAAGAGGCCGTGCCGCCGGTCGAAGACAACGCCGCACCGGATCGCGATCTGTGGCCGGCCGTGCTGCTGCGGCTCAACTCGAATCCAACTGCCGCGAACCCGCAACGCCGCGCCGGCTTTCCTGCATTCTGGTTCGATGCCGCGCTGGCCGCCGGCATGGTCGCTCTTGTTGCTCTTTTTCCGGCCGCGATCCCCGTGCTTCTTTACTACCTGTGAACCCGCGAGCCGCGTCGCAAGATCGGCGTCCGCAATCGAGGAGAAAATATGAATACCCATCCCTATCTACGCGCTTACCTGGCCGGCATCTTCGTGCCCACGCTGGTTCTGCCGCTGATCTTGACCATTTTCATCGTCGTGCGCCTGGTGCTCGCAGTACCGGTTCCCTTCGAGCGCTTCATCATCTTTCCCATGGCCCTGGTGCCCACGCTCTTCGGCCTTTGGAACATGCTCCATCTGGCCTCGCGGGAGCGCACCCATCTGCCCATCGGCCTGCACGGTGCGATCCTGCCGTTCCTGGGCGCGCCGGTGGGAGCGGTGGTGGCCGGCTGGCTGGGCATTCTTGCCATCGGCGCTGACGGCGTCACTTATTTTCAGAGCTGCTTTGTGCCCTACTGGCTGATTGCGCCCATCTTCCTGGCCGCGGTCGCGGGCTATTACCTGGTCTGGAAGTACGTTGTGGGATTTTTGAACCGGGTTGTAGAAATCGCATAGTCAGCCGGAGTCAAGCTACGCGCCTCGAGCATTCAAGCGCCGGGAGCAAAAAAGTCCGCCAGCCCGGCGCGCTCGGCGTGCGCGGCCATCGAGGCCTGAATCTCCAGCGCCAGGGCCAGCGCCTCGCGTCCCTGCCGAGCCGTCACACGTGGCTCGCGCCGCGTCCTCACCGCTTCCAGGAAGGAAACAATCTCCAGCCGCAGCGGCTCGCCCGGCGTCACCTCGGGCTTGGAGAAGCTCAAGCCAGCTTTCGAGTCCGCGGAATTTGTGAACTGTGCAAGCAGCGCCGGGTCGATCTTGGCCATGGCGGCAAACTGCGCAATCACTGCCGGGTCCATCTTCTTCAGGTCGATCTTTCCGGACGCGATTCCCGCGGCGATTCCCGGCGGCAGCAGTGCGGCAACCTGCGGCGGCAGCGAGGCAATCAGTCCGGCCGGCGAGGTCTTGTCCGCGTCTTCGTTGATGCGAATCACCAGCAGATCCTGGCGCGCATAGTCGATCGAAACATATTGCCGCGGCTCAAAAAAGCGCAGCTTGCGCACCCGTTCGGTGGAAACGCGCGATGCGGTAAAATTCGCCACGCAGCCTGACTCGAACTCCACGCGCACGTTGGCAATGTCCACCTTGGGCGACAGAATCGGCAGCCCCACCGCGCGCACCTCGCGCACCGGCGAAGAGGCAAAGGTCAGCACAATGTCCAGGTCGTGAATCATCAGGTCCAGCACCACGTCCACGTCCAGCGCGCGCGGCGTAAAGATGGACAGCCGGTGCGACTCGAAGAACATGGGCCGGCGCAGTTGCGGCTCCACGGCCAGCACCGCCGGATTGAAGCGCTCCAGGTGGCCGGGCTGCAAGATGCGCTTGCCTTTTTCCGCCCGCGCCATCAGATCGTCGGCCTCGGCCGGCGTTGCCGCCAAGGGCTTCTCCACCAGCAGGTCAATTCCTCGATTCGGCCCCGCGTCCAGCAGAGCCGCGGCCACCGCATGGTGATGCACGGTGGGCACGGCCACAGTGGCCGCGTCCAGCTTCAGGTCGGCTGCCAGCAGCTCGTCCACCGTGGCAAAGACCGGGATCGCGTATTGCGCCGCGGCCTTTGCGGCGCGCTCGGCGTCCGGCTCCACGGCCGCCACCAGCGCCACGCCCGCACCGGACACTTCCAGCTCGCGGTAGACGCGCAGATGATTATTGCCAAAGGATCCGGTCCCGGCAACGGCAACGCGCAGGGCCTGGGTCACGGCTGCGGCGTCCATCCTTGCGGCGCGCGCAGGGGCAGCTCCAGCGCTTTCACAGGTAGCACTGCTGTTTGGCCTGGTGTTTCCTGCGCCTCGGATGCCGGTTCCTGGCCCTGCACCGTCTTCAGGCAGCGGCTGTAGAGCGAGAGCAACTGGGAAACGTGCTCCTCGGGCTTGGGGGCCGTGGCTCCGCTGAAGCCCGTCGAAGGCGCCGCAGCCCGCCCCACGCCGGCCGTCGCCGCCACAAACTTGAGCAGATCAAGGGCTATATCCTCATTGCGCCGCGCCCCGAGATTCGCGCTGGTAAGGTCATCCATATTGAAAATTCTCCAAAGGGAATGCTACCAGAAACCGCCGCATCACAATTCCTTCGGCCGGGAACGGCCCGCTGGAATCGCTCGTGAATCGGTTGCTTCGCGCGTTCAGCGCAATCAGCACGTCCCGAGAGAGAACCACTAGGCTACGGAGCGGAATTGAGCCGGTCGAGCAGCCAGCCCATGGCGGCGTCTTCGTCTTCGATCTGGATGCGCAGTTGGGCGACGGCCAGCGGCAGGGACGGCGGAAAAAGGGCGGCGAGATTTCCCAGCCGGGCAAAATCCTTGGCGGTGGTGACGATGGCCGTGACCTCTTGCGCGCGGGCTTTGGCTACCAGTTTTTCCAGCACATCGCGGGTGTAGGGGAAGTGGTCGGGGAAGGCGAGGCGGAGAGGAACTTTGAGCCCTTCGGCTTCGAGGCCGGCGAAGAACTGCTTGGGGCGGGCGATGCCGCAGAAGGCGGCGACGGGGCCAGCGACCGGCGGGACCTCCATTTTGCGGTGCAGCCGCCAGACGGGGCCCATCCAGCGCGAAGTTTCTGAATTTCGGTCGATGGGAACAATTTCGCGCAAGTATTGTTCAACTTCAGGTTCATCCGCCGGGACCGCCAGGACGGTTGCACGCTGCAAGGCGCGCAAGGGTTCACGCAGATTGCCGGCCGGCAGCAATCTGTCCGTCAAATCCCCGCGATTGAGCAGCAGAATGTCTATGCCGCGGACGAGCTGGCGATGCTGAAATCCGTCGTCGAGCAGATGCAGGAGGAGCGGCGGATTTTCCCGAGCGGCTGATTCTGCGTCCGTGTCCGCCTCGGCCAGCAGTCCAGCATCGTAGCGTTGCCGGGCCACGTAGACTGGCACTTCGGCTTCGCGGGCAATCAGGATTGGTTCGTCGCCGAAGTCTTCAGCGGTTCCGTCCGGCAGTACGCGGGCAGCCAGACGGCTCTGCCGGCCGTAGCCTCTGGAGAGCACGTCGACGCGCACGCCGCGCCGGGCCAGCGCCCTGGCCAGCGCGATGGTGAGCGGCGTTTTGCCTGAGCCGCCGGTGGAGAGATTGCCGATGCTGACCACGGGAAAACGCAGCCGCCGCACCGCTTCCACCCCAAACCGTAGCCGTAAGCCGCGCCAGACGAGCGCCAGACGGTAGAGCGGAAACAGCGGAATCAGCAGGCGGCGCGTGGAGGCGGGCTCGGTCATCGGGGCTGCCCCGTTTTCTTGTCGGCGGCCAGCAGCTCTTTGATCGCATCCACGCAGCGGCCCGTGGCGCCGGCCTGGCTGGCAAAAACCTGACGGGCGCGCTCACCCATGGCCTGGGCCTCGGCGGGATCTGCAAGCAATTCGATCAAGGCCGCGGCCAGCTCTTCGCTTGTGGCGATGCGGAGGGCCTGATGAGCGAGCAAATCCTCGGTGATGGCGCGGAAGTTGGCGGTATGCGGGCCCATCACGATGGGAACGCCGAACTGCGCCGGCTCCAGAGGATTGTGCCCCCCGGCCGGAATCAGGCTGCCGCCCACGAAGGCCACCGAGGCCAGGGAGTAGACCGAGGCCAGCTCGCCGATGGTGTCCAGCAGAACGATTTGGCCGGGGCCGAGCTGGCCGGGGCTGAGTGGAGGGTTGCCGCCGTCCGGCTCCGCGTTCTGGTCGTCGCCGCGCCAATGCAGGCGTCGCGTCCAGGAAAACTGAGATTTTTCCAGCAGGGCAGCCACTGCGCAGAACCGTTCCGGGTGGCGTGGAGCCAATACCAGCGCCAGTTGCGCATCGGATGCAAGCAGCCGCGGCCAGGCAGCCAGGAGCGCCGCCTCTTCGCCTTCCAGCGTGCTGCCGGCCACCACCAGCCGTAGACTGCCGGCCAGGGCCCGCAATAGCCGGGTCGCCTCGGCCTCCTGGGCGGCGCGCACGTCGAATTTGAGATTTCCAGCTACGCTGACCCGCTCCGGCCGGCAGCCAATGGCCGTGAGCCGGTCGGCGTCGGTCTCGCTCTGCGCCAGCACTCGGCTGAGCCGGCTGAGAAACGGCCTCCAAAGCCGGCGCAGCCGCCGGTAGCGCGGCCAGGAGCGGTCGGAGACCCGGGCATTGACGACGGCTACGGGGATTCCGCGCCGGAAACAGCCGCTGAGCAGGTTGGGCCAGAACTCGGTCTCGGCCAGCACAAAGAGCCGGGGCCGCAGAGCGTTCAAATAAGCCCGCACCGCCCAGGGCAGGTCGAGCGGGCAATAGAAGACGCGCTCCGCGCCGAAGCGTTCGCGGGCCAGCGCCTGGCCGGTGCGGGTGGTGGTGGAGACGACGACGCGGCACTCCGGCAGGGCGGTCTCCAGCGTCCGCACCAGACGGCTGACGGCCAGCACCTCGCCCACCGAGACGGCGTGAACCCAGATCAGCGGGCTTGCGCCGCAGCCCATCCGGCTCAAGTCAGGGCGGATCAGGCCCAGCCGTTGCAGCAGCCCTTCGCGGTACTTCCGCGTGGTGGCCATGCGGAAGAGCCACCACGGTGAGCCAGCTAACAGCGCCGCCAGCAAGGCCAGGTTATAAAGACATAGAATCATGGGTGCAGAATTTCTCAGTTTTCAGTCTAATCTTCAAACCGGGCAGGGGGTGCGAATGGTAAAGTCGATTACGATGAGGAGCTCGCTGGTGATCTCGCTGTGCGTGCTTTGGCTGGCGCTGCCGGTCGTGGCCAGTCATCATTCTCCGCCTCCCGTGCAGCCTGCCACGTTGTTTGCCGCGTTTGCCGCGCACGCTGGAGAAAAGGTTGTCATCGCCGCCGAACCCTACGACACGCAAGAGAAGGAAGCCATCTTTCGCGTCGACTACCTCGCGCATGGCGTTCTGCCCATCCGCATCATCGTGACCAACAATAGCGATCGGCCCATCAACATGGAGATGGCGCGGATTGCCTTTATTACAGCGAGCGACCGCAAGATCGTGACCGCCGAGCCCGAGGATGTGAAAAAGCTGATGAGCCGCCCCGTGAGCAGCGGCAGCCTGATCCTTCCGTCTGACGCGGACAGCAAAATCAAGTTCAAGTCCGGCATGGCCGATATCGACAGCGACTACGACACCTTTGAGTACCGCGCCCTGGAGGTTCCCGCGCACTCCACGCGCGCCGGCTTTCTGTTCTTCGGCCTCTCCGGCCTGGACCACCCGCTCACGGGAGCCCACCTGCAACTGCGCCAACTGCGTGACGCCGACGGCAACGAACTGGACTACTTCGAGATTCCCTTCGACAATTACCTCAAGTCGCAAGCCAGCCAGGCGAACTGAACGCCTACTCGTAGTACGTCGCCGTGGTGGTATCCGTCTCCCAGATGGTTGCATCCTTCACGCGCACACGGCCTTCGGTCATGGCGGCCAGTTGCTGGTTGGTCTGGTCGTAGAAGTATTTCGCCAGGTTTTCGGCCGAGGGATTCAGTGCGGTGAAAGGCTCCAGATCGTTGAGCATCTGATGGTCGATGCGGTCAATGACCGGACGCATCACCAGCTTGAGCTGCTTGAAGTCCAGCAGCAGGCCGGTCGCATCCAGCGCCGCGCCGGCCAGGGTCACCCGGATCTTGTAGTTGTGGCCGTGCGGATTCTCGCACTTGCCCTTGTAATTGCGCAGGTAATGTCCGGAGGAAAAACCTGCCTCTACGGTGACTTCATACATCGGCGTCTGCTCGATTCTCTGCGGGGATGCGCCCCTGCTTCTATTTTAATCTGCCGCTGGCAACAGCGCGCGACCGCATTGGCGCGTCAAAAACCGCACACGCATTTCAGGCGGCAGGGCATCGCAGGAAGCCTGGTACCGGGACCGCGTAGGTTTGCGGTCTCCCAGGCCAAAAGCGAGACCTGGGGCTCCAAAACTCATAGGGACGATTACAAGATCATCCGATATTCCAGCAGGCCCATGCCGTCCGGCTTCCCGCCGCGCCCCTGGGGCGAGATTCTGCCCGAGCTGCGCACCATCGCCAGCAATCAGCTATGATGGACGGCGATGGCACACACACATCCGTTCCACGGAAAATGGGCGCTGGTGACCGGAGCCAGCGCGGGCATCGGCGTAGCGTTGGCGCGGGAGCTGGCCGCGCAGGGCGTCAAACTTATTCTTACCGCGCGCCGGCTTGACCGGCTGGAAGCGCTGGCCGCCGAACTTGCCGCACAGGGTGCGGAAGTGCGCATTGTCACGGCGGACCTGAACGACCCGACTGCGCCGCAGCGGATTTACGATGCGACCGAAGGCGTCGGGCTGGTCGTGGACATTCTGGTCAACAATGCGGGCCTCGGCCAGTTCGGGGCCTTCGCGCAAAGCCCCATTGAACAGGAACTCAGCCAGGTCCGCGTCAACTGCGAGGCCATGGTGCGGCTGACACGGCTGTTTGTGCCGCGCATGGTGGAGCGGCGGCAGGGCTGGGTGCTGGTTGTGGCCTCGGTGGCCAGCTTTCAGCCGTTGCCTTACCTTTCCACGTATGCGGCCACCAAGGCCTTCGACCGCTTCTTCGCGCTGGGGCTGGCCGCCGAGGTGGCCAGATTCGGGGTCCGGGTGACGGCGCTGTGCCCCGGATCGACGGAGAGCGAGTTTTTCAGCGTGGCCCGCGCCGGCGCAATCCGCAGCCGCCGGGTGCAATCAGCCGAAGAGGTGGCGCGGCTGGGCTTGAAAGCTCTCGCGCGCGGCCAGCGCACCATCGTTCCCAACTTCAAGGGAAGATGCATCGCCGTCGCTGCCCGCATGTTGCCGGTGCGGCTGATTATGCACTTTGTCGAGAAGATGTTGCGGCCGGCGGCGTGATCCGGCGGAAATCTCAGCGAGTTTCCTGAAGAAGATTCTGGCCCAACAACCGTAATCGTCCGTATTATTGAAGCAACTCCCCGACAATCCCCGCCACAGCCGCGAGCGCCGCTCCAATCTGAGACTGGTCTTTCCCGCCGGCCTCGGCAATATCCGGCTTGCCGCCGCCCGAGCCGCCGACTAATTTAGCCACCGCGCCCACCAGCTTGCCTGCCTGAATGCGCTTGGTCAGCCCCGCCGTCACCCCGGCGATCAGCGCGACTTTTTCCTCTGGCTGCGCCGAAGCCAGCACCACCACGCCCTCGCCCAGCTTCTGCTTCAGGTTGTCCACCAGGGTGCGCAACTGCCCACGCTCCAGCGCGTCGGCGCGCAAGGTCACCAGCCGCATGCCCTTGACTTCCACTGCGCGGCTCAGCGCCTCATCCAGCGCCCCGGCAGCGGACTTCATGCGCATCTCGTCCAGTTCGCGCCTGAGCCGCTTCAACTCGTCTTCCTGCGCGCCGAGCCGGGCGCGGAGCCCGTCCGAGAGGCTGCCCGTCGTCGTGCCGGCCACCTGCGCCGCCAGTTGCGCCACCGCGAAATCTTCGCGAAAGGTGTGGAGCGAACCCATGCCGCTGATCGCCTCCAGCCGCCGCACGCCAGACGAAACCGAGCCTTCGCTCACAATTTTGATGAGGCCGATCTCGCCCGTCGCCGCCGTGTGCGTGCCGCCGCACAGCTCCGTTGAAAACCCATCCGAGAGCTTCACCACGCGCACCTTGTCGCCGTACTTTTCACCGAAGAGCGCCATGGCGTGGTACTCGTTCACGGCCACGTCGATGGGCACATCTTCCAGCGTGACGACCTCGGCGTTGGCCAGCACCTCGCGGTTCACAATGTCTTCGATCTCCTGCAACTCCTCGTCGGCCACCTGCGCAAAGTGCGAAAAGTCGAAGCGCAGCCGCGTCGGCTCGACAGACGATCCGGCCTGCTTCACGTGCGTGCCCAACACCTGCCGCAGAGCCGCGTGCAGCAGATGCGTGCCCGTGTGGTTGCGCCGGATCGCGTTGCGGCGTTCTTCATCGACCACCGAACGAAGGTGATCTCCAACAGCCAACGGCTGCTTCAGCAGCGCCTTGTGCGCGCGCACGCCCTGCACCGGCAGCACGCAGCCGGAGATTTCGGCCACGGTGGAGTTTCCGTCCGGCGTCAGAAACAGCCCTGTATCGCCCGTCTGCCCGCCGGAATCGCCGTAAAAGCTGGTCTGATCGAGAACAACTTCGACCGCGTCGCCGGCATTCGCAGCGGGAACGCCCACGCCGTCCTTCACAATGGCCAGAACCTCCGCGCCGGAGGCAGTGAGCGATTTATAGCCCAGGAATTCGGTCTTCGGCAGCTCGCGATACGCCGGGCTGGCCGTCTTCTGGCTCCCGCCCTTCCAACTGGCGCGGGCGCGGGCTTGTTCTTCGGCGCGAGCGGCTTCAAAACCGGCTTCGTCAAATGCCACGCCGGCATCGCGCGCCGCATCCACCATGAAGTCCAGCGGCAGGCCGAAGGTTTCGTAGAGGTGAAAGGCTTTCTCCCCCGTGAATGTTTCCTTCAACTCGTCGATGAGCCGCGTCAGGCCGATTTTCAGCACGCGGTCAAACTGCTTCTCCTCCGCCTCCACTACCTTCGCCACCCGCGTGGCCGAATCGATCAACTCCGGATAAGCGCCCTGCATCAAATCCCGCACCGCATAAACCATCTCGAACAAGAATGGCTTCTCCTGCCCCAGCAGCCGTCCGTGCCGAATTCCGCGCCGGAGAATCTTGCGCAGCACGTAGCCGCGGCCTTCGTTGGCAGGCAGCACGCCGTCGTTAATCAGAAACGTTGCCGCGCGCGCATGATCGGCGATGATGCGCAGGCTGGCGTTGGCGACGAGGGCGTCGATGGAAGCTGGCTTTGCCTCAGGGGCTAAAGCCCCATTTTCCTCCGTGTCCTTCTCGTACGGGCTAAAGCCCGTACCCTTCATGCCGGTCAGTTCGGCGGCGCGGACAATCAGCGGCGTGAACAGATCCGTCTCGAAGTTGCTGACCTTGCCTTGCAGCACGGCGGCCACGCGCTCCAGGCCCATGCCGGTATCGATGGAGGGCTTGGGCAGCGGCGTGAGAGTGTAGCCGGTGGTCTTTCCGCCCGCTAAAACCGCCGAGCGGTCGAACTGCATGAAGACCAGATTCCAGATTTCGACGTAGCGGGCATCGTCCTGACCGAAGGGCTTGTCGACGCCCGGCGTTTCCGCAGCCTCCAGCCCCATGTCGTAGAAAATCTCCGAGCAGGGGCCGCACGGCCCGGTCTCGCCCATCTGCCAGAAGTTGTCCTTCAGCCCGTACTGGCGGATGCGCTCCTTGGGCACGCCCGCTTCGATCCAGTAGCCCTCGGCCTCATCGTCGCGGGGGACATTGTTCGCCGGGTCGCCCTCGAAGATGGTCACGTAGAGCCGGTCCTTGGGAATCCCGAACCACTCCGGGCTGGTAATCAGCTCCCAGGCAAAGGCGATGGCCTCGCGCTTGAAGTAGTCGCCGAAGGAAAAATTTCCCAGCATCTCGAAGAAGGTGTGATGGCGGCGCGTGAAGCCTACATTTTCCAGGTCGTTGTGCTTGCCGCCCGCGCGGACGCACTTCTGCGAGGTGGTCGCCCGGCTGTACTCCCGCTTTTCCAGGCCAAGAAAAGAATCCTTGAACTGATTCATTCCGGCGTTGGTAAACAGCAGCGTGGGGTCGTTGACGGGCACCAGCGAAGAAGAGTGCACCCGGCGGTGGACC
>VFSW01003746.1_pt1 | contig 22788 bp, 23 predicted proteins | sample 5358111 | NCBI WGS metagenome assembly VFSW01 (sample SAMN11554181, study PRJNA540505) | mine drainage metagenome | isolation source: sediment from site ElyBrook_90M | place: USA: Ely Copper Mine, Vershire, VT | collected 2017
AGTGGCTCACTTTTTAACGACCATTTTTGGCTCAATTTATCACGACCGGAAACATAAAGAAGATACGCTCCACACGGTCCATCACATCGGGCTCGTTTTCCCTCAACCAGAGAAGCTGAGGAAGCGTCCAGGTCGGATTCACCTTGTTATAGGTGATCCGGAAAATTTTCGCCCCGCGACGCTTTTCCAGATCCCGGACTTGCTCCACGCTCCGCTGATCCGTCCACATGATGCAGGGACGGAGAATCTCGTCTTTCTTCCCCATGAGGACGGCATTGTGCGTCGAGGCATCCACGGCAAGGGCGATGATGTTGGATCCCTTTAGCCCGGTTTCGCGCAAGAGCTTGGCCATCGTGACAAGGAAGGTCTGATACCAATCCTCAGGATTTTGTTCTGACCATCCGTGATGGGGATAGTGTGTCTTGTATTCGGTGAAGCTGCTGCCGATGATTGATCCCAGCGTATCGACCAAGGTCAGTTTGCACCCCCCTGTTCCAAGATCGACGCCAAGCAGACATTCCCGTTTTGCTGTCATGACTTCCGTTTGCCCTCCATGCGATTTCCTTTGAAAAGCAAACCCCGCTCTCTCGTGAGACACGGGGTTTTTGATTACCGCAACCATAGTTCATCAGGTGTTTCAATTTACCGCGACATATTCCGCGAAAGAAGTCGTCTCGGGAATCGGCAAATTGTCCTCCGACAATCCGCGTACATGCATCTCGATCGCCTCATGCATATTTCGCTCGGCATCTTCACGGGTTGCGCCGGATGCAATACAACCCGGCAAATCGGGCGAATAAGCAGAATAGTTCCCTTCCGCCTTCTCTATGATAACAAGAAACCGATGCATCTTTTACTTCACCTCCTTCAATTTCGCCTGTTTCAAAACACTATTAAGAGTACCCGGCGCCAAATCGTCACTTGGATGTCCGGCGATAGTAACTCTGCCAGTTTTTGTAGCATGTTTGTATTGCCGATGACTGCCTTGTGTTTCTACGCGATACCAGCCATCGGCTTCTATCAATTTTATGACATCACGTATCTTCATTGATGTTCATTCTTTGGCAATCAGGACACCCTGTTCTGTTGCAGCAATTCTCATATTGCTTGATTCTTAAAAGCTGAAAAACCCTTTTGTTACCTGAATAATGTTTCGCGATGACCGGAAAGTCAAGGAATATCGTATAACCCCGCCCTTCTTTTCGCGAATCATAATCGTGCAATAAACATTGCAATAGTTATCATCTGATGATAATGTATCTTTCCATGAAGGAAAAGCCAGAGAAAGTGCTCCATATCGGCATCACGCCCTATCAGGATTACAGGAAGCGATCCCTGGCCATCGCCCGCGGGGAGTACCATCTGCGGCCCGACGAACCCAAGGTCTGGTTTGAATCGGTGCGATCCATGGCGCAGGTCCTCAGCAACGAAAACCAGTTGCTGCTGAAGACCATCCTGGAACGGAAGCCCGAATCGCTCAAGGAACTGGAAGCGGCGACGGGACGGAGCAGCAGCAACCTTTCCCGTACCCTCAAGACGATGGCCCGGTATGGCATCGTGAGGATGGTGAAGGTGCGCCGCAACATCCGGCCGGTGGTCGAGGCGACGAAATTCACGGTGCAGTTCGGTTTGTACGCCTCTTCTCGCCCTGAGCATGGTGCGGACGCCGCACGGATTTAAGCAAGGGCACAGAGTAGATGTCCCTTTCGGGAATGGTTCAGATCCCCCGGTCATTTGCCCTCTTCAAAGGTCTCGTGAATCAACTTTTCCACCGGGGCCAGGGCGTCGTGGCTCTTTAGGTAGACGGCAGAGTATTTGCCGTACTTTTCGAAGTTTCCCGCTCAGGGTCGAGGCGCCGACTTCCCGGGGGTGATCGATTCTTCGAATCGGACGCACCGTTCAACTGCCGTGCGCACATCCGAAAAGAGGCCGACCCCGACGCCCGCGAGCAGTGCTGTCCCGAAGGGGGAGTCACCGGCCTTTGGGAACCATGACGACCGGCATCCCCTCACATCCGCGACGATCCTCCGCCACAACGGGCTCTTGGCCCCGCCGCCGATGATCCTGAGATCCTTGAAGGGCAAGAAAGGACTTGCATGGCATCGAAAAGGGAGTAGGCGATGCCTTCCAGCACGGCCCGGTAGAAATGGCCCCTGTGGTGGCTCATGGTCGCCCTGAAGGGCGAATATAAAAATACCTAAGCCGGCTGTTTTATCAAAATTCTTTGCGGAACTCCCCGCGGGCTTGCCGCGGGGGGTTCACTCGCCGCGGGAATAACTCACTATCGTTATAGTGTTATTTGAGGCTCAAGTTGGCGTCTTTGATGATCTTTGCCCAGCGCGTGACTTCCGCCTTGAAGAATTTGGCGTATTCTTCCGGGGTGGCCGTGAGCGGCTCTAGCCCGACCTTGTTCATCATCTCGATCGTTTGAGGCGTCGTCGCGCTCTTGGTCCATTCCGCGTTCAACCGGTTGACGATGTCGCGCGGGGTCCCTGCGGGCACAAAGATCCCGAACCAGACGCTCACCTCACAGCCGTTTATGCCCAATTCTCCTGTCGTCGGTACGTCGGGCAGCGACTTCAACCGCTCTTTCCCGTCCCTGAGCACCGCGAGCACCCTCACCTTGCCGCTCTGAATATGCGGCAGGACCGACGGAGGGCCGACCACCCCCATGTCCGTTTCGCCGCTCAGGAGCGCGATCATCACGTCGCCCGCGCTCTTGTAGGCCACGTGCTGGATCTTGATCTTGTTGATATCCAGGAGCAGTTCGGATGCGAGCTGCGCCGTTGTGCCGTGCCCGCTCGATGCGTAATTGAGCTTGCCGGGATTGGCCTTGGCATAATCCAAAAACTCTTTGAGGTTCTTGACGGGCAGGGACGAACGGACGACCACCACGAGGGGAATCTGCCCGGACGGCGAGACCGGGATGAAATCCTTGCTCGGGTCGAACTTGAGATTCTTGTAAAGGCTGGTGGCGCTGGCCAGCGACGAGGAAGGGGCAAGGATGGTGTAGCCGTCGGGTTTCGCCTGGGCCCCAAGTTCGTGGCCGACGTTGCCGCCCGCGCCGCCCCGGTTTTCGACCAGCACCGGCTGGCCGAGCCGTGGGGAAAGCTGCTGGGCGACGATCCGTCCCGTCGTATCGCCCGTCCCGCCTGTCGAAAATGGCACGATCAGTCGTATGGGCTTGTTCGGATAGGATTGCGCCCAGAGCGGTGCAACCGTTGCCGCGATGAGAAGGACAACACCAATGATCGCAACGGCGGTCATCGGGAGCCGCCGCGCCGCCTCATGTTGTCCGGCCGGTTTACGTTCCAGAACCGTCTTTCTTCCGGTGGCATTCCACAACATTTGTCCATTCATGATCTTCCCCTCCTTGGTTAAATGTTAAGATTTTTTCGATCAAAGGTGCCTCGATCGTCTATCACCAATTTACGCAACCATTCTTCGGACGGTATTCACGATATCCTCTTTTTGGGGGATATATTTTCTTTCCAGAGGTGGGCTGACGGGCACCGGAATGTCCGGAGCGCAAACCCGTTCAATGGGTGCATCCAAATACCCGAACGCCTCTTTGGCTGCAATGGCCGCAATTTCGGCGCCGATCCCGCCTGTTTTGCACGCTTCGTGGACGATAAGCAACCTGCCTGTTTTCCTGATAGACTTCAGCAATGATTCGCGATCCAACGGCAGAAGAGAACGAGGGTCGATAACCTCAATCTCGATTCCCTCCCTGCTCAGCTCAGCCGCTGCCTCCAGAGCCCTGTAGACCATCGTCGCCGTAGCCACCACCGTCACATCCCGGCCCTCCCGTTTCAGATCCGCCAGGCCCAGAGGAATCGTATATTCCCCGTCCGGGACCGCGCCCTTCATTGCGTACAGAAGGCGATGTTCGAAAAAGATCACCGGATCATCATCGCGAATGGCCGTTTTCAAAAGCCCTTTTGCATCCGCCGGTGTCGACGGCATGACAACCTTCAGCCCCGGGCAATGGAAGACCAGCGTTTCCAGGCTCTGGGAGTGAGAGCACCCTCCGCTGGTACCCGCGCCGAAAAACGTGCGGATGACCAGCGGGACTTTTGCCTTCCCCCCGTACATGTATCGCATTTTCGCCGCGTGGTTCATGATCTGGTCCAATACCAGAGGAAGGAAATCATCGTACGACAGATCCACGACCGGACGGGTTCCCAGAAGGGCGGCGCCAATCGCGGCACCGACGAAACCCGACTCCGAGATCGGCATGTCGAGAATTCTCTTTTCGCCGAATTTCTCATAGAGGCCCTTCAGTACCTGGTACACCCCGCCCCGGACGCCGGCACCGATTCCCATCAGGAAGACCGAAGGATCCCTTTCCATTTCCTCCGTGATCGCCTCTTTGATCGCGTCCCGGACCATTATTTCATGCATAACACTTCCTCCCTGATGACGCCGTTTGCATAGACATCCTCAAACAGTTCGTCCTCCTGCGGAAACGGGCTCTTCTCGGCGAAGGTTACTGCCCGGTTGATCTCTTCCGCGACCTCTTTCTCGATCATATGCTCCGTTTCTTTATCCAGGATCGAGTTTTCTTGCAGGTATACCCGGTACGTTTTTACCGGACATCTCTCCTGCCAGTATGTCAGTTCTTCTTTCGGCCGATTTTCCTGGTACCGCTCGCAATGCGGCCGAAGCCGATAGGTTTTGCATTCGATCAGGCTGGGCCCGCCCCCTCTCCGTGCCCTTTCTACGGCTTCTTTCACCGTGTGGTACACATCGAGCACGTTGTTTCCGTCGATCGTCTTTCCCGGCATGCCGTACCCCTGGGCTCTCAACGCGATATCCGGGATGGCCATTGACTTCTCCACAGGCATATCGATTGCATAGTTATTGTTATTGCAGATGAAAATCACGGGGAGGGAAAGAATCGCCGCGAGGTTCAGACTTTCGTGAAAATTTCCGCAATTGCTTGCCCCATCGCCGAAAAAGCAGAGGCAGACCTGATCCGTTCCGTTCATCTTAAAGGCCAGAGCAGCGCCGGCCGCGATGGGATACTGGGAACCGATGACGAGGCTTCCCGCCAGAATCCCGATCTCCAGATCACCCATGTGGTGGCCGGAATATTTCCCCTTCGACTGTCCGGTCGCCTTCCCGAAGGTTCCGGCCATGACAACGGAAGGGGACGCCCCTTTGGCCAAGACGACAGATCTGCCCCGCAGGGAGGGGCAGACAAAATCATCCTTCCGCAACGCGTAAACCGATCCCACCCCGATGGCTTCCTCCCCGACACACAGATGGGGAAGCTCGCCGCTGAGGCCTGTCTGGGTATAAATCTTCGCTACCCGCATTTCAAATTCCCTTGTCAATACCAACAAACGGTACATGGCAATAAGATCCGCATTCTTCAAATCACCGGCATATCTTCCTTTTGAATTCTGCTCTTCCATCCTGTTCTCCTCTCCGATTGGGCTCGATCAGTGCGGAACCCTCTTGGCAAGCACATTGACATCGCTCACGACATCGATAACCACCGGTCTGTCCAGACCAAATGCATGGTCGAGTGCTCCTCTGATCTCGCCGGGCTTCTCGACCCGGATGCCGACACAGCCGAATGCATCCGCTATCTTCGCAAAATTATTGTCGGTGAATGTCCACAAATCGGTCCACTTCCCCCATGGTTTTCCGCCATAATTGATCTTGTTCAGCGTGATCTCCTGGTTGAGCCCGCTGTTGTTGTTGACCAACACGACGAGGTTGATATGGTAGCGCCTGGCGGTCTCAAGTTCGGCGATGTGGTAATAAAAGCCGCCATCGCCGGTGAAACAGAGCACCGGTTTATCCGGCAGGGCACACTTTACGCCGAGCGCGCCGGGGAAGCCCCATCCCAACGAACCCGCACAGGGAAAGTAACGCTGCGTCGGGTGCGTGAAGTCGATCATGGTCCCGGTCCAGATGCCTGCGTGCCCGGTATCCGCCACCACCACGCCATCAGGCGGCAGAGCCTCCGAAATTTCTTTGCAGATGCGCTCCGGCCGTATCGGCACTGCATCGGAATTACGGTGCGGCTCGTTCTCGGAACGCCACTTCGCTACCAGCTCCTGGACACGACCGGTCCACGCCTTGGTCGCTTCGGCAGTTTTCGGTTGTGCAGCATCGATCATTCTCTGCAACGTTACCTTTGCATCCCCAAAAATCGAGACGGTATTCGGGTAATTACGCCCGAGTTCCGAAGGATTGATATCAAGCTGGATCACCGGGGTGCCGACAGCCGGAAAACGCCAAAAGTGCGTGACATGCCCGCCGGCCCGACTGCCGATGAAAAAAACGAGATCGGCTTCCAGAAGCGTGCTATTGGCGCAATCGCGCGAATAACTGCCGGAGACGCCGACCGATAACGGATGATCATCCGCTATCGTAGCCTTACCCTTCAGCGAAGTGATCACGGGAATTTGCAGCTTCTGTGCGAACGCCACCAGCTCCCGCTGGGCACCCGACCTCACGACGCCGCCTCCCGCCACAATCACCGGTTTCCGAGCCTTTTCCAAGACCGTAAGGGCCTCGCGAACGCGGCGCATATCCGGATCGGGACGAAGCGCCGGTGCGCATTCGTATTCCCTTTCAACCAAAAGGTCAAGATCGGCTTCCTGTTCGGTCATCTGGCCGCCGCGGTTCTGTATCTGCAGGTGCACCGGCCCCGGCGTACCGGAGGTTGCTTCACGGAAAGCCTGGCGAAGCAAATCGGGCAACCGCGTGACAGCGTCGACGTGGACACTGAATTTAGTCACTCCGTCAAACTGGGAAAAGTCCTCTATCTCCTGATAGGAATGCCGATAGCGGTTGTTGGGCAGCGTGCCGCCCGTGATGGCAATGATCGGGGAACAGGACATATACCCATCCCGCAGACCGGCAGCGAGGTTTGAAGCGCCGACGTTTTGCGCCATACAAACCCCCGGTCTTCCACTTGCCCGGGCGTACCCGTCGGCCATGTAGGCTGCCGCCTTCTCACCATGCACCATGACCCGCTTGATGGGCATGTCCTCCATCTCCGCCATGGCTTTCATCATGATCGCAGGAACGAAGAAGATATGTGACACCCCGTATCCTACCATCATTTCAGCGAACAGCTTTGAACCGGTCGTTTTCGGCATGAACCCTCCTTGAGATCGACTGTCAATTGAACGTTCGGAAGCCCCTCATCGACGGCGGGCCATGTCAAGGTCACTTGGAACGTTTCTCACTGAGCTCAAATATGACACCACCAATCTTATCAGAATCGAGATAGGCAAACCCGGTATTATCAGGGCGTGTGAAACTTTGGATGATTTTAAACCCAAGCTCTTCCGCCCGCTTCTTGGCATTCTCGATATTATCCACCCTGAACCCCAGGTGGTTTAATCCCTCGCCTTTTTCTCTGAGAAAATCCGCGTGAATGGTCTTTCCGTCAACCAACTCGATAAGCTCGATCTGCATCGGCCCCAGGAAAAAGAATGCCCGCTTTCCCCGGTAGCCGGCAACCTGACCATGATAGGTCGCCGTCGAGTAGTCCACATACCGGACCTCAAAGGGACCGAAGCCGAACAGTTTCTCATAGTACGTTATCGTTTCATCGATATTCTTGACGACTATACCGATCTGATAAAGATTCTCGGGCGAAAAAATCTTGCCCTCCTGTTCGGGTTTCTTCTCAGTCATCTATCGCCTCCTTTCCCGCGACTTGTCGGTCCGGCAGATCAATGCCGTACCAGGCTGTTGATCGGGGGCGCACTCCCGCCAGGGATGCGCAATCAGGTTTACTGCGGTTTCGTCGGATAACGGGGATCACCGCCGTACAGGGCTACTCGGTGTATTGCAGCAGCTCGATCCGAACGTCATCCGGGCCGCGCACGAAAGCTACGCTCAGTCCGGGCCGGGTTTCATAGGGTTCTACGTCGAACGTGACTCCCCGTCTCTTCAGCTCTGACGCAGTGGATGCCAAATCGCGAACCCGGAAGCCGAAATGGTCGGTCCCGAAGTGTTTCGGCCCCGGGTCGGCAATCGTCTCGTCTTTTTGCCGCGCGCGGAGGAAGATGGTTGCACCGCCGAGCTGTAAATCACAGGCCGGCGCGCCCTTGTTTGTTCGACGCCTCAGGAGTTGGGCGTCCAAACAAGCAATGAACCAGTTTTCTGTCGCACCGAGATCTGAACAGTAAATATGGATATGGTCGAAGGTGAAATCGAGACCACGAACCATGGCACCTCCTTTTAGCATTCTCTCATGTTATGCAGTGACGCGCCCGGGGAGTGTGGATTGATAAGAGGTGCATTGGGCGTGAGTAAGGATACGAAAAGGAGTCTTGCGTGTCAAGGAGATTCATATCCACACGTTGCGCAATTGACTGGAGCTTGCACCCGCACACCCCACCAGAACTCTTCCTTGCCGGGAAGCCCCGCCCTCTGAGCGGGGAATTCAACAAATCCGATTACCGGAGCCGATTCCTATTTTCCCTGTTCTAACACCCGGATCGGTCTACCGGCTATCCAGGCATCAACGTCCTCTTTGGCCTGGGTAAAATAGGTTCGAAAGCTTTCCTCGATGACATATCCAACGTGCGGGGTGAGTACCGTATTGGGCAGCGAGAGAAAGGGGTGATCGCGGGGCAGCGGTTCCGTGTCAAAAACATCGAGACCGGCGCCTGCAATACGGTTCGCCGTTAACGCATCGATGAGTGCTTCTTCTTGGACTATGGGTCCACGCGATGTATTAATGAGATAGGCCGAAGGCTTCATCAACCCGATCTCGTGCGGGCCGATCAGACCCTTCGTCCTGTCGCTTAAGACCAGGTGAATAGTGATGATGTCCGCTGCTTGAAACAGTTCGTCCTTTTCCACCCGGACGGCGCCCGCAGCGGATGCCTGTTCTGCTCTCAGGTTCTGACTCCAGGCGACAACCTTCATGCCGAAAGCCAGGCCCACCCGTGCCACCGGTTTCCCTGTTTTCCCCAGACCCAGAACCCCGAGAACCTTGCCTTCAATTCCTGAACCGATGCCATCACCCCACAGGCCACTCCGGAGCGCCCGGTCGTGTTGCGGAATCCGCCTCAGCAATGACAGAATGAGCGCCCACGCCAATTCAGCCGGTGCGTTCCTCGACGATTCGGTGCCGCAAACGACGACTCCCCTCTCATGGCACGCTGCCAAGTCAATACTCCGGTTTTTGGCGCTCGTTGTAACCAGCAGCTTTAGATTGGGAAGCTGTTCGATGAGGCTGCGAGGGAAAGGCGTCCGTTCCCGCATAATAACCAGGATATCATAGGAGGATAAACGATCTGCCAGCTCATTTCCTTTCGTAAGATGATCCCGATAGACATCGATCCGGACGCTGTCCCCGAGACTGCCCCAATCCGCCATCCTCAGGGCAGCATCCTCATAATCGTCTAAGATCGCAAGCCGCATCATCTGCCTCGCTTCAGGATAGTGACGGAGCTGTTCGGGCCTGCCCCCATGCTGTTGGCCAGCCCGATCCTGGCGTTCGCTATCTGCCGTCTTCCCGCGTCTCCGCGCAACTGCATCACGATCTCGATGATCTGCGCAAGGCCGGTCGCACCCAACGGGTGGCCACGGGAAAGGAGGCCGCCGTCGGTGTTTACGGGAAGCTTGCCGCTCAGGTCAAAAGCTCCCTCTCTCAACAAGTGAACGGCTTCGCCTTTCTTGCAGAACCCCAGCATTTCCAGGTCCCACAGCTCGCAGGGCGCCATCGTATCGTACGACTGGACGACATCGATATCCGCGGGACCCAACCCCGACATCTCCCATGCCTGTTGGGCAGACACCTCAACGTGGGTCGGATTGTGCACCTTGACGCTGTCGCCGGTTGAGGTATATGCGCCATACATACCGCTGGTCAGAACAGAGGCTGCAACAGTGACCGATCTACGCTGAGCTTTGCTCTTGCCCGAGTCGGACAGGATGACGGCCGCCCCCCCCTGAGCAATCGGACAACAGTGGAGAAGACGCAGCGGCCGGGCGATCATTCGGGATTTCACGACATCTTCCATCGTGACCTCTTTCTGAAACAGGGCATTGGGATTCAGTGCGCCATTCCGGCGATTCTTTACCGTTACGCGGTCAAAATCCTCCACGGTGGCGTCCGTTTCCTCCATATACCGAACGGCCTTTAAGGCGTAATTCGCAGGCTGAACATTGAAGCCCATGGCCCGTTCCCATTCCGGCCAGAAAGAACTGGGCAAGAACCCCTGCGGCGGGATCCGGTCGATCCCGATCGCGAGAACTGTGTCGTACTGTTCTGCTGCGATGGCCTGATAGGCGAGTCTAAACGCGGACGAGCCGCTCGAGCAGGCGTTCTCCACGTTCACGATCGGAATCCCGGTCATCCCTATTTCTCCGATGGCCCGGTGCCCGGCGCCGGTATCACCGTACGAAGTACCGCAAAAAGCGGCCTGCACATCGGACAGTTCCATATCAGCATCCTTCAGGGCAGCCAATAGTGCTTCACTTCCGTAATCCCAGTAATCCCTGTTCGGTTCGTATTTGCAGAATCGGGTCAATCCGATTCCGGCTATCGTCACTTTTCTTTTTGGTGTCAACGTGTTATCCTCTTTTCCCCGAGCCATCGACAGGTCTGAATTTATAGGATGCCACCTCGTTTCCATCGTCATCGTCGTGCAGTTTTTCGATGACCAACTCCACGTCCATGCCGACTTTGAGTCTATCAAAATCACCTTCGGTGAGCAGTGTTTCGAACCGAACCCCCTCGGGTAATTCGACCCAGGCAAGGGCGTAGGGAACAGGCCCCTTGTACGGTGCAGGTTGAGGTCTGGCCTGCATCACCACCGTATAGCTGTAAATCTTCCCCCTGCGGCTGAGAAGGGTATCCTCCAGATTCACTTTTTGACAATTCAGGCAGATGCCCTTCCGCCTCTTGGGAAAGAAGATCTCCCCGCAATCGCGGCATCGCGATCCGATCAATTGGGGCCCCTCCCGAGTGTCTGTTGAATCGGTCCACAAACCTTCCCTTACCGGAATGATCTTTTTGCCCATCGTGCACTCCTTATTATTCAGACCGAGCAGCCGCACAGGAGACGCGTCGAAAGATGCCGCTGGGATTTCGGCCGGTTTCGTGCCCCGGCACTGCAGCCGGCGATCAGGCGGTTCTCACCGTATCGCGAATGAACGTGACGATGTCCTCTGTGGAGGTGCCGGGCTGAAAGATCGCCTTGATCCCGGCCTTCTTCAGCTTCGGTATGTCGGCGGTCGGGATGATGCCGCCGCCGAAAACGACGACATCCCCGGCTCCCATCTTTCTCAGGATCTCGACTACCTTGGGAAACAGAAAATTATGGGCGCCCGAGAGGCATGACAGCCCCACGATATCGACCGCCTCCTGAAGGGCGGCCTGCGCAATCTGGTCCGGGGTTTGCCGTATCCCCGTATAGATAACTTCCATCCCGGCGTCTCTCAACGCTCGGGTAATGATCTTGGCCCCGCGGTCGTGGCCATCCAGTCCGGGTTTTGCAATCAGCACTCGAATCCTGCGATCCATACCACCTCCTCGCGTACGATGCACACCATACCTTCCACAACATTTCATGCCGATGCTTAGCCAAGCGTAAAGTCCGAAACGCTACACGGCCCCGGGAATGGCTCGGTACTCTCCGGCAACCCCTCGGAGGACATCGCAGATTTCCTGCACCGTGGCATAGGCTTTCACGGCCTTGAGGATCGGTTCGACCAGGTTTGTTTGCCCGAGAGCCGCCGTGCGCAGCTCCTCCAAACTCACCCGCACGGCCTGGTTATCGCGCTCCTTCCTGAGCCGTTTCAGGCTCTGGATCTGGTTTCGTTCCGTTGAAGCCTTGATCTTGAACGTGGGGATCTTGACCGCTTCGTGTACCGTGAAGCGGTTCAGTCCCACTACCACCCGTTCCCCGGTTTGAATCTCCATCTGGGATCGATAGGAGTGATCGACGATCTCTTTTTCGATAAACCCATTCTCGATGGCCGCCACCGCCCCTCCCATCGCGTCGATTTTCTTGAGATAGCTTTTCACCCGCGCCTCGATTTCGTTCGTCAATGTCTCGACGTAGTAGGAACCGGCCAAGGGGTCGACGGTCTTCGTGATGCCGCTTTCATAGGCAATCACCTGCTGGGTCCGGATCGCGAGCATCTCCGCCTCTTCGGTGGGTATGGCGTATGCCTCATCGTAGGAAGAAGTCCGGAGGGATTGACTGCCGCCCAGGATGGCTGACAGGGCCTCAATCGTGACCCGAGCGATATTGAGCAGCGGCTGCTGCGCCACGAGCGTCCCCCCGATCGTTCCGCTGTGATGCCGAAAGAGAAGCGACGCGGTCTTTTTCGCGCCGTAATTTTTCATCATCCGCGCCCACATCCTGCGGCTCGCGCGTAATTTTGCCACCTCTTCAAAGAGGTCCATATGGGCCCCGAAGTGGACACGGATTGCGGGTGCGATGTCGTCGATGGCCACTCCCCGTTTCAATGCCGCCTCGATGTAGGCAATGGCATTGGCAAAGGTGAAGGCGACCTCTTGAACCGCGTTCGCACCGGCGTCACGATAGTGATAGCCGGACACCATCAGGGGTTGCCAATTGGGAAAGCGCTTCGCGGAATACTCGATCGCGTCGACGGCGAATTCAAGCGAAGGGCGGGGTGGAAAAATCTGGGTTCCCCGGGCGACAAACTCTTTCAGTACGTCATTCTGTACGATGATTTGTGTTTGATTGGGGTCGGCCCCTTGTTTTTCGCATACGGCGATGAACATCGCCAGGGCAATGGGACCGATTGCATTAGCCGTCGTACGGATATGCTTTACCCGATCCATCCGGATACCGTCGAAGATCATCTCCATGTCTTTCAAGGAGTCAATCGCCACACCGATTTTTCCCACCTCTCCGTGGCTGAGTGGGTGGTCCGAATCGTATCCAAGCTGGGTGGGCAGATCGAGCGCAAGGGAAAAACCGCTCGCCCCCTGGCTCAATATGAACTTGTACCGTTCGTTGGCCGCCTCTGCCGTGCCGAATCCGGCATACTGCCCCATGACCCAGGGATTGTTTCGGTACATCTCCGAGTCGATCCCCCGTGTAAACGGATACTGACCGGGGAGTCCCAAATCCCGGTCGGGATTGAACCCGGCGGCCTCCAAATCCTCCCGGGTATAGCAGGACTTCACTTCGATACCGGAGCTTGTCGTAAACTTCTCCTTGTCCTTCTTCTCCATCGCACCCCCATCCTTGTTAAAGAGTCATCCCGTAAACAGAAAGGGCGCCGGTTCACGTTCGACCTCAGCTCGCCCGGTGAATCCGCCGCTTCTTTTCTTGCCCCGGATGTATTGCCGCTCTCCCACGATTATCTACGATGCCCTCAAATACCGGGAGACTGGAGCATGATCCCCTTCTCCCGATCCCATGTGTTCTTGTTTGGATGGTTTGCCTGTAATTTGAATTTCTCTACCCGTTCCGTGGGGGTCTTCGGCAAACGCTCGCAGAACTCCACATACCTGGGAACCATAAAATAGGCCATCTTCTCCTGACAGAAGGAGATAATCTCCTCAACGGTCAGTTGCATCCCCGCCTTGGGAACGATACACACCTTTACATCCTCTTCCCCCAGTTCGGAAGGAACGCCAAAACAGGCGCACTCCAGAACTTTCGGATGGGAGTTGATGACGATCTCGACCTCCTGGGGCGAGATATTCTCACCCCGGCGGCGAACGACGTCCTTCTTGCGCCCGACGAAGAAGAACCACCCTTCTTCATCCCGGTATGCCAGGTCCCCGGTGTAGTACCATCCTCCCCGCACCTTCTCTCCTGTTGCCTCGGGATCTTTATAGTACTCGACCCACTTTTCGTGCGGGTCGCGGGGCCGGATGATCAACTCCCCGACCTTCCCCGGCGCCAATTCACGGCCTTCCTCATCTACGATCCGGGCTTCGTTGAAGTACGGTGCTTTGCCCATGGCGCCCACCTTCCCGCCGGGCATGTTCCAGATGGACCCTCCCTCCGTGGTCCCGTACGTTTCTATAAGGTCGAGCTTGAAGCGTTTCTCAAAATCCCTCCAGATCGCCGGTGGGATGTTCCCGCCCCGGGCGAGGCGAACGGTATTGTGCGCGTCTTCGGGTGTCGGGTCCTGCTTGTAAAGGATGGGAATCATCGTTCCGACAAAATTGAATACCGTGGCTTGGTACCGATTGATGTCTTTCCAAAAATTGGAAGCGCTGAACCGTTTTCCCAGGGCAAGGCGGGCGTTCGCCAGCAACGCCGGCATCACGGTCAAATTCTGAGCGTTTCCATGAAACAGCGGAAGGCAGGTGTAAAGGGTATCGCGACGGGTATAACCCATATACTGCACGGTCCTGAGCCCTCTCAAGATCACGTATTCGGACCATCGCACTACTCCCTTGGAACGACCCGTCGTTCCCGAGGTGTACATTATTTCGTAGGGATCTGCGGGGGTGAGGGACACGTTCGGCTCTTCAGCCGGACCATCGAACAATTCCTCCAGCCGATGGACCGCCTGATGTTCCTCCCCGCCCCTGACATAGATACGCCGGACGTTGGGCGTATTGTTCAAAACCTCCTGAAGCTGCGGAAAAAGTCCCTCCTCCACCACGATTGTTTCCGAGTCCGAGTGATTGAGGACATACTCCAAAAGCTCCCCCTTCCAGGAAACGTTGATGGGGACCATAACCGCACCGATCTTGGCAATGCCGAACCAGAGATAGAGGAAATCGGGACAATTGGGCAGCATGATTGCCACCTTGTCTCCCTTTTTCATGCCCTGCCTAAGGAGGCTGTTCGCCACCCGGTTGACCTGTTCGTTGAGCCGGTCAAAGGTAACTGTTTCCTGCTCATAAAGGAGAAACGTCTCACCCCGATTCCTGCGCGCCTTCTCCGCAAGAACGTTGGCAAGGGTCCAGTTCTTTCGTTCCAAACCGATCAGTTCTTCATGCCATACCGTCTCTTCAGGCAACATCGTCCCATATCCTTTCCAGCAACGTTTTCAACCGTTATTCAACCGCCTTCCTGAGGGAGGATCATTCCTCATCCTCCCTCAGGATTTGCCGTTTTTCCTTCACCCAGGGCAAGAGAGAGAAGCCCAGAAGCAGAGCAACGATAAGAAGCGTTATCAGGGAGATAGGCCGGGTGAAGAAGATCAGGCCGCTCCCGCCGGACATGAGCAGTGATTGGCGCAGCGCCTTCTCCAGCATGGGACCGAGGACCAGGGCCAGGAGCGCCGGCGCGGTCGGGTATTGAAACTTCCTGAGAAAGTAGCCGATGACGCCGAAGATGACCATGATTGTGATCTCGGAGACGTTGTTGTTGATGCTGAAGACCCCTACCAGGCAGAAGAGGAGGATGAGCGGGAAGAGCAGGGGGTAAGGTATTTTCAGGATTTTTACCCACAGGCCGATCAAGGGAAGGTTCAGAATGATGAGCATTGCGTTCCCCACGTACATGCTCGCCACCACCCCCCAGAAGAGGCCCGGGTTATTCATGATCAATTGGGGACCGGGCTGCAGCCCGTAGGTCAGCATGGCCCCCAACAGGATGGCCATCACGACGTTGGAGGGAATCCCGAGCGTGAACAGGGGGATGAAAGCCCCCCCCGTCGCGGCGTTATTGGCGGTCTCCGGTCCGGCGACCCCTTCAATGGCCCCCGTCCCGAACTCTTCCGGGTGCTTGGAACTCTTCTTCTCCACGGCGTAGCTCGTGAAGGACGACAACACCCCTCCCCCTCCCGGGAGGATCCCCAGGAAGAACCCGATGATCGAACCCCGGATGATGGGCATCAAGCATAACTTCCAGTCTTTGAGATTGGGGAGCAGTCCCTTGAGCGAGGTTCGGAAGATCTCCTGCTTCAGGGTGGTCTCCACGTTCACCAGCACTTCAGAAACGCCGAACAGCCCCATGGCTACAGGGGCCAGGCCGACGCCGTCGATCAGGATGGGGACCTTGAACGTGAACCGTTCCATGCCGGAGATCGTGTCGGTCCCGATGGTGCCGAGGAAAATCCCGAATGCGGCCATGCAGAGCGCCTTGGACATGGAATCGCCGGCCAGAAAGGTCAGCATGATGATCCCCAGGACCATCAATGAGAAATATTCCGGCGGACCGAACTTCAGGGCAAATTCGGCCAGAGGAGGCGCCACGAGCATCAGACCGACGATGCTGAGGCTCCCCCCGATAAAAGAGCCCAGGGCCGACATTCCCAGCGCCGGTCCGGCTCTGCCTTTGCGGGCCATCTGATAGCCGTCGAGACAGGTCACCACGCTGGCCGCTTCCCCGGGGATGTTCAGCAGGATGGAGGTGGTGGAGCCGCCGTACATGGTCCCATAATAGATCCCGGACAACATGATGATCGCCCCCGTGGGGTTGACACTGTACGTCACGGGCAGGAGAAGCGACATGGCCGCTACGGGGCCGAGCCCCGGCAGAACGCCGACGAGGGTCCCCAGCAGGACGCCGATGAAACACATCAGAAGATTGAAGGGCTGAAACACCAGGGCGAAGCCTGAGAGCAGATGGTTGATTATGTCCACGGCACAACCTTTTCTCCTAAAATCCGAGGAAGCCGCGCGGCAACTGGGCTTGGAGCCAAACCTGAAAGAGCAGGTAAAATCCCGCAGTCGTCATCAGGGCGGCAAAGAGTGTCACCTTCCAGTTGGGTTTCTGGAGCAGCCGAAAGAGACCGATCGTCAGGAGTATGGTCGAAAGGAGGAAGCCAAGGTCATTCAGGAAAAAACAGTAGAGAAGAAGGCCCGCCGTGACCACCCCCCCCCGTTGCCATTTCGTTCCTTCCCACAGGCTCCGCAGCGGCATCCATCCCTGTTTCAGGCTTTGCAGGATCGGGATGGCGGAAAAAACGGTCATCGCAAGGCCTGAAAAGAAGGGCACAAAGCCGGGACCCGGCGATTCGAAGGATCCGATTTCATAACGAAAAGACCCCGCCATGATGGCGATACCGATGACCATCAGAATGATGCTGCCGAGGGGGTGGGGATCACGCTTCGTTTCATCATTTGGTTTCATTCGCCGCTCTTTTCCTCAGATTGCCGTTCCATCCGGTTCACTTCCGGTAAATGCCGCTGCCTGCAGCACACCTTACCGAATCGTTCCGTGCGCCGATGTGCGCAGTCTTCTTCTCAACCTATGCGCTCCGGCTGGGCCAACGGCGAGGCCGGTATTGCCTGCCCCGATTTTATCGTCATGACCGGTGATATCAATTTGGCCATTGTGGGCTGTTCGGGGTCCTGCACCTTCCAGGTACCCGACAGGACCTCCAGGATGGAAACGTCGGCGTTCATCCCGGGTTTAAGGCTCCCGATCCTGCTCTCCTCACCGATGGCGCGTGCCGGATTGATGGTACACATCGCTATCACCTGCACGAGATCCAATCCCAGGGCCAGAAATTTCGACATGGTCACCGTCAGACCGAATACGCTGTACGTGAGCGAAGGGCGATTCACATCGGTGCTCAACGTTGTGGGTAGGATACCCTGGGCTATACCCTTCCGGGCAACATTAAAACTGAAATTGGACCCGGTCCTGCCGTTGGAAATATCCAGAACCACCCCCCTTTCCATTGCTTCACTCAGCTCGGGCATCATCGTGCCGTCGGGCAGCAGGGCGCTGCCCGGCTGGGCGGTGTAGATGTGGCTCAGTATATCGCCCGCCTCCAGCAGGGGAAGGCATTCCTGAGTCAACGTCGGCGATACCTGCTTCCACCGGTCCCCGATATGAACCATGATGGGCAATCCGAATTTTTTTGCCGTTTCCTTCGCCCGTTTTATCACTTCCACCCCAACGCCTGCGATCAGGGTCCCGACCAGGCGTATCTTGATTCCCTTGATGATATCCAGGTTGGACTGTATGGTCGTTTCGATGGCACCGAGGTTGATCTCCTGCCAGTCCCTGAGTTCAGGCTGAACGCTCAGCCCCGTAGAGCTCAGGTTAAGGAAGCAATAGACCGTGGTACGCGCCGCGGGGATGACGAACCGGGGGAATCCCCCGAAGGTAGCCTCGCCGGCGGTTCCCCCATCCACCACAGTGGTGACTCCCTGTCTTACCCCGGCGGCGTCGGGTTCGGCGCCGTTGATGTACATACCGTCATAGACGTGGCAGTGCACATCGATAAGCCCGGGTGTGACGACCTTACCCTCGGCATCGACGACCCTCCGGGCCTCCTTTGCCGGGATGTCCTTGGCGACTTTGGCGATCTTATCGCCGGTTATGGCGACGTCCCGCTTGTCATCGATGCTCTGAGCGGGGTCTATCACCCTCCCGCCTTTGATCAGCAGATCATACATACAAAATCCCCCTTCCTTGGCGTCAGCCGTACACGACCAGATCTTTTCTCTGTTTGGAAATCAGCTTGTAGCGCACAAACCAACGCCGGTCCCATACATCGTCCGGATAGCGTCTGCGCCTGTCCGGGATCGCCAGTTTGTCGACCCACGTATCCCGCCCCTCTGCGAGGGTCTTTTCATTTTCATATCGATAGATGGCAAGATACTTGGGATATTTCTGATCTTCCCCGATCCTCTGATACCGTTCGGCCCGAATCACATTCGGGTTCCTGAGGACGAAGACCATATGGTTGTTGTTATACCAGTCGTTGAACCGGGCCTCGTCGGCGCCCCGCGGACAATTGGTCCCGATCATGCTGAAAGCCAGCGAGCGGTCATGGTCGCCCCGTTTGGCGATCAGCCGGTAGTTCACCGACCAAACCGACGTGAAATGTCCTTGTTCCCGCCATGCTTGCGGCACCTGGTTGCGGGCTTCGGCGAACAGGGGACTGCCGAGATAGTCATTCAGGGTCTTCTCGCTTTCAAAGTCATACGTCGCGAGATACTTCGGATGCGCTTCATCCTCCCCTACCCGCTGAAACCGTTCATTCCCCGTCGCCGGTCCGCGAAGGACAAGCGGTACGTGCTCGAGCATGTGCCATAGGTTGATCTCTTCTTCCTTTTCCGCGCTGTAGTTGGTGCCGATCATGCGCATAACGAGTGGCTGTTCCATTTACGTCCCCCTTATCTCGCCGCACCCCCAAGGGGGTGCATCCCTCACTTCTTCCGTTTCAGAAGTTCCGCCTTCAGTGCCCTCGGCCCGTTGTACAGGGCGGGCGCCGCACTGGAAATGATGGCCGTGGCGATGGCCTCCATCACCTCCTCCTTGGTCGCCCCGGCATCGAGCGCCCCCCGCATATGGGTCTCGATTCCCGATGGGTACCTCCGGACCAGGTTGATCCCCAGCAGGATGAGCTCCTTGACTTTGCGGGGAAGAGCTCCGTCGATGATAACACGGGAGCGGATCTGGATCCAGGGTTCGAGAAATTCGGGCATCACTTCGCCGATGGTTTCCGCCCAATCCGGCACCTGGCCGTAGACCTCCTTGTATCTCAAAAGCACTTTCTCCGTATCTTCCTTTTTCATTTCTTCGTCTCCCAAAGATCGGTATCTGGCCGTTCGTTCAAAGGCCCTCAGAAACGTCTAGTGTAGTGTTACAGTAGCGACTTTACAATGCTGTCATTTCGAGTGATGCGATAAATGCTAACGAATATAAATAATTAAAAGTATATCGTCGACGGACATTGTGACAACTTATTACCGAAACACTACACTAGCCCTTTCGGTGCAGGTCACATCTGCATGAACCGCCCGCCGTTGACGTCGATATTCACTCCGGTAATGAAACTGGCCTCGTCCGACGCCAGGAAAAGCGCGGCCGCGGCCACTTCCTCCGGCTTGCCGAACCGTTTCAAGGGGGTCGCGGAAAGCCGTTTCTCCTGTTCCTCTTTCGGGTAGCTCTGGAATCGTTCCTTCAGCAATTCCGTCAGGATCGATCCCGGTGAGACGGCGTTCACCCGGATTCCATAGGCCCCCTCTGCCTTGGCCAGATGGCGCGTCAGCCCCAGGACCCCCGCCTTGGCGCTGGTGTAGGGAAGCCCCACCGACGTGGCGGAGGAACGTCCTGCCAGCGAGGAGAGGTTCACGATCGATCCCTTCATCTGTTTCCGCATGTACGGGATCGCAGCCCGGCAGCAGAGAAAGGCCGCCTTGAGGTTCAGGTTGACGACCCGGTCCCAATCCTCCTCTTTCATGTCCACGATGGAGGAAAAGACGTTCAGTCCGCCGCCGGCGTTGTTGACAAGGATGTCGAGGCGCCCAAATTTTTCATGGATGGCCTCGGCCATCTTCTGCACTTGCTCCGCTTTCGTCACATCCACCTGCATGGTCAGGACGGGTCTTCCCATCTCCCGGATGCCGGCTTCCGCCTCCGTGAGTGGATTCAGGTCGCAGAGAGCCACACTCGCCCCCTCCCGCGCGAACGCCTTGGCGATCGCCAAACCGATACCCCTCGCCGCGCCCGTAACCCAGGCCACTTCACCTTCCAGTCTCATCATCAACCCCCTTCCCGAATATGATCCCCGCGCATGATATCCCTCGCCGCTTTCGTGGCAGCGAACGTATCAAATCGTCAGGAATCCCCCGTTCACATCGATCGTGGCCCCCGCGATGTAGCTGGCCTCGTCGGAGCACAAAAAAACGACGACGCCGGCGATCTCCTCGGGTCTTCCCGGTCTGCCCAGCGCGATTTCCTTCACCATCTCATCGGCCTTGCCCGTCTCTCGCCTCTCCTGCCAAAGCCGTTCGATGCGCTGCCCGCTTATGATGAAGCCCGGACAGATGCTGTTCACATTGATACCATACCGACCGGCTTCCTTGGCAAAATGGCGCATCAGACCCAACACCCCGGACTTGGCGGCGCTGTAATGAGGGCTGGTGGTTAATGCTCCCCTTCGTGCGGCCATGGAGCTGATGTTCACAATTTTTCCGCTCTTCTGTTCTTTCATGTGTCTGAATGCCGCCTGCGTGCAGAGAAACGTGCCTTTCATGTTGACGTCGATCACCAAGTCCCACGCCTCCTCCGTGACATCACCGATCACCTTTGGAGGGAGCTGCGTCGGGGTGCCCATCGTTCCTCCGGCATTGTTTACCAGTATGTCGATCTTCCCGAAGGTCCCCACGCAGCTGTCAATCATTTCCTCGACCTGCTTCCTTTCTCGAACGTCAGCCACGATCGGGATGGATCGTCTGCCCATCTTCTTGATCTCTTGCACTGCATCATCCATGGGCTCAATGTCGATATCATTGATGACAACGTCACAGCCGTCCTTCGCCAACGCCAGGGCGATAGCCTTTCCTATCCCTTTGGCAGACCCCGTGACTACGGCAACCTTGTCCTGTAATCTCATGGGCTGAATCATCCTTTCGAATCACGCGGACCGGGAGGACGCGTTTTCAAGGCCTGCTCACTTCTTGAAAATACCGAGGCCTAACCTCTTCATTAGCTCGCCGTACTTCTGATGATCCTCGATCACCAGCTTGGTTACCGCCTCGCTGCCGAGCGGGGCATAAGGCAAGTTCACCCTCTTGATGGTCTCTTTCACCTCCGGATCGGCAATGGCCTGGAGCAAGGCCTTCTCCAATATTTTCTGGACATCCTTTGGGGTGTTTGCGGGAACGGACCAGGTGCAGGAGCTGGTGCAGTAGAAATCGTACCCCTTCTCCAGGATCGTCGGAAGATCAGGGAGGTGCATCATCCGGTTTGCATTCAGGCACACAAGGGCGCGAAGCCGTCCTGTCTTGACATGCTCCAATTCCAAGCCCATAGTTAAAACCCCGATGTCGAGGTGCCCGCCCAATAGGGCGGTGGCCGACAAGGTGGCGCTGTCATAAGGCACGTGAACCCACTGCACGTTCTCTTTTATCGCCAAGTACTCCATCATGATGTGCATCGAGGAACCGACCCCCGATGTACCGTACTTCAACGTCTTCGGGTTCTTCCTGGCGTATTGGATCAGCTCTTCGAAGGTCTTCCAGGGGCTGTCCGAACGGCTCACTATGTAATGCTCGAACCTGGCGTGCTGGGCCAGGAAGGCGAAATCCTTCAGGTCGTACGGAACGGCGCGGGTCAGGGGAATCTGGGAGTACATATTCGAGCCCGTCTGAAAAAGGGAATACCCATCGGGCTTTTCCGTTTTGATTCGCCCCAGGACCAGGGCGCCGCCGCCGCCGGGGATGTTCTGCACGATCACGGGTTGCTTGAGGATCTTGGAAAGGGGCGTCGCAATCGCCCGAGACATCAAATCATTCACTGTTCCCACAGGCCAGCCGCAGAGGACCTGAATCGGTCTCTCCGGAAAACCGGCTGCTCCGGCCGTCGCCCCGAGGAGAAGCGAAAAGATGACGACGGCAACCATTTTCACCAAGAATACACGACCTTTCATACTCCCTCCTTTTTTGAAAGAAACGGTATGCAATTGACCAAATCAACGGACCCTCTTGCATCTCGACAACGTGTGGCGAAAAAACCGCTCACATGGCAGATTGCTCGATCTTCCTTCTGATCAGAACCTATTTTACCGAAACCGTTATTGAATACTCCGCCGCGGACAGTGGGGGATGAAATGCGTGCCTTGCCGAGGGTCGTAGAAGGGAAGCGGAGTGTTCCCGTTATCTAAAAGGCCTTTGCGTTTTTTCGCGCCGGCCTGTGCAGTCTGCGGCTTGTGCTTAAGATGCCCCACGGCTTGCCGCAGAGGGTTTTTCGCCAATCATTGATAGAACTTCCTTATTCGCTGTGGGAGTTTGCGAAAAAGGATTTTCAGGACGACTGAACGAAAAAGATCGTTTTTATGTACATTCAGGATAAGGAAAGGAGTTTTGCATGTCAAGGAGATTTTATAATAACCTGCAATTCAGACACTGATGGGGTGCTGGTGGTTGAGCGAAGGGGGTGAAGGGGC
>VFSW01003747.1_pt1 | contig 22787 bp, 15 predicted proteins | sample 5358111 | NCBI WGS metagenome assembly VFSW01 (sample SAMN11554181, study PRJNA540505) | mine drainage metagenome | isolation source: sediment from site ElyBrook_90M | place: USA: Ely Copper Mine, Vershire, VT | collected 2017
AATCATGCCAAGGATATTCGCGAGTATGAAATTACGTCCCAAGGCATAGTGGTCCTTGGCAAGCGTCTCACAAACTATCAAGGCCTTATCAGCGGTATCCCAGTGCGTTTGGAGCGATCCTCCCGGGAGGAAGAACCCTCGCATGATCCGGAAATCAAAAACCAAGGGTAAGGAAACGCCGGCAAGTTCCGCAATCAAGGCGAGTCGTGGCCTTGATCGTGATCCCGATGTGCCAAACGTCGAGCGCATGCTCTTTGACGGTTCGCCCCTGCCGTCGGCCGTATTGGCCGGACCCAACCACGCTCTGAGCTACGTCAATCCGGTGTTTTGCCGATTGGCCGGCAAAACCAAAGATGAGCTGATTGGAAGGCCTTTCTCAGAGGTCGTTTTCTGGGAAGAGTGCCGGGTATTGCTGGATCGTATTTATTCCACCGGAGAAGCTCAAGTGCATTTTGAACCGGAAGGCGCGGAGGCGAATTCCGCAGTCCGGTCGTATACGATGTGGCCGATTCGCAGCGGCGAGGATCGCCCGGTGGAAATCATGATGCAAGTGGAAGAGACGTCAAAGATCCACCAGCAGGCAATTGCCATGAATCAGCAACTGTTGATGTCGGGGGTGCACCAGCATGAACTGAGAGAGATGGCAGAAAGCCTGAATGCGCAACTGAAACTTGAAATCGCAGAGCGGGAGCGGATGGAACGGGCCCTGGTGAACAGCGAAAAGCTGGCGGTGACAGCGAGATTCGCATTAACGATGGCCCATGAGATCAACAACCCTTTAGCGGCAATGACGAACCTTGTGTACCTGTTGTCTTCATTGCAGACCAACCCTCAGGCACAGGCTTTCATTGCCATGATGGAAGACCAGTTACAGGGTCTAAGTCGCATAGCAACGCACATGCTGAAGTTTCACCGCGACGGGAACAATCTGACAGAGTTCACAATGAACGGGGTGCTCTGCGAGATTACGGATTTTTATCGTTCCCAGGCGGAGAGGCAAGGAATCGTCGTTGAACAGCGCATAGAGACGGAAGGGCGCATTCTTGGCTTCAGAAGCGAGATCGTTCAAGTCGTAACAAACCTGCTGCTCAATGCGCTGGATGCCACGCCGGCTCAAGGACAAGTCATTCTTCATCTTTATCCCGCACCACCATGGCTTTGCGAATTTCATGGGCAAGGCGGTTACTGCTTTTCGATTGCCGATACAGGAAGTGGCATTGCGCGGCCAGATCGAGCGCGAATCTATCAGCCGTTCTTCACCACAAAAGGGGAAAAAGGAACGGGGCTCGGATTGTGGGTTAGCGCGGGTATCATCGACCGCATCGGTGGTTCAATACGGGTTTGGAGTACGCGCCGGGCGGGTCGATCGGGCACATGCTTTTCCGTGTTCCTGCCCTGCAATCATGCCAACTTCGTACCGCTTCGCCACAGTGTCGAGCCCGATCCCAATTTCCGCATTCCAAAATGAATTGCCATTGAGCCGGTGCAACAGGTGGTGATCTGAAGCTGGAGGGGCATAGGCTTGTGTGGTGAGTCAAAAATTCATTGAAGAACAACGGCAGATCCTTCGACTCAGCAAGCCCCAAAAACGTGGTTTGCAGAGTCGAAGAATGACAGTTCATTTATTCAACGAATTTCAGACTCAGGACACTAAAAACTGACCTTGCGCTGCGGGTACCAAGTCAGTTGGACGTTTGTGGTAGTTACGGTCTGCTGTCCGGGCAGATAGATGGGCGCCTTGTAGTGCTCAAGGGCGAAGCTGCCGTTGATTTCAAAGTCACGGCCGATACGCTTAACGGCCTGAAAATTGAAATCGTTCAGCGTAGTCCCATATTCAATTCTTGTGACCGGGTCGCGGATGAAGTCCTTGGCAACCTTCTGATTGCGCGCACCCACCTGGATCCACTCGTTGCCGCTTAGATGATAAGTGATCCATGCTTGTCCGCCTTTACCCTCGCGGCCAATCCAATCTCCGAATAGCTGGCCTTTGTTGGTATAGCCCTGCTTCTGGATGGTTTCAAAGTACATGAATCGTCCCAGGTAGCTGTTTGAAACCGGCGGATCGGTGGTGACAGCTTCGACGCGCAGGTCGAGTTTGGGAACGCCCGGAACGTGGGAGAGATAGATTCCGGGGCGCCATGAGGCACGACGTGGAGCGTCAATGGGAGAAACGTCGTCGTGCACTTCGGAGTCCGAATAGAGCGTGAGCCAGTTGCGGACAAACGGAAGTCGGTAGGAGAAGTCAAATGAACCGAAGCGCGCGCCAGGATCGAGGCGGCTGTCCTTGACAGCGCCGTTTGGCGCAGAGAAGCTGAAGAAGCTTCTGAGAAAGCTGCGCAGCGTAATGGGAACGTGTCCCTTGCCGCCCCAGATGACGGTCCGTTCGAAGCCGAATTCCAAATTCTCGGTAGGACGGAAGCTGATTTTCTCGACATGGACCCAAGGGTCGTTTGGAATCACATGCCCTTTGAGAGATCCGACCAGGAAGTCATAGCGGAAAGGCCCGGTGAGCGCGGAGAGGAGAGGGATGCGCAGCGGTTCAACGCGGTTGATTCGGAACGAATAGACGTTTTCAGCATTGTTGGAGTAGGCCATGCCTCCGCCTAATCCGGGGCCAAGCCAATCGTCCTGTTTGCCAAAAGAGATTTCGTGGTTGAGCAGGCTTGCGGAGACGTAGGCTTCCATCAAACGGCCGGTCGTGGTGGAAGCGATGGGCCCCATCGGTATTGTGGCCTGATTATAGGGGAGGCCGGTGACAGGATTGATGAAGGAAATGAGATCGATTGAAGAGAGAGTCTGGGCCAGGGCAGCGGAGTAGCCGGCGCCCGAGGGCGCACCCTGAAACTCGCCGCGCGCATAAAGGGTGAACCGGCCGGCAGAGGCGTAACCGCTTGCACCGGAGTAGTTGTTGAACCCGTTCTGAAACGGACGACCGTAATCGTTCACGATTGTCGAGCCCAAGTGATAGCTGTCGCGCAACGGCGTGCCGGATATCGCGCGAGCCACGGAGTACACGGACTCAACTCGGGTGTTGCCTTTCAAGAGTCCACAAGGGCCGCTCATGTCATAGCGCAACTCATAGGCCAAGGCGTCGTAGAGATCCTGTGCCTGGTCGGTGAGAGGTCCTGCGTCAGCGTCCTGAATCTTGTCTGCCGCGTCTTCCAGCATGTGAGTCACGCTCGATCGCGTCCAAGGCCGCATGCCCAGATAGACGTGGTCGAGAAATCCGAGGGAGTAAAGGCGCAGCACAGCCGGATACACCCAGCTATCGACCGGTATATAGGGTGAACCTAACGCGGCGGGTTCGCAGACCGAGGCCGGTGGCCGGTTATTACCTCCCTGCTGCCCAATGCCTTCAGCCCCTGAAGGCTGCGGCGACCCAGGTTGCTCGGCTGCGAGTCCGATGGCGGTAACAAGTAGAAAACAGGCCAGTCCGGTGGCAGCACGCGCGAGGCTCATGGCCTCCAATTTACTCCGCTTCATACCCTCACTCTACCACTTCGATGGCCCGGATGGCGGATTGGGGGAGGCCGGGGAGCGGCCCTACAGGACGGCTGTACAGCGTGCGAAAGTTCTTGAGTTCGATGCCCAATCGTGAGGTTCCGGGGCAGATTTGGCCCATTTGATTGGGCGGCAGATCCAAGCCCATGGCGTGTCAACTGCGCTATGCTTGTCCAGTCAGTTCGACCGATTCGATTCGCAAAGGGAGTTTCGGATGAGCGACTTTGTCTTGAACATCAATGGCGCAAGTCACCACGTGAACGCTCCTCCTGAGGAGACTTTGCTTTCGGTGCTGCGCAATCGTCTTGATCTTACCGGGACCAAATATGGTTGCGGCGAGGGCCAATGCGGCGCCTGCACGGTCTTGCTGGATGGCAGGGCTGTCCGGTCGTGCCTTGTGGCTGTGAGTTCGGCGGCCGACACCAAGATTGTAACTATTGAAGGACTCGAGCACGACGGCCAGCTCAGCCCCGTCCAGCAGGCTTTCCTCGACGAGGAAGCGTTTCAGTGCGGCTATTGCACGTCCGGCATGATTTTGAGCGCGACGTCACTGCTGCGCCAAACTCCTAATCCGGGCGAAGAACAAATTGTAGAAGCGATGAACGGCAATATCTGCCGCTGCGGCACGTACCCTCGCATTGTTCTGGCAGTGAAGCATGCTGCACGCCTCTCGTCAAATGGAGGCAGGCGATGACCTTTCTCAAGCAAACGCAGCAAGGTTCCGCGACCAGCGGCTTCCACTTCGATCGACGTGACTTCCTGAAGGCTTTGGGCGGAGGAATCCTGATATGCCTTGCAGACAAGACTGCCTGGGCGCAGGAGTCGGGGCGAAACTTTGGTAGCCATGAGCTTCCCAAGGATGTAGGGGCATGGCTGCACATTGGCGCCGATGGCCAGGTGAAGGTGTATACGGGCAAGGTGGAAGTGGGACAGAACATTCGCACATCTCTTGCGCAACTTGTCGCGGAAGAACTGCGAGTTCCCTTTGGCTCGATCACCATGGTGATGGGCGATACCGATCTGGTTCCCTGGGACATGGGGACATTTGGCAGCCGCACGACTCCGACGATGGGCCCGCAACTGCGCATCATGGCTGTGGCAGCGCGCCAGTTGCTGCTGGATATGGCTGCGAAGCGCTGGGATGTTGATGGCTCGACGCTGACGGCTGCCGATGGCAAGGTGACAAATCCGCGGACGTCGGAATCATTTGCATACGGCGAACTGACTCGCGGCGAGAAGCTGGTTAAGGTTGCGTCGAGCGAAGAAGTCTTTACGCCCGCCGCTCATTGGAAGGTTGCCGGAACCGCGGCGCCAAAAGCCGAGGGCCGCGACTTCGTTACGGGCAAGCACAAGTTTCCCTCCGACATTACGCGGCCTGCGATGCTGCATGGCGCAGTGTTGCGGCCGGACGGGTTCAACGCGACTCTCGATTCGCTCGACACCAGCGCAGCGGAGAAACTTCCTGGAGTCAAAGTTGTGCGCGAGGGCGACTTTATCGGGCTGGTTGCTCCCGACGCCTACGCTGCGAAACACGCGCTCTCTGCCATCCATGCCAAGTGGAGCGTGCCGGCGCAGCCTTCGAATGGCGGGCTCTTCGAGTATTTGAAGAACAATCTCGAGAGCGGCCGCGATGAAGGTCCGGAACACGTTTCGGGTTCGGTGGCGCAGGCGATGTCGAACGCCGACCTGAAACTGGAACAGCGGTACACAGTGGAATACATTGCGCATGCGCCGCTGGAACCCCGGGCCGCGGTGGCCGAGTGGAATGACGGAAAGCTGACCGTGTGGACGGGAACGCAGCGCCCCTTCGGCGTCCGCGACGAACTCATGCAGGAGTTCAAACTTCCTGCCACGCTGGTGCGTGTGATTCAGCCGGATATGGGCAGCGGTTATGGCGGCAAGCATACAGGCGAGGCGGCCATTGAGGCTGCTCGCCTGGCTAAGGCTGCGGGAAAGCTGGTGAAGGTGGTGTGGACGCGCCGCGAAGAATTTACCTGGGCATATCTTCGCCCGGCAGGTCTCATCGAGATTAAGGCGGGCGCGACGCGCGACGGAAAACTGATTGCGTGGGAGCATCACAACTACAACTCGGGGCCGGCCGCCATCGGAACACCGTATACCGTTGCCAACCAAATCATCCAGTACCATCCTTCGAAGTCTCCGCTGCGTCAGGGTTCGTATCGCGGGCTGGCCTCCACTGCGAATCACTTTGCTCGCGAGTCGCACATGGACGCATTGGCCCACGCGGCTGGTCTTGACCCGCTTGAGTTTCGCCTCAAGAACATGAGCGACCCAAGACTGCGAGCCGTCTTTGAAGCAGTTGCAGAGAAGTTTGGATGGGGCCGCACGAAATCCACTGCAAGTCGCAGTTTTGGAATTGCAGGCGGAACCGACAAGGGTGGATTCGTCGCGACCTGCGTCGAGGTGGAGATTGACCAGCCCACAAAGAAAGTGAGCATTAAGCGAGTGGTTGAAGCATGGGAGTCGGGCGCAGTGGTAAATCCCGATGGCCTGCGCAACCAAATGGCGGGTGCAATTGTGCAGGCGGTTGGCGGAGCACTGTTTGAGAAGATCCTGTTCGCCGACGGCCGGATTCTCAATCCGCTCTTCGCACAGTACCGGCTGCCGAGGTTTCATGACACGCCGCAGATCGAGGTCGTACTGCTCGATCGCAAGGATCTTCCTTCAGCAGGCGCGGGAGAAACCGGACTGGTGGGACTGGCGCCCGCAGTGGGCAACGCAATCTTTGCCGCCACAGGGATAAGACTACGCGCGATGCCCATGGCGCCGCTCAGCAGTGGGCCGGATTCTCCGTTTGGCAGTTGAGGTTTCCAAAGCTCGGCTGTAAGGGCCTCAGCTTTGGATTATGTAAGGCATTGCGATGCACCGGGAGTGCCGCCGTTCAAAAAGGGAATGGGCGCAGTATGGTCGTGTTCAGTCTCAGCCGGCCCTCTCATGCGACGCATCGATCAGGCAGATCCGCGGAACAGGGGCGGGAGATACACTGTCGCCGCTCGCCAAGTTGTGCAGCCAATGGCGCGTTTCGACGCATAGAGCTTCGACATTGATCCCACCAAAACGGGGGGGATATTGTTCAAGCCGCCGGAGGGCTCGGCGCGATAGAGAAATCGCTCCCGCACGATTGCCTGTCTGCTGGTGGTGGAGAGCTACGGTGAGTTGAATAAGTCCCTGGATAAAGTTCTTCTCCGGATTTTCCAGTTTCGTCCAGATGCCCTCCCAGTGCTCGTGAGCCTCAAAGAATTGTGCTCGCCGGAAACAGCCGAGACCCTCCGCGAGCGAACCGCACTTCCAATCGAGAGACAAGTCTTCCCCCCACGTAAACCGATTCGGAGATTATTCCATCGCACGTCCCAGCTTCGCAAAGAGAGGGAAGCGACGTGTGACGAACGCGCTTCATGATTTGCCCTTTAGCCCCTTGCTGATCTCCGCTGGGCTCGTTTGCTTTTGCCGGCAGGTTTTCCCGCGATCGCACCCGCTTGATTTCTGACCATCGCGCCAACGTTTACACGAATGGACGGGTTCCTCGCAGTTCCACTTATTGTGCGCGGAATACCTTTTTGCGGTTGTCCGCCTTCCGTTTGAAGCCCGCCGGGTGCTTTGCGTTCTTTTCCATGCCGATACCGATGCGGAAGATGATTGAGAAAACAGGCAGCCAGCGGTTCAGATGTTTTAGAAGTGAAACCGATAGCGCAGCTCTGCGGAAACCATGCGCGGATCGTTGAAATGGAATCCTCCGATGGTAATGGAGTTATCCACCAGCACGCGATGATTCGTGACGTTGAGGACGCTTGCGGAGAGTTTCCAATGTTCGCCCAGCATGTGCCCCGCGGAGACATCGAAGGTTGTATGCACCGGAAGGTACGGCCCGTTGTACGGCCCTTGATTGGCCCCGGCCAGCCCATTTGTAAATCCAGATCCGTAAGACACATTGGTTGCGAACCACGTATGCGCGGGAAGCTTCGCCGTGAACCCCGTGTTAAGCGTGTTGCGCTGGTCGTGATCTACGGGAGTGTAATCGGGTCCGAGATTGCATGCGGGATCCGCGGGAACATTGCATGTGAAGCCCCCGATGACGTTCCCGCGCTGCTCGGCGATCTGGTTGGAGTAGGCGAGGTGAAATCGGCCTATATCCGCCAACTGCGGAGAAGCAATTGACAGTTCCCACGCCCGCACCAGCGCGCCATCGACCGCGATCGGAAAGTACAGATTCGACTCGCCCACGTTGGCGTGATCGAGGAAGTTGTTCACGCGGTTCTTGAAGTTGTTGATGTCGATGTTCCAGCCCTTCCATGGAACCATCAGGCCGAACTGGTGTTCCTCATCGCGCTCCGAGGGCAGCGGAACAAAGGTATTCTGGCCGTTCTGTCCGTGAACGTAATCCAGCATCGAGGCGGAGACCGTCTCCACCGGCGCCGGCTGAAAGAAGTGCCCATAGAAGCCGCGCAGAACCCAGTGCAGACGAGGGATTTCGACCGTGGCGCCAATGCGCGGATAGGCCGCGGTTTCAGGGATGGCGGCATGATAGCTGGAGATGCGCATGCCGCCGAGAAGGGTGAGATAACGGCTTACGTGGAGGTGATCGGAGAAGTGAAACGCAACCAGTCCTGCATCGGCGGTAGACGAAGTATTCGGCGTGCTCAACCCTGATCGATCGTTAACCGTCAGTCCGAACAGATCGCGCTCCGACTGGTAAAACGAGTAGACCCCCGCCGAGAAGTTGTTTGGCCCTGCGTCCATGCGGACATCCGCCTGTGCGCCTGCGTAGTTCGATGCCTCGTGCCATGTGGTCGCCACCGGGAAATCATTGGCAGGGGAGTCATAGTTGGCTTGGTTGAAATGATAAAAGGGGGCAATCTCAAACAGCGCTTTCGGCGAGACGGTGTGAACCCAGTTGGCGATCACGAACGAGTCACGCTCGGTCTGTGCATCCCGCAGGCCAAACGACTTGTAGTAATTGGAAGCCTGCTCCCAATCGTTCGGATCAGGATCATAAGGAATCTGAAAATGATCCTGGCGGTACTGTGCCGTGAGCCGCAACTGGTCCTTCGCCGTCTGGTTACGCATGAGGGAGAGAAACCCGCTCTGCGAGTTGGTGGCGTCGTGATGCGTCGCGGCCACCGGGGGGGCCAGGCCGTAATTGGAACGAGAGCCGGTGATGCTTGTATACCAGGCCGTCTTTGCCGTGTGATCTCCAAAGGAAAGCTGCGTTTCCCCGGTGTAAAAATTGCCTCCTGAAAGCAGTACTTCGCCCTCACGGTCGCGCTCAAAACCGTTGCGGGGCAGAACGTCGAAAACGCCATACGTTCGATCGCCTACATCCGCCGTATACGCGCCCCTTTGCACCTCAACCTGGTCGATATCCTTGGGATCGATCTGTGGACCCACATTTGAGTCGATCTTGGTGTTGGGAATTGCGATGCCATCGATAAGCCAACTCGTCTGGTGGCCGCCGCGCATGTGAAGCATGTCGTGCGTCATGGTCGCACCAGGCACATAATCGGTGATCATCTCCATGCCGAGGGTACGGCTGGCCCCGGGAGTCTCGTCGATCTCCGCGCGACTAATGAGTGTCGTCGGCGTCACCGTGTCGGTGGCAGGTGCTTCGTCGCCCGAAGCATGGACGATAACCGACTGGGTAGCCGATGCAACGGGCAGAGGTATATGCAGCGTGGGATTTGTGCCGGAAGCGACGGTGAGAGCCTGAGTCACGGCCGCAAAGCCGGGAGCATCGACTTCAAGCCGATAGACGCCAATTGGCGTTTGTGGCAACTCGAATTCTCCATTGCGATCGGTGGTTGCGCGCAGAGAATAATCTGAGCCGTCTGCTTTTAGCGTGACTTCCGCTCCGGCAACCGGCCGGTGCTGCGGATCGTGAACCACTCCATGCACCTTTGCGAATACCGTTGCCCATACCGGCCCAGCGGCGAAGAGTAAGAGAGAGAAGAGCAATGAATGAAAAGGGCGCATCAACCTGAGACCTCGGGGACCGGAGCACAAACGCGTGCGAGCATCGCCAAATGCTCTTCCTTGCAGATGAGGCATCCGACGAAAATTGCATGAGCCCAGCGTTCTCTACAGGAAAAAGCCGGCGGGCTGCGCAGGGTTTAGCTCAATGCTGGAGGGCCGCGGCCGGCGTGTGTGCGAGTCCGGTCTTGACGAAAAGGGGTGGTGCAAGAGGCGTGAAAACGAGCCTGGGCGTGCAGTGCAGGGAAGGGAAAATGTGTGACTGCGAAGACCGCAGTCGATGCGGGTACAGCGCCGGGAAATCCAGGGCATCGCGAGGGTGCGGTAAATATACGGTTGGAACCCGAAGACGCGATTGCCGTACCGGTCTCCGCGCTCATGGCGCAATGATGCACTCCATGTCGCCGGCAGCAGGCAGGCAGACGTGCCTCATCGCTGCCCGGCAGGATCGCCGAAAGCGGTCCCAGCCAGAAGAACAGAACGAGAAAGAGCGAGAGGGAACGCCGCATCAGACCCTCATGGTACATGAAGTCGTACCCTTCGATTCTTGCCGCAGGTCAACAACCAGGCAGGCCGACAACCGTCACCAGGGAAACAGTGGAGCGCGGTCAGGTATCATCGGGGCATTGCATCTTTTCAGTCACTCCTATGAGGGGAATGCCGTGTCTGAAGTAAAGGTCGACCTATTGACGCAAAGACTCCCGAGCCAATCCGCACCGGAGGGGCACCTCCCGCGCCCATTGCGTATCGCCATATTCGGTTTCGGAACCGTGGGTAGTTCCGTGGCACGAATCCTGATGGAGTCGAAGCCGGAAGGGTTGGAGCTGACGCACGTCTTCAACCGAAAAGTGGCGCGCAAGCGAGTGGACTGGGCAGGCGCGAGCATCGAGTGGAGCGACGATGCGGATGCGGTGCTGGCCTCGGATGCGGATGTGATCGTGGAGCTGATGGGAGGGCTTGAGCCGGCCGGCGGCTGGGTGCGGCGCGCACTTGAATCCGGCAAGAGTGTCGTTACCGCGAACAAGAAGCTGATCGCGTTTCACGGCGTCGAACTGGAGAAGCTTGCGGCTGATCATGGCTGCAACTTGAAATATGGCGCCGCAGTGGCGGGCGGAGTTCCTGTGATTCCGGGCCTGGAACAGGGGCTCGCAGGCGATCGGATCGAACGCATTGAAGGCATCCTGAACGGCACTTGTAACTTCATCCTGAGCAAGATGGAAGGCGGGGCGGATTACGGGGCCGTCCTGGCTGAAGCGCAGGCCAAGGGATACGCAGAAGCCGATCCTACGGAGGACGTGGGCGGATTCGACGCCCGCGCTAAACTGGCCATCCTGATGCGGCTGGCGCTGCGAGTTGAAGTGAACCCTGAAGAAATTGTTCCCAAGCCCATCACGGCGGTTTCAGCCATCGATTTCAGCTATGCGCGGGACCTTGGCTGCACCATCCGCCAGATCGCGCGGGCTGAGAAGACTCATGGAACACTGGCAGCTACGGTGGGTCCAATGCTGGTGGACTCGCACTCGCCGCTTGCCTGGTCGCGCGGAACGGAGAACATGGTCATCGTCACGGGTCATTATGGTGGCGATGTGGTTTTCTCGGGACATGGGGCAGGGGGACATCCGACGGCCGTCGCCGTGGTGAGCGATCTTGTTGCGCTTGCTCATGGGTCGCGGCGGGTCGGAATCCGATCTGAACAGGCTACCGTGGCGGCTGAGTTTGAGGTGCCTCATTACATCCGGTTCCTTGTGGATGACCGGCCTGGGATCGTTGCGGAGATTACCGGAGCGCTTGCCCGGGAACGCATTAATATCCGCGCTATCGTGCAAAAGCCAGGTTATCCGCAGCACGCTCTTCCGTTCGTGGTAACCGTTGAGCCGTGCAAGTCTTCAGCTCTGCAGCGTGCCATCGAGAGTATCAAGGCCATGGACTGTTTGCTTGAAGCACCGCTCGATTTGCAGATGCTGGAGTAGAGAAACAGCTTCCGGCTATCCGTTGCAGGCGAATCATACATTGATTGTGTTTTGGAGGTCGGGCGATGATTGACACCATTTATCGGTGTGAAATATGCGGCGAGGAGAGCGAGAAGCCGGTGCGCTGGATCGCGATCCATTGCAGCGACAAGCAACTGACGGTTTTCAAGTGGACGAAAGAAGCGGCGGAAGCGCCGGGAGCACGGCATTATTGCGGCGAATCTCACGCGCAGGTCTATATCAGCCGTTGGTTGGAGTCGCTTTGCGGATAGCGGTTTGATGTGCCCTTTCACCCGTGATTTCGATGGTCCAACTTTTGCCACATCGGCAGGCATCACGGATGGTGCGCGGTTTGCCTCACAGGCCGAGATGCGCGCGATCGTTTCAACGAAACTCACAGTCACACTGTCCGCGGAAACGGCGGTTCGTTGCTGCAAAGGCCGCTCGTCAGCTAGTGTGGTAAGTCAAAAGTTCGTTGAAGAACAACGGCAGATCCTTCGACTCCGCAAGCCGCAAAAAACGCGGTTTGCTACGCTCAGGATGACAGTTCAATTAATTAACGAATTTCAGACTCAGGACACTAGCGCTTGGCGGGCGCGGGACCTGTAGACTCTCGAACAATGAACTCGGGAGCCATCACGATCTCTGCCGGGTACTCCTTCTCCCGATTGGCAATACGTTCCAGCAGAACCTGCGCTCCGCGCTTGCCCATCTCAAGGAGCGGCTGGCGGACCGTGGTGAGCGAAGGCGTCGAGTAAGCGGCGGACTGGATATCATCGAAACCGACCACCGAAACATCGCCCGGTACGGAGAGTCCGGCATCTTTAAGTGCCCGAATGGCCCCAATGGCCGCGATGTCGTTGAAGCAGAAGATGGCGGTGAAGTCGCGGCTCTTTTCAAGCAATGCCTGCATCGGCTTGAAGCCTATCTCCGGGGCCATGGGATGGTACCCGGTCTTCATCGACCATCCTGCTGAATCGATGCGGATGACATTTGCGGGGTCGATCTTGAGTCCTATCTCGCGGGCCACCTGTTGAATGGCTTCCCAGCGGAACTCCGAATCGGGGATGGCGCGTGGACCGCGCATGAACGCGATGCGGCGATGGCCAAGTTGGTAAAGGTGCGTGAGCGCCTGTTCCACCGCCAGATGATGATCGAGCACGATGTTTGTCACGTTCTCAACAGCACTGTGCGCGGAGATGGCAACCACAGGTACCGGCACCTGAATGTGGTCTGCGGGCGTGTTCAAGAGCAGAAAGCCGTCAACGGCGCGTTCCACCAGCATGCGGGGGTACTGCTCGATCAGTTCACGTCTCCAGTCGTGGCAGGCGGTGAAGTAAAAGTAATGCGCAGCAGTTAATTCCTGAACAACGCCGCTCATGACGCGGGTAAAGTAGCCCTCGCTCAGGTCTGGCGCCAGCACGCCCACACTCATGGAGCGGCTCTGTCGCAGGGAACGGGCAAAGTAGTTGGGCCTGTAATTCAACCGCTCAGCCGCATCTACCACACGCTTCCGAGTCTCCGCCGGGATCGATTTGGCAGAGGGGGAGTTATTCAAGACGAGAGATACGGTAGTCTGCGAAAGCTCCAGATGGTCGGCGAGCATTCGCAGGTTTACATGCCCTGGCGGTGTCGAAATCTTTCCCTTTGCCATGCTGGAGTTGTAACACGATTCACTTGGAGCGGGAATACTGTTTATCGAGTTTCCCGTATCTAAATCGATTCTTCTGTTGGGAAACCTACTCTGCCGTAATGTGATTTATCCCGGGCTTGAGCGGCTGCGTTTTGCCGTTGTAGACGAATTCGCCTTTCAGGTTTCCCGGCATTGTGATTGTGGCGTCCAGTCCGGAACCTTTGCGCTCGTACTTCACTTCGATCATGCCCGCGGGATGAGGATACGAAGCAGCCAACGAGGGCAAGGAACCCAAGTGCGGCGCAATTCGAACGGTGGCAAAGCCGGGACTGGCTGGTTCGATCCCTGCTACGAGCGTGAGCAGATCATAGATGGGGTGCGAAGTCCAGGCGTGCGAGTCGGAACGCGTGTTTCCGGGAATCTCCGGCCAGGTGCTGAAGTGGAGCGGCAGAAGCTTGCGCCACGGGTCGAGGGACTTCAGGTAATCGTCGGCCATGCCTGCATGCTCCATCGCACGTGCCAGGTAGAAGCGGAAGTAGTAAGACGCACTGAGGATTCCGTCCGGCGCGGTTCCGGGTTCAATGGCCAGCATCTTGCGTAGAACTTCCTGCTGGTGTTCCCTGGGAATCACGTCATACAGGACCGCGAGAATGTTGGCCTGTTGGTTGAAGTTCTTGAGGTCCGGATTGTCGGCGACCAGTCCGCGCGATGCACTCCAGCACTTGCTGAACAAACCGGACCGGACGTGGGCAGCGCGGTCGCGATAGTGGGCGGCTACCTGCGGGTCGCCCAGATGCTGTTCAAGGTCCATAGCATCGTTCAGAGCACCGAGGTATTCAAGGGTCGTCACACAGGATTCGCCGTGTTGGTCATACGTGGGTATCTCGCCAGTGGAAACCCAGTCGACAAAGCTCCACCAGGGCAGTTTTTCCAGCAGGCCGTCGGGGCGCTCGTGGGTGGCGAACCAGTCCAGAACGGAGCGCGTACCCTCGATTGACGAGCGCACCGGAACCGGGTCGGGCCGGTACATCCAATAATCGTGCAGCATACCGACCCATAGCAGCGAGAAGGTTGGGATTGTCTGGGGCAGGGAACTGGGATAGCGGCTGCGCGTCAGCCCTTCGGGGATACGGGATGTGTCAAACGCTGCCAGGGCCTGGCGGGCCAGCCGGTCGTCGCCGGCGACGGCGTAGGAGATGAGGGCCTGGATGCGTGTGTCGCCTACATATTGGAGTTGCTCGTAGTAGGGCGTGTCCATGTAGGTTTCGTGCGCATCCAGCCGGGCAGTACGCCAACTGATCTCCCAGATCTTGTCGAGGTCGGAGTCCTTGGACTGGAACTTGGCTTTCTCCTGAAAGGGGTATGCGCTGAACCACGCTTGGAGCGAGTTCAATTGGACCGGCTCGGCAGCGGTTTCGATATCGAGATCGAGGTAGCGCCAGGTGCGCCACCACAGCGGCTCAAAGGTGCGATTGGCGCCTCCGTCGGGCAGAAAACTGTCAGAGAGACCGAGCGCCACACGATCATCGACCGCATCGCGGTCACCCTTGTGATTTTCCTTATCGAAAAGGGCCTCGGAGTAGGTAAGGCGAATGTGCGCGCCTTTCCCTCCGGAGACAGTGAGCTGTGGGTAGGCCGTGGTGAGCGTCTTGCGGTCCAGCAGAAGGTGGATATGGGCGCCGGCGGGGACGGTGACCGGAGACGCAGGGAAGGCACGCAGGCTAGACGGGTCCCCCGTCGGGAAATCGACGCGGACAATCTCGCCGGCCGGGGTGGGCGCGTATTCCATAGGGGGCAGGATGTCGGGGACAAGCCCCCAGGGATTGTCGCCGGTGGTGTCGGCAGAGTGTGCCTGGTTTACGCCGGGATAGATGCTGTCGCGCATGGGATCGGCGGCGGGAACCCACTCCGCCCGGTTCAGTTCGGATGGGCCATTGGCGTCCCAGGCATAGAGGGCCGCGTCGATCTCCTCCCCGGGCCCCGCCGCCATATATTCCTTCAGGCTGACGGAACTACGGTCGAGGGCTCGCTGTCCCCGCTCTTCTTGCACCAGCCAGCCCTCTGGCGTGCTGATCGAGGAGCTGCCGGTCGCCTCACTCTCCAGCAGGAACGCCGTGCGGTCGCTCATTTGAGCGATCGGCGCGTACACGCCGAAATTCCACACCGTGGCGGTAATGAGGTTTTGGCCGGCCTTGAGGAGGGGGGCAAGGTCAAATCGCTCATAGCGCCAATGGGTCAGGTCTCCGCGCGCGGGACCGTCCCCCACTCGATGGCCGTTCACAAACAAAACAAAGCGGTTGTCGGCGCTCACGCGAACAGGGTAACTGGCCGGAACGGCGGCAAGCGAAAGAGTTCGACGGAAGTGCAGCACTATCGGTTCCCGCAATGGCGCCGTCGGGTGAGTAATCCACGCCGCCTTCCATTCGCGGTGCGAAGGGTCGGGCTGGGCGGTGTTCTGGCCGTAAAGGGCGGTGAAGGCAGCAAGGAGGGCGACAATCGTCAGATTTAGGCGCATGGGCTTGTGTCGATCAAGTTACAGTCCAACAGCTTACCGGAAATACCCAGGCTATCGTGCAGTTCCAGTTCCCGGTACACATAGCCGAATTTTCGAGAACGGCGATGCGCATGGGGCGAATTCCGAAATTTTGCTCAATTTGTCGTCTGTATGCATATGATTTTGCAGCGTTGTAACCTCCTATTTACATTTGCCGGTTAGCCTGTTTAAGGTGACTGTTCACGTGCCCGAGATTCACTTTTCCCAAGCGAAGTTTCAGTCTGAATCCGGATCTCCCGACCTGAAGCCTCCGGCAGCGGCAGGTTCTCCTGACATTTCTGAAGTTCGAGTTTATCTTTCATCCCGCGGCAACTCGGCATTCGCAGACCGGGGCTTCCACGCCCTGATGGTTCTGTGCGCCCTTAGCATCTTTGGAATTGTGGTGTTGATTGCCACTGAGCTGATCCTTCGTTCCAACCTGGTTTGGAAGCAGTTCGGATTCTCTTTCTTTTACAAAGCCGATATAGATTCTTATACCCATCTTCCGATGTATTGGGATCCGGTCAACGGGCACTTCAGCGCCTTGCCATTCATCTTTGGTACCCTCGTTTCATCGTTCCTCGCGCTGCTGCTGGCGGTTCCGCTCGCCGTAGGCCTCGCCATCTTTCTTACGGAGATGTGCCCTCGCGTCCTGCGCGGCGGGCTTGCGTTTCTGACCGAACTTCTTGCGGCCATTCCGAGCGTGATCTATGGATTATGGGCCATGTTTGTGCTGGTACCCTTGCTGCGGGAGCATGTGAATCCCTGGCTTATCAAAACGCTGGGCTGGTCCGGGCTGTTTAATGACGAAAACCCGACGGGACTCGGATTCCTGTCTGCCGGTGTCATTCTCGCCATCATGATTCTACCTATCATTTCCTCCCTCACCCGGGAAGTGATGACCGCGGTTCCACATTCGCAGCGCGAGGCGGTTCTGGCGCTTGGTGCTACGCGCTGGGAGATGATCCGAATGGGCGTTCTGCGCAATGCGCGCATCGGCATTGTGGGGGCAGTCATTCTAGGCCTCGGTCGGGCGTTGGGCGAAACCATGGCTGTAACCATGGTTATCGGGAACACTCCGGAGATCCACAAATCACTGCTTGCAAATGGCAGTTCCATGGCCGCGGTCATTGCAAATGAATTTGCCGAGGCCGCCAATGATTTGCACCGTAGCGCGCTTATCGAAATCGGTCTGGCGTTGTTCCTGGTTACCATCGTCGTGAACGCCCTGGCCCGTCTGCTCGTGTGGGTCGTCACCCGCGGTGCACCCGCGCAAGTGCATTGAGGAGATGCAGGTGAACATCGGAGAGAATACATTTCGATCGCGAATGCGTGCGCTTACCGACCATGCAGTCACTGCGCTGGCGCTGTTGGCTACCGTGCTGGTGGTGGCTCCGCTGATAGCCATCTTCGGGTATCTGCTCTATAAGGGCGCCAGCTCGCTGAATTTCTCGTTCTTCACGCAAACTCCCAGACCGCCGGGGGAAATGGGTGGAGGCATGTCCAATTCGATTGTGGGTTCCGCCGTTCTACTCGGCCTGGCCAGTCTGCTTGGCATTCCGGTGGGTATAGGGGGCGGCATCTATCTGGCGGAATTCGGCCGCGGAACGAAGCTGGCCAACGCCATACGTTTCACGGCCGATGTGCTCAACGGTGTTCCGTCCATAGTTATGGGCCTCGCCGCATACTCGCTTATTGTGCTGCCGCAACGACATTTTTCGGCATTTGCAGGCGGCGCGGCGCTTGGCATCATGATGATTCCCACCATCACCCGCACCACCGAGGAGATGTTGTTGATGGTGCCGCATGCGGTGCGCGAAGCTGCGCTCGGTCTGGGCGTGCCCAACTGGCGTTCCGTGCTTTCGATCACTTTAAAGACCGCCTCCCCTGGCATCATTACCGGTTGCATGCTTGCATTCTCGCGCGTGGCAGGCGAAACTGCACCGCTGATCTTTACGGCGTTGGGAAATGGGTTCATGAGCACGAGCCTTAACCGTCCCATTGCAGCCCTGCCATTGGAGATCTGGATCTTCGCGAGTTCGCCCTATGACGATCAGCGCAGACTGGCATGGGCCGGTTCCCTGGTGTTGATCATACTAATCGTGCTCGCGGTTTCGTTGGTCCGCTATGTGACTAGCCGCGGCGTTTTGAAAGGGGCCAGCTAAGTGGGCGTTGGCATCGAGGTAATCGACCTGAATGCGTGGTACGGAACCAATCACACGCTGCAGGACATCAATCTTCATATTCCGGCGAACCACGCTACGGCGCTGATCGGGCCGTCTGGCTGTGGCAAGAGCACCTTCGTCCGCTGCCTCAATCGAATGCACGAGACGAATCCTATTGCGCGGGTTACCGGCACGGTACGCATTGGCGATCTCGATATCTACGAAGATGCGAAGCCGGTGCAGATTCGGCGGCGTGTGGGCATGGTTTTCCAGCGGCCGAATCCATTTCCTACCATGTCGATTTACGACAACGTGGCTTCTGGATTGAAACTGAACGGCTATAGCAACCGCCGTGTGCTGGATGAGATCGTGGAACGATCGCTCAAGAATTCTGCCCTCTGGGACGAGGTGAAGGACGATCTCAAGAAGAAATCCGGGGCCAGTCTTTCAGGTGGTCAACAGCAGCGGCTCTGCATTGCCCGAGCTTTGGCGGTCGATCCGGAGGTGCTGCTGATGGACGAGCCGGCCTCGGCGCTGGACCCGGTTTCAACGTCCAAGATCGAAGACCTTATCTTCGAGCTGAAATCGCAGTACACTATCGTGATTGTGACCCACAATATGCAGCAGGCTGCTCGCGTGGCTGAAAAGACAGGATTCTTCCTGAATGGGCGAATGGTAGAGTTCGATTCGACGCACAAGATCTTTACCAACCCCAGCGACAAGCGGACCGAAGACTACATCACAGGCAGGTTCGGATGACACGGATACGCTTCCAGCAGAGCCTCGACGATTTGAAGGAAAACCTGCTCGTGATGGCGGGCCTCGCCGAACAGGCAATTCAGCGCGCCATTGAGGCTTATCGTGTGCGTGATTTGTCGATCTGCGACTTGGTAAGCCGCAGCGAAGTTGCTATCAACCGCATGGAGCGTGACATTGACCAGGCAGCACTCGACCTGCTGGCGATGGAACAGCCCATGGCCATCGATCTGCGCTTCATCCTGAGCGTCATCAAGATCAACGCCGATCTGGAGCGAGTAGGCGACGCCGCCAAAAGCATCAGCGATCGCGTGCGCAGCATGGAACAGATGGCCGCAACAGATTTGCCGGTCGACATTCCACGCATGGCCACGCTGGCTGGAGACATGGTACGCAAGAGCCTGCAGGCATTTATCGAAGCAGATGCAGAGATGGCGCGAACCGTCCTTCTGATGGATGATGCCGTCGATGCAATGAATCGCTCGGCTTATAAAGCACTTACCAAGGTGATGGAAGAGCAAAGCGAATGCGCTCCGCAGGCACTGAATGCGTTGATGATCAGCCGAAGTCTGGAGCGCGTAGCCGATCACGCCACGAACATAGCTGAAGATGTAATCTTCTGGGTGCAGGGCGCAGACGTTCGTCACCACAAGAGCGTCATGGCATCAAAGCAGCAGGCGCCACCGCCGAGAACCACGACTGCCGGCTGATAACACAGCATCTTCCCACTTGAGATTTGTCGCCGCTCATTCCAACGTCCAGGCCCTGCGCGTTAGTCTGTAGAGCAGATGATGGAGTGGGGCATGGGTACGCAATCGGCGAAGGATGGCGAGCGGTCTCCCGCCGAAGTGTATGCCGGAGAGTTGCAGGAACTGACGAGACTGCAGGCGACGGAACAGCGGCGCGAGCGCCTCTTCGGCTATGCAAAGCTTGTGGTTGCGGCAGCCACGCTGATTGCAGCGGTTTTTCTGAACCGTCACTTGGGTGCTCTCCTTCTACTGCTGTTTCCTGTCGCCGGATTTATCGTTCTCGCGGTCCTACAGGAAAAACTGCTCAATTCAACCCGCTACCGAGATCGCGCCATTCTCTTCTATACGCGCGGACTGGCAAGGCTCAACGATGACTGGGCAGGAGGCGGGGAGACGGGAGACAGGTTTCTGGACCCGGCACACGCCTATGCTCGCGACCTTGACCTGTTCGGCAGCGCGTCGCTCTTTCAATATTTATCCACTGCACGCACGCGCGGAGGCGAGGAGACGTTGGCCCGTTGGTTGTTGGCTGCTGCGCCCGCAGACGAAGTTGTTGCGCGGCAGGCTGCGATTCGCGACCTCCAGGGCCGCGTCAAATTCCGCGAGAAGTTGTCTTCGACGGGAGAGACTGTGCGTTTGGGCGTGCACCCGGAGGCGCTGTCATCCTGGGGAGAGCGCAGGCCCATTCTCACATCGATCGCTACCCGGATCTTGACCTCCGCGCTTGCGATTCTCTGGATCATGAGCCTTGTTTTCTGGGCAGTATCGGGCTCTCCTTTCCTGGCTCTGCTCATGTCGGTTTTGAACTTTGCATACTCCCACGTGATCCATGCTCGACTTGAGAGTGCCGCCGGGACATTGGAGAGCGCGGCTGACAATCTGCAGTTATTGGCTGAGATTCTCGCATTGCTTGAGCGGGAAGAGTTCTCGACGACAAGGCTTCTGGATTTACAGAGCGCGCTGAAGCGGGATGGTCTCGTCCCTTCGGCTGCAATCCACAGACTGGCGCGCATTGTTGAACTGCTTGAATCACGGAACAGTTTGTTCGCCAAGCCGCTGGACCTGGTGACGTTCTGGAGTGCGCAATTGATTTTCAGAGCTGAGCGTTGGCAGCAGGAGTTCGGGCCAGCCATTCGCGAGTGGCTGGCAGCGGTGGGAGAGCTTGAGGCACTGACCGCGCTTTCTGGCTTTGCTTATGAACATCCCGAGTATGTGTACCCGGAGTTTGTCAGCGGCGGCGCGCTTTTTGAAGCGGAGAGTCTTGCTCATCCGTTGCTACCAGCCGGCAAGGCCATCGAGAACGATGTACAACTCGGCGAAGCCCTGCAACTGATGATCCTCAGCGGGCCAAACATGGCGGGGAAGAGCACGTTCATTCGCAGCATCGGCGTGAATGCAGTGCTTGCGCAGTGTGGCGCGCCGGTTCGAGCGCACCGGCTCAGGCTTTCGCCCCTCACGGTGGCTGCCTCAATCTGCGTGCTTGATTCTCTCAGCGGGGGCATGTCGAAGTTCTACGCGGAGATCCACCGCATCAAGCTCATCGAAGATCTGGCTCGCGGCAAGGTGCCTGTGTTGTTTCTAATGGATGAACTGCTTTCGGGTACGAACTCCCACGACCGGCTCGCCGGGACGGAGTTTATTCTCCGGAGTCTGCTTGAACAACATGCAATTGGTATCGTGAGCACGCATGACCTGGCCCTGACGAAGATTCCTGAGAAGTTGGGCGGCAAGGCGTTCAATTGCCATTTCGAAGATCGGCTTGAGGCGGGAGCATTGATCTTCGACTACAAATTGAAGCCGGGGATCGTTCAGACGAGCAACGCTTTGAAGCTCATGCAATCGATAGGCCTCGGCGTTTCAGAAGAATCGCCACAATCGTAATGCTGCTTCTATAGCGTCCACCAATCGAATTGCAGCATGCGCGGGTAATAGAGACCGGCGCGGATGTCTGCGCTCATTCCATGTAGATTCCGAAGCACCTCGGCATACAGCTCAAGTTGCGGCGCGAATTGCACGCGGAATTGCGCCAATGCTTCAGCGGTGTCCATGTGGTCAGGGTGGGCTGTTTTATAGTCGATGATCCACCATGCGTTTTGTCCTTCGGATTGCGGCATACTTCCCGCTCGAAAGACGCGATCGACCTGGACTGTGCGGAGCTTGCCACCAATCACACCCGCCCAGCGCACCTCACTCGCGGCATCGATGTGTGGTGACAGAATCCATTCGGCATCTGGATCCTGAGATGCGCGCGTTGCTGCGTCAAGGGCCTGAGCGGCGATCGTCGCGGCCTGTGCCTGGCTCACGCCGGTCGCTCGCACCTGGGCTTCGATGCGGGGCCCGAGCCGTAGCAGCGCGGCGCGTGCCGTCTCCCAGTTGCTGGTCGCCCGCAGGCGGGCGAGCTCTTCGAGCAGCGCGTGAACTGCATTGCCCAGCGCGCGAGAGATCATGCCTCCTTCGTGGCGACGATAGAGACGCGAAACTCCTGGGCCCACTATGTCAGACTGCATTTGCGCAAACGGTAAACCGGAAGCCCCTGAAGGCTGATAGTCGATTGGCAGACGTCGTAGGATCGTGGGCTTTGCCGACGCAGGCATGAAGAGCAGATTGCTCGCATCGGCAGCGGCAATCGTCTCAATCCCTTTCTCCGTCTCATCGGCTTTCCAATTATCAAACTGTTCTCGCACTTTTTCTTCGATCGCCGGCCATGCAGTCAAAATGAGACTGCCGGACGGTTCGCACAGGGTCAGGGTTCCATTGCTTTCCGTCTTGTAATCCAGCCGGGCAAAGACGTGCAATTCCTCGCGTGCGCGGGTCGCGGCCACGTACAAAATGCGCCTCGTCTCCTGGGCTTCGCGCGCACGATAGACGCGGTCGACCCATTGCTTGGCCTTCCCGCTGTCGCCGCCCTTCGATGGCAACGGCGCAACCAGAAACTCAGTGATCTCACCGGTGTCGTCGGGGGCCTCGAGACCCCGTTCCAGCCACGAGAGCAGCTTGCCGTTGCTTCGTCCGCTTCCGGCCTGCAACTCGGGCACAATGACGACCTCAAATTCCAGGCCCTTCGATTTGTGGATAGTCATCAATTGCACGCCCCAATCAGCTTCCGCGGCAGGATCAGGCTTCGCCGTCAGTTTTTCCAGGGCCGTGGCAAGCCTGTTGCTCAGCAGATCCGGTCCGCCGTCGGGCAAGCGATCGAATGATTTCCAAAGCAATTCGAGATTTTCCAAGGCCGTCGCATCCACGCAATCGGCGCCGCCCAGTCGCAACCAGACTTGCTCGAACTGGGTGCCCAGCGCAGCTGTCGGCAATGCAGTGAGAAGACTCGGGACAGAATTCATGACTCGCAACACGCGGTCCGCGGCTCGATAGCCCTCGTCACTCAGCAGGGGCAAGCGTTCTTCCAATAGCTCGACGACCGGCCGGCGAAGCAACTCCGGATTGTCGTCGCTGGTGAGTTTATGCAAGTCCGCGAGCGACAGGCCGCACCACGGCGCG
>VFSW01003748.1_pt1 | contig 22780 bp, 20 predicted proteins | sample 5358111 | NCBI WGS metagenome assembly VFSW01 (sample SAMN11554181, study PRJNA540505) | mine drainage metagenome | isolation source: sediment from site ElyBrook_90M | place: USA: Ely Copper Mine, Vershire, VT | collected 2017
CGAAAGCGTCGAAAGCTTTGACGCTGCTCTATCCAACTTTGGCGTTCTCAACTGCGTGGAAGACATCGAGTCTCTTTGCGAGCCGCTTGCCCGCCTTGTGCGTCCCGGCGGCTATCTGGCTATCTGTGTAATCGGCCGCTTCTGTTTATGGGAGACCGTCTGGTCCTTATTCCATGGAAAGCCGGCAAAGGCCTTCCGGCGCTGGCGCAACAGCGTTATTTCTTCGCTGGGTATCCGCGTTTTCTATCCATCGAAACAGCGGCTGGAATCCGCGTTTCGCCCGCAGTTCACGCTCGTAGGCTGGCGCGGTATCGGGCTGAGCGTACCTCCGTCCTACGTCACCGGATTGTCCACACGCCTGCTTCACAAGTTGGATGCATTCGATCGGCGCATGGCACACCGGCCGCTGCTGCGCGGCTTATCCGACCACCGCTTGTTTATTTTCGTTCGGAACCCATTATGGCGATAACCGCAAGACACAGGTTTCTCGAAGACTATCGCACCATCCGCGGCGCGGAAGGCCGCGGTTCCCGGGATGGAGCGTATTATCGCGCGCTTCCATATCGCGATTTGACCGGCAGAAATTCGGCGCAGTGGGCCATTCGCGGCAAGAGCTATCGCTATTTTGAAACCACAATACTTTCAAAGGTCGAACGGCAGATGGATCGCGAACTCGATGTGCTCGACCTGGGAGCGGGAAACTGCTGGATGTCGTATCGGCTTGCTCTCAGGAAGCATCGGCCGGTGGCGCTCGACATCTTCACCGATGCGATGGATGGCCTGGGCGCCGCCCGGCGTTTCGGCCACCGTTCTCCGCTGGTGGAAGCGGAATTTGACCATTTGCCGTTCCGCGAATCGAGTTTCGATCTCGCAATCTTTAATGCTTCCGTTCATTACTCCACCGACTACCGCCTAACGTTGACCGAACTACGGCGCTGTCTTCGCTATGGCGGCCATTTTGTAATCATCGACTCGCCGGTCTATCGGCTTTCTGAGCACGGTGAACAGATGCGCGCCGAACGCCACGACGAGTTTGAGAGGCGCTATGGCTTCCGGTCCGACGCCATGCCAAGCCTTGAATATTTCGACGAACCGACAATCGGCGAGCTCGCGGAGGAATTGGGCATTGAATGGAGCGTGCATCGTCCCTGGTATGGATGGTCTTGGTGGTGGCGGCCCTGGAAGGCGCGCTTGCTGGGCCGCCGTCCGCCTTCGCGCTTCTGGATTCTGGAGGGAGTGTTCGCCTAATCCATGATTATCATCCTCCATCCGCGCGCCACCAAGCCGAAGAACCGCCGCTTCCCGCTCGCCGCATTGGCGATCGCGGCAATTCTCGAAGGAAAAGAAGACTATGTGATCGTGGATGGCAACGTAGACCCGCAGCCGGAGCGAACGTTAGACCGCATCATGTGCGAAACAGGCGCCGAGATGTTGGCTGTTTCGGTGATGCCCGGCCCTCAAATGGCCGCCGCGGTGCCGCTCTGCCGCGATTTCCGCCGGAAGTATCCGCGCGTGCCCGTGGTATGGGGTGGGTATTTTCCATCTCTGTATGCGGACGCTACGCTCAACGCTTCCTATGTTGATTTCGCGATTCGAGGGCAGGGGGAAGATACGTTTCTGGAGTTACTCGCCGCGTTGCGGGGATCGCGAAAGTACGGCGGTATTCGCGGCTTGTCCTATAAGGACGACTTCGGTCTGCGTGTACACAATGCCGAACGGCCCATGCGTTCGCCCGACGATTTTCCCTGGCCGCCGTATCATCGTCTGGCGAATCCCGAGAAATATATCCTTCCGACGTTTCTCGGCCGCCGGACCGCCGTCCATCACGCGAGCATCGGCTGTCCATTCCGTTGCAAATTCTGCGGGGTGGTTCCCGTTCACGAAGGCCAGCAAAAAATGGAAGGGCCGGAGCGTACCGCTGCCATCCTCGCCCACCTAAAGCGCGAGTACGATATCGATTCAGTCCAGTTTTACGACAATAACTTCTTCCTCAACCAGAGCCATGCTCTAGAACAAGCGGAGCGCCTCATTCCTTTGGGTCTGCGCTGGTGGGCGGAAGGCCGCGTGGACGCCATGCTTCGCTATTCGGACCGTACCATGCGCGCTCTGCGGCGCTCGGGAGCCACCATGATCTTCTTTGGCGCCGAGTCAGGCTCCGATAAAATTCTCGCCGAGATGAACAAGCGCATCACCAGTTCACAAACCTTGGAACTTGCCGAGCGGATACGCCAGTTCGGCATCGTTCCGGAATTCTCCTTTGTATTCGGAAATCCGGCGGACCCGGCGGGCGATACACGGGACACCATTCAATTTATCCGGCGCATCAAGAAGCTGAATCCGGACGCCGAGATCATCGTCCAGCATTACATTCCCACTCCGAATCCCGACGGCATGTATGGCGGCGTGGAGGGCAAGATCGAATTTCCCAAGACACCTGAAGAATGGGCCAGCAAGCGTTGGTACAACTTCACTGTCCGGCACGATCCGAGTCTTCCGTGGCTTCCGAAGCCCGTCAAAGAGCAGATCGATAATTTCGAACTCGTCGTCAATTCGCGCTGGCCCACCATCCAGGACATTCACCTGCCGCGCTGGGGCCGCAACATGCTTCGCTCGCTGAGCGCGTGGCGCTACGCGTTGGGCGTTTACAAATTTCCGTTTGAGTTGCAGTGGGCTCAGCGGCTGCTGTCGTTACGAAAACCCAGGCTCGAGAGTCTTTGAGTGCGCGTAACACCAATGGAAGGCCACCGGATTTGGGCGGCTAGCTACGATGCCGGAGCGAATCCGCTGCTGGCGCTAGAAACCCGGCTTGTTCTGGAGCGGTGGAGGCCGCTCGTGATTTCCCGGTTTCTGGACGTTGCCTGCGGAACCGGACGCTGGATGCTGCTGGCTTGGGAGTTTCTCATCCAGCAGCCTGGATCGCAGGTCTTCGGTGTGGATTTCTGCCCGGAGATGCTACTTGAAGCTTCACGCAAGCCGGGGCTGGGCGGACGTCTCAGTCTCGCCGATGCCGGCCGCATTCCGCTAGCGGACGGCGCAGTGGATCTCGCAATTTGTTCTTTCGCTATGGGCTATCTTCCATCTCCGCATCAGGCCATCGCTGAGATGGCCAGAGTCTCCAGGAAAGGTGGCCGGGTGGTGGTCACCGATCTGCACCCCTGTGCGCTGGCCGCCGGTTGGACACGCTCCTTCCGGTCGAACGGGCAGGTTTATGCGATAGATCATCATCGTCATGCCATGGTCGCTTGGGAAGCCGCGGCCGAGTCAGCGGGCCTGGCGCTCGATTGGGTCCTCGAAGCCTCCTTTGGAGAACCCGAACGAGAGATCTTTCGCGGCGCAGGGAAGGATTCCTTGTTTCCGGAATTGAGCCGCATTCCCGCGCTGCTGGGCATGTCGTGGATTAAATTATGAGGTTGACGGGCGCCAGAGTAGCGAGGGACGCTAATTGCGCGGGGCGCCTCGATCTTGAGATCCGGCGCGGACGCGTCCAGCCGTTTAGAAGTTCCACTGGTCGCGGACCCGAGCTGGATCTTGACGGCTATCTCATTCTTCCCGGACTGATCAACTGTCACGATCATCTCGAGTTCAATCTGTTTCCGCGCCTCGGACAAGGTCCGTATCCCAACGCAACAGCCTGGGCTGAGGATATCTACCATCCGGATTGTTCGCCGGTGAAAGAACATTTAGCGGTTCCCAAGGCGGTGCGTCTGGCGTGGGGCGGCCTGAAGAACCTGTTGAGCGGGGTCACCACCGTGGCGCACCATAATCCGTATAACGCCGCGGTCTTCGCTAGTGGTTTTCCGGTCCGCGTGATGAAGCGATTTGGATGGGCCCACTCACTCCACTTTTCATCGGATCTGGTGAGTCGCTATCGATCTACTCCCAAGCGTTGGCCTTTCCTCATCCACGCTGCCGAAGGAACGGATGCGAATGCCGCCGCCGAGATCCAGGAACTGGAGCGCGCCGGAATCCTCAGCAGCCGCTCCATTCTCATTCACGGTGTTGGCATCGATTGCGATTCGTTGGAAATTCTCCTGCGACGCCGAGCCTCCCTGGTTTGGTGCCCCGGTTCAAATCTCTTTATGTTGTCTCGAACGTTGCGGCCGGAGGTGTTGCGATCTTCGCTGCCCATCTGCTTGGGGACGGACTCCGCGCTGACCTGTGAGGACGATCTGGCCGGTGAAATCGCGGTGGCACGCCAGGCCGGTGGCCTGAGCGCCGCGGACATCTACCCCATGGTGACCACCCAAGCCGCGCGCGTGCTTCGTCTCAATCGCGGCGAAGGTGAAATTCGGGAACATGGCATTGCGGATCTACTGGCCGTGTCCGATCGCGGCCAGAGTCCTGCCGACGCGCTGCAGGACTTTGTTCCAGCCCTGGTCATTCTCGGCGGCCGAATCCAGCTGGTCTCTGCCAAGCTCGCCGCGCGGATGGATGCGCCGTTCACTCGCCAGTTGAATAAAATCGAACTGAAAGGCCGGGGTGCCTGGTTTGTAAACCTGGACATTTCTATCCTCCGTGCGGTTACGGAAACCATCCTCAAAACCGGCTTCCAACTTGCGGGAAGGCTGGCGCGAGTATGAATCCCGCTATCGAATCGCTGCCGGTTTTGATTTTGTACCCGCATAGCCGCTGCAACTGCCGTTGCGTCATGTGCGACATCTGGAAAACCGATTCGATACAGGAAATCGGCATCGCTGAATTGGAGCGCCACAGTGAGGATATAGCTCGATTGGGCGTGGAATGGGTGGTCTTCTCCGGCGGAGAGCCGCTCATGCACTCCGATCTTTTTCGCTTATGCCGGTTTCTGCGAGAACGGAAGATTCGCACCACTTTGCTCAGCACCGGGCTCTTGATCGAGCGGTACGCGTACCAGATCATCGACTGCTTGGACGACGTGATCGTCTCGCTGGACGGCCCGCCAGAAATTCACGACGCGATTCGGCGCGTCCCGCGAGCTTCCGATCTGCTGGCTGCGGGTGTAGCCGCTCTGCATCAAAGGAATCCGAGATTTCCCGTGTCGGCGCGCTCCACCGTTCAAAGTCGCAACTGCGAGCATCTGCGCGCTACCGTGCAAGCCGCTCGCGCTCTGGGAGTGAAGTCCATCTCATTTCTCGCGGCCGACGTATCGTCGGAAGCATTCAACCGCCCCGGCATTTGGAAGGTGGAGCGTCAGAACCAGGTGGCACTCGCGTCCTGCCAGATTTCGGCGCTTGAAGCCGAAATCGAAGCGCTGATCGATGCCGGGGAGTGCGGCAACTTCGTCGTCGAGTCCCCTCAAAAGCTGCGGCGCATCGTCGATCACTTTCGGGCCCATCTCGGCCTCCAAGTCCCCGTCGCGCCGCGCTGCAGCGCACCCTGGGTCTCAGCGGTACTTGAAAGCGACGGGGCCGTTCGTCCTTGTTTCTTCCATCCGCCGATTGGCACGGTCGCGAACGGCGCGTCGCTGTCGGACGTGCTGAACTCTCCGGAGGGAGTCGGCTTTCGCCAGAGCCTGGACGTTTCCACCAACCCAGTTTGCCGGCGTTGCGTGTGTTCGTTGAATTGGAAAGGGCCGCTACAGCCGCAGGCAGAAGCGAGCCCCGCCGGAGCCGTTGCCGTCCGCCCACATGTCGCCGCCATGGTCGAGCACGGTTTGCCGCGATAGCGCGAGGCCAAGACCAAGTCCGTTCCGTTTGCTGGAGTGGAACGGCTGGAAAAGTGAAGCGCGACGTTCGGTTGAGATCCCCGGCCCCGTGTCCAGCACCTCTACCAGCACCATCGATTCGTCGCGCCGGGCGGTAATCTCAATGCTTCCGCCATCCGGCATGGCTTCCAGTGAGTTGCTGAACAGGTTCACGAATACCCGCTCCATGCGTGAGCGCTCCAGGGGGAGTTCGATCTCCTCCGGAACATTCAGAGATACTGTTACCAATTGCCTCTCCGCCGTGCCGGCAAGCATGTCCCAGGCCGCTCCGATTACGTCCCGCAGCCGGCATACTTCCACCGTCCTCTGCTTGCCCCGCGAGACGTTCGCCAGATCCTGCAGCAGCTCCTGGATGCGCCGCGAGGCCCGATAGATATTTTGAGCCAGGCGCTTGATTTGCGACGGGGGCAAATCGGAGTCCACCAGCATCTCCGCGCCGCCATAGATCGCCGCGAGCGGATTTCGCAGATCGTGCACAATTGATGTGGACAGCCTGCCGATAGTCCCGATCTGCTCCTTCTGAATTAGCTCGCGACGCGCGCTCTGGATGGAGCTGCACATGTTGTTGAACGTTTCCGTCAGGCGGCCCAATTCATCGCGGCTCTCCACCGGCAGCCGGATGTCATAATCGCCGCGCCCGATCGCTTCCGCCGCGCGATCCAGCCGCTTTACCGGCGCTAAAATACGTCGTGCCAGCAAGTACGTCAACGCCAGGCCGGCCAGAACCGCCGCCATCCATGTGAACAGGATGTTCCAGCGCAGCGATTCCAGCCGCTGGTCGGCAGTCTCAAACGAGCGAAAAATGCTCAGCGTTCCGATCGGATGGCCGAGCACATCCATGAGCGGCGTGGACAACGCCATGTATTCGTTGTGTCCCGCGGTGATTCGTCCCGGTTGTTCCGAATACCGATTGGCTGCCTTCAAAAGGGCGCTCGAAGCTCCGCCGGTCAGCGTGGACGCCACCACGTTGGTACCGGCGACGAAGGTGAAGTCACTGCCTCCAGTGGCCTCTTTAAGCTGGGCTGCCGTGAGGTTGTTCACTTCGTAGCCTGCCACCAGGACGTCGATCAGGCCGAGGCCACCCGAGGATTGCACGTACACCGGCGTCACGATCATCTGATACAAATGCCCTTGTAGTACGAGAAAGCCCTGGGATGGCAGAGGGAAATGCGCGGATGCTTGCTGCACCAGCGGCATGGTACGAGGCAAAGGGATGCGCGGCTTGCCGCCCAGCGATGTAATCAAGCCGCCGTTCGGATCGGTTACCAGAAATATCGCATTGTCTTCCGATACTCGATTCCACAACTCCGCCGCGGTATCGCGAATGGTCGCTTCGTCGCCGGTGGTGAACGCAGCCCGTACATCCGACATCGTACTGAGAATCAGACTGATGGACGCGAGCTTGTCGGCATGGGCGCGCCACAGTGATTCATAAGCGCGAAAGCTCGCTCGTACTTCGTCCTCCAGGCTCTCGGAAGTGCTTTGCACCACGTGGTGTTGGACAATCCAGACCGTTACGGCGAACAGCAGGGTGATGGCGATGGAGGTGGATAGCAGGGTCTTCCACAGCAGAGATAATTTTGAAAAGCCGGCCATCATTTCGCCGAGTCCGAATAAGGCACGCCGTCGTCGGCGACCTTCGGATAGTCTTTACCGTACTTGTTTTTGTGCGACGCCGGCAAATAGCCGCTCTCGGATATTTCGATCGGCGGCAGCGTTAAGCTTCCCGCGTCCACGGAAACGCTGCGTTCCAGAGCTTCTAATACGCTGTCAGTGGCACGCTCGTGAAAGACCTTGAGTTTATATTCTCCCGCCGGTACCTTGTCGATTTCAAAGATCCCGTCCTTGCCGCTGACTGCGAAATACGGCGTGTCCACCACCAGAATCACGGCGCTCATCGCCGGATGAATATTGCAGAAGATACGCACGGTACCGGAGCGTTGAAAGCGCAAGCTGCGGCTGGAGCCCGGGGCATACAGGCCGATGTCGAACAACTGGCCGCTAAAATTTGAGAAAGCATTGTGGAAGATGGGGTCGTAGTTTGGAAAATCGACCGTTGTTCCGGTCTGGATCGCCAGCACGTGCGGCGTGAAGGTCTTGTCCTTCTGGATCAGGCGGGCGTGTTTGCCCTCGGCACGTGGCGCCGGAACTCCGGCAGCCGGCAAAAACCAGACCACCACGCCGGAGTAGTCGCGATTCTTTCGGACAGAGGCGACGTGGGAATCCTTTAACTCCACCCGGCCCGTAACCGATCCGCTCACCGGAGGCGTTTCCAGGGCGATCGCCAGGATGGAGATGGTCACAACTGCGTGTACCGAGCCGCGACGGTGAGCGAGGCAGTTGTTAAACGAGTTATTAAAACAAATAGGCCACCCCCAGATCATAGTGGTTGTTGAGCCGCGTCCCGATGCCCAAATACGACGTGCGCAACTGCATCTCCTCCAAACTCAATAGCACGTTGGGTGCGAGACGATATACCAAATTCGCGGCATAACCTTGGTTTTTGTAAATCAGCCCCTCGGCAACGTCGGGAGCCTGATTGTTATGCTGGCCCGCGATGAGATGGAACGTCAGTTTCGGAGTCGCCAGCCAGGCTAGCTGAGCCCACCCGCCGATGGACGGCACGGGGCGCACCAGCTCCGGCCCAAAGACAAAATAGCCAGGCCCGATGGCGCCAAGCCCGGTGATGTTCTCGCCATCGTAAAACGCGCCGCTAAACTCGATTCTCTCCCACGGATTCGCGAACCAGTCGAAACTGAAGAGTCGCGAAGGCACCGAAACTCCATTCTCCGTGGTCTGCGCAGTGTGGAAGCCGGGCGCAAGTTCGATACGGGTGTGTTCTCCGAACTTGTGCCAGAACTCAAAGCGGCCCTCCAGTGCCGGGCCCGCGCTCTGGGGCTCGTATCCGCTTGAATAGCCAGCAATGTTCCCGTACGTTCCGCCCATTTCGTATAAGCCGAGTTGCGCGCGCAGTCCGGTATTGTCGCCCAACTTGAAACGCTGCTCTATGCGAGCCTGCGGGGCCCACAGCCACAAATTACCCGCGCCGGCGAAGGGCGAGACTCCCACTTGCGCCAGTGAGAACGGATCGCGCGGAGCGATCAACGGCTTATCCTGACCCACCATCACGCTGGTGTTCGTCCAGTCGAATTGAATATCCGCGGTGCGCAATCGCGCGATATGGCCAAGCGACGTTCCGTTTCCGCCGTAAAAATCGAAGAATACCGAACCGTTGACTGCCGCGCCCCACAGCGCCTTTGGGCTTTCATAGCGAAGACCGAGCGTGGTTTGCCCGACGGTGGCTCCATTCGTGGTCTGCCCTGAAGTAGCGGATGCTGTAGTCGGGTCTCCGATTCCGGCAGCGTTCTTTCCGTTGAGAAACGCGTTGAACAACACCATGCCTGTGATTGAAATCGGAAATCGTTGGGAAGCCTCCACCTTTTCCTGACTAAGATCGTCAACACGCTGTTCCACTACCGACACCCGCTCAGCCAACGGTGCCGCGGTTGTTGGCGGTGGGGCCGGAGAGGGCGTCTGCGATTCCAGAGCCTGCGTGGCCTGTTGGGTCGTAGTCTGTCCCCTGGCCGCTGCCAATTCCGTCCGCAGCGCGTGAACCTCGTCGGCCAACTGACGATTCTCCCGCTCCAGACGATCCAGGCGTTCTAGAATTTGCTGCAATTCCGTTTTGTCCTGCGCGCGGAGCAATGGGGCCACAACCAGAACGGCGAGAATGGGGCACAACAGCTTGAGGGGGCGTTTATTGAACATCCAGCAATTGCTCCAGAGCCTGCCGCACGGCGCCAGGCGAATAAGGCTTACCGAAATACGCCGCCCCCAAAGCCCGTACGCGGCGCGGCGTTTCCGGTTCGCTGTCGCCGCTGATTACGATGATCGGAAGCTTTGCCAGGCAGGGCTGGGCGCGCACGCGCTCGATCAGTTCGAAACCGTCGATGCGCGAAAGATGCAAATGCAGATCGGTGATCAGGGCCGCGACAGGCGTCTCGGAGGCGGCAAGAAATTGAAGCGCTTCTTGAGCCGTCGACACTACCTTCACCTCCCAATCCGGCCGCGGCAGCAAGGCCACCTCCAGCGGTTCCACGCACAACGCGTTATCTTCGACAATCAAAACGATACGCGGCATGCGGTCTTAGGGAATAAACCGGTATCCAACGCCATGCACCGTTAGGAAATGCCGCGGAACGCTTGGATCCGGCTCTAGTTTTTGCCGTAGCCGCACGATATGAGCGTCCACGGTTCGCGTGTTCGGAAAAGACTCGTAACCCCAGACGGAGTTTAAAATCACGTCGCGGGTGAGCGCGCGGTCCGGATTCTGCAGAAAAAATGTGAGCAGATTGTATTCGGCGGGTGTGAATCTGAGTTCTTCGCCGCGGCGCGTTACCACCCGGCGATCGAGATCCACTCGCGTGTCGGCGAACGCAATCACCTGATGCGAATCCGATGATGTACGTCTCAACACGGCGCGGATCCGAGCCAGGAGTTCGCGCGTTCCGAACGGCTTCACGATATAGTCGTCGGCGCCGATCTCAAGCAACAAAACCTTGTCCATTTCCTCGCCGATTGCGCTGAGCACAATGATCGGCGTCTTGACCTGTGAGGCTCGCAACTGCTTGCAAAGCTCGATGCCGCTCATCTCCGGTAGCCGCAGATCCGCCAGGATGAGTTGAGGTTTAAGACTCAGCGCCTTTTCGAACCCCGAGCGCCCATCCGCGGCGTAAACGGCGCGGAATCCCTCCTGCTCCAGCAGTACGCTCATCGTGTCGCCAAGGCTCTCGTCATCATCGACAATTAAGATAGTAATCACGGCTGTTCTGATCGAAGTATACGCAACGGCAGGACATCCCGGCGGAACGCGCGCCGTCTTTTACAACCCTTTTACAACAAACCAACCATTGCTCGTCGGTTTTCGCCAACAATGAAAATCAGTTGAACTCGGCTTTGAGTTGTTCCCCCGTCCTCCAACCTGCGAAATCAGGCGTGCCTTGCGGGATGGGGGGCCATGGCTTCATCCATCCAGGAATGTCGTGAAATTGCAATTTGCGATCGCCGTGGTATTGGCACTCACGCCGCTCATCATCCTGCCGGGTAGCTTCTTCTATTACGACGTCACGCCCAAGATTGCCGTTGTTCTTGTCGGGACCGCAATCGGACTTGCCTTTTTCTTGCGAGACGCCCCGCTCGGCGAGGCGCGCCGGTGGTGGGCGGATTCGATTGGCCGTTGGCTGTGTGTTCTGACCGCGGCGCAATTCATCTGCCTGTTGCTCTCAACGTGCTTCTCCAGTAACCCCGCACTTTCGTGGAACGGAGGGAACTGGCGACGCCTTGGGCTGGTTTCGCAGTCTGGGGTGGTGGTGCTCGCAGTTTTGATAGCCGCATCGTGCTCACGGTCGGGAATGCGCATTCTGCTTCGTGCCATTACGGCGGCGGGAACTGCGGCGGCGCTATACGGGATTCTCCAATATTTTGGCGTGGACCCGATTGTGCCCTCCACTGCGTATCACGTTGGTGAAGGAGTCCTGGCCATTGTTCGTCCGCCGTCCACCCTTGGGCAGGCAGATTACTTCGCCGGATATTTGCTTTACGTCGTTTTCGGAGGCGCTGCTCTCATGGCCACGGAATCGGAAATGGCATGGAAGGCTCTGGGGATCGCCGCCGCGGCTGCCGGATCTGCCGCTGTCGTCTTGAGCGGAACGCGTGGAGCGCTCCTGGGGTTGTTAGTGGGCGCGGCATCGCTCTGGATTTGGAATCGCCCCAGATTAAGGCGACGGCAGGCACTCCTCGCGGCTGCGTTATGCGCCGTGGGCCTGGTGTTCTACTTTTCGCCGGCGGGGTTGAAGCTTCGCGCACGCAAGCAGTGGGCGCTCGAAGACCTGCGCGGAGGGGCGCGGCTCTGGCTCTGGCGCGACTCGTTGCGCATGGCGAGCCATCGTTTACCCGCCGGGTTTGGCCCCGAAACATTCGGGCTGGAATTCCCTCGCTACCAATCCGAGGAGCTCTCGCGCGCGTATCCGGATTTTTACCACGAGTCTCCGCACAACATCTATCTCGATGCATTGGTGTCGGAGGGCATCCCGGGATTATCGATACTTGCCGGATTCGCGGCCGTGGCATGGTTCGCCGCTCGACGCGCCGTCGGCCAAGGGCAACGGGCGGCGCCGTATTTGGCATCGGCGCTAGTAGCAGGACTCACGGCCGGTCTGTTCGTGTGCTTCACTCTACCCGGCGATCTTTACTTCTATGCGACCATTGCGATGTTAGCTGGACTCGCGATTCCCCGGGAGGCACGCTTGGCCGAGTCGCGATCCTCGTGGGCGCATGTTCCGGCGTTTGGCCTGGGTCTGACGGCGGCCGCATTATTTCTGTATTTCACCGTGCGGCTCACGGCGGCCGATCTCACACTCGAGCAAGCGACGCGTTATCTGGACGCCGGACGAATTGAAGATTCGCTAAACGCTTATCGCTCGTCGCAACGATGGCATCTGGCCGGCTCCAGCGACGATCTGTATTTCTCACGCGCCTTGTTGGCTGCATCGCAAACGGCGACCAAACCGGCCCAGGAGTTGATGGCGTCTCAATACGCATTCAGTACCGCGCAGCGCGCCGCCGAAAGTTCGGAAGAGCGGCAAAACGCCTGGTACAATCTCGCCGAATTCTTCGCCGCCCGGAACGACGCCCCTGCCGTGGAAGCGTGTTTGCGCCGCTCGGTGGATGCCTCGCCAACCTGGTTCAAATCTCACTGGGCGCTGTCGCAGGTGCTGCTACTCTCGGGACGTCGGACGGAAGCGGTCGCCGAGGCTGAGCGTGCGTCCGATCTTGATGGAGGGAAGGACGCCGAAGTTGCAAAGTTTTTACATAGTGTTCACGACTATTCCGCTTCCCGCAAGCCAGAATAGAGGCGTACGAAAGGCAACGAGGTCACTTATGAAGCAATTGTCCCTTCTGTTATTTGTTTTAGGCGGCGCGGCAGTTTCCTTCGCGCAAACGCCCACTGTGGTAGAGGGCGGCGTCCTGAATGGCGCTAGCTTCTCGAAGGGACAACCGGTATCGCCGGGTAGCCTGGTGTCAATCTTCGGCACCGGACTGGTGAGTAAACTTGCCTCTGCCGACACCATTCCGTTGTCCACCAGCCTAGGCGGCGTCACCGTTACATTCGCCGATCTGCCTCCCGCGCCCATGCTGGCCGTCGTGCCCGGTGTTCCCGGCCAATCCGACGATCAGATCAATGTCCAACTGCCCTGGGAAGTGGGATCCGGAACCGGTGTAGTGAACGTGATGGTCACTACTCCGAACGGCACATCGGCGCCAGTGGCTGTGAACTTCGCGCCCTCCATGCCTGGCGTCTTCTCATCCTCCACTGGCGGACAACTGTACGCGATCGCGGTGAATAGCTCCGATTCTTCGCTCGCGTGGCCACAAGGGCTTGCGTCCACTGGTTCGCATGCCGCGAAAGCCGGCGATGTTCTGATCATCTATGCAACCGGCCTGGGTGCGGTGGACCACCAGCCTGCCGATGGTGGCATACCTAGCACGCTCGCGAGCACGCTCGCAGCGCCCAGCGTTTTATTTGGAGGCGTGGCGGGCGGCGTGGAATTCTCAGGACTTGCGCCGCAGTTCGTGGGTGTAAATCAATTGAACGTGCGAGTGCCCGCGGGAGTTGCGTCCGGAAACGCCGTGCCTTTGCAGATCAAGGTCAATGGCTTCACCAGCACGAGCCAAGTGGTGGTCGCGATTCAATAGCGGCGCGTTGTCGGGAGGGGCACAGGGATCGGTCCGAATGTACGATTCGTTCGATATTTTCGAATATATCGATTTCCTGCGCGCACGTTGGAAGTTTCTGGCGTTCGCGTGCGGCGTGGCCATCGTGCTCGCGCTCGCAACCGGATTTCTGCTTCCCAAGAGATACACCGCAACCGCCACCATTCTGATCGATCCTCCGGCCGGAGGCGACCCCCGAATCGCCACTGCCGTGAGCACCGTGTATCTGGAGTCCTTGAAAACCTATGAACTCCTGGCGTCGAACGACCAGCTCTTCGTGCGCGCCGCCACGCGGTTCCACCTTCGCGACAAGGATGGCTCACCCATCGAATCGCTGAAACGACGGGTGCTGAAGGTGGACAAGCTCCGTGACACGCGGGCGCTCCAGATCAGCGTCACACTTCCGGATCCAAGCGCTGCCCAGTCCGTGGTGCAGTTTATCGCAGAAGGTGCTGTGGAGCTCAACAGAACCGGAGGGCGGGAGGCGGATGAGACCAGGATCAAGGACGCTACCAAGGCAGCTGAAATCGCGAAGGCTCGGCTCCACGACGCTGAGACCGCTTGGCAACAGGCCGCTGGGGCCCACTCCGCGGAAGAGTTACGGTCGGAAGTTTCCGACGATAGTTATCTGAAATCGCGCGCCGAAGAGCAGCTTCTGGAGGAACAGACCAGCCTTGCGAGCGACACAAAAGAACTCGGTGCATCGGGTGCCGGAGTTGAGTTGTTGCAACGGCGAATTGCCGAACTTACCCGGGCCATCGACCAAAAGAGCGCGGCTCGGGCTCAGCAGAGCGCTCGCGAACAGGATCTTCAGGCAGTGTTGAACGCTGCTCGCGCGTCTTATGAGACGTCCGAGCAAAGAATTGCGGATCTGGAAATCAGCCAGGGGGCGCGATCGGAGTGGCTGCGCCTGGTGGATCCCGGTATAGTTCCGCAGAAGCCCAGCTCACCAAATATCCCGCTGATTTTGATCGGAGCCGTCCTATTCGCGCTCTTCGGCTCACTGTTGTACCTCACCGTATCGTTCAGTCTGACGAGAGTACGGCGGCGATACGATCCGTCCCTGCGCTTGGCCACCCATGGCGCCGATTGAAGTCCGCGCCCGCGAACTGCCGCACAGTTATTGGATCGCGGGAATATTGGGCGCTTACGCCTGCATCGTTGCGGCATCGTCTAATCCGACAATCGCCGCGGTGTGTAGCGTGCCTCTGGTGGCGATTCTACTCGTCACCTGGACGGTCCAAACGGCCGGCCGTTGGCTATGGTGCTTCTTCTTCGCGGCGCTTCTGCTGCCGCCGCTTCCCTTTGCGTTAGGGAATTCCGGGCCTCATGTGGGAGTGGCATTGGCTGCACTCGGCCTTGTTTGCGGCGTGCTTCGGATTCGAGAATGGCGCTTCAAAAGAAACCTGCTGACCTTCGCGATGTCCGTATTTTTCCTGGTGCTGCTTACGACCTCGGCGCTGGCCGTGTTTTATTCGGGGTTCAGCGTGGCCGCCGGCAGTTTGATGCGCGTGGTGTTGTTCGGAATCCCCGTCTATGTATTCTTCTACTCAGCGTATGGCCCGGGCGCAGAGATGCGCCTGGATGAGGTCGGTGGGGACCGAACACTGTATTGGTTCGGTGTACTGTCGGCGGCGTTCGCCTGTATCGATTTCTACTACCAGTTTCCAGCGCCTGCCGGCTATGGACCGCAGTTCATCTGGCTCGACTCAGGGGTATATCGCCGCGCTCAAGGCGTTTTCTACGAAGCCAGCACCCTCGGAAATGTGTGCGCGTTCTTCCTGGTTATGATCGCCGTAACGCTGCTGCGCGTGCCGAAGAGGCGCCTGGTGCCGAGATGGGCACTGTGGTTGGGCGCACCGGTTCTATTCGCGGCTCTGGTGTTATCTTATTCGCGGGCCTCGTTAATCAGTTTGTTCGCGGCGCTCGCGGCCTTGCTCTTCCTGGAGCGAGCGAGAATTCGGATCGGCCGCCTATTGGCCCTGGCTGCCAGTTGCCTGGCTGCCGGTACGCTGGTCGCATGGCAATTGTTTCCGGAGGCTGCTCGGAACTATTGGCTGCACCTGTTGCACTCGCAGTTTTTCTTCTCGCAACCGGAGAGCGTGCTTTCTGGGCGCCTGGCAAGTTGGCAAACGATCGCGGGTTTTCTCTCCGCCCATCCCTATCACGCGATTCTCGGAATCGGCTACAAGACGCTGCCCTATTCCGATTTCATCGGACAAACCATTGTCGCCGACAACATGTATCTCAGCCTGCTGGTGGAGACTGGAATCGTCGGCCTGACGGCGTTCCTATTACTCAATTTCGCCATCCTGCGTATTTCTTGGCGCGCCGCCCAGCGTGGCGATTCACGAGGGTCGTTCTTTGGGACCTGGATCTTTTGTTTTTGGATTGGGCAGCTGTTCCAAATGTTTTCGGGTGACCTGTTTACGTATTGGCGCGTGCTGCCGTTGTACTTCTGGGTTCTGGCGATGGCAATGTGATGGGCCGCAGACTACTTTTCCTGGACCAATTCAATCAAATGGGCGGCGCTCAGCGCTGCCTGCTCGATTTGTTGCCGGCGTTCATTCAAGCCGGCTACGCCGCGCACTTGGCGGTTCCGGGCGACGGACCACTCTCGGATGGCGCGCGGGGGTGCGGAGCGGTGGTGCATCGGATTCCCTCCGGCGAGTACACCTCCGGGCGGAAGAGCTGGACCGATGGCGTTCGATTTAGCGTCGATCTTCCGCGGCAGGCGATGCGCATCGCGTCTCTGGCGTCGAAGCACGGAATCGATCTGCTCTATGTGAACGGTCCGCGGTTGCTACCCGCCGCCGCGATCGCAGCGCAAGGGCGTCCGGTGGTCTTCCATGCCCATAGCACCGTGGCACAACGATCGTCTGCGCGTTTGGCGCAATGGGCCATTCGATCGATGAATGCCTATGTGATCGGCGCCTGCCGATTCGTGCTGGAGTCCCTAGCGGTAGACGCTGGACCTTCGTGCATCATTTACAACGGCGTCGAAGCCATCGCGTCTGTGCAACGACGGCGCGGTCCTGGAGAACCGTGGAGAATCGGGGTTATTGGACGGATCGCACCCGAAAAAGGCCAGTTGGAATTCGTCCAGGCGGCGCGTCTGCTTCTGTCGCAGATGACGCTCGGGCAACGGCGCTGTGAATTTGTAGTGTGCGGAGACGCGATGTTTTCAAGCCCCGTGTATAGCCGGCGCGTACGCACGGAAGCGGAAGGATTACCGGTTGAGTTTACGGGATGGCGCGACGACATTTGCGATGTATTGTCGACTCTCGACGTGATCGTGGTTCCATCGGCGGAAGTAGAAGCCACCACGCGGGTGATACTGGAAGCATTTTCGGCCGGAGTTCCGGTGGTGGCCTTTCGATCGGGCGGAATACCGGAGATTATCGAAGACGGCGTAACCGGAGTGCTCTGCGCGCCTACGCCCCAGGATCTGGCGGCGAAACTTCTGGACTTGTTTTCGAATGGCGAGCGGATGCTTCATCGTGTCTCGGCGAGAGCGCAAGTGGCATTTAAGGCCAGGTTCACTTTGGAACGCTATCGCTCGGAAGTCTTGGACGTGCTTCAGGGGATCTTGTGATAACGTCGCGCCAGATTCCCGTTTATGCGCAGGCGGTGTTCGACGCGCTGCATTTCTCGACGCCAGGTTATAGGGCGCTGGACGGCCTGACCGAGGACGAGTGGCGTCAACTGATCGAGTTTTGCCATCGCACTCAGATGGCGATTCCGTTCGCGCTTCAGTGTGTTAATCGTTTGCCGTCCTGGGTTGCGGACCGTTTCAATCAAGACCTCGCCAACACCGCGGAACGCTGGCGACGGCTGAAAATATTGCATCGCGAAGTCAGCTGCGCGTTCCAAGGTGCGGGACTCGAATTCGTGACGCTCAAGGGGTTCACTCACGCTCCCGGGTTTGTGGGCCATCCGCGGCTTCGCGTACAGTACGATTTGGATTTGTTATTCCCGCCCGACCGAGTCCGCGCTGCGTACGGCGTCGCTCTTGGGCTTGGTTACGAACCGTTGAGCGCCGCCGATAGACACCCGGTGGACCATCTGCCCACGTTAATCCGCAAGACTGGATGGGAATGGCGTGGCGACTATTTCGATCCCGACCATCCTCCGGCTCTGGAGCTACACTTTCGCCTCTGGGATGCGCGAATGGAAGGCTTCGCGCTCCCAGGCGTGGAGGAGTTCTGGGACCGTCGTGAGTACCGAACCATCGAGGATGTTGAGTTCGCGTCGATCTCCGCCATCGATCTGCCAGGGTATGCTTCGGCGCACGCGCTTCGCCACCTGCTGCGCGGGGATGCGCGGCCGTCGCACATTTACGACATTGCGTATTTTCTTCAGCACAACCCCGATGCCGTCTTCTGGCGCGCGTGGCGTGAGACCCATGACGAGCCACTGCGCCGGGTGGAGGCAATTTGCTTTGCTATTGCCCACGAATGGTTTGGCTGCCGCTTGCCCGCAATCGTCCAGAAAGAGATCCAGCAATTGCCGGAACCGGTGCGCGCCTGGCTGGCCGCACATGCGCGTATGCCTGCGGCAAGTTTGTTCCACGCTACGAAGCATGAGTTGTGGCTTCATCTCAACCTGCTGGATCCTGGCCACTCGCGGCTTCGAATCCTTAGGCGTCGCCTACTACCGCTGCAACTCCCAGGGCCCGTGGACGCCGTGCATTTGCCCGCCGGCGCCATCGGTTGGCGAATCCGTTTGCGGCGCACATGGCGCTATTCGCTGTATCTAACCTCCCGAATATGGCGCCACGCCCAAGCGTTAATTCCCACCTTGTGGAGCGGAGCAAAGTGGGCTTGGTATCAGCGTCAGTGAATCTGACGCATAAGATCGAAGCCGAAGAATAGGCCCCAAGGCGTGTCCGCCGACGGCTCCCCCAGGAACTCCGCTCGCGTCGCGGCTCGCTCTGAAACCGTGACGCCGGGGCTGGTTGTCAGCCCGAACGTAAACGCGTGACGGAATATCTTCTTCTGGATGCCGAAAGAATACGCGGGACGATGAATGCCGAGCTCACTCGCGTTCAGCAAAGTTGGAATCACTTCGCCAATCAGTGCTACCGTCGGACGGATGTCGTAAGCCGCGCCCACGCCTATCGAAAAGGTATTTACACCCGGCAGATCCGGAATGTCCGAGGAAAGAAAGCCCGACGCCTGCACCAGTGGCCTGGCATCGAACGAAAAGGTTGGAACCACATAGAACTGCGCCTTGGAAGTGACACTGCGCGAGAAAACTCCCTCGATATTCTGCGTATAGTTCTTACGGAAGTTGTTCTGACCTTCGATGGAGACGCGCACGGCGATGTTCAGAGGAGCTTCATGATGCTCGTCCAGGATGTTGTATGCCGCCATGAGCTGGATGGGCCTCCCTATCAGAGACGGTGACCGTAAGATACTGATAGAAAGCTTGTCGGTAACGCCGTAGCGTAGACCAAAGGACGGCAGCGCGAAACTATCCAGGCCGAACAGTTCGCCGCCGCGGCTCGGCCCCGTAAACGCGGCGTCGTACGGGAAGCGATGCATGAAGTTGACATAGAGTCCGTGCTCGTCCACGGCGCGGCCGGTAGGAAGGCTGAAGAGCACGTCGTCGCCCGGTTCATAGATATTGGAAGTCCTGTTCGCTTCCTGTGCTGGCCTGCTGGAAGAACCGATACCACCAGCGCGGCCAGTTTTTGAGAAGGAGCGGATGTAGGTGGAGAGAGTGTCGATTTGAGCGTCCGTTAACTTGCCGGACCACGCCGGCATCCGGCCACCGTCCTTGCCGTTGCGAATGGCGTTCAGGATGTCTTCGGTGCGAAGACTGCGCTGCAGGGCGGGGTTCGTGAAATCGGGCGTGTGGACCGACGCCACTCCCTTGCCATCGGCCCCGTGACACTCCGCACAGTTCTTCTGGAACAGAGCGGAGGCTTCCTCTCCCTTTGCGGGGCCGATCTCTTGGACCGTCATCGCCGCCGTGTCTACCATGTAACGTTTTCCATTGTGCTCCAGAATTACCGTGGAGTCCGTGGTGTCGGCAAAGATACTCGCGCTGCCGAGCGTCAATAACAGCAGAACGCTATAAATAAGCTTCCGATAATCATTCATAATGCGATTTCCACTTTCGATTTAACAACCCGGAGATTTACCAGGCGTCCTTGCCAAATAGAAGATTGGGAACGGTCAGGGCCACAATTCGGAAATATAGGCCGAGGGAGAAACGGCGCACTAAAAACAGATCGAAGCGCTTGCGCTGGCGGTAGGTCAGTCGGCTGCGCCCGCGAACCTGCCACAGGCCCGTGAGCCCCGGTTTTACCGACAGCACTTCCAATGCGTCCGAGTCGTAATATTCATTCAGCTCGAATCGCGTGATCGGCCTTGGTCCGACCACGGACATGCGGCCGGCGGCGACCAACACCAGTTGCGGCAGTTCATCGATGGAATGCCGGCGGCAAAACGCGGCAAAACCGCTAGTGACGCGGGGATCGGGGCCTAGCTTGGGCTTTGGCGCATCGTCCGCTACCTTTTCGATCAAAAGGCCAGCTCGGCGCGAGGCCGCGACACTGGACCACATGGTGCGGAACTTGTACACCCACAGCGTTCTTCCATGGTGGCCGACTCTGCGGTGGGCTACTAGTGGCGATGCACCCGACAACGCACGGATAACAAGCGCTAACGTAACTAGCGCAGGCAATAGACAAATCAGGCAGAGCGTGGCGGCCACCGGCTCCAACGTATAAAGCACGTTGACAGCAATCGGAAGCGCGCGAGCAGAAGTACGTTCGCGAATGTCCTGCGCGGCTGCAAAATCGGTAGCCTGCATGAGCCCATTATCCGCCCCGGTATCAGCTAATTCTGCTCGTATTTCGTAAAAGCGTTGTAAACAAGGGCGACACGGTCATCGACGATACTCACGATGTTGGCAATGACCGTGTACGCCCGGGGAAGAAGTTCTTTGATCCACCAATCGTTCCAGTTGCGAGACCGCGTCGCCGAGGTCCGAATACCGCATTCTCCAGAGGCCGGCGTGCAACAATCGCCGATGGCAACGCCGTTGCGCGGTTTGTACCTCGCGTGTTCCCAGGAAGGCATATTGGGCCCAATATTCTTGGGCAAGATATTCCGGACAACGTTGAATGGAAGCAGGTCCGGAATGTTCGCGATCTAAGAACACAACGTGATCGACAACGCAGCCAGGGGCGGTGAATATTCCTAAGTCGCGCGTGCGGACTTCAATAGCCAGCTTGCCGTTGGGGCGGACCGTGGGATGACGATCGGCCAGCTCGGGGAACAGGTCGGGAGCATCCGTCCGAAAGCGAATGCCGTGCGGGTCTCCAATCGCGTAGCGGTCATCGCGGCCGCGCACCAGAAACGCACCGTCGTCGCTGACGTAGGTCCAGCCGGCCCGGGCGCAAGCATATGCCAACGTGCTTTTACCGGCGAGCGAATCGCCACACAACAGGACGCCGGTCGTATTTCGCGCCACGAGCGCGCCATGTAATGGAGCGAAGGCTCGCTGTTGTGCCATCGTGGATCCGCCGCCGGCTAGAAAGTGATAGCGCAACCAGGGCCGATCGGCCGCCGCGCTGGGAGTGACCCATCCAAACGCAAAGCCGCGATCGAAATCGCACAGCATGAAGTTCTCCGGGCCGGCGACGATCGACATCAAATGTTCTCTCGCACGGATGACGGGCTCGGAAAGCCGACAATTTGCGTGGCTTTCAGTCACTCCCAGACAAACACGCACTGGCTGCTGGCCGAACATGCGCTCAAACCCGCCCCAACTTTCCTCCGCTGCCTGGAGCACGGCGTGCGAATTGGTCTCGATGATGAGCGGATATCCAAGCGGGAAAAACGTCCGGCCGAAAGGCAGGTCAACAGCGGAGGAAACGGGATCGGCGGTAACCGGATCGGCAGCGACCTGGATGCGGCTGAAATCTTCGGGCATGGGGCTCGCTTGGTTGTCAGAATAAGCGATCGGTAAGCGAATGCCAAGAGGTGAAAGCGAGAGAGCTTGGGATTTTACAAGAAAAATACAACCTAGGCACATGTGCGGATGCGGTGCGCGACATACTGCTGTTGAAGGGCTTCGTGATGCGCTGCGCAATCGTCCATTACTGGCTGTTGAACATGCGTGGCGGTGAGAAAGTGGTGGAGGCGTTGTGCCGCCTGCTGCCCGACGCCGACGTCTTCACCTTGTTCTACGATCCCGATCGCGTATCGGACACAATTCGCCGCCACCACGTGCGGGCTTCCTTTCTGCAGCCGTTTCGCAAAGTCTATCGATCGCTGCTGCCCTTGATGCCGATGGCGATTGAGAGTTTTGATTTGCGCGGCTACGATTTGATCATCAGCAGCGAATCGGGTCCGGCGAAAGGTGTGATTACCGCCTCCACCGCGCGGCACGTCTGTTACTGTCACACGCCCATGCGCTACCTGTGGGATCTGTATCCGGCCTATCGCAACGAGTGGACCCGCGCTCGCTGGAAACGCGCGCTCATCGCACCCTGCTCCAACTACCTGCGGCTGTGGGACTACGCTTCGGCTGCGCGTGTGGACGAGTTCGTCTCGAATAGCGAAAATGTGCAGCGGCGTGTTCGGAAGACGTATCGGCGCGAGTCACGCATCGTCCGGCCGCCGGTCGCGGTAGAGAAGTTCTATTGGAAAACGCCCGAGGATTACTACCTGATAGTCTCCGAGCTGGTGCCCTACAAGCGCGTGGATGCCGCCGTGCGCGCGTTTAACCGAAATGGCCGCAAGCTACGAGTGGTAGGAGGGGGTCCGGAGTACAAAGCTCTCAGACGTTCCGCCGCGGCGAATATCGAGTTCTGCGGACGCGTAACCGATGAAGACTTGCGACAGCTTTATGCCCGCTGCCGGGCGTTTCTTATGCCAGGGGAAGAGGACTTTGGGATCACCGCCGTGGAGGCACTTGCAAGCGGAAAGCCGGTGATTGCGCTGGCGAGAGGTGGCGCACTCGAAATTGTCCCTCACTTCGGAAGCGTGCTCTACGATGACCCCGAAGGCCTGCTCCAGGCGATGGAGCGCTGGGATGAATTAGAGCAGGGATTTGACCCGCGCGCGCTTCAGGACTACGCCGCTCAATTCTCCGAGAGCGAATTCCAGAGACAAATGAAGGCGATTCTGTTCGAAACGGATCTGGAAGAACGCGAGGATCGCCGGCCATCCTTCTCCGGATTGGCGGCATCTTCTAAATTGGTTGCATCCTGACCACCCCAGGTCTAAACCTCCGCCTGTCTAAACCTCTGCCTGTCTAAACCTCCGCTGTCAAAACCTCAGCCACAAACATCCGCTAAAACCTCCG